>Ga0209611_10000014_pt1 | contig 184686 bp, 150 predicted proteins | sample S1TSphgellanicum_3_FD_187693 | JGI IMG/M metagenome (GOLD analysis project Ga0209611, IMG submission 187693) | Host-associated microbial communities from peat moss isolated from Minnesota, USA - S1T2_Fc - Sphagnum magellanicum MG (SPAdes) (version 2) | ecosystem: Host-associated > Plants >... | reverse complement strand
AGAACCGTCAATGGGATTGCGAGTTGCAACATAAGGGACTTCAGTCGGTCTATTGTCAGCGATTAATGGAATCGGAGCTTTTGCTGAAGGGAAAGTACCGTCACTACCAGTGGAAATGGAAGGAATATTGGTAATGTCAGTTTTTACGAAAGTAATGTTAGAAGCATCAACTTGTCCGGTTGTTGGGCCTTTTGTAATCCATGCCGAAGCATCAGCGACTGTAGGGGCTACAAATGCAGTTCCCGAGCCGGCTTCAGTTGGGGTAAGAGGCGAATATTTTGGTTGAAGTTGAGCAGTAATGGGTTGTACGGTGCCACGAGTATCTGCCGGATCGCCGGTATAAACCGCGTTTCGAAAAGTCACTCCGGAAGCATCTGCTGTTTGTAATGCATTGCCTGCAGCATATTGTGTTCTACTATTATTTTGATCTATTCCAGTATTCTGATATGGCAGTAGTAAGCTTGATCCTGAACCAGTCTCATTTCCGTATTTGACTGGCGAGACTTGGATAGAACCGTCGATGGGATTGCGAGTGACTTCAATCGTCCTATTGTCAGCGATTAAGGGAAGTGGAGCTTTCGTTGGAGTGAAAGCAACGTCACCACCATTAAGAATGGAAGGAATAGTGGTAATGTCAGTTTTTACGAAGGTGATGTTAGAAGCATCAAATTGTCCTGTTATTGGGCCTTTGGTAATCCATGCCGAAGCATCAGCGACTGTAGGGGCTACAAATGCAGTTCCCGAGCCGGCTTCAGTTGGCATGAGAGGCGAATATTTTGGTTGAAATTGAGCAGTAAAAGGTGGTACGGCGCTAACATTATTTTGTTCTATTCCACCATTTGGATTTGGCAGTATCAGGCTGGATACCGAACCAGTCTCATTTCCATATTTGACTTGCGAGACTTGTACAGAGCCGTCAACGGGATTGCGAGTAGTCGCGAAATAAGGTACTTCAATCGGCCTACTGTCAGCGATTAATGGGAGCGGAGCTTTTGTTGGGGTGAAAGTAACATCGCTGCCATTGGAAGTAGATGGAATATTGGTAATGTCAGTTTTTACGAAAGTAATGTTAGAAGCATCAAATTGCCCGGTTGTTTGGCCTTTAGTAACCCATGCCGAAGGATCTGCAGTTGTGGGAATCGCAAGTTTAGTTCCTAAGCCAGTTTCATTGGAGAGAGGGCTGTAACTTACCGGTGTGAATTGGTAAGGAACTCCAAAAGTATTACCAGATTCCTTTGCTAGATCTATTGTCTGAATAGCACTACCGGCTGATGGATTCAATAATGTTGCCGTAGCTGTACTAGGAGTAAGCCCTCTGTGGTCTCCAAGTAAATCGAGCGCATTTATTTTGATCGGGCCAGATTGACCTGCATCAACGGGGTTCACAAAGGCGATATGGGAAGATCCGCCATCATATGTAGTGGCAGTACCAACACCAGAATGACTATCAACGGCTTTGAGGAGAGAAATAGGTGCGCCAGTTGCATTGTCAGTTAAAAGAGCACTTGCAGTTTGCAGTCTATCAGTAATGTTCTGAATTCTAGGTATTGCCGATTCTTGAGTCACGTCTGGATGAAAAACCAAATTCTGAAAAAGTGGTGTTCCAGTTGCTGCAGTTAAAGGATTAGTCGTGATTGGAGCGGGGCCAAGCGCAACGTCATACGCATTGTTTATTTGCGCCAGACCTGGTTGCGTTTGCGTTATATGAGAAGGAGTTTGTATGAGAGCGTCTGTTGCTGAAGGCTGCCTGAGAAAATCAACTGCAGTAATTCTGGCCGGCGATCCGGAAAGCGAACTGATAGTAGTGCCAGTTTGGTCAATAGCAGCGAGCGAATGGATACCCGTACCAGAATTGAGCAGATCTGTCGCATTGAATCGCAGCGGCGCCGCGGAAGATGAACCATTAATGGTGCCAGCATTGTCGTTGCTGGCGATCAGCTGAGAACCTGACGGAGTGATGGTTAACAGATCGGTAGCGTTAATTCGGAGCGGCGTCCCGGAAGCAGCGATCGACTGAAGATTTGTTGTAGAGTTGTTCAACAGATCGGTAGCGTTAATTCGAATTGGCGCCCCCGAAGCAGCAATCGACTGAGAACCCAGTGTAGTGTTGGTCAATAAATCGGTAGCGCTTATTTGGATTGGCGAACCGGTCGGCGAGACATTTATGGTGCCAGCATTGTCGTTGGTAGTGATCAGCTGAGAAGTGCCGGTTAAGAGGTCGGTAGCATTAATTCGGAGCGGCGCTCCGGAAGCAGCGATCGACCGAGAACCCACTTTAGCGTCGGCCAATAAATCGGCAGCACTTATTTTGGTTGGCGAACCGGGCGGCGGGACATCTAAGGTGCCAGCATTGTCGCCGGTAGCGATCGGCTGAGAACCTGGCGAAGTGCTGGTTAGAAGATCGGAAGCATTAAGTCTTACATCGGAACCAATAGCAGTGGTGTTACCGGCAATAACTTCCGGCAGGTATTTTAAATCCGGAGGAGTTGTTATAGTGCCAGAGGTGGTGCCTTTCAAAAGATCGGCTGCGGAGATTTCAACATGAGCTTGTCCGGTTTGTACAGTCGCACCGGGGTTTTCGACGGTGGTTAGAGCAGAGGCATTAGCTGTCGGCGGTCCGACGTGGTCATCGACCACCTGATTGGTCGGCAATTGAAGGTTTACGACCGCAGCGGCAGGAATGACTTTCGTTATGTCTATGGTGTTTGGGGCTGTGACATCGATCGGATCACCAGCATTTCTTATTTTTCTAACGGTGCTTAAATCAGTCGCCAAAAATTCAGCGCGAGCCGGAGCGGCCGGATCGGGAATGCGGGCACCACCAGTAGTGTTGTCCGAGACTTTACCATCACCTGGTTTAATTCCAGGCGTGTTTGGTTTTGCGGGAATAGGCGCGTCGTTGCCAGACGCGCTGTTTAACTCGCCCATACTGTCCTATTCGCGTTAAAAAATAGACAGCGGAACCGGACGCCTCACACAAGGCGACGCTGTCTTTTTAGATAAGGGGGGGAACGGAGATAACCGAAAAATGTTTTTCGGTGCTTTATTACTCGCGAGTATTATTTGCCCGCTGACCGATCATTTACTAACCCTTGTAAGATTAATTTGACAGGAAAAAAATGCCCGTTCCATGGAGCTGGCATAGCTTTTGCGGGCACCAAGCGCATCATCGCCTAATTGTCAAGAGAAGAAGGCGTCCAGATATTCAAGAAACGACACTGTCCGTTCCGTCTCACTGGGTGGGCATTTGCGGACAAACTTGTGGTCCGTCACTTACCTGCGGAATTGTCAGGTATTAAACAAAATACATTAAATCTGGCCGAATTTTGGCGGTACCAAGGTTGGTGCCTTACAAAAATTCGGCGAAAAAATTGTGCAAAACATTTGAGTAAATCAAAAAATATTTTTGACTCGAAGAAAAAAATTTCCCTCGTGAGCTTTGCAAAAGACCTTTTTCGCACCACGAAAAAAAGCAATTTTTTGCGCACGTGTGCGAAGCGCACGAGTTGTTGGCTCGCGCATATCGCGCTAGATTTAGATGTTTGATGAGTTCCTGGATCACAAAACCCATAGCTCTTATTGGTGCTATTTTTCCGGACTTGTCTTGAAATTGTGCATGCGGGAATTACGAATTGATTTTGCAAAGACGATTTAGTTAGGTTACCGGCACGTTCCGTTTTTCTTTCGCATTAAAGGTTTAAATACAAGCACTGTTCATTCATTTGCACCCTAATTAGCTTGCCAGCTAGTGGTGTGTGTGAGTCTTCTTTGTCTTGTGCCCTAACTCGCGATGAAATTCGGAAATCGGACGGATCAGCCACTGCGGTTGCTCCGGTATTTCGTCACCCGCGGCAATGCCGCATATATAACTACGGAGGAACTATGAATTGTACAGACAAGACAAGGATCGTGTTCGGAGTACTTCTCTTGGGATTGAGCTTGACGGCAACGGTGACCGCTCAAGCACAGGCCCGCCCGAACGCACAACGCCAGCAATGGCAACAACAACCGCGCAGGTTGCCTGAACATTTCGTTCAGAGCTACCGGGTGCAACAGAACGAATACCGTGGCGAGCAACTTTCGCGGTTGCAGCAGTCGTTCGCCGGAGTACGTCGAGACAGCTATGGTCGCGAAGGACTCCGTTTCACTGATGAATGGCGTGCGCCGATCTACAACAACTGGGAGAGAAACCCGCGTTTCTTGCCAGACGTGATCGGAGCACGGTTCATTCGACGTCCGCGTTGGGCACCCCCGGAAGACTGGAGGTACATCGGCGGCTACTACGTCGGCGGTGTCGCAGTCAGCTTCTCGGTTGGTGCGGCCTACGAGGGTATCGTCGTTGGGCCGAATTTCGTTCCGGCTTATTGGCGTTATCGTCCCTGGAATCGCGTCTGGTGCGATCCAAGCGGCAACTGCTCCAACGAGGCTCCTGTGCTGGCAGAGACTGACGTCGTGCTAGTCGAGGTGCCCCAAACGTTCGTCGTCGATGACGGCTATGGTAATTACGTCACTCGCAAAGTCGTATCACTGGAGACAGCAACCTACGAACCCGAATTTTCGGCAAGCTGGGGTTACGGGGCGTTCGTTTTCAATGACTACTTCGGTCATCAGCGCGGATTCATCGACTATCACGTTCGAATCCGTCGTTAACCGTTGAACAACTAACGACTTCTCCTTGTGGGTCTTCCACAGCAAGGTGCATTGGCCTAAAAAGCCAACCTGTACCTTGCATTTTTCTCTCATGATACGATTAAATATAGTATAATGCCTGTCCTTGTTTATCGCGTGCTACGAACGTGATGCTGCTTTTCGCTCGTCGCTTGTGATCACACCGTCTTTTATTCGAACGATGCGTTGAGCATGAGCGGCAACTTCGCTGTCATGTGTGACGAGTACTACGGTCATGCCGTCGGCAACAAGGTCATTGATGAGCGCCATTATGTCCTTTGCGGTGTGACTATCCAGCGCACCCGTTGGTTCATCAGCGAGCAATATTTTGGGTCTATTGGCGAGGGCACGGGCAATAGAAACGCGTTGCTGTTGCCCACCAGAAAGTTGTGTGGGTCTGTGATTCATGCGATCGCCCAACCCAACCATTTGCATAACCGCCTTGGCTCTCTCGCTGCGAGCTTCTTTGTCTGCGCCACCGTAAATAAGCGGCAACTCTACATTTTGCAATCCAGTCATTTGCGGAAGCAGATTGAACTGTTGAAAAATGAACCCAATTGCAGCGTTGCGGACTGCTGCTAACTCATCATCCGAAGAGTCTTGGATCGCCTTGCCGCCAAGAAAATACTCACCTGATGTCGGTGTATCTAGACAGCCAATAATGTGCATGAGAGTAGATTTGCCGGAGCCGGATGCTCCCATGATGGCGACGTATTCTCCTTCTGAAATGTCCAGACTGACGCCATTTAAAGCATGTACAATCTCGCTACCCATGGCATATTTTTTTGTGATGTTTTTTAGTTCGATCAAATTCGGCATTGATTATTCAGACCTCAAAGCGATGATCGGATCTAATTTGGCGGCGCGCCTTGCCGGATAAATACCAAAAAATAACCCTATGCCAATCGAAACGAAAAAGGAAAGGACCACCGAGATTGGTGTCACAATGGTTGTCCATTTTGCAAGCTTGCCAATTAGATCGGCGCCTAAAACGCCGAGTACAATGCCTAAGATTCCGCCACTGAGTGAGAGCACGACAGCCTCAATAACAAACTGAGCGAGTATATCAGCATAACGTGCTCCAATCGCTTTTCGTATACCAATTTCGCGAGTGCGTTCGGAAACTGAAACGAGCATGATGTTCATGATTCCAATTCCACCTACAAGAAGCGATACACCTGCTGTAGTCCCAAGGAGGAGGGTGAATACTTGTGTCACTGATTCAGCCGTTTGCAGTAAGTCAGCCTGAGTTCGAATTTGGAAATCGTCCACTTGCGATGAGATCGATTTGTGGCGCTGCCGCAACACATTCATCAATTGAAACTCAGCGGAAGTAACATCATTTTCGTTTTTGGCCTGTACAAGAATAGCTCGCACAACGCGGCCCGTAGCAGCATTCGTTCCGAATAGCGTGTTGTATCCAGTCGTTAAAGGTACAAGAACAACATCGTCTTGGTCGTTATTTTGTGATACGCCTTTGTGCTCCATAATGCCAACAACTTTGAAGAGCTCACCGCGAATCAAGATCGATTTACCAATTGGATCGTCGTCAGGTGAGAACAAGTTGCTTACAACAGTGTCTCCTAATGCACACACACGCGCATAACTGTCGAATTCCGCTTGCGTAAAAAATCGTCCTTTGGCAGGGCGGAAATTGCGAATTTCACAATAACCTGGCTCGGTTGCCGTTATTTGTGTGGCGGTATTCTGATTGCCAAATTGAACTTGATAAGTAGCGTTGTAAACCGGGGCAACGTCTTCTACCGATGGGCAGACATTTCGAATCGCCTGCGCATCATCGTAAGTAAGTGTGGCAGCACTACCCTGCCCTTGAGACACGCTAGCCATGCTGGCAGCACCCGGCCTTATATAAATAAGATTAGAACCAAGAGCTTGTATTTGCTTTTGAGTTTCAGATTGTGCGCCTTCGCCTACGGCAAGAAGCACAATCACTGCGGCAATGCCAATAATTATCCCCAGCATGGTTAATATGCTGCGCATGCGATTGTCTGCGAGACCTTGCCAGGCAATTGCTATCAGTTCAAGCAATCCCAATTATCTATCCCTATCTACTATTAGCGAGCTAAACTGCGCGGAATTGGAGCGCTTGTTCCGACGCCACCACCTCTGCCACCACCGAATCCGCCGCCTCTTCCGCCACCACCACCTGAGCTTTCACTGTTGTATCCTTGCTTTTGCAATTGATCTTTATCTAAGCCCAGAAAAACGAGATCACCTTCTTTCAATCCTCTCGTTATCACAGTGTTTGTGCCGGAAGTCGGACCAACTCGAACATGTTTGAAACTTGGTGTTCCATCTGCACCAGGAATTAAGACTCCGCTTTTCCCGTGGCGGGAGACAATGCAAACCGTCGGCACTAAAAGCGCATCATCAAGGGTGCCGCACGAGAAATGAGCACTGACATTCATGCCGGAAAGTAATCGCCCTTTATTGTCGTCATTGATAGTGCTGTGCACTTCAAAAGTAGTAACGTTCTGATTTACTACCGCTTCAGGTGCAATCTGTGTTACTGAGCCATGAAAAGTTTTGTCAGGATAGGCGTTTGAAATTATATCTACATTTTGACCGATCTCAACCTTGCCGATATCTGTTTCTGCAACCTGAGCGACCATTTCAAGAGTACCGGCGAGAGCCACAATCGAGCTGGAAGTAGCTGATGATGCTGTTGATGGAGCGCTAGCGGAAGTTGTTGGTGTAACTATTGCGCCAGCGTCCGCATACTTTTGTGTAATTACACCTGCAAATGGCGCTTTGATAGTCATGTCATCCATCTGGCTAAGAAGATTATCTAAGTTACCTTTTGCCTGCCCCATTGCGTGTTTTGCGGACAGGATATCTTCTTCTCGGTTGCCAATTCTCGATAATTCATATTGTTCTTGCGCAGCAGCGAGTTCCGATTTGTTTTGGGCGAGTACAGCTTCTGACTGTGCCAATTCGCGTTTAGCTGCTTCGTAAGAAGAACTCGTCATCTTTGCTTGCGTTACGGCATTTAAACGATCTTGATCGGAGGCAGCCCCTTCGGTTTCCAAATATGTTTGTCTTTCAGCAATGGTTTCATCTCTAATTGACTGTTGCTGCATCGACTCGAGCTGTGCTTTTAGACGGATGACGTTATGTTCAGCTTGTCTTACGATATCTTTGGCACGCCTTTCTTGAAATTTTGAAATTGCGACTTCTTGCGGGCGATTACCGTGCAAAATTTTGTTGTATGCATCTTGTGTCATTAGGTATGAGCCGCGCGCCGCTTCGATCTGCCCAACCAGATTACTGTCGTCCATCTGCGCCAGGACTTGACCTTCCTTAACTACATCGCCCTGTTTTACAAACAGCTTTTTGATCAATCCTACAAATTTTGGACTCACCTTGATTTCATTAACAGGACGAATTGTGCCCGTGGCGATTATTTCAACGGTAACAGAGCCTCGCGTTACTTTCGCTGTGTTCTTTTGCAAGTCTGTAGTGCTGTGACTGTGAATAAAAAAAGTAACGCCTATACCTATAAGTACAAGCAGAAAAAGAATAATGACAATGGTGCGCGGACGAAAGGGTAGCCGTTTCGTCGGTAACTTTTCAGTGGTGTTGGAAAAGAGAGTTCGTGCCATACTATTTCATCTTATAGCCGCTGGTGCCAAAATACCTCACGTTATAACCAAGCACGACGAATCAATTCGCATTTAAACAATCTCACCAAGAAAATTTGAACTGTTTTGTTGGTTAAACCGTCAAGCTTTTGGGCGAACCAGCCCCGCATTAATTTCCCCGCTTAACTAGGTATCGGGAGGTGCCCACAGCAGTGGGTTCACTTGAAATGGCATCTGTAAAATTCGCTTGTCTTTTGTTATCCATCGCTATGGCGATGCCTGCTTACGGGCAGAATGGGGAAACGCCCGCTCCGACTCCAGCAGCGCAATCAAACACTGGTGCTATTGCAGGTGGTGCCAATCAAAGTGAGATTAATGATGTCAGTGCCAAAATTGAGAGAATGCTCAAGACGTTCAAACCGCTTGAACTGCCCCCGGAACCCACAAATGATCACGAGCTGAATCGTTCCCTTAATCTATCTCCGCTTCGGCAATCGGACCTCATTCCCCTTGCATCAATGCGTCCTGTGCGTCTGGAGGCTAGTTTTACAGAGCCGTTATCGTTGCATGATGCGCTCAATTATTGTGTGACGCATAATCTTCCCATCAAAATTTCTCGTGAAAGTTGGAATTATCAACGCTATCAATTCTGGGGTGAGATTGCAGATTTCTTGCCCAATTACAGCCTTGGCTGGACCCTCACTCATTCGAATATCAATACGGATACGAACTCAATTGCTCGTGTTTTTCAAACCACCGTTCGATTTCCAGTTTTCGTGGGCGGCAATGTTATGTATACAGCTCTTGCCCAGTATTATCGGGTCAAAGGCTGGCACCAGGCTCTTTACACAACCATCAATGATTCTTTGTTGGATGTATACATCAAATACACCAATCTCGTTTTGAATAATGCCCTTTTGCAAATTCGCGCTAAATCCCTTGAAGTATCACAAGCGCAATTGCAGCTAAACAACGCTCTTTACCGCTCCGGTAACGGCACTCAGTTTGCCATTATGCAGTCACGTACTCAGCTAGCTGTAGACAGACAAGCATTGTTGCAGCAACAAGTCGTTGTTCGTCAATCTGCTCTGGCACTGTCTTATGCACTTAATATGCCGATGTCCGTAAACCTTATTCCTTCTGACGATCTACTCCGAGAATCATCAATTGTCGACGAAAGAATTCCAATCAATGACTTGCTTCAACTGGCTCTCGTACACCGTCCGGAACTGCGGCAATATGAGTTATACAGATTGTCTGCGGCCCGAAATGTGCAGGTGGCGGCTTCGCCTCTATATCCACAAGTATCTTTCTTTACGACCTACACGCACTCAAGTACAAGTACGTTTCCGCCGGGCAATCAAAGTAATTTAAACGGTGTTGCCAGTGCTGCTGTTACGCCGTTTCTCAACCCAGGTGTTGCCACAAACGTAGCCTTGAATCAGGTGGCAAGTTTTAGCCCTGCCGGCAACAACGTTGCCAATACTGGCGCGAACACGGGGGCTACTACCGTAGTTGCCGGCAGCGGTGGCAACCCTATAGCGACTACACAATCGGGCAGTCTGGTGACATCAGGGGCGGTGGCACCTAATATTGCCAACAGCACAAACGCAAATACTTCGGCAACCGGTACTTCTAATGTGAACGGCTCTAATACAGCAGGTGCAGGCGTTTTTAATGGGCTATTCAATACATTTCAAGCTGGTTTTACAATTAACTGGAGTTTGCCCAATTTGGGACTAGGCAACGTCGCCAACATTTTGTCCGCGCGCGCCTTGTCTCGCCAAGCGCTTTTACAGGCAAACCAGGAACTTATTCTTGTTACTGAGCAAGTGCGAGCTGCTTATCTCAATGCCGTTACAGCCCGTGAGCAAATTGATACGGCTGCATATGGCGTAGCTTCTTCTGCTGAGGCCTTGCGATTAGGAACACTGCGACTGCGCGCAGGTATGGGCACTAACCTTGAATTGATCACCGCACAGCGTGATTATATAAATGCTCTTACTGCACAAGCCCAAGCCATCATTGCATCCGATCAAGCGCAAGCGCAGCTTCTGCACGATACCGGTTTGATTTCCGTAAATACGATTCTGGCTGGATATCGTCGCGGTCAAATTGTTCCTATTCCAAAAGACAAACTATAAAGAGATCAAGGAGCTGGAAGGCGAGGCAAGGAAGTTGTTGTTTGTCCATCGCTACTTAATACGGATTGCTCAACATCGTTGTAAAGGGCATGAACGGGTATATTCAAAACCGCGTCTTGCAGAGTAGTTACGCCAGCAAAATACAAAACGCCCTGGCTGCTATCACCGGGCCAAACAACTCTTTTTCCGAAACGCGACTCTTCATTGCGCCGTCTATCTTCATCTTGTTCGTAGCGTCCTAGAATCGGCCCGTCGAACCTCTTTTGATCGAGAACAGTTTGCACTGCGCCAATGCTCACGGCCGCCGAAGTGGAAGCCCAGAGATCTGATTTGATCTTGCCTTTTAATTCATCCGGTGGAGATTTCCGCGGCTCTAGTTGCGCAGTAGGAGCGGCTGAATATTTGGCACCGGATATCGTTGCAATTGCCGCATCTCCATCGAAAACCAAAGGCCTATCAGTATTGTTAGCAACTGAGATCATGATGCCGTGCAATCCATTTGTGATCACATCGCGGCCAACAATACTCAATTTTGCTTTGTTGATTATGGAAGAGAGCGGTGTTTCAGATGAATTATTGGGACCAATGTTTGGTACAAGAAATATGTCTTTCACGATATGGTTTGAGGGAATTAAAGGGACGTTTAAGTTGCTTGGTATGCCAGAAGAAAGGTTCTTCTGAGGAGGCTGTTCTTGCGCTAAGGCAGCTATTATTGCGGTGGTGCCAAGGGCTGAAATTATCAGCGAACTTATGATGAATGATTTTGCCATTGTTGCAGCATACCAATTTAAGCTCCTCAAGTTCTATAAAAACTATAAGAGATAGTAAAATCTGAAGAAAAAGGTAACTGCCGAAGCAGTACCTGAATTGCAGCCCGCACCATTGGCGGTGCTTGTTATTAGTGCCGAGGCGCCCATCCGTAGGGAGTGTCTACTGGGGGAAGCCCTTCCTTTTGTGCTTCGAGTCCACGCAAGTAAAAAACCTTAGCGGGATCGGTAAGACGCCGGAGTGCCTCGTTAACCAGAACTTCTTTGAAGAAGTGTTCGAGCGGATTGGGGTAGTAATCAATATCGGTTTCTACCATAACGCACTCGACACCGTCGATAAGTTTGCGGTTGTGCATGTGAAAGGTGAGTTGGAAATTGGCTCGCGACTGAGTGGTTTGCCGGAAGCTAGGACCACCGCCATGATGCCACAGCCAGGGAATGCTAACCCGGTGAAATTTTCCTTTCTGTTCTTGGGCGCGGGCTATCTCTAACAATCTGATGTCCGCATAAGCAAAGAAGCGATCTGGGCGTAACTTCTCTTCCCAGACAATCCTCTTGTACTGCTTGAACAAGCAATCACCATCGTCGATCTGGAACTCCGAAAGTGCCGTTGCGATATTGAAAAACGCCGCAACTGCAGCCGGTTTGTTTTTCGAAACACTCGCATAATGAGCGGCTGCAACAGGTTCGGAATCAGAGCCGGCCAGAAGCAAATTGGAAAAAGCTGGGGATGCTTGTTTCAATTGCGACCAATCGGCACTCGCTAAATCGACACGCGCCTTGTTCGGCATGAGCATCATTTCGAGATTGACATTTTCACCGGGTTGTAGCGAAAACCATCTGGAGGAGCTTTTTTTGAAGCCCCGAGACTTAAGCACCACCTGAAACTTTGAATCCGTTAACTGCCCCGCTGGCGCGTTTGTATTAGATGGGCAATCTTTGTCTGGAGATTGCGGATCTAACAGCAAAACAAAGTTCATGCCAGTTAGATCCGCTATGCTCCGAAAGTAAACTTCGCACTGATGATTGTCGAGCATCACAATGCGTGGTCCTTCCGGTTGTAATCTGATGTTTTTGTCGGTTGGGCGAATGGAAACAGTGACCTGAGCTAGGTTAGCGTTTTTGCCAGGATCAGGGTTTACACCCATTGAGAATTGAGCAATCAGTAACAGAGAAAGTAGCATTGGTCCTCCTTCGCTTGGACGCACCACAAAACAAGCAGCCTTCGTCCCATTCCCATGGAATGTTCTGGTGACCGCGAATATTGGTGAACTGGCTTCAGATGACTTTTTTACTAACTAAAGAAAACTACAAATTGATAATTCGAAGCTACCAATGAGCTTTACCTGCAAGCAAATCATCAACTGTATATAAGAGAACACTCCTTTGTTGAATCGCGATTGTCTTAAGAAAATGCAACTCCGCACTGTTCCGGATCTTCTGCTTTGCGCTAGTTCATGCAATGCCTGTTTACCGCACCTTTACCTCAAACAAATGCAGCTATTCAGGGTGAAAGCGGTAAGGAAGCGGCCATTCAATGATCGGCCAGTTTTCAACTCGCCTTAACTTTGGCAAAAAAGGTACTGAATGTGATACCAAAGGCAAGAGCGGCGGAGCTTAATTGCCGACAGCAAATTTATGGCGATCACGTATGCCGTGATTGTAAACGCATAAGGCAGGTTCGCCGTTGTCAGCCCACATCACGCCATGGACGACCATATCTGGAATAGGGTTATTGTTGCGAGGGTCGAGCGTAATACCGTCGAATCCCTTATGCAAACGGAGTTCTGTTTCTGCAGCGTCTACCATTTTGCCGGTTAATTCATTGACCTTAGATGGATCGAAGTTTGCTCTTTCAGCGAGCATCAAACCTGAGAATCCTCCCAATACCGCTACCACTTGATCGGTTCCCAAATTGAGTTTGTCGCTTGGCCCATGGCGATTTAAAGTATCTCTTAGTGCCCGCGCAATTTCCTGGCCAGCGGCTTCCGGTGATAGTTGCTTAGTTGCAATCTCATCACCAATTTTCACGACATCATCGAAAGTCTTTGGATCGTACTTAGCTATTGATTCCATGCGATTGTGGAAAATCTGCTCGCGATTGGGATCTTTAATAGCCTTGTTGTAGATTTCCTGCAGTTTTGCGATTTGAGCCTCTTTGTCTGCCGAAAGATTGCCCGCGGAGCCATCGGTCTGGGCAGGGACATCGGCCTGAGCCAATTCCATTACTCCCAAATGAGGGCTGGACTTCGCCTGGGAAGCCCTCAACATTCTTACATCTTGCTGCGAAAGGGGGGGCGCTTCCAAGCCGCCAGAGCCGGGTTGTACGCCTGTTTCAGGTTTATCTTTAGTCACTGCAAACCCTCAAAAGCTGGTCTTTTTAGTTATACCCAACTGATCATTAAATATGAGATCCGGTTAACAACTCTGAAACATCTTTTATGGCGATTTTGTTTATAACTTTGACAACCACTGCGGGGTGGTTTTCTATTTACTAATATCGAGGTAAGTTTTGATGGCTTCAGCGCTGACTTTCAAAAACGATGAGATGGTAGAAAGTTTCAAGTCGTTATTGTCCAGATCCGCATTTCTGTCTACGAGAGCGGATGCAAAACAAAACAATGCCAGTCAAATCAAAAAACAAAACAAAGCAACGATTGAATCAGGCAGCATGTTCTGGGACATGTGCGTGGCGAGCCTTAAGGCACAGGGTGTAGATCGCCCTTCCATACTTCAAGTATTTGACGAAATGGAACGCGTCGCCAGAATCAACAAAAACAAACCCTTTTCCGAGCAGCTCTATCCATCCGGAAAAGATCCTAAGGACATGACACCGGGTGAATTGGCAGCAGTGAAGAGCAATTTGCCGATGGGCGCTCAAATAGCATTCACTCCCTAAGAAGTTTTGAATCCCTAAGAACTTCTTGTCATTCTGGCTTTGGCATAAATGGCAGCCACGAAAAGTATGGAAGAAGAGCATCACCATAATTGACCACAGCCAATACGGCTGTGATGATAACTATCAGCACCAGGAAGAATTTTGTATAGTTCCAGGCAACTGGATCAAACCTTCTCGCCTTGCTGCCCATATCAGCTACAGTTGCGGGTTGAGCATCGTCTTTCCACTCTTTGGTGTGTAAATTGATGTGCCCTGTTTTAATTTTTTCAGGTGCGGAAATGACCTTAGCATCACCTTCAACAAGTGAATCAAATTGGTCCGGCAAATTAGGCATAAGTCCAATCAATTTTTCGGCATTGATCCAGAGAGTTTGATTGGTTTCCGGAATGTGAGTTCGACCTGGATCAAGAATGGCAAAATTGCCGGCATTTACAGCAAGCAACTTTCGCACTGCTGGATATCCCGTTTCGCCTGTTTCAGCGCGACCGCCAAGTATGTAGCCATTACCGGAAAAGGCAATCCTTCCCTTTACATCATCGTCGTTTGAAGATATCCGAAGGATTGCATGGTCCAGATTCTTGAGATCGAGCACAGTCTGTATGACGTCGGTCATACCTTCATCTTTAGTTATCTTGCCTTCGACGATTATATCCACGGTATTACCTACTAGATTGGGTCCCGTGACCGAATGCTCCGAGTCTAGCAGATAGTTTTTCGCTTTGAGTAGGAAGCAGAAAAAAACTACGAACGTACTTTGGTACAATCGCTCGAATGAAGAAGCGCATCATGTGTGTGTTTGGTACCAGACCGGAGGCTGTAAAACTAGCTCCGGTCTTAAAATCGTTGCGGCAGTCAGCCATTGCGCAGCCAATAGTGGTGTTGACTGCACAGCACCGCGAAATGCTCGACCAAATGTTGGAGTGGTTCGATATACATCCGGACTACGATTTAGATGTGATGCGGCCAAAGCAATCGCTTCCAGAACTGACAGCGCGAGTTTTGACCAAAATCGATGAAGCGTTCCAGCATTTTCAGCCAGATCTCGTTTTGGTTCAAGGCGATACTGTTTCAGTAATGGCAGCTGCCCTTGCTGCCTTCTATCGCAAAATTCCTGTCGGGCACGTTGAAGCAGGACTGCGAACCAACGATATGTATAACCCGTTTCCAGAGGAGATGGCACGGCGTCAAACTAGCCGCATTGCCACTTTGCATTTTGCTCCAACCGAAAAAGCAGTAGAGAATCTCAAAGCTGAAGGCATTACTGAGCATGTTTATTTGACCGGTAATACTGTTATCGATGCTTTGCAGGATACAGTCGGGCGGCTCGACCAGGCTAAATTTGATAAATCGATTTTTGGTGGTGTGGATTTCGAAGGGCATCGAGTCTTGCTTGTCACCGCACACCGGCGTGAAAACTGGGGCACCAGCATGGATGATATTGCTCAGACACTCAGGCGAATAGCCGATGCGCACAAAGACGTGCAGATTCTCTTGCCAATGCATAAAAATCCCGTCGTGCGAAATTCAATTGAACCAGTTTTTGCGAATCATCCGCAGCTCATTGCTATTGAACCGCTCGACTATGTGCCTTTTGTTTATGCAATGCAGAAATGCTCGTTCATTCTTACGGATTCCGGGGGAGTGCAAGAAGAGGCGCCGACGCTTGGCAAGCCGGTATTGGTTATGCGCACCACAACAGAACGTCCAGAAGCCGTAAAAGCAGGCGCTGCACTGTTAGTTGGCATCTCACAGGAAGCCATCTTCAAGGCGGCTGATGAATTGCTCAATAGCGAAGCGAGCTACCGCAAGATGCAAGTTTCATGCAGTCCGTACGGAGATGGGAAAGCCGCACCGCGCATTATTCAAGCAATTGAAGAATACTTTTCTCTAAAAGAGTCACACGCACTGCCCGTTTAAACGCTATGATCTGCAACATAGGACCAGCGGCATAGGACCAAAAGTTCTGAGGAGATTCCAATGACCAGTACGCTTGCAGATACTGATGTGCTGCCGTATGGAGAATTCCTAACGGCAGAGCACCATGCCATTCGAGAAATGGTGCGTGATTTTGCTACACGTGAGATTGCCCCGAAAGCTGCGGAAGTTGACAGGAATGCAAGGTTTCCGATCGAAACCTTCAAAGCGCTAGGCAAATTAGATTTGCTTGGTTTGCAATACCCCACCGAATATGGTGGCGCAGGTTCAGATTACCGAGCCTATGCAATTGCGGTTGAGGAAATAGGCAGAGCCTGTGGATCAACAGGTTTGAGTTATGCGGCGCACTGCTCTCTTGCGACTAATCCAATTTACTTATTCGGTTCAGATGAGCAAAAGAAAAAGTATCTCCAAAAGCTTATTTCGGCTGAATGGATTGGCTGCTGGGCACTGACAGAGCCAGGAACTGGTTCGGATGCAGCCGCACAAAAAACTATTGCTCGCCTGGAAGGCGATCACTGGGTATTGAATGGAACAAAACAATTCATCACTAATGCCACTGATGCAGATATGGCTATCGTTATGGCCATGACGGATCAATCTAAAGGCAAAAAGGGCATTTCTTCTTTTGTTGTAGATAAAGGCACCAAGGGCTTTTTCGTAAGCAAAGTTGAGAAGAAACTTGGAATGCGCGGTTCTCCGACTGCTAGTTTGACCTTTGAAGATTGCCACATTCCCAAAGAGAATTTGATTGGCGAGGTAAATGACGGTTACAAACAAGCCCTGCAAACGCTAGAAGGGGGGCGCATCTCAATTGGTGCTCTTGCTCTGGGTATTGCACAAGGAGCGCTTGATGCAGCACTTACTTATGCCAAACAAAGAGAAGCTTTTGGGCAACCGATAGGCAAGTTTCAATTTATTCAGGGCTATCTCGCTGACATGGCGACACAAGTGCATGCCGCTCGGTTACTCATCTATCATGCTGCCTGGATGAAAGATCATCACAAGCGCGTTACTTTGGAAGGATCGCAGGCGAAGCTTTTTGCCTCCGAAATTTCATCCAGGGTGTGCAATTTGTGCGTGCAAATACACGGCGGATACGGCTATATAGAAGATTTTCCGGCGGAGCGTTTCTTGCGCGATGCGAAACTTTGTGAAATTGGCGAAGGTACTTCGGAAATCCAAAAGTTACTGATCGCACGTCAGTTGGGCCTATAAATTCAGGGGATCAAATCATCGGATTGCTGGAACTGGAAGAGAAACTAAAAGAAGATGCAGTCTGCTTGCCAGGCGGCATTATAGTCGTTGGCAGTTTCCTGAACCATCAAGTTGATCCTGAACTTGCTAAAGCAATTGGTGCAGCCTTCGCTAAACTATTCGAAAGCGAACTACCTACAAAAATTCTTACTGTGGAAACAAGTGGTATCGTTCCCGCATTTGCAACGGCTCTTGCCATGAATATTCCGCTTGTGTTTGCACGAAAACAAAAGCCAATTACGATGGTTCATCCACCTTATGTGGCTCAAGCAAGATCACACACCAAAGGAAGTGATGTGGAATTTTTTGTTGCCGCCGAATATCTCACTAAGGAAGATCGAGTTTTGATCATCGATGATTTCCTGGCAACAGCTGTGACTGTTGTGGCCCTTTGCGATGTCGTAAAGCAAAGTGGGGCGAAACTCGTTGGGATCGGTGCAGTAATTGAGAAATGCTATGAAGATGGTCGTTCAAAACTCGGAGATCAAAATGTCCGAATCGAGACTCTAGCTAAGGTAGCCAAACTAGAAGACGGCAAGCTAGTATTCGAACACTAATCTAGTGTTGTCCTACTTTTTTATTGACGGCATCTTCACGAGCTTTTAGATCTTTGTACTTTGGATCATCAATGTCGGGCCGATCGGCTCTCGTTATGGATGTTCCCCAAATAGTATTATCGTGATTAGCTTTTACTGCATCTCGATATTGCTGTTCTTGCTCGTGCACACGCTTTTGTTGGTCAGCTGGCATGCTCTTCGTTACGGCTTCCCGAGCTTGATCTTTGCCATCATGTTCAAATGGCACAGGTTGTGGTTTACCGGTCCAAAATTCCTTTAATTTTTCCGCGTCCGGGCCTGTGTGAAAGCCATACGATTGCAGCATGGCATCAGTGGTTGAGCAGGCCTGAGCTTTAAAGACGTTTCTGGCTGCTTCTTGGTCGTGAAGAGGATGTTGACCAGATGGCCAACTTTCAGTTACCTTTCCAATCTTTACTTGATCGTTGCAGTCTTGAACCATCTTCATTCCTTCATTCTCCTTGTAGGTTAAAGCCGTCATACGGCGCATCACGAAGTCGTAGCAATCCGCTCCGTTAGACGAGGATTGAACGTTTGAAAGTGCCTAGTAATCAGACCCGAGGAACGCAGTATAGCTAAGCAATATGGTCATGTTGTTATCGAGTTGTTAAGCGAATCTCATCTAACTGCCTTTGAGCCAATAGCGAACATTGGCTACGACGACATCTCGGTGGCTCAAGAGAGCTAGTTTTATAAACAATCCAGTGTTGCCGTGCAGTATGCCCTGCCACCAGTGACTTGTAACGAATTCTGGAATCACCACTGTAATGCGTTCATCAGGATGTGCCTTCAACTCGTCATCTACAAAGGCGGTTATTGGCCCTATGAGAGATCGATAAGGTGAGTCGAGAATTACGAGTTCCACATCGGACTCATACTTTTCCCAACTTTCTTTCAGTAATGGAATGTTTTCCGGATGTATCCCTACGGAAACAGCTACGCAATGGGGGCTAATAGACTTGGCATAATCCAGAGCCAACAAGGATCCAGCGTGAACGCTTTGAACCAAAACGATCACTTTGTTCTTTGGCTTTGAAACCTTGTAGTTTTCGGGGCGCAGCAATTCCGCAATGCGCGTGTAATGTTCGTGGATTTTCTTAAACGTGAAGAAAAGACATATCATCACGATAATTACAAACCATGCGCCTTCCAAGAATTTTTCAGCGGCAATATCCGTTACCACTACAAGGCAAACGAAAGCACCTAGCCCATTAATAAGGGCTTTCCAATGCCAGTTTTTGCTTTTCTCTCTAAACCAGTGCCGCACCATTCCTGCTTGAGACATCGTGAAAGCTACAAATACCCCGATCGCAAAGAACGGAATAAGAGCATCAACACTGCCCTTTTCTACGATGATTAGAAACGAGGAAAATATGCCAAGAAGAAATATGCCGTTATTGAAAGCGAGCCGATCTCCAAGAGCCGTTAATTGTCTTGGCAAATAACCGTCTTGGGCAAGAATTGATGCTAAACGCGGGAAGTCGGCAAAGCTTGTTTGCGCTGCGATGATTAATATAAGGGCGGTAGAAAATTGCGTAAGTAAGTAAGCCCAGCTAAATGGCCCGTCTTTTCCAAAGACTGTACCAGAGACTTGGTCTATCACCGACGGTGAAGTGATGCCGTTGTTTTCCCAATAGACGATGTGGAAGTTGACCGCCAGGCATGAAACACCCATGAATATTGTGCCGAGAATAACCGCCATCCAAACGAGAGTTATAGCTGCGTTTTTGGAGCGAGGTTCTTTGAAGGCCGGTATGCCATTACTGACTGCTTCCGTTCCCGTCATTGCTGAACAGCCGTTGGCAAAAGCTCGAAGCAGCACAACCATGCTGAAGGCATCGATAACCTTCTGAGCGCCAATAATATTTGAAGGAACAACTTGGTTGGCAAACTCTTTGTGAAAGTGCCAGCCTACAAGGGGGCCGAGTAGCCCAACAATTATCATGAGATAGCACATACCGATAAAGGTATAGACTGGAATCGCAAAGAGGTTGCCGGATTCCTTTAGACCTCTTAAATTAGCCAAAGTAATCAGCCCTATTGCAATGCAACAATAAATAACTAGATGATGCTCGATTCTCAGCGCTGAAAATAGAGGGACATCTTTCAAGTTCTGAAGACCGGCAGCTACCGATACCGAAACAGTAAGAACATAATCAATTAGAAGCGCTCCAGCAGCAATGAGTCCTGGAGTTTCGCCGAGATTGTCCTTAGAAACAATATAGGAGCCACCGCCATTGGTGTAGGTAAAAATAGTCTGCCAGTAGGATGCAGCAACAATCGCCAAAAGACCCAAGATGATCCAAGAAATGGTCATCATGTACCGAGCATAAAGGTCTGCATGTTGCGGTAGCCAGAGACCTGAGCCACACAATACTAGAAGAATGGCCTGGTTTCCGTATGCAACAGATGAAATGGCATCAGAACAAAAGATGGGCAAAGCAACTACTTTGCGCAGAAGTGTGTCTTCTTTTTGATTGCTCTCTAATGGCTGCCCGAATACGGCGCGGCGAATTACCTTCGTAATCTCTTGATTGTGTTCGGACTGGTTTCCTTCCTCTTCTGGGTCTGGAACCTCTGTTATAGTCATGCCTTCTCCGACTTCCGAGTTGTAATTTGATCCCAATGTTGTCGCTTGTCAAAGGCTATCACTGGAGGTATTTAGAGAGTGATTCTTCATACAAAATTGATCCCAAGTTTAATATAGTAATTAACGGACTGAACAATCTCTATCTCGTCTTGGCAGGTGGTGTTGGAAAGAAGTGAATCAAACTCCGAGTTTCACGGATTCACCGTTGGTGGTGCCTAAGTTTTGCCATTCGAAGGTCAGCTGGCTCGTCTGCCATTGTTAGCGCCGCAAGGTCGCCAGCAACCTCTCCGTCATCGACTTTCGGAATTACAAAATACTGGGGTTTCCGATCTCGCAAAAATGGCTTGAACAAAAACGCGCCAGCATCGTTCGTCGGGGTGTGCTATTCCCTTCGCTTCGACCATTTGCCCCATATTTAGCGGTGTTGCAGTCTGTTCATTAACGCGAATTCGCAGCAAACATCAGCTAAGTTAGCGCGAGAGACAATGTCGAAATAAGGCGGCGTCTACCGATTGCCTATTTTCCGTAAATGTAAATAAAAAGGTTTCCTTCACAATTCTTGGGGTGACTGGGTTCTGCTTTTCAGGCTACGTACAAGTATGTTTCCTATCCTATTACACCACCCGGAATTTCACTAACTCGAACACTGAGCGCTTGACCCTATTCGCCTTTTAAATACCCTGGCCTCCCGGCTCTGAGTATGGCGACATCAAGAGCAAAGACTTGTGCGAGTTAGCGTGACGAGTGGTGTGAGCTGTCTAGCCTAAGTCCGTTTCCCATCACCAGGAGTGAGACCATGCCGTACTGCTGCAACTTGACTGACCTTGGACTGAAACTGTCTATCGATGCGTCGCCAGGAAGTTTTGGATGTACCGTCACCGATGGTTTCAACAGGGCTATCTACAGCATCTCGGAAGGAAGACCGCGCCTGGACGAGAGTTCACGCGATGGACGTTTCGCAACCGATCGGGCACTCAGCCAGCTCTGCCGCTACATCAATAGGTCAGTTAGAACGCATCTTTGCCGGTTCGACCTTCCTGATGTGCTTTCGCCTGATATCTTTTGGAGCTGTTTCCTGGGTGGCAAACCGCTACCTGACGATACTAAGTGGTATTTGCGGGAGAGTGAACTCGAGGTCATAGATGTAGCCGAGGCCCCGCCCTTTCTCGGAGTGTTGCCCCAAGCTAATCCTGATCTCGCTCCGCTTCGCGTCGTCAGGCGCGCTGCTGGAGGGAGGTAACGCTTTCTTGCAATCCTGACCAATCAGCCGTCGCAACGTAAGGGACATGCCTAAAAACATTCCCTTACGTCGACGTCTGTTGGGTACTACGAATGCACGATCTGGCTTTGCATAATCTGTTTTAGAAAAGGATCTCGCTTTACACGATTTGGTCTTGGATATTCTGGCTCTGCAAGATCCGGCTTTGCATATCTGGCACTGCACGATCTGACTTTGCACCAGCAGCAACACCATACTTTTATTGAATTCGGATTTTATTTTTTTCGTGGATACTATAGTATATAATAAAATTAAAAGAAGGATAACAGCGCTTTAGGCGCTTCGGAACACAAAATTCTATACAGCTTGTGAATACCTACGATGATCGCTTGCGAATATTTTCGGCTGAACCAATTGGTTTCCAGACAACGGTACAACAACCATCTAAACATTGGTTTTCTTGGCCGGTAGGCTTTTTGCCAAGTTGAAGGCGTTTAGCCACTGATATAAATCGACTGGTTATGGATTTTCCGAGTGATGTGATTCCGTTGAAGGATTCCGAGTTCATGACGCCCTGCCTACTAGTCTCGCCTTGCGAGAAACGATCTATTCAACCTTAGTAACTCAAATAAACTTTGAATGAGCCGAAACTATATCATGGATATTTCCCGAGTCAAGAAACAACAAAACGGGGTTTCACTAAGCTTTTATCGGACTTTTTTTGTTTGAATAGTAGGGTGTTTAATATGGTCGGCGTCAAATAAACCTTTAGATTCTATGTTTACTTCTCGAACAGAATATCCACCCCTGAATCGGTGCCCGCTTTGCGCGCTCGAGCTGACAGTTACCGAAATAGGCGGCAAAGATCGTCTTGTCTGCGTTGCCTGCGAATTCGTTCACTGGGACAATCCTAAGCCCGTTACAGCGACTCTAGTTCCCATGGACGGTGGTCTTGTCCTTGTTAAGCGCAAGTACCCGCCTTTCGTAGGAGACTGGTGTTTGCCTGGCGGATTTATAGAGGCAATGGAGGCGCCAGACGCCTCAGCCATAAGAGAAGTCGAAGAAGAGACAGGCCTTAAAGTCGAGATCGAACGCATTCTTGGTGCGCAATCGCCAGGCAAAGGCATCAATGTCGTAATACTTTTCTACCTGGCAAAGCCGGCAAAGGGGCTGCTTGTAGCAGGCGATGACGCTAGTGAAGTCCAGGTATTCAAAGAGGAAAAATTACCTTCCAACGTTGCTTTTGAACTGCATCGACGCATCATCAAATCGTTTTTCGATGCAACTCTTCCCTTTACAACTTCTCGGGCGTAATCTTCGAAGACGAAGGGCGTTCCATCAAGATCGCTTCCAGCTGTGTTTTGAGCTCATCACCAGCTTCCAGCATTCCTGATAGCAGAAAATTTCCACGCTTGGTTTTGAGTATGAAACCCTCGGGTAAGAACGGGGGCGGCGCGCTCATGCTTAATACGTCATCCCAATTCATTTGGGTTGTTGCAAAAAGGGTTTTCAGAATTAGTGTTTCCGGCGAGGTTTCGACATAAGTTGGCATGAGAATTACAACAAACACTCGCCATAAGAACATACCGGTCAAGAGCGCAGCAAATACACCTATAAGGGCTCGATCCGCTACTGAGCTGGGTTTTAGCATGAGAGAAGTGAAAAGAAAGTACCAGACGAAAATTGAAAAACTGAGCCCAAGGCATGACTGAACAAACTGAAAAACCATGCCTGTAATACTATTGCGAAAAGACCTCGTCGCGCTTACAGAGACTGCTTCTAGTCCACCGGGAATGTGACTACGAATTTCATTTACGAGACGATCACAATCAGTTAGCCAGACAGGAAAGTGCAGTTCCTGTCCGGTGCTAGTCGAGATGGTATAGCGAACTTGATGAAAAAGTGTCCGCCGTTTCAGAGATTCTAAATCTTGCCATTTGCAGTATGGGCGTTTGAACAGCGAAATGGTCGTTATGCCTGCATCCGTTGTTATAACAGACCAAGTTATAAATCCATAGAACGGCGCTAGGACGCACCCAATCATGCAAACCACAATCGGCACCAGTTTTGCAAACCAGGGCAAAGCGTTGAAATAGCCGCAGGAATAGCCAACCAGGGGGAAGACGGCGCAAAATAAAACGGCCAAAGCTTCAGCGGTGATGCGTGTCGCCACCACCGGCTTCAGTCTGTAAACTGTTCTTATCTGTTGCATAAGCGAAGAATCCGCACCATAATAGCCTAATCAGGTTGCTCATCATAGGACTTTCAATGGCCGATTCGAAACAGCTCATGAGACAAGAAATGATGGTACTCATGCTGATACCAGCTGCGGTGATCCTCCTGGGCTATGTAGCTGTCTGGTCTAAAGCTGTAACTCTAAGAATCATGAGTCAAATTATGTACTACAGTGGCAATCCTGCGGCTGCACAGCCATTAGCTGAAAGAGCTGTAGAAATGAACGCTGATAAGCATGCCCAGATGACAGAGACGCTATGGTGCGTGTGGAATCTCTCCGAGATATATCGAGCTCAGCACAAATATGCTCAAGCACTACCTGGCTATCAACTCGTCGATGCGTACAACAAACGACGCGGCTCGCATACGAGCTTTATGCCATACCAGGCAGAGTCGCGCATTAGTGAATGTCTTCACGCACTGGGAAGAGACAAGGATGCCGAGTTATTCGATGCGGTCTTGCACGGCAAAAGGTAGATTCCAAAAATTGACATCAGCGCAGAGTTTTTAACCCTTCCTTAATCCACCATTTGGCACCATAGCCCTGTGGGTAGTGAAACTAGGTTGGAGTACGTTGTGCGAAAAAGAAAGAGTACCTGGTTGTCCAGGCTTTTTGTCAACGCATTTTTCTGGGTAGTAGGCAGGATTCTCGAGCCAGTTCCTATGCTCGGGGCTCTTGTAGACGTCGTCTCTTACGCGATTTAGACAGACGCACCAGTCAGAGTAAAAGGGAAAGCAGCAGTGCTTTCCCTTTTGCTTATCCACATACAATCTGTATTCATCAGCATTTCGATCGCTCCGATCTCATTCGTCCAGCGGTGATACCAACAATATGCTTGTGACGTTTTGTTGGCGCTGACAATTGAAAAATGTGCGGGCAAAGCTTACCTCTTGGAAGAGATTTACTAAGGCAGCTTGAGTAATCGAACCGAGTTTGTTGGTTTATTCGCGTGCCCTTTTTTGCTTTTATAAACTATTAAATATAGTAAACTTTTTTTAAAAAAGGATACTGACCACGTCTTGCCAGTTTTCGAGACCAACACTAATTTTCTTCACTACTTGGTTTTGTGGTTAATAAAAAAGTGAAAAATCAGGGGAAGCAGTTCCGAAGAACCACTTCCCATGTCGTTTCCAGGGAGATGTTACGTGAGCATGTCGGCTAGTTTCTGGTCAAGGACGCGCATGTGATGCAGCGCCATAGACAGATGCCGGCTGTTATGGCAGTTATTGAATATATCTAGAAATGAATGCGTTTCTTGGCGATCCGCCTGATGTCCTTTAATGCCTGCTTAAGGCTGACGGGATGCTCTATCTTGCTCTTGCAGAGTGCGACTGCGGTTTGAATTGCAACCGATGAAAATGAGTGTGCTTGCGAATAAAATCGCAAGGCTAATTTGATTTTGTTCATGGTTTTTAGTTTTTGATTTAAAATGGTTTTTGAACGAAATTTGAACTACGCTTCGGCTTTGACTTTGAACGCATTAAGTTCAGGTGAGCTTTTAAGGTAGTTGGCTAGAGCGAAGACTTTAATTACGACTACGCCGTTTGCAGACGTGGATTCGCCTAACCAGACAACGATCTTGTTAGCCTCACGGAATGTTCGAGCAATGTTTGCACCGGGAGTGGAGTCATTGTCGAGAGAATCGGCATCGATAATCACCATGCCATAGTCCTGGAGCTTGTAAGAACCAGGTGTTTTGTCTGGTCCGAATCCGCGACAGGTGCCGTTCTGCGAGCGATCCAATTCAAGAGCAATACATTGGTGCATGTCTACACTTCTCTGCGAGAGTAATTCGCAGATTTCTTGGCGCAGTGAGTTGTGCTTGCTGATAATCAAAACTTTCTGGTTCATAATAAAGTTGTTTTATGGAATTTCGGATCCAATGATTTTAAGCGCATCACTCTGGGAATCCGATCAGAGCAATGCACTAGCTTCTATGTATTGAGATTTTGGTGAGGAGCTGCCTTTTAAAGGAAATTTCCTGGTGTTTGGAGAAATAGAAATGATGTTCCAAAATTACTTGAAAACCGGATGCTTTCGCAATAAATAGCTATTCGTGTGAACTAGCGACAACAACTAATACGCCAAAACTGGCCCGCGAAGCTATTCCACAGTATTCGCGCACACTTTTACTTATCCTCGCGCGTTCGTGTAAGGTCCAGAATATCCTGAACTTGCGATGTGGTTGACGGGCAAAGGAGATCCACTTCAGATTTCACTGTTTGATAGTTCGTTGGAATTGCGAATTGGCTTTCTTTAATAGAACCCGGTTTTACAGATTTAGTAACCAACCAGCTAAAATGCATTCCTTCCGCATCATCATAGTCAGTCTTGATTGGAATGCCGTCTTTGTCTGGTAAGCCATAGTACTTGATAATGATTCTTTGAACTTCTCTCGGAACCGGAATCGAATCGGTGACACTATAAGATGCACCAATTATTCCTTGCAGTTGGTTAAATGCTTTTTTGCGATCATCTAATTTGGGAACAGGCCTTCTAGGCATAATGAAATTCCTCAGTACGAGACCCTTTTCTGTGGTTTGACTTTGAAATTGCCAAGGCAGTTTGTAGAAACTAATGCCAAGTCCCAAAACAACAAAGGCGGTTGAAGTGCCTGCGTATTTATCTGCGGGGCTGGATATGATCCTTCGGCTCTTAGTGTTGAAAGTCGATACTTTCCAACTTGGTGCTGTGCTAATGATCACATTGCCTAATTTTCGATCGTCTATTCTGATTCCCTTTTGTGTCATGGAAATACGTTGCTGTCCCAAGCTCAGGCAATTTTGCTCGATTACATACCCTTGCTCCTCTTTATCCGCTGCATAAGCCGCAGGAATTGAGAGCGCAAGAATAGCCCATAGACAAACTATTGGACGAACAGTAAATTGAAGCATCGAGTTTCCGGGTAGAGGATCGCTTTTTAGCTTAACTTATTTTGTTCGATTCAAACGTGTCCTCTGTAAACGACCGACGAACGGGGTCAATAGAAGCAAATCAGGCGATCTATCATGACTTTGATCGCTTTTGAGATCATTTGCGATGTTGCCCAGATTGGTCTTGCTCTTCTAGGAGAATCTTTTGCTAACACGGGATGGTCCTTTGGTAGGTACTTTTTCATCCAGGCAGAGTCACAGCGTGTTTTCGGTTTCTTTCTTTCCGCCGGTTTGTTCGCCGGAAGGTAGCGTTTTAGGAAATCGACTGACTCGCTGACTTGCATCACGGAATTCTCGATACTATTTTTGAGATCGTACGTCATTGTTTCCACTTACAAAGCTGTCGCTATGAACGGGCTTCCGTCCAATAGATAGAAATCGAATTGAATAAAAGCTTTGGTAATAATCTGGGGATTACGTGGAGCCGTTTTTAATTCCACAATTGCATCGTATGCAATCCCTATGAAAATTTATTGAAAGTCAAGAAGCCGAGTTTGGCACAAATATTAAAGCCTGGATAAACCAGCTGCTGCAGGTTCAAAGACACAGTTTACATTACTGAGTTGGAACCGCTGGCTGCGATGCTCACTACGGTCCATGAAAGAACCCGATGTATGCTTGTCGGGATTCCGATCACGAGAGCCAAACCAAGCGCCAGTTCAATGGCGGTAATACCCTCGGTCTTGACCTGTTTGGTAAGCCGCTTCCAAAAAATAGTCAGAGCAAGAAGGAAAACCAGGGCAACGATGCCGTTAAGGAGAAGTCCGAAACCGTCACTATTGGAGCGAATCAGGTCACGAAGCAGGCTAGCCCAGTCGGCTGAAAGATTAGTAAGTGAAAGATAGAGATGCTGAAACACTCATTGCCCCCCTGCAACGTTTGTGACAAGAAGAATAACTGTGTTCGCTTGATTTCACCAGACGGTTTCTCCCACCAGTATAAACTATAAATATTAGTAGAATATCGGTTTTTGCAATTCAGATTTGTCCTCCTTGTAGGAGATGATCAAATATTGGGCCACGCTAGCGTAGGTGCAAAGGACGATCGTTTGAACTTAACCGGTGCGAGCCTCGCTAAAAACGTTTCCTTATCTCAGCTCTCGATCTCTCCTCGCTTTTGGAGGCGGAGTGTCAAAATTGGCTGCCAAGCAGCGTTTTCCTTGGTTGTATTTGAAATATGGTGCAGCCTAAGTTAGGAAGCTTCAATCTCTTTTCCTTAGGCAATCTCTTCTTCTTCGAAGAACCAATCGTAATCCTGGCAATCCCTTCCAAACTAATCAAAACGTGGGCGCTTAGGCGTTCGTGAATCGTGCTGCATTCTTGGCAGTTCAGAAAAGCATCGCAATTTTTTCACTAACTAAATGGCGCGTTAGCGCTATGGAGGGTCACAACCATGAAAATAATACGCAGATCAATCAAGTACTTTCTCGAAGACAAACGGCTTATAGCCTGGCTCTTCGTGATTGTTGGGCTACTCACCATTATCGAATTGGTTGAGGCCTGGCCTGCGGCAATCCTCATGGATTTGACGCATACCGAGCCGCCCACCAATTGGGTTAGCCGCTTGCTCCTCTCCATTTTGCCGCCGGACAGGATCAAGGAAGTGGTTGGGTTGGCCATCATTTTTCTAATCGCTAAGGTGAGTCAAATCATTCTCACCTTCTTGCACACGGTTGTGGAAAGTCGCATTGATTACAACGGCGATTTTCGAGCTAAGTGCGATCTCTTTCAAAAGCTGCAAGATCTGGGTGTTCCCTACAATCGCCAACAAAGCGAGGGAGATCTGATCTACAAGCTCAACGAAGATTCCCTTGGATGTTCCGAAATCTTCAAAGTCGTAGTGGAAACGCTCGCTGCTGCTCTTTCAGTTGTGGCGGCCGTTTGGATTATGGTCACAATCAGCTTAACCATGACCATCATCTGCCTTTCCATTACGCCCATAGTTATTCTCACCAACCTCTACTTCTCTTCTCGGGTAGAGGAATTTACCAATCGCGCTAAAGAGGCAGATACTTCGCTCTACAACTGCCTAGTTCGTTCCATTGGTACCATGCCTGTGGTACATGCGTTCGTGCATGTCAAAGACGAGATTGGCAGTTTCGTCAATGCAGCACGCGGAAGTGCTAACGGCTGGCAGGAAGTCATCAAAAGCGAGGCAACATACAATCTGATCATCGACCTCGTCTATGCAATAGCGGCAGCTGCTGTCTTCGCATATGGTGGCATTCTGGCAATTCGCGGCGATCTTTCACACGCAGGCAAAATTGCTCTTTCTGGTGGCGAGGTGCTCGTTTTTCTCGACTATCTCAACACCATGTGGCTCCCCTTGTGCCGGTTCTCCAGCTTCAATGTCGATATCGCTCAGGGACGCGCTGGAGCGAAGCGACTCTTTGAAATACTGGACAGAGAGCCGGAAGCGAAGGAACCAATCGACGGCAAAAACATGCCGATTCAACCCAGAACTATTACCCTGGCGGAGGTTCGTTTCGGTTACACGAGCGACATGTCTGTGCTGAATGGAATCTCGCTTGAGATTCCGCCAGGAAAAATCGTTGCGGTGGTAGGGGAAAGTGGCTGTGGCAAAAGCACTCTCGTCAATCTGCTGCCGCGTTTTGATGACCCTACTGGTGGTAGCATCTTGCTGGATCAGTTCGATCTCAGCACCTGCAAACTCGACCATGTGCGCGGGCACTTCGCCTGTGCATTCCAGGAAGCGCTGTTGTTCCCAACATCTATATACGAAAACATCGCTTACGGCAGACCGAACGCCACTCGTGCGGACGTTGTGCAAGCTGCAGTTGCAGTTGGAGCAGCTTGTTTCATCGAAAGACTGCCTAAAAAGTATGAAACCGTTCTGACCGAACATGGACACAACCTTTCAGTTGGACAACGGCAAAGAATCGCTCTGGCTCGAACGTTCTTGAGCCAGGCTCCGATTCTGATCTTCGACGAGCCTACTAACCACCTCGATAGTGAAAAGGCCAACTTGGTTATGAATGCTATCTTCGCTTTACGGGGACAGCGCACAATCATTTTGGTTACACATGACCTGGGGTGGTTGGTTGACTGTGACGAAATCATAGTGCTCAGAAACGGTGTGATTGAAGAGCGCGGAGAATATGCCGCGTTAATGGCGAAAGGAGGTCATTTCTGTCACCTCGTTGAGGAGGCTGAAGGTACAAACGATGAACAATAAGAGTACAAATGCGAAATCGGTGCAGTCATCCCGACGGGCACTGCACCGATTTTCATTTGAGTGAAAGATACTAATGAATATAGAAAGTATGCGCAAGCGAAAAGGCTGGGTGGCACCCAATTACTTTTCCTCTTTTCGGACTTGAGTGTCACTACATACAGTGGCACTAAGGGCAAAAAGTTAGGCTTGGTTAACCGGATCAGAACGCTCGACATGTAACCTCCTGTGGTTTGTGACGCAGTCTTTCCGTGAGTGGAGGCCAATCTTGGCTAGGATTGTTCTCCACTCACGGATGGCTTCAGGCAGTTTATGTCAGGCGGCTGCAGACTTGTACAAAGTCCTGTGTTCCAACAGCGATTCGCGCGTCTGGATGTCCAGGTTGCACCAGTAAGTTTGCCGCCAATTGCCGATGCGAATGATTCGCGTCGGATCTTCCGCGCTCAACTCAACGGCGATCGCCGGCTTTCTGATCGACCAGCACTCCCAGCTTTCGGCCGGTTTCAGGATGCCCAACATGTGGTGCAGAAGTCTTGCCACCATCGTGCTGTGCGGACCCTGGATACGCGGCAGATCGCCCAAACGCGGCGCACCGACACTGATCGGTCCCGTCTGCACCTTCTCGCCTGTATCATCGATCTCCGCTTGGAGCTCAAAGAGGAAAAGCGGCGTGAAGAAGAAGTCGGCCGATGTGATGTGGGCAAACCGAACGTTGCGACCGGGACGGCCATTGATCGCATTGAGATGCGCACTCGGCACCTTCGTGACGAGTTGTACCGCGTCCGCTGCTGCCGCCTCGGCGATTTGGTCGAAATCCACCCAGTGGTCAGAGTGGGCGCCGTGCGGATTGCACATGCTGTGCACCAGATCGTTGTTGTCGGCGAAAAGAACCACATCCTTGCCAAGGACTTGGTCGAAACGCGACAGATCGAAGGTGCTCATCAGGGCTTCGACGAGGCGGGCTGGTTGCGTGGAGAAGCTGCCGTTGCACTGCCTGTTGATGACATTGTGACCGACGGTGTAGCGGCGTGTGGAGGCGATGGAACCGTTCGGAAGACGAAAATCCATCTGAAAGGAAAGCGGTCCTTCACCCTGATAGGGTAGGTGAAAGCCGCGGTTGGCGATTGTGGCACTTGTCGTTTGCATAGCATCCTCACCATAGATTGGTTGGCACAAACCCACACGTCCTTTTAGCCACTCAGCTCCAGGCATTTAGGCGTTCTCGAACCGCAACATTACGGGTCGGAGATCAAGTAGTAGGAGACGAAGCTGGGAAAGTTAAGACTTTTACCTGGAGAGAAAGAACAAGACGGATGGGTACTGATTCATAACAAATTGCTGCAAGAAAACGGTAGTGAAATTGCCGTTACAGAGGCTCCGTAATATGACGTAAGATCGCGACTGGGAAGCAGCTGTCCAGGTAGTTGTTGAAGGTGACTAGGCCGCGCCAGCAATGAAGAGGCTCCTGAATCTTTGTCATTTCTGGTATTGATACCTGTCTCTTACTGATACCTTTCTGGATTCGTCTTGACGACGGCTTTACCTAGTCATCAAAGAGATGGTTTTGATATGGCACAAATGCCAAATGGCTGGTTTGAGTCACCAAATCTGGTGCCAAACTTATTAGTGTTCCAATTTGTCATTCATATGTACTAAAACATATCGTATAAACCAGGAAAAAACTTACTGGGACAGCGAGGAAAGCGCTATTCATCAGACTGACTTCTGATAAAAAGCTTTTCCTCGCCATCGCAGTGAGTTCATGCATGCTATTCGGCGGACCGACTGGCATGCAGCTCGATAATCTTTGGAATGTTTTCATCGAGCCAGGTGCCTGGGATCGGTTTCATGTGGTTGAATTCAGCCCCGGCCGCGATAAGCTTTTTCTGGCTGTCTGGATCGCCGCTGATGGCCACACAGATGATGCCATGTTCTCGCAGAACCGGAACGATGTCCCAGCCTTGTGGTCCGCCGCCCAGAAGATCGCCATCGACAAGTGCAACGGCGTAGTCCGAAAGGCTGATGTCCACTTCCACGAAGTCTGGTTGCAGAGCGCGAACGGTGTTGCCTTGGAAGGGATCTTGATCTTGAAGACCGATGATCCAGTCCGCCTTAATGCGCTTGCTTCCAAGCAGCAGTTGGAGAAATTTTCCGACGACTTCGGTATCCTCGATTATCAGTACAGGTGTCGTTTTCATGCGCTTGACTTTCTGATGTGTGGGTTGCTCAAGCCCGTTGGAACACGGTTGAAAACCGCGTTGTGTGAACCATCAGTGAGCATTGGTGGTTTAGGTGAAGGTGGCAGGCGAGGAAAAGACACTGCAGAGCTTGAATTTCTGCATGGAGTTTTTCCTCACCATAGATGGTGCAACACTTAGCCGGCTGCTGGTGTTGCTTGCTGTTCGAGCAATCGGGGAAGTTCGCTGATGAACCACCTCGGATCGACAGGTTTCAGTAGTACGAGATTGGCTCCAGCGGCACTGTGCTTTTCCAAGCTGCCTGGCTCACCACTCAAACCTACGCAGAAGATACCGTGTTGGCGCAGAATCGGAATTATGTCCCAACCTTGCAAACCACCGCCGACTAGAGAGCCGTCTACCAAAGCCACAGCGTAGGTTGCTAGGTCAAGGTCCACTTCGGTCCTGTTATTCGTATAGGCATGAAGTCTGCCATGTTCGAATGGATTTTCAATACGAAGACCGAGAACCCAGGTTGCGTTTAGATTGAAGGTACTTAGCAAAATTTTTGTTGCTTCGCCGACCGTCCGATTGTCTTCGATGATGAGTACAGATTTCTTGTCCATTTGCTTCCTCTCGATGAATTGAGTTGCTCAAGCCCGGAGGAACACGACAGCGTGTTTTATGAACCACCAATGAGCATTTGGCGGTTAGTTCTTACGACTAGAAGGCCACGATCCTCGACAAGGAAAATGTGATTATTTCGATGGCTGGATGCTTGTTTAGATCGGTGGTTTGTTTCTAGTTCGGAAAGAATTACTGAATGAGCCTCCAACGTAGTCAATTGAGCTCATACTTCAAAATGTGTTTTGTTCTGTAAACGTGAATAGGCGTAGGTTCGGAATTGTCAGTGGATAGCTTGTTTTCACGCTTCGTACTCCTTGACAATAAGAGCTCTTGAGTTCATAACCACAACAACCGTTCAAGTTTTTCCTAAGTTAGAACTAGCGCGGCCGGTACAAACCGGGTTTAGAACTGGCTTATGAGGTTGTATTTAATTCGAGTGAGGTTGATTCGGAATTCTATTCCATGAAAAACTATAAAATATAGTGAAAAGTTCAAAAGTAAAATGAGTCCAAAAAGTGAATCCAAAAAATTTCTTCAGCGGTGAACATTCGGTTCAAACCAGGCTGGAGAATTCGGTATCACAAATGGTGCGAACGCGAAAGCGCTTGCGGCAGGATTGGTAGTGCAGCAATCATAGCTACAGAACCAACCCAGCCGCAGAGCTTCTGGCATCAGCATTCGCCAACAACGGGCAGAAGAAGTAGCCAGTCTTGAGCCGTCTGGTCCCATTCAGAGCCCGGGCAAATTACCAGCGGTCTGACTTGGTTCTTCGACGGCTTTTTCCTGCCTTGTCCGGGGTGCTCAGGAACGATGTCATAGGCGTAGTCCGCGTGTAATGCAGCCAGAACGGCAGCACAACGAGTAGGGTCTTCGAATGGCATCAGCGTTGGCGTGACTGGAACAAGTTGGAGCTGGAGTTCATGCTGCCTTTGATGTTCTCTCAGCAGATATAACTCCGAGTCCGACAGTTCAGGGTGTTCCTGACCGTAAATGTCAGTTCTCGTATTCATAATTACCTCCACTCTTTGAAAGACCGCAAGGACAGTTGATGCTCAACGGGATTGTTGAACATCAGTCTGTCGTTTAGCAGTTTGAAGTTACCGAACCTAACTAGATCGAGCACGTCGCTTTTGAACAGGACCATGCACCACGTGAACCGGGATCGGAATCGGGACACTGTTTACGAAACGAATCGGGACCCGGATGGCAACAACGAGTTTCCGACGAAACGGATGGATGTGCCGGGAATCGCTCAGACGATGGTTGTTTTTCATGTATGCCTTTCTTATTCACCTTGATAAACTCCCAGCTCAAATCGCCCAGCGCACATATGCCGGTAGTTTTGCGAAAGAAGCCGATTGCGGATTTAAGTAGTGGAACCGAATTCAGGTGATCATGAAGAGTTTATAAAGGGGAATATTAAACCCTTACCAGGACTAGCTTTGAGGGTCAAGAGATATTTTTCCGAAATGGCTGAATTCGCGAGACAGCCTGTCAATAGAAACTAAAAAAATGCAGCTGCTAGCGGCTTTTCAGGAGGAAACACTGCCAAATTAAAACGCTTGCGCAAGTTGCGTGAACTCGCGCAAATGCCCAGGTATCTTGCCAGATACCCAAATATTTGCGACCCAAAGATTCTTGAATTCAATCTCTTCTTTCGGCAATCGGATTTCGAGCCGTGTGTATACTTTGCCTGAGCGCAATTTGACCTTTCCTTTCGACGCTTAAGCGGCTTCGTCCGTAGAGCACGAATCGAGAGTTCGCCCACACATCAAGGGAGTAACATGAGCACCGTAGTTGACAAGCAACAACCAAAAATTTCCCGCGCACCGTTTCCGGGATCTGAAAAAACCTACTTTGCTGGCGAGCGTTTCTCGGATCTTAAAGTTCCGACGCGCAAAGTTACTCTAACTTCAGTGGCGGATCAAGGCGCTCCGGAAAGTATCTTCTTGTATGACACCACCGGTCCCTACACCGACCAAAACATACAGTTGGATGTTTATAAGGGCGTGCCGTCGGTCCGCTCTGGATGGATCGAATCGCGCAATGATACTGAACTTTATGATGGCATTGTTAATAGCCAGGAGTTCATTCGCTCACTGGGTGATGCATACAAACAAGCCGGCAAGTTGGTTCGCCAACCAAGACGAGCCCGCTCCGGAAAAAATGTCTCGCAGATGCATTACGCTCGCCAGGGCATCATTACTCCAGAAATGGAATACATCGCTATTCGCGAAAATGCCGGATACAAAAAGGCTGTTGAAAGCTTGATTGAAGCAGACCGAAGCAAGCGTCTGCGCGGCAATTCTCTTGGAGCAGCAATTCCAGATGAAATCACACCGGAATTTGTTCGAGATGAAGTAGCGCGAGGCAGAGCGATCATACCTGCCAATATCAATCATCCTGAAATTGAGCCGATGATCATCGGTCGTAATTTCTTGGTGAAGATAAACGCCAATATTGGTAATTCCGCCGTTTCTTCAAGTATTGAAGAAGAAGTAGAAAAAATGGTTTGGTCTACGCGTTGGGGCGCAGATACAGTAATGGATCTGTCTACCGGCAAGGATATTCATGCTACGCGCGATTTCATAGTACGCAATTCCGCAGTGCCAATCGGAACTGTTCCGATCTACCAGGCGCTGGAAAAGGTTGGTGGCATCGCCGAAGAACTCACATGGGAGTTGTATCGCGATACATTGATTGAACAAGCGGAACAAGGCGTTGATTACTTCACTATTCACGCCGGCGTCTTGCTCAGATACATTCAACATACAGCTAAGCGTGTTACAGGTATTGTCTCGCGTGGCGGCTCGATTATGGCGAAGTGGTGCCTTGCTCACCACAAGGAAAATTTCCTCTACACAAACTTTGAGGAAATTTGCGAAATCATGAAGACTTACGACATCAGTTTTTCACTGGGAGACGGACTACGTCCCGGTTCTATTGCTGATGCCAATGATGATGCGCAATTCTTGGAATTGGATACACTTGGCGAATTGACAGACATTGCCTGGAAGCACGATGTGCAAGTGATGATTGAAGGACCGGGGCATGTTCCAATGCATATGATCAAAGAGAATGTCGATCGACAATTGGAAGTCTGCAAAGAAGCGCCGTTCTACACGCTTGGACCGCTAACCACAGACATTGCTCCTGGTTACGATCACATTACAAGCGCAATTGGCGCTGCCATGATCGGTTGGTATGGAACAGCGATGCTTTGCTATGTCACACCGAAAGAACACCTTGGCCTGCCGGATCGTGATGATGTGAAAGCCGGTGTGATCGCTTACAAGATTGCCGCTCACGCCGCTGATCTCGCCAAAGGACATCCTGCTGCTCGTAGAAGAGACGATGCTTTATCCAAAGCAAGATTTGAATTTCGTTGGCGTGATCAATTCAATCTATCGTTGGATCCCGACACAGCTCAGGAGTTCCATGATGAAACCTTGCCTGCAGAAGGCGCTAAGGATGCGCATTTCTGTTCGATGTGTGGTCCGAAGTTTTGCTCCATGAGTATTACTCAACAAGTAAGAGACATGGCGGAAGCTGAGGAAACTACAAGCCTTTCTTGAGGTTTGTAACCTATGCCAGGCTCGGTTGGAATTGTTGGAGCGGGATTAATTGGACGTTGTCTTGCTATTGAGCTCGCCCAACGAAACTTCCGTGTAACCATTTTCGATCGCGACGACAAGATCGGCTCACAAAGCTGCGCTTGGACCGGTGCCGGCATGTTGACTCCTTATGCGGAATTGGATAGCGCCGATGAAATTGTCATTCGCCTGGGTCGCGATTCGCTTCGCTTATGGAGAGACTTCTTGCAGCATCTTTCCACGCCTGTGTTCTTTCAGGAAAATGGCTCCCTTGTTGTATCTCATGCCAGCGACAGAGCTGAAATGGAGCGATTTAAACAACGAGTTACAAGCAGGCTTTCAAGCATCGAAGCTACGCAGTCAATGCAAATGCTTGATGCAAGACAGCTGGCTGAAATTGAACCGCAATTGGGAGGCAGATTTAATTCAGCGATCTACTTTCCAGGTGAAGGACAAATTGATAATCGTCAACTCATGCGGTCTCTTGAACAAAGCTTGAAAGAACGAGAACGTGAACATAATTTAGATTGGATTGAAAACGTGGAAGTGCATAAGGTCGAAAGCCATAGCATTGAATACCGGTCGCAAGTTGGTAACGCAGTGCGAAAGGAATTCGACTGGGCAATTGATTGCAGTGGATTGGGAGCTCGTCCAACAATTCCAAAATTGCGAGGGGTGCGTGGCGAATTAATAACTGTGCACGCGCCTGATGTTGAGCTTTGCCGGCCAGTTCGTTTGATGCATCCGCGCTACAACATTTACGTTGTGCCGCGGCAAGCCGGAGAGTTTCTCGTTGGAGCAACTAGCATCGAAAGTGAAGACCAATCGCCAATTACAGTGCAATCTGCATTAGAGTTGCTTTCGGCAGCGTTTACGGTACACCCAGGTTTTGCCTATGCGAATGTTACGGAGAGCCGCGTAAATTGCAGACCGGCATTGCCAGACAATAACCCCCGAATTTTCCTGGGTTCGGGAATTATGCGCGTGAACGGACTTTACCGGCATGGTTTTTTGCTTACGCCAAAATTGGTAAACTTGGCGACTGAAGCTATATGTACGGGGCGCAAAGTCCCTGAGTTCGATTCGGTATTCAGTGAGGAGACATCACTCAGTGCAAGTGCTTGTTAACGGCAAAGAGCTCGAAATTGCTCAAGCCAAAACGGTAAGTGATCTTTTGCAAGAGCTTGGGTATGCACAGGGCTCTGTAGCAGTGGCTAAAAATGGCGAGTTTTTGGCACGCAAAGATTATGCTTCAACAGTGCTTGAAGATAAAGTGGATCTAGAAATTCTTTTGCCGATGCAGGGTGGCTAAAATGTTTTCTTTGGCGAACAAAAGTTTTAAAAGCAGGATGCTTCTGGGCACTGCTCTTTACCCATCGCCAGAAGTTATGAAACAATCACTCACCGAATCTGGTGCCGAAGTGATTACAGTTTCCCTGCGCAGACAATCCCCCAACTCCAAAGGCGGTCAGCAATTTTGGGAATATATAAAATCTCTCAACCTCACTTTATTGCCGAACACTGCCGGTTGCAGGACAGCTAAAGAAGCTGTTGTAACTGCACAAATGGCTCGCGATCTATTTGAAACGAACTGGATCAAATTGGAAGTGATTGGTGATGACTACACCCTTCAACCAGATCCGTTCCAACTTCTGGAAGCAGCTCGAGAACTGCTAAATGATGGCTTTGAAGTATTTCCATACTCTACTGATGATTTGATATTGGCACAGCGTCTAGTGGAAGCCGGATGCAAAATAGTCATGCCCTGGGCTGCTCCGATCGGTTCCGGTCAGGGACTGACAGATCCTCGTGCATTAGAGACATTGCGTGCTCGCCTACCCGAAACTACTCTTATAGTAGATGCAGGTGTTGGTAAGCCGTCTCATGCGGCCCGGGTAATGGAAATGGGCTTCGACGGAGTGCTTCTGAATTCTGCTGTTGCTCTTGCTACCCATCCACCGGAGATGGCGAAGGCTTTTGCCTTGGCGATTGAAGCCGGTCGTATGGGCTATGAAGCTGGCTTGATGCAAGAAAGAGACTTAGCCAAACCTAGTACACCGGAACTCGGAACGCCCTTTTGGCATCGGCGCGAACAGACTCCCGAGGTGGGTGTTGATTAGACCTGTTGTATGGACTATTGCCGGATCAGATAGCGGCGGCGGAGCCGGCATTCAAGCTGATCTAAAAACGATCAATCAACTTGGAGCTTATGGAGCTTCGGTAATTACTGCTGTAACGGCGCAAAATACACTTGGTGTTCAATCGATTGGTGCTGTAGACCCGGCTATTTTGATCGATCAAATCCAGGCTTTAAGAGAAGACCTGCCGGCCCAGGCAATCAAGCTGGGAATGCTTTATTCTGCAGAAGTGGCGGAAATTTTGGGACTTTTTCTTTCCGACCATACTTATATAGTTTGTGATCCAGTTATGGTTGCCACCAGTGGCGATGCCTTGATGAAGCCAAAACTAGTAGAGGCAATGAAAAAATATATAGTTCCTATAAGTGCATTACTAACACCAAACATCGATGAAGCCCATACTTTAGTGGAAGCCGATATCAATGAATATAATTCATTGGCTGGTGATGCTCGTGACGAGTACGTAATTGAACTGGCTCGAAAGTTGATAAAACTCGGACCAAGAGCTGTTCTTATTAAAGGTGTTGGTGGGGAAGAATACAGCCAGGACTATTGGGATGATGGAAAAACCGGAGTTTGGTTCACCAGTCCTAAGCAAGAAACGCGCCATACGCACGGCACAGGGTGTACGCTTTCTTCAGCTATAGCTACTGCAAGAACTTTGGGTTATGGAGAGCTCGATGCAATCGTAATTGCTAAAGCCTATGTGAACCAGGGCATACGCCTTGCCCCGAATCTTGGCGATGGGCAGGGCCCACTGCTTCATGCTGGTTGGCCGGAAGATGAACAGGATTTACCATGGCTTAGCGCAACGGCAAAAGATGGTCGGAATCGAAGCGAATTTCCTGATTGTGGACCGACGAAAATTGGACTCTATCCCATTGTTGACAATGTGAGCTGGTTGCACAAGCTGCTACCACTTGGAGTAAGCACTATACAATTGCGAATCAAACAAGCTCCGGATGCGGAACTCGAAAAGCAAATTGAAGAAGCGGTTGCTCTATCACGGCGCTTCAATTGTCGATTGTTTATCAACGATCATTGGCAATTAGCGATCGCTAAAGGCGCATATGGAGTGCATCTCGGTCAAGAAGATCTGCCATCTGCTCATATAGGTGCAATCCAAAAAGCAAACTTGCGCCTTGGAATCAGCTCTCATTGTTATAGTGAAGTGGCTCGAGCTCTTGCTGTTCGTCCGTCTTACATAGCAGTTGGACCAATCTACTCAACCACATCTAAAAACGTTCCCTTCGCTCCCCAGGGAATAGCTGCCTTGCAACGCTGGCGCAAATCATTGCAATATCCGCTTGTCGCAATCGGCGGAATTACTCTAGAAAACGCTTCTGAAATAATTGCAACTGGTGCAGACGGCATCGCCGTTATCAAAGACATCGTTGAAGCTAAAGACCTGGGCGAGCGAGTTCGCCAATGGCAGATACTAACTAACGAAAAGGTTCCGATTACTTCGATGTAGGATACGCTTCCGCCTTGCGCCTTAGCGATCTTCCCGCAGAAACATGTCCATTGCAGACTCTTCTTGCCAGTTATTGATACCACCAGCGATACTGAAGCAATCCGCGTGGCCTAGTTCCCGCAATTGCGTAACAGCTACATAACTACGTTTTCCAGTCTGGCAATAAACTACAAGTTTATGGCTCATTAGTTCATCGATTTTGGATTGACTTAAAGAAGACAAAGGAATGGAAATAGCGTTGGGAAGATGCTCTACGGAATATTCTTCCGGCTCTCGCACATCTATTAATCGGGCGCCTGACGCAATCAGTTCTTTCGCCTTTGCCGAACTAACTTCATGTTCAGGCACAACACAAGCCTCTTGAATGTCAGTTACATCTTTAATAGTGGCAGTTGATCCACAAAGAGCGCAATCGCCTTGCGAATTGATGCGTATGCGAGAAGTTGTTTGTTCCAAAGCATCGTATACAAGAAGGTTTGAAAGGCTAGGCGTTTTCAAACCAGCCAAATATTTAACGGCTTCAGTTGCCATCATAAGAGCGATTGTGCCGGTCACCACTCCCAAAATGCCAGTTTCGCTGCAAGAAGCTAAGCCATTGGCAGTAGGAGGTTCTGCGTAGAGGCAGCGAAAGCAAGGTGTAGACTTGTTTTCCAGCAATACAATTTGTCCTTGCATCATGTGCACTGCTCCATGAAGCAGCGGGATGCGCTCAAGAAAGCAGGCGTCGGCAAGAAGAAATCGTGAGGCAAAACTGTCTGTGCCATCAATAACGAGATCGTATTGTGCGCTCAATTTTCGTACCGAAGCGGCATCTAACTTTAAATTGTGGGCGTTTACTTTTATACGAGGATTTAGTGAACTGAGGGCCTCAACGAGAGTCTCCGTCTTCAAATTGCCTGCGTCTTTAGAACGAAAAGCGATCTGGCGATGCAAATTGGTAATGTCAATGCGATCGAAATCAACTACTCCGATCGTACCAATACCGGCGCCAGCAAGATAGAGCCCTAGCGGATTTCCAAGCCCGCCTGCTCCGGCGATAAGCACTCTGGCGGACTTAAGTTTTAATTGCGACTCAAGTCCAAATCCGGCCAATTTCGTTTGGCGGTTGTACCTCAGCTTTTCGTCTTCATCGAGCTGAACTAAATCCTTGAGGATCATAAGTGCTTTCTATCCCAAATCTGAACTTTGAACTTCAAATTGTATCGCAAGACGAGTTCTAATCGGCCTTATTGTAAAATTGGCTCTTTGGTGCGCAGAGCTGTGAGCTCTGAAATGCGCTTGAAGTCTTCTTTGAGCGAACGATATAGTCCTTGATAGATTGGGAAGGCTCGGTTGTAATAGGCGCTGGCTTCACGATTATGTTTGGTCGTTTCCACAACGTTTATGGTTGCAGCACAAGCTTCTTGAATCGTCTTGAAAGCACCACTACCAGTGGCAGCTAGCAAGGCAACTCCAAAAGCAGCGCCTTTTTCAGCATTGAGGGTTACGACATCGTGAGCAAATGCATCTGCTTGAATTTGACGCCAAAGTTGGCTGCGGGAGCCCTGCCCAGATGCTCTAATTTCGTTTACGGGAACTTCTAACTCGTGGAAAATTTCAAAGCTTTCTCGCAATGAGAAAACCACACCTTCCATTATGGAACGAACCAGGTGACCCCTGCCATGCGTAAGTGTCAATCCGATCAAACTGCCGCGCGCGTTCGGATCGGCATGTGGAGTGCGTTCTCCCGACAAATAAGGAAGGAAGAAAAGTCCGTCACTGCCTGTTGGTACGGTTGACGCTTCAGCAGTAAGTATGTCGTAAAGGTTGTTTGTATTTTTCGATCCTTCGGTTTCATTCTTACAGAGCTTTTCGCAAAACCACTCCAGGGAACCGCCGCTGGCAAGCGTAACTCCCATCATGTGCCACTTACCAGGCACTGCGTGGCAGAACGTATGAAGCCTGCCTTGCGGATCTATTTCAACTTGATCGCTGTGTGCAAAGACAACTCCAGAAGTTCCAATCGAGGTTGATACACAACCCGAGGTAACAATGCCACTTCCAATTGCACCAGCAGCGCAATCACCAGCGCCTCCTACGACAGTGCAGTTAGTCGTAAGACCGAGCAGTTCTGCCGATTCTGCAGTCAGGCGACCAGTAATGTCTTGTGATTCATAGCACTGGGCAAGAAGTCCACTATCCAACTTCAGTTTGGCGAGAAGTTCCGTAGACCATTTTCGCTTCGCTACATCAAGAAGAAGCATGCCACTGGCATCGCTAACATCAGTTGCAAACTCGCCGGTAAGACGCCGTCTGATCTCATCTTTTGGCAAAAGCACCTTTCGAATTTTTTCAAAATTCTGCGGCTCATTGTTACGCAGCCAGAGAATTTTGGGTGCAGTAAATCCAGTTAATGCAGGATTAGCTACCAGTTTGATCAATCCAGATCGACCACCGGCAGCATTTTCAATTTCATCACATTCAACTTGAGTTCTCTGATCGTTCCAAAGTATGGCGTGCCGCACCACTTTGTTGTTGCGATCCAGGAATACGGCACCGTGCATCTGCCCCGACAGACCGATGGATTTGACATCGGTTGCCTTTAACCTGGCATTTTGAATAACAGTTCTTACGGTAGCAACGGTTGCATCCCACCAATCATCGGGATCTTGTTCGCTCCAGAGTGGTTGCGGATGATAGCAAGGATAGCTTTTGCTTGCCTCCCCGAGAATATTGCCGTTTTGATCGATCGCCAAAGTTTTTGTCGACGAAGTCCCGATATCGATGCCTAAGTAAACTTCCATAGAAGCACCTCATATTGCGCTCAAAAGTGCGTGAGTTATCGCGCAGTCTACTGCCTTGGTGGGCGTTTTGCTAGTTCGATTGCCCAAATTTCTAAGGGGGGTTTTTAGATACTATAATAAATAAAATAACTTGCAGACGATCCAATAAAGACAGTTCGCACCAGGCGCACGCATCAAATGTGGTATCACATTATTTTTGTCTTCAAGAGGAGAAATATACAATAACTCTTCACTTGTTCTTAACTACGATCATTATAACCCGCTCCCGGACCGCATTTGTTGGCTGAACCAATCGAAAGAAATTGTTCATGCTTCGCGTTAATTTTGCTATTTGGAAAGATGCAAACAACTGCAAATGGTTTGACTTTAAGGCGTGGTTAAGAGCAGAAGCGCATGGTGCTGTCATTCCAGGCTTCCAGCCTTCATAACATATCCATACACTAAGAAATCTTTGTTGCTCCTCCTCAAGTGGAGTGACTAGGGTGCGGTGCCTTCGATTTTTATCTCCCGATCTAACAACAACGCGGAAACCAGCCCATCACTACAACACTTGCTTTTACGACAGCCGCAAACGCGGTGTTGTGCTGGACATGCAACGAAGTTAGTCGAAGGTAAAAACGAAGCAAAACCCATCCAACGCAGACGCGCTGGAAAATCCAAGCTAGGAGCAAACGATGCTTACTTTATCGAAACTGACAGACGACCACGGCGAAGGCACGAAGATTCTTTCGGCCGGCGTCGGAACCGACAACGTGTCCATCGTCGTGATCGAGGTTTCCTCGACGTCGGGCAGCGACATCATCGACAATCTCAAGGAACGCCTGCAGTCCACGACGGCGGCCTTCCCCTTCCTTCTCCACGGCGGATTCAATGGTCTGCTCGAGGTGCTGGAAGCCGAAGCCGTTGAAGAACAACCAGCCGCGGAAGCGGAACCGGGCACCGAAGTGGCGCAAGCTGAAGCGGATCCCGAAGCCGAAGCCCGCGCCAAGACCGCAGAAACCGAGGCCGAAGTCGGCGAAACGGAAGGCGCCGAAGCGGCCGCAGAAGAAGGCGACGAGGAACCGGTCACGGTTTCCCTTGCTGCCGACGAAGTCCAGCAGATCATTGCGGTTCTCGTGAACGAGGAAGTCAAGCACGTATTCCTGCTCGCGAACGGCCTTCAGATCGGCGACGACGAATCCTACGATGCGGTCATCTTCGGCCTCACCTCGGAAGAACTCGCCACTCCGTCTGAAGCCCTGCTGGCCGCGTTCAAGACCATGGTCGAATGGTCGGACAACGAACACGACGGCTACCTCTACCTGCTGCTGGAAGGTTCGTACGACGACAACGTCACCGACAAGCTCGATGGCCTGAACCCGGACGACACCAACCACGAGACCGAATTCACCATCGGCGACACCACCTACAGCGTCGTTTCGTTCTACTAGAACGACGTTCGCGTAAGGCGCGGATTTTCCTCGCCTATTTTGGCGCCGTTTCGTTTCGTGTGATGAACGAGCGGCGCTTTCTATCCAACTTTGTATGCAACCGTTCCTTAGGAGGGAACATCAGATGACTTCAATCTTTCAACTGAACAGCGAACAAGATCACGATGGCCATGCCATCGTCGGACAACGTGTCGGTGCCGGCGGCGAGAACATCGTCGTCGTCACATTCGCGCCGGAAAGCAACTTGGCCGGCTCCCTGGCCGATCGGCTGAAGGGCGCTTCGTCGCTTTTCCCCTTCGTGCAAGCCCTCACCTTCGGTGGCTTCCTGCCCGCCGAAGATGACGGCGAAGCGCAAGCGGAAGGCGACGCGCAAGTGGAAGGCGAAGCGGCGGAAGGCGAAGCGAAGCCGGAGGGTGAAGATCCATCCGCTGCCGAGCAAGCGCCGGAGCTCGATGAACAGCCCATCGCCTATGCCGTTCTCGTCAACGGTGAGGTGGTGCTGTCCTTCCTCTACTGCAAGAACATCATCGTCACGCCCGCGATAGCGGAGCAGGGCGATGACCTTTCCGGCTACGAGCGCTTCATTTTCGGCCTATCCGACGATGAAGTGGTGGCTGCTTCCGAAGCCCTCAAGTTCGGGCTCGGCACGGCCGCCGGCGACGACGAACTCTATTTCCTCCTGACCGGTGAACCGGTGGCGGAAGAGACGGAAGTCGAAGCTGTGGTGGAACCGGAAGCTGCTGAAGGCGCGCAAGCCGTCGAAGAAGCAGGCGTCACGGAAGCGGAAGCCGGTGATGGCGCCGCTGTCGAAGGCTATGCTGCTACTGTCGAGGGCGAGGCCGATGGCGCCGAGGCTGAGGACGACGAAACCGAAGACGCCGGCGAAAAGCAGGCGAAGGCAAAGTTCGGCGGCGTGGCGGATGGCGTTTACAACGACGCTTCATTCGAGCACGAGGGCACCGTCGTGTACGTCATCGCGATCGGTGAACTGAAGGACTAGCGTAAGGTCAGGAGATGGTGGGTTCATCCAATGGATGTTCTCGTTGGTGTTCCCGCCATCTTTTGACTTATCGTTATATACTAAAGAAAATAGTAAATATCTATAATTGCAATTTGCTAGCCACCAAATATGGTGCTAATTATATTATGAATAATCAGAAATCGCAAAAAGAACCTTCACCACGCCTTAAACTCACGCGAATTAGTAGAGGCTTCGTATTTTGTTGCGCTTAACTACATATTTTGTGACTTCGTAATTAAACTCAAATCTTTTGTTCGCCAAAGGCTATGGCGCCGTATTCCTTAGAACCTGAACGTGTTGAGGTTATTGAAAACCCAATCTGAACAAAGTTAGGTTGCGTTTGCATGTTTTTTCATCCGGACCGCAGAGGCAATCAACCCAAATCAGAGTTATTTAGCTCGAAGCAGAAGAAGATTCCGCACTGAGTCTGGCTTGGTTTGTGGTTGGTTCGTTTTCCAAAGTTCTGGATGGCATGCTAGTGCTCTCTAAAATGAAGGTGTGACATGTTTACTGTAGTGTGTGCGTTCCTCCTACTTGCCCTTGCCGGTGCGATCGGAATAATCACGAAACTGGTGCTCAAACCAGACAAACGAGCGTCATGGATCAAAATCGGCGTTCGCGCCGTCGGGATCCCTGTCGCCCTTTTCCTGCTGGCTTCGACATCCTATATCTCGGTCGGTTCGAACGAGGTGGCTGTGCTCAACAAGATCTACGGCGGCACGTCGCTTTCCGGAGAGCACATCCTCGCAACGAAAGGCGAAAAGGGACCGCAAGCCGAGATTCTTACTCCCGGCTTCCACCCCTGGCTTCTGGTGAACGTTCTCTACGAAGTCACGAAGAGCGAGCAAATCGTGGTGCCTGCGGGGCATTTCGGTGTGCTCACAGCAAAAGACGGTGAACCTCTGCGCGAAAATCAATTCCTGGCAGAGCAGTTTCCGTCCGATCACTTCATGGACATGCTCGACGCTGCGTACTTCCTCGAGCACCATGGACAGCGGGGAACCCAGGCGAGCATATTGCCTCCCGGCACCTACCGTGTCAACAAATACCTCTTTGACGTTGACACGACGCCCGAAGCTACGGATATCGGTGAGGGCGAAGTCGGCGTGGTGAAGTCGAACATCGTTGGCTCGGTGAACTTCGGTTCTCTCGAAGCGAAAAAGCCAGACTCCTGCGTTCAGAAGACCGTATCGACAAGCACCACTGGCGATACTATTCAGGCGCAGTCTACCGATTCCGGCAAGCTTACTGCTATCCTCGTGCCGGTGGGATGCATCGGCGTCTGGGAAACCGCATTGCAACCCGGGCGTTACTACATCAACCCCCACGCCTACACCGTCGTCAAGATTTCTACGCGCGTACAAACACTCGAGTTCAAGGGTGGATACAGAAAACGGTATATCGACCTGAGTGTCGATCAAGCCGGTCAACTGAAGCAAGTGGAGCGGTCGGAGGACATTGCGAAACCGGATGGTTCCGCAGATGTTGCCATCACTCCGCGCATTGAGGGCTGGGTCGTTCCGCTCGAGCTGCGCGTGCTTGCTCAGGTTACGCCTGAAAATGCGCCGTTTGTGGTTGCCGCGGTTGGCAATCTCGACGACGTTGAGCACAGAATCATGATACCGACGATCCGTTCGATCGTCCGCAATGTTGTCGGTGCCGATGGCCGGAAGGTTCTCGACCTGATGGACAAGCGCGCGGAGGTCGAGCAGCTTACCGAACAAGCGATTCGGCCTGAGGGGTTGAAGGCCGGTATCGTGATCAAAGAGGTGCGTTTCGGCGATCCAGTCTTGCCACCTGAGTTGCTCGTTTCCCGGTTGCGTCAGCAGCTCGCTGACCAGCTCAAGGAAACCTACAAACAGGAGCAAGCGGCGCAAGAACAACGCATCGCAACGGAGCAGGCTCGCGCCACGGCCGAGCAGCAGGGCCAACTCGTCACATCTCAAATTGGCGTTCTCAAAGCCAAGCAGGATGCCGAGGCTGCCCGACTGCGCGGTGAAGGACAGAAGCTCGAGCTTGAGCAAGTCGCTGAAGGACAGCGGGCTCAGGCTCTTGTTCTCGGTCAGGATCGCGTCGTCACGATCACCATCGTCGATAAGGTACTGGCTGCGATCAAGGACAAACCTGAGATCGTATCGTTGATTGGTAAACTGGTGCCACAAACTGTCGTCACCACAGGCGGTGGTTCGAATGGACTGGACGGGGCTGCCGCGATATTTGGCGCCCTGCTCCATTCCAATGAGGCGCCTCAGGCTCTGGCTGTCCCTGCACCGGCGACTAAACCGTAACCCTTCACTAAACTTCTGGCTCCATCTATGGTGGCAACACCATGGCTCTGGAGCCAGAATATCTTTTTGAACATAAATACTATATAAAATAGTGTATACTATAAAAAATTTCCGGAGGCGTAACATCGGCTTGTGGACCAACATTACACCTCCGGCAGCGGCTTTATTTCCGCGCGTATTTGTCTTCGTAGCGAACGATATCGTCCTCTCCGAAGTAGTCCCCGAGCTGCACCTCGACGATTTCTATCGTTTCGGCGCTCCTGTTTTCCAGGCGATGCTTCGAGCCTTTCGGAATGAAAACGTGCTCGCTGTAACCGTAGTCTTTGATGACGCCATCGAGGTGAACCGTCGCAACACCTTTCACGACCGTCCAGTGTTCCTCACGTCGTTGGTGTGATTGCAAACTGAGCACCTCATTGGGAAGCACAGTAATGCGCTTCACCTTCGTGTGTGGGTCATCGATGAGCACATCGAAAGATCCCCATGGTCGCTTTTCTGTTTCTAAGACAGACATATTTCCTCCTCATGGACTGACCTTGCTATGTTAGCAGGCTCCGGCTGTGACGTTGACATCGTAATCGCCGCGCGAAATCTTCGGTAAGATTTCGTCCCAGTGATTGACGATGCCGTGGATGGGAGGCTCTGGTGCCTCGGAACGGTGCCAACTGAATGGTCCATCGGCTTTGGCGGGGTTCAGCAAAACGTCGATGACGTCAGCCTCTTCCTTCGGAGCCGGGGTTGTTCCGAAGCGGAAATAGAGCATTCCCACATCGGCGGCGACAGCACCATCTTTCTTTAAGCTGTCACCAATATAGAGTGCTTCTTCCGCCTTGATACCCATGTCCGACATGAGCCTCCGCAAGCCGGTTGGGTTGGGCTTTTCGGCGTGGCGCGGGAGCCCGACAACTCGCGTATTCGGAAACGTTTCCGCAATGGCGAGCGAGCGCTGAACTCTCTGCCAGCAATAGTTGAAGTCTTCCTGATTCCAGATTTCACCGGGATCGGGAGCGACTGTTTCGATTGCGTAGATGCTCGATATCGCACCTTTTGCGCACAGTCTTTTCAGCTTGCAGATCGTGGCGTAGAGAGCCGCATCCGAAAGGATGTGCACGCCCACTGATTGCGCAGCGAATGCTTTGATCGTTTGCGAAGCTCCTTCGAAGAGCGGGTTAGCATCGCGTGCCCGATCGAGGCAAGTGTAGAAAGGGATGGTGACGAGTTTCACGAAATCCGCATGAGGACGATTACCCCATTTGGATGCGAAAAAGGCACCGCGGAAAACGAAGGCATCTTCATGGGTGCGAGCTGCCACCATGTTTTCGCCTATGCGTTCGCCGAGTTCTTCGATGCTGACACCGAGGTGCGGTGCGATCAGTGGCAAGGCTGTGAGGATGCCCTCCGCGAACCAATTGCCGAAACATTTGACAGTGCCGTCGTTATCCAGGACGGTGTGATTGATAGTAACCATGTTGCTCCTAGGTGCGAAGTTTCTTCGCAAGAAAATGCGAGCCCTGGCTGCTGACGACTTGGGGTCAAGATTCAAGTCGAAGCTAGGGCTCGAGGTTGGCGAAAACGGTGCGGATCCAAACCACGAGGGGGACCGCTTTAGCGACGAAGAACTGCACTGCTGGCAGCCCTGTTTGGACCGCGCTCGTTAGGACCTATCTGTGGATTCACACGAACAAGACTAATCACGCGACTCATCTAAGTCGTGCAAATGTTTGTTTTTTATGGTGTGGAATAGGGTTTAAATCTGAGCCGGGAAGCTGGTTGAGTACGGAAACATCCTTACTGTAGTCAGTAGCTAAGTCAGGACGGAACAGTACACTCCAGACCTAGCGACGTACGTTCAAGCCGCATGGACAGACGCATTCGGACGGTCAGCAATGCTTTGGCACCACTTGCCGATATACTCTTTGCAGATGGCGGTTCTATATTTGATACCACTTTCCAGAGTATTTCTGCATCACTCTTAGTACCTCGCATTTCTAAAGGAGCAATACGGTTGAGCGATTCATTTGCTCACACTTCCGAAATGCAGTTCTAAATGCGCTCGTAGATGAGACTGGCATGATGAGCTGCTCCCATTAACGCTGCCTTTGGATTCAGAATTACTTTTACAGGAATGTTTTTCATGATTGGTTTTCGACAACCTTTCTCAACAAACGAGGACATGAAAGGCCCTTCTAAAAGTTGCCGAACAATTCTCGGTGAAATGCCTCCACCAATAAAAAGTCCACCCGTAGCAGTAAATTTTAGGGCTACATTGCCGGCTTCTGCTCCGAAAATCGAAATGAATAGATTGAGTGCTTTCACACAAAGCTCGCTCGTTCCTGAAACCGCGCCATCCGTTATGAGCATCGCCACATCAGTTAAATCGAGCTGTTCACTCATCCAGGCAGGTTCTTCACCGCGACCGGTATCGCGCAAAAACTCATAAATGTTGCGCAAGCCTGGCCCCGAAACTGCTCTTTCCCAACTTGCATGTCCGTAACGATTGGATAGATAACGCGCAAGTTCAATTTGCAATTCACCATTTGGTGCAAAATCGGTAAGGCCGCCCTGGCTTGCAAGCGGCACATAGCCATTTTTCGTCCACACCACTCCAGCCTGGCCTAAGCCTGTACCCGCTGAAATAACGGCGCGATTACCTTGATCATCAGCGTAACCTTCGTTCAGAACAAAAAATTCTTCTGGTTCCAAAACTTCAAGTCCGTATGCGTTTGCTTCAAGATCGTTGATTAGCCCGAGCTCCTCCAAACCGAGGCAATTAGCCAGTTCTCGCGAATCAACGTGCCAGGGAATGTTATTTGTAATTGCTTTTCCACGCACAACTGCGGCAGCAACTCCAAAAGATGCGGCCATAATGCTGTGAGGTTGGTTACTGAGGAACTCTCGTACCATTGATTCGAGACTACCGTATTCATGACTGCGAAAAACTTGCTCGGCGACTGGCGTTAAACGTTTGCCATTTGGTCTAAACAAACTCAAAATCGTTTTAGTTCCACCAACATCTCCCGCCAACAAACACTTCTCTCTTTTGATTGGAGCCGGATCAGCGGTGGTTATGGGCTTAGCCTGCGAGATCATAAATTACCTACGTGCGCGGGGCTGCAATTATCAAGCAGGAATTTTGATCAGACAATAATCAGATCTCACGCACACTAAATACTATAAACAATCGTAAATTGAAAGAAAAAGGGGAGCCGCGCCAATGTTGATCGGAGTTTTCGTCCGATCGTCACTGAAGCGACTCCTTAGTAGTTTCAGGAGTAGTTGCAGGAATTGACTACCTTACGAATAGCTGACACTTTTGTCGAGCGTAGTCAGCGGCTCCCATGATGCCGACATCCGTATTTGTGATTACGGATACCGGGATGTTCGAAACCATCTCTGCCAGCCGGTTGTCGTGGAAGGCCTTGAGAAACATTGGCTTGCGAAGCGCCGGTAGGATTTGGGGAGCGATGCCACCAGCAATCAAGAGACCACGAGTGGCCTTGAAGCCGAAGGCCAGGTTCGCAGCTATGTAGCCCCAGTACTCCACATACATACTCAAGGCTATGAGGCAGAGCGGGTCTTCATGCTTGAGTGCTGCTTCGGAGATGGCTTCTTGAGGCAGTGGGCCTGTCAACTTCTCCTCTAACCATGCAGATGGTTTGCTGGTGTATGGAGCAAACAAGAGTTCTGCTGGGTTCTTCCTTGCCAAGGAAGCCATGAAACAGTTGTAGATGCGAGCCAAGCCACTGCCGCACACCACTGACTCCCAACTCGGATCGATGCCCTGGCTAAGCAGGTATGTCGCAACAGCAATCTGTTGTGGCGTCTTAACCGACAGTCCCATGTGACCTACTTCTAAAGGATAGACCTGAGGATTTTTGGGATCGTTGGGAAAGAGGAGAACCGCGTTGAAGCCGGTTCCGGGAAACATAACTATGCCGCGGTCACCCGTTTGTTTGCCTGGTTTTATTTCGGCAAGGTCGTTGCCGCAAGCAAGCATTGCGCCGTAACCGATGCCTTCACCGTCGTTGATGAGCCAGACGTTTTCCAGGCCAAGATTGGTGCGCAGCGACGTTTCGCTTAGCGTCCAACCCAGATTGGTGAGGTTGTAGTTACCGAATTCATCGCCGGGTCCTGCGACAGCAGCGCAGATTCCGAGCGGATCCATGCCACGACTTCTGAGCGATTCCGCGTAAGAAACGATTGGTGCCTCGGCGTCGTTCCATTCGGAGCTTCGCGTGTTCTTTGATTCCACAAGCGACAGTGCGCCATCGCTTTCCACTGCGAAAAGACTCTGGCGCACATTAGTGCCGCCGAGATCGATTCCTAAGACGAGATTGTTCAATTTTTTGGTTCCTTTCCCTGATGGGACGCGTAAGGGCTGATTTTCATCAGCGTTGACGAAGGTATCGCTGGTGGTGGCAAACTCTAGGCCGCCTCGTAAACGCTGGCGCGTTCTCGCACGAGCATAGGAGCCGGTGTATTCCATCCTTTCTACCTACAGACACATGACTGTTTAGGTCTTTGTGTAAACCCTATCGCTTTCACTTGCACGTGCTCCGGCAGTAGTTTCTATTTCAAGTTCGCAAGCAGATTTGCTCGTTCAAGAAAGGAAATTTTGCGAATTGCATGTGGTTTGTTTGGGCTATCCAAATAAAAGTGAAAAGGGTATTGCTACTCTTAGTCGTAAAGCAGCCAGGAGCGCAACAGACTGTTGCTGGAATGCAAGGAATGAGACAGCAAGCCAACTTGCAAAGATGTCAACAAGAGCACACAACCGCAACTTTATGCGCACAGTTTCCCAGCTGAATCTATTTAAGTGAATTTCGGCAAGCCAATAGTGTTCAATGCGGTCTGCAGAAAGTGTGCTTTCATCAAGTATGTATCAAAGAAATGAAGATCAATCTTGCCTGCTTAAGTGCTTGTTTGTCTTCATGTTGTTGCGTTAGCGTGCAGGTATCTTTCCTCTTTACTTCATAAAAGAACACCAACACCAACGCACCTAGAGCCTATTCACCAAACAGATCCCTGCGCAGCATATCTTGCGTAACTTTGTCCGGCTTCTAGTGAAAAGTTCTTTTGATGTAGAGAACGGCAAGATTTCAAATGCGACGAAATCCAACAACGTCGCTAGACAACACGTCCATCCCGGGCTTACGACCGCCAAACAAAATGGCAGGAGAATCGAGAACAACATGAACATCTATGCAAAGACCAACGGCTGGTACAGCAGCCACACGCTCGCCGTCGACACCAAGGGGAGCCTCATCGTCGGAAACAACGCCAAGCAGGACTTCATCAAAGTGCCTGTCAGCCAGGAACTGCTCGGAATGCGCGGTTGCACGGATCCCTACATCTGGTGCGGCAAGGACGAGGATTGGTCCGGTCTGGATCTGCTCCAACTGATCAACTACCAGGATGGACAACTCGTGGCAGATCCAACCAACCGCAAGGACGGCTGCCTCGTCTACCTGTCTCTGGAGCACATGGGCTACCACAACGGTAAGTTTACGCGCTTCGAGGGCACCGAGCAGTTCCACCTCGTCGATCAGCGCGAGTACGAGAATCAAGGCAATGGATCGCACCAAACCTTCTTCGGGCGCATGACTCCGGGTGGGCTCATTCACGCTACGTTGTGGGGTCCCGATGGAAGCGAGGGAGGACGCGAACCTTCGCCTGAACGCAAGAACATCGTCTTCCACTGCACGGACCACTGCTTCGTGAACGTCGCGTAACTCCCCTCACACAATGTCAATCTTCAACGACGAAGATTTGACGGAGAGCCTCTTTCAGAATGCGTTTTCAAAACGCTAACCTGACTGGGGCTCTCACTTTTATTTTTCGGCGAAAATACTAGTGCAGATAATAGAATTCCAGTTCCGCAGGCAGATATCAAAAGTAGATATCAAAAATTAGCGAAAAAAGAGTGCACCGCCGGAGGAGGCAATTGAGATCATGATCGCAAAAGCAAAGACAACAAAAGTAAGTATCTCCGTACAGTAATTGAATTACAGCCGCAGGCTCACTAGGGTCTGGTGACTCATTGTTTCTCACTATCTGCCGGACTAAAACCAACTAATTCTCGCTAAAAACACACTCTTCAAAACGGTTTTATAGCCGAGGATTTATCTTGTTCTCAAGTTCTTACGGTAGCAAAGCATTGATTGCATCATCTTGTGATGATGTGCGCAATATCCTGTTCCTATAGGAGGGAACTATGTACAACACAAAAGTGCACGGTGACTTTAGTGAAATCCTTTTAGAGGGGTCTGGTAATGGCACCGAGCAAATTCAAATTGTCTCTTTCGACCAAACCAGTCCCTACGCTGTTCTTCTCGATGCTCGATTGAAAGCGGAAGCGGAGCGATTTCAACCCTTGATTCACTTCGAATCCTGGCGCGAAAATCGATCACCGATGGATGTCGCGATTGCTGTACTCGTAAACGGCAAGCCGAAACACGTCTTTCTTGTGCGCAATAACTTCCCGGTTGAGCTTGTAACCTATGAGGCTGTCGTTCTCGGATTGAACCCCGAGGAAAAGCAGCAAGGCTCGCTGGCATTGAGGATGGCGCTGAAGGCCGCAACGACCTGGGCGCGTCAGCAACGCGAAGGTTGGCTTTTCATCGTGCATTCAGGCTCCAACGATCTTGCCCAGCAAATTCGAACAGCGTTCGAACCAAACCATTGCTACCTAGAAGCAGAATTCGATAGTACATCCGGTAAAGCCGCTGTTCTGTCGTTTTTCTGCCAAGACACCGCATGATTGGATTCACGGGGGACCTTGTTTAAGCGCTCCGAAGCTATTTCTCAGCTTCTCCGCACGTATATAGCTGTGCTTCGCCATTGCTCCTCGCAACGGCTGCGCCTCGCTGATACTTCTAGTAGGTCCCCCCTGATTTTTACTTGCGTCGATTTTCTAATTAAATACTATAGTGTATAGATAAACTTTAGATCGATGGAGCTTACTGCCGCTGGGTTAGGTTACTGGGTGGCGCAAGCTTAAATGGACTGTTACGAAATTCGGCACCATTGGCAGTGGCAGAAAAAACAACGAACACGGGGAATTCTCCGCAAACGGCTGGAGGAGACAGGTCTGTACTGTCTACAATTGAGCTAGCTGTTATAGCAATTGCCCGAAACCCTCGTGGAAAGCTGCTTTACACGCGTGCAACAAGTTGAAATATAGTCGCACACTTGCCTAAAACCTTGGCCGGACTGCTTTACACATATGCAAGCTAGGCGCTAACTGGTACAGGAAAATGCATGTGGGTGCGCCGTACTCAGTAAGGATCTCCAGTCCCAGAGCGACTCTCGGCGATCAAAAGCAATAATTAGCAAAGCTTTCATAAGCACAGTACAGGCCTCTCAAAGTGCTTGCTTGACATCCCTTTATCTAGTAGGTTCAGAGCACACTTGGCAGATCTCTTTTCATACAGCAAAAAACCCACTCTACACCCGTTGGTTTATCACTACAAAAATTTCTTTCTCGCATCGGGGCGGGCTAGAGAAACAATGACATCGAACTTGCACCTAATTCGGGTTCGGCGTGGGTGTTTCGTTGTGTGTTTGAAGATCTTCCAAGGCTTTGCGCGCTCGGGTAACACTTGGCACGGCTTAGTTAGCGACGAGTTTTTCAGGCTTTAAAAACAAGCGGCCTGACTCTGTTTCGTCCTAGCTCTCCGGCAAAGCAAAAGCAATTCGTAGACAGAACTTGATACCTGAGCCGTCGCTTGGGGGTTTTGTGCTGCGTTCACCTGTTAATCGACGAAAGGGAGCAAAACATGAGCTATCAACACAGAAATTTCCGACTGAAGCATCTCGCTTCAGCTTATCGCTGCGATCCGGCAGCACTAGGTGGTGTGGGTCCGGCTATGGACATCATGCTCAACCAATATGCAGACGCCGAACTATTCGGTTACGGGGGCGCCGATGGCAGTGAGGTCATTCGCTATACCAACGATGGAGAGCCGACTGCTGTGGCTTCCATGAATGGGAGAGCGAAGGCCGCCTACATCGCTGCCAACAACACCGTCTGGCCCAACCTGCACGAAATGGGTGCAAAATGGGCGGTGCGCTGTGACGGCGACATGGCACTGTACGACGAGCTCAACTCGAACGTGGCAGTACCAATCGCTAAAGCGCTCGAAGGCGTCGAATATGCCCACTTGCTCAACAACGACTATCAGTTCGGTCTGGTACCGTATCACGTGCGGCGCCTATACACCGGCAAGATGTTGTTGATCTCGCACTTCGTCCACACGCCGTGGCCGCATCGCGAGACCGTTCCAGAGAATTGCCGCGATTTTCTGGACATGGTTGCAGAGGGCATGCTCTCCTCAGACTTCATCGGGTTCCACACGACCCGCTGGATGGACAACTTCATGTCCTACGTGAGGGACGCATTCGCTGACAAGTACCGCATCGACCTTAGCGGTGAAGTGCCCTATGTCCATGGACAGAGTCGGCATTATTCCGCTTTGATCGTGCAACCGCTCGGTATCCGGAGTCAGCGTTGGCAGCAGCATGCGGTTGGGGAACTGACCGTTCGTCGCTTCCAGAACATGGATATCGTGCTGGGCGTTGAGCGCAATGACTACACCAAGTGCGTTAACGAGCGTTTCCAGGCCTGCCAACTCTTCTTCCGGGAACACCCCGAGGAGATCGGCAAGACCGTGTTCTTCCAGATCGCTGCGCCGACTCGGAAGGACGTGGATTCGTTCAAGCTGGTGTGGGCGGAGTGCGAGATGCTCGAGGCGGAGATCCTTGAAGAATTCCGGGGACGGTCGTCCAACCCGGATTGGGTCCCGCTTTACTGGGAGAAGAAGGACGGCGGTCTTAAGCCCGAAGAACTTGGGCCGCTCTACCGTCGGGCAAGGGTGATCGCAGTCAACCCTCAAATGGATGGTCTCAACCTGGTGGCTAAGGAAGCTACCATTTGCCAGTCCTCGAACGACCCCGGTGTTCTCTGCCTCTCCCGGGGCGCCGGCGTGTGGGATGAGCTTGGTGATCACGTTGTCGAACTCGATCCGCACGATCCGAGTCAGATGGCGCGGCAGATCTACCATGCTCTGCGGGAAGTTCCGCTTACAGAACGGATCATCCGCAACTCCGAGATGAAGAAGATCATCCGGGCCAATCCACTCGAAAATTGGCTCGAGGTCTTCTCGTCCCTTGCGCATGCCAAAGCGCTGCAGCTCAGGCAGTCCGGCCGCATTGCCTGATCTGAGGAGTAATACCAGTGGCCACTACCGGTGGTGCCGATGTAGCGAAAGCTGCGTCGGCACTGCCTTTCTTTTGGGTGCATAAAACAACAACAAATTCAAAAATCCCATTATCAACGAAACGGAGAAGCTATGACAACAATAACTGTACGACCGGGCGTTAAATTCGTCCGCAACGAAAAGCGGAAAGGGATTGTCCGGAACGTATTGATCTACGATATGGACAAGACCCTGACCTGGGAACGCATGATTCAAAACCTCGAACGACTCACAGACGCGGAGTTCGCTGCTCGCTGGGGTTTGCCGAAGGAGGTCTTCGAACTGGTAAGAGCTGGGGACGTCAGAACGCGGAAGGTGTGGTTCGATATCTTGTTCACGCCGCTCATGTTCCCGACCCTGCTTGGATCTAATTTCGAGATCGAGACACTCGGGGCGATGCAACAGGATTGGCTAAATACGGTCGCTAGGCGTGAAAAACGTGCTGAAGCGTTCGATAAGGCCGTCGGGGCTCTACTCCAGATTAAGTACAAATGGGGGGCTCAGTGGGGTGGCGAATTCGGACTTGAGCAATGGGTGCTTACCGACTGTCCTACACCGCTGGCAGCCTGCTTCCGTTTACGGTCTGCAGGCTTCCTTCCGGTGTTAGATGGCGTCATCGGCATGGCTCCCAATTGCCCTGATGAACTCAGGAAGTGTCCTTATGCTGGAATCGCAGGTCTTGTGGAAGGGTTTATCCTTGGCGAGTACGAAAACTTGCCGGATAACATCCGACTACTCGGTGAACTCCAGCAGGGTTCAGCAAAACCGTCTGCCGACGGCGTGTTTGCCGCTCTCGATACGTGCGAACTCCATCCGGATGTTCGTATCGTCATTGTGGACGACAAATGGTCCAAAGGCGGGCTGGTAGCAGAAGAAGTGCGAAAGGTGTATCCAAACACCTACTTCGTGCACGCCGACTGTGAAGGCGCAGAACCGTTACCTGTAACGGGGAAAGCACCGGCAATTTTCGGCACAATCACGAACTTCGACCAACTTCCTGCACTGGCCGACAAAGCCTTTGCAGAAGTGGCACCAGCCATCGCCGCCTAACCCGCATCCCGCTGCAAGTGAAGCTCCCGTCAAGCAACACTTGCGGTGGGGTGTAGGCAAATAAAATCGCACTGGAGGCCCGAACCTCCTTTGCGATTTTCTTTTCTGTCCAATAACTATAAACAATAGTATAATTTGAAATGGCTCAGACACAGGTTTCGGATGGATTTCCTAACCAATTTGCTATACGAGATCACCCGAAATAACTCGAAACTACTTGACGGATAAAACAGGTCTGTCTACATCGAAAAACTACTGCGTCACCACAAATGGTGCGCTTTACAGCTTTGCGAGCTAGGCGCTAGGACTGCGTTTAGCCCTGAATGTTATTTTCACAATCAGGTTATGGCTGGCTTTTGAGCGGAAGCGTCAACACTTCGCATAGTTCTCATATCGCATGAAAGGCTCTTGGAAGCGTTTTCTTGGCGCCTTCCAATCGGTTAGGTTACGTGCACACTTTAACGACTCACTTTTTGCAAATCGACCAACAGCCCTTTATCTCTTCATCCAATCACGACATAGCGACCCGCAATTAAGCGGAGCCAATTTTACCGAAAGGAGAAAAACCTCGTTAGTTGGAGCTGAGATTTTGAGTTGAAGTTTCAAATTGCGTAAGTCTGTTTAACCTGGAATGTTCTCTCTAAAAGACTTGGGGAATGCTTCGGGAACTGTTTGAAGCAACCAGTTTCTGGCACCATCAACGGTATCAGTTATCAGTTGGCTCGAGCCGTTGTGTGCATGTTAATGCAGCACGGAGATTTCTACTTCCCAAACAGGTGTTTGGGGGCTTTGTGCTGCCCTTCTAAGGGTATTTAAGATGAACATTGGCGTAGAAAAAGCCAGCTATAAGGCTGTGCAAAAGCTTGGGCTCGAACCCGGGCAACCAGTAGGTCTGACGGATCTGGACACTACTATCTATAAACCTGATGGATACGGGTTTATGGTTGAAAACTTTAGTCGCGACCCAGAGGATTGGTTTGCAAAGGACAGGGAATTCAATCTTCCTGGCTCGAGCATGACTTGTCGCGAACTCTTTCAACACGCTTTAGACCTGTGTCAGGCGTTTGAAGGTTTTGAGTTGCAATCCGTAATCGTTAGTTTGCTTCGCATTCATGAGAAGTTAGCTGGAACTGACCAACTCGCCGGTCTATTTTCAAAGGCGGGTATCCCGATGATCGCAGTGTCCAATGGGCTCCATGAGCTAGCTCGTCCACTGCTTGAGCATCACGGCCTTAATTGGCCTCTCATTGCCAATAGTGCACCGAAAAGTGGAAACGGCAAGTACGTTTTCTGTTCGATGCATGGCGAAAACGGTGTGGACAAGAGTCTGATCGCAGATACTCTCATTGCGATGGGACATCCGATTGTTTGCGGATTCGGGGACTCCCGTTCCGACATTGGACTTGTAACGGGTGCGATCAAGTGTGGTGGTTTCGGGCTTGCTCGAAAACATCTCGGATTGGCCCATTGGTGTGAATCGAATGTCGAAGCTGATTCTTGGAGAAGCTATGATGTTTTCGACCAAGAAACGCTTGTCTGGATATCAGAAAAGCTCACTCGCTGGCAGGCTTTGCGCCCGACGGCGGTACTTGGCGTTTCCACCACAACGAAATCGGAAGATGTTCCGCGATGAGTTGATACTTTGACAGGGCTGGTGGTTTCTCGATGCAAATCGGGTTGCTGCCAGCCTTGTTTTTTAGATCAAATAGCTATATAAGGTAGTATTACGTGATTTATAAGATGATTTAACAAACAATCCTGGCTATTCTGATTTCTTAGTAGGGTGCGGCAACGCCATGTGATCTCGCCAATGCCGCCAATCTTCTATTACTGAATCTCTCATTTCTTCGGCTGCATCAACAAGCCAATGCCGTTTGAGTGTAGAAAGGAATTTTAAAATGCTCGCCATTTTAGCCTTAGATCCATTGTGGATGTTTGCAACTTCTCGCCCCATAGAATTGAGCAATAAGCGTTCATCTCTTGCTTGTGGCAATTCAGACAATTCAACACGCGAGCAATCCGGTGCCAATCTGCGTGTAATCCATTTACCACGAGCCTTAAGGTAAGGATCTGGGCAACGAATCGCATGATCGAGGGCTTGCTCGTAATAAGAAAATGCACCGTTGGTAGTGCCATCTGCCCAGAAGGCTGCAGATGGCAAGGAAGATTTTGCTTCTCTGGCAATTAATCCACCCCGATATTCTGCTATAGCTACATATCGCTGCCTGCCCAGTGAACCAACACCAGCTCTTCGTTTGGCGATGCGGTAACTGGCAAATTTTTCCGGAAATTGCTTCTCCAAAGCACGCATTGCATCTGTAGGCGTTGTTTTAGCTGGCAGAAGTTGACCATCCAGTCTTTGCCAGAAATGGGTGGGGTTTCGGAGCACACCGAAGGCCATGGCACGCAGCTCGATATTGCTTTCTGCAAGTACAAACGGTTTACCACCCTGTTCCAATCCGTGTCTATAACCGTTGAGAATTTCAGCGCAAATTTCCGAAAGGTTTAAAGCTAGCCGGGCGTCTGTCTCGGCGAGATATGCGCTTGTTGCTAGCCGAACAAGATCATTGGCAAAGGGCAGTGGATACGCCTCGTCAAAATCATTGACGCCCCAAACGAGTCTTCCTTCGCTGTCACGCCAGGTGCCGAAATTTTCAACATGCAAGTCGCCCACCGACAGAATTTGCGGGGCTTTCTTTAGCTCTTTGCAGTTTTGATTGAAGAGTTGAGCCCAGCGGTAGTACGTCGCTCGTAAAAACAAGAAGACATCAGATGCCATGTACTCATGCTTCTTTTGGATATCGTCCAGCTCGACCTTTATTAATTTAGCGAGCCAGTCCTCATACTCTCGGGTTGCCTTGACGATTTTCATTTAATTCCGTCCGCTCTGCGGGCGTCGATCAAACCACAAAATCAATCAAATGCAAAGCCCTAGGTTTCTAGGCTTTCCCAATAATTTCAAAACTCCCGGGTAAATTTGCAATACGCTCACTATTTCTCCGGAATCCCAAAAGCTATATCTCCCAAGAGCTCTTAAGCTAGCTCTGATTTCATAAGCCAACTATCTCACCATGACGCGAACCGTTTTATTGGTACAAAGCAGCCCTGACGCTGAATTATCAAAGCCTTTGGAAGAAGTGCACGATCAATTATCGTTCGAGCAGGTTGCCACGATAGCCGATGCAGTGGCCGTTCTAAGAAACGGTGGAATTGCAGCTGTGGTGCTCGATTTGAAATTCGATCTATCTTATCTAACCCAGCTAAAAGCAGCTGCGCCAGACGTTGCATTGCTTGTTATTCTAAATGAGCAAGAGAAGATAAAAGGGAAGGAGCTGCTGGCCGCAGGTGCCGATGATGTATTAATCAGGGATGACGCTTTGCGTTTTCATTTCGCCAAATCAATTCTGTATGCGATCGAAAGAAAGCGCTCACAAGCTCTTTCGGCTCGCGTCACGGAGTGGTCTTTTCTATCAAAACAGCGTGATTCCTTTTTGGCAGTCATTGCCCACGATTTAAAAAACCCCTTGGTGGGAGCCGGGCGTATGCACGAATTGTTCCTAAAAGGTCAATTTGGTGAGTTGTCAGGACAGCAAAAAGAGGCAATCGAAGCGCTTCGCAAAGCTAACGATAGCTCGTTGAAAATCATTGAAAATCTCCTTGGCCTCATGAGTTTTGAAAATGGATCGGCAGTAATGCTCTTTAGAGAGCTCGATGTTAAACCAATCATTGCCAAATGCCTGCAGGAGCTTCAACCTACTGCTGACGTCAATCAAGTAAAGCTCATCAATGAAGCAGCTAATAGCAGTGTTCCAACCATCAGCGCTGATTCGCTTGCCATCAGCCATCTTGTTAATAACTTGGTCCATAATGCCCTCAAATTTACACCTGCTGGTGGAACGGTGCGAATTAGCGTTAGCACTAATGGCGATACCGTAAAAATTGTTGTCTCAGATGATGGACCAGGCATACCCGTGGAAGAGCAAAGTTTGTTGTTCCAATCTTTTGAAATGGGCAACCGTGGTAAGAAAGTGCAAGGCGGAACGGGCCTTGGTCTCTATTTGTGTCGCCAGATTGTAGAGGCTCATAAAGGATCAATAGGTTGCAATAGCAAAGAAGGAAATGGCGCATCCTTTATAGTGGAGATGCCTGTCGCTTCTTCAACAACCGCACCTACAGTCAGTTACACTTCTACCTGCGATTTCCAGCCACAAGAGCTGAGCAGAGATGATAAACTCTGAGCGATTGTAGATTTCTAGATAGCTGAGTTTGGAGTATGGCCTGGTTAGGTTCGTTCTGGTTTATGGGCGTCGCTTTGTTACTAGGCGTTTTGTTGGCCGTTGGTGGTTTAGTCTTAGTACGCAAATTTGTCGATCATCGAGCTTTGGAAGCGCACCACGATGTTGCTACTCCATTTATGTCTGCAATTGGCACTCTATATGCTGTTGTTTTGGGATTCATAGTTGTAGATTCTCTCAATTCTTTTGATCGTGCCCGATTAACTGTCGCCCAAGAAGCAAATGCCCTGCATGACATTTTCCATTTGGCCGGTGGCTTGCAGTCAAAGGATCGCAATATGGTGCGGCAAGCATGTCAGGACTATTGCAAGGCAGTATGCGAAAAGGAATGGGATACGATGGAGAACGGTCATATGAGTTCGGAGGCCCGCACCTCGATGGCCCAGCTCTGGGACATAGTTACCAATGTCCGTCCCAATACGCAGACTGAAATTGACGATCACAATGCAATACTGACTCAGATCACGCGAGTGGGCGACTGCCGGGATCAACGCCGCATCATGGCTGAACCTAGCGGAGATCCAATTGTTTGGGCGGTCTTGTTAATTGGAGCGATTATTATGATCGTCTTCACATACTTCTTTGGCATAGCCAACATGCGTGCCCAGATCCTGATGACGATCCTGGTGACGGTTGTGCTAAGTCTCAACCTTATTATCGTGTCATTATTTGGTTATCCCTTCTCAGGCGATGTGAAGGTTAGCGAAGAGCCATTTAGGTTCAACATCGAACATTTCAAGCATTTAGATGCAGAGCGCCAAGAAGAGTAGTTGAAATACTAATTGCCATAGAAATAGTACGTGGAATGACATCACTTGCACTGCTACCGCCTATGGTGCCGTGCTATCGCTATCATTCCTATATGTGGGCTGCGTGAGCTTGCAAGCTCGCATGAGGGGCGCGCAAGCTGTCGGTTAAATGCATCAAACTACGAAATTGATACGTATTTTGCAGTCCGTAACAAACCAGCTATTCCTTAGCTGCGCGAACTCTTCAGGGTTAAAGCCCGATTAAGATGACCCTTTTGACAACATTGCATGCCCCAATCCCCATCGGGTAGTTTTACTTATCCTTCGTTTCTCTTTCCGAGCAATCTCCACCAGATAAGTCATCATTTCTTGACCAATCCTCTTTGTTTTCCCGCATCTTATGGTGTTGGGGAGCAGATTGGGCCTGATGTTGAAAGTAAGGACTGAGACGCGACGGCTAGAGCAGGGAATTCTTGCTCGCCTCCCAAGAAACGACCGACTTGGAGAGTTAAATAGGTCACTTCAGCAAGGAGAGTCGCAATGCGACACTTGGCACAAATGGCGCCATCGTTGGCGTCCTTCGACAACTGCACCGGCCCGCAGAACAGCCACAGCGCGATGACCGATCACCACGACGGCTCCGGCGGCGCCAGGCGCAACCAGCACCACTTCGGGAACACGAACGCCACATCCTGAACCGCGCTGGGCAGTAACACAGTTCGTCATCCTGACGTTCTGTGAGTAAGTGGAGCGTCGCTCAATTCGGGGCAACTTGAAAAGGGCGGCGCTCCATGTCTACCTTCTACCTTCTAAATGGATGGGTCCCATCCACCTCTCGCAAGCTTGGCCAACTCGTGAGAGTTTCAATCGGCTAATTTTCCAACGGAGGTCGCAAATGCGACGCAACTCAATACCACCGCTCGGCATCATGTCCATGCTGCTCAACTCCTCCTCGCCCGGCCGCTGCGCGAACTGCATCTGCCACCGGCGAAACGAACCGCTCGACGACGCCGCCAACGACGCGCCGCGCAGCGCCAGCTACCTCTTCCTCAGCGAACAAGGCGGCATGCTGGTCATCAGGATCGTGAGCATCAAGAACAACGACGAGCACGGCGACGGCACCATCGATCGCAGGCGGCGCGACTTCATGTCGATGTTCGGCTCCGGTCTCGATCCGATGGCGCGACACCTGGAAGACATGCACGGTAGCGGCCTCGATGATCTCGGCGTGCTGAGCAGCATGGGATCCATGAACGACGACGACGGCGCCAGGCAGGTGCACGGCAGCATCGACCGCGGGCGGCACGACATCACGACGATGTCCGCCCTCGACTCGACCGCGACCGGCCCGACGCAGCAGGCACCCGACCATCACCGCGGACGACACCTCGACCTCGCGTCGTTGTTCGCCCTCGACCCGGCCGGCCAGCAGCAGCACCAGCACGGCGATCTCGACCGCGGGCGCCTCAACGACGGCCATCGCCGCTCGTTCAGCGCCTGGGCCATGTCCGACCATCCGCCCGCCATCGACACCGATGACGGCGTGGAGCACGCGGACCCGGCCTTCATCAGCGCGATCACCAACGCCGCCGACGCCGGTCGTCTCGTCACCGCCTGACCGGGCGCCGGCAACTCTTGGGCATCCGCCTGAGAGCAATGTCTACAACTTGAAAGGAGGTAAACAGCGCTAATTTAGCGTTGTTGCGGAGTGGAGTGTTGCTTGTCCTCGGACTTCCCCTGCCAGGGACAGCAGCACTCCACGACGCGCTCTTAATCTCAAAATTTTTTTTGACTAAAATACTAAAGAATATAGTGAATAATCCGTTTATTAAAAGGGTATTGGTGTGCCATCGCCTGTGGTGCGCTTATAGGTAAATTTTTTTAGTGTTCTAGTCTTTCTTTTGCGTGTTGTTATTGCGTCAGCCTTCATGCGCCACAAATCACATTGTACTGCGCTGAGGATTGCTCCCCAATGCAGCACAATGTAACTCGTGTTCTAGGGTTAAAAGCGTCCAGAAAAACCGTCGTCACTACTTTCGAAGTCAGGGCTGGGGGTGGCGACGCGGTCACCGTACAATTCTTGGTACTCGGTTTGGTGCTCAGCGAGGATCTCCCAGTTGAATGCCAGTCCCGGAATTTCCTCAACGGTAACGAACGGTGTTTCTACACCGCAGGATATTCCCATACGGACGTTCGAAACTGTCGCACGGCCACCTGTGAAATCGCTCATTGGGCTCATATCCGACGCATGTGAAGGCAAATAAATGACCTGGCCGCGAGTCGGGATGTTAGTGAAGGTGTTCATTGCATTCTCCTGTTTGTTCTTCAAGCATTTAGCAAAGCAAGCCAGAACCATTCCAGCTTCCTTTTAGGCGAAATCTTCTAACGCCACGTAAAAGGCTATCGAACAGACGCTTTACAAGTGAGCCAATAATTTGATGACATGGTCGCAATTAGGTGCCACGCTAAACCACACAAGTGGTAAAGGCAAAAGATGCAGAATGAAAGAAAAGGACTTCTGGGGCGAGTAATTCCAAAAAAGAGAAAGTGAGAAAGAATGTTTATTTACTTAGCTTTTTATTCGAACGAGAAACAAGTTCTGATGTACCAAAATGCCTACAAGTTAAGCTTGACATCTAGCCAAGCTATCGATGCACGTTTTAATTTCAGAAACGCACGTCGATATATGTGATACCCCATTTGGTATCAATCTTGCTCTAAGATGAGAACAGATGAGACGTTCTGTCGATGAGATAATTGCAGGCGCTATAGGGCAAACTTGGGTCTATATATGCGGCTTCTACCACTTAACTGGCAAAAATGCACGCAAGCGGCACTTTGAGCCGCAGCCAAATACCGCAACTATGGCTTCAACATAGTGCGCCCGCGCTAATTTTGTCCTGGCGAACACCAACAAGAATAAAGATTCTTGTTGGCAAGCTAAAAACGAGCGTGAAAGAAAGCTGGTCACCTCTAGATTCTGCTTGATATCCGCTCGCCAACCTGATCTTTAGTGATCGCTCGAGTCTCCCATCGGCTCGATTTAATTTGCTGGTTCAAAGTGGTTTTACTTAGTTTGGAATCAGCTCCCCCTATTTTTAAATCCCACCTGCTTTGTACGAAAGATTCAAGAAAACATCTAACACCGCTATAAGCGATTAATCTTCAGGAGCAATCATCTAGCGCTTGTAAATGACCATTGAGTCATTGCGGGTGTTGTCGCATCCCGATGCAGTTTAGTTCTGCACCAGATTTCGGGAGGTTTGCCATGTCCAAATACCATGCTTCCCACGGGAATCGAGAGCGTCGCTTTGTCGCCTTGGAAGAAATCCATATTCGCGACAAGGTCATTAAGCGTCTTCTAAACCGTGATTATCATCAAATCGACGCAATGCGAGCTTCATTTGAAGAGGGTCGTGATGATGTCGAAGTCGTGCTCCATCCTCGCGTTGGGGGTGGATTTAGTGTCGAAGACGGACGTCACCGCGTTATTGCCGCCATGCTTGCCGGAGTCGGTGGGCTTGAGGCGGACATCGTGGCGTAGTTCGTCAAATAGAAAGGACGAAGGCGGCTCGATGAGCCGTCTTTGGACATGGAGAGAAAGGCCATGAAAACCTACAAAAACAGCTGCAAAAATACCTACAAATATTTCAGATTGGCTGTTCTAGCGCTGGTGCTAAATCTTCTTTCGATTTCTTCGCCTGCTCAGGCGATTCAGTCGACAGCAGCCCAAATCAAGCAGGATCTAGCCGGCAAGGTTATCTTGCTCAATCCTGGACACGGTGGACAAGATACCGGTGCCATTCGAAACGGCATCATGGAAAAGGACATCACGCTTGCGATTTCTCTGGAATTGCGAGACATCCTTGAGGCTCATGGTGCCAAAGTATCTATGACCAGGACCACCGACGTATACCTTCGGCTGTCCGAAATCGCGGACATCACTAATCGTGTGCGTCCCGATTTGTTCGTCGCAGTTCATGTGAACGCTTGCGGCGCTCGAGCAGTCGATCGAATCGAAACCTACTACTGGACTCATGAAGGCGAAGAAGCGGCGAGAACGATCTTCACCGCCTTAACCAGGGAATTGAGCAAACAGGGAATTCCCGCCCTCAAACATCAGCTCTATGTTCTGGACCACACCGATGTTCCTGCCACTCTGGTGGAAGTCGGCTTTATCTCAAACCCGAAGACACGAGCCAACTTGGTTACGTCGTTCTATCAAAGGAGAATCGCGGATGCCATTGCAGTTGGTATCAAAGACTATTTCGCCTACCGCATTATTGCATCTCGGTAATTCCATCTATGAGTTATGGTGCAGGGGACAAGAACTCCAATCTTCTACTTTTTGAGAGGAAAGCGGCTTCCACCGCTTTCCTCTAGCTTTTGAGATATTGGTCGTTTGCATTTTTGAAACATCTTACTATGCTCTGTAGTTTTTAAATCCTCAATGCTATCGTCTTTTTTGCTGCCATCACTGTTGGTGCCAAGAGAGGGACTAAGAAGTCGAACGAGATCAACATTCCGTCCACTTTATGCACGAGATTGCAGACCGGTGCCACCGCTGCTATTATCGAGCATGCAAACTGGAAAAAATGTTCGTGCAACAGCAGTCTGAGCGCACCCTCAGATTTGTTTCAAACCTGCGCCAGGTGCGCCTTTTGTTTTGAACAGATACTTCCATTTGCTCGACAGTGATCTAGCAACGTCCCTTGTTTAGCAGCCATATACTTGATTACCGTCAAGCAATATTCGACCCCACCAAAATGCCAGGTACAGAACAAGCCTCCTTTATTTATTACAGCCTACATCTCATACTCGGCAAATTTGAGCGCATCGGGTCGCTTGAAAGGAGATCGTATCCATGACGACTAATTATCAACGTAAAATCTGGCGCGTTCTTGCGCTGATTCTTCTCCTGGCAGTTCCAGCGCCCGCTGCTATCGCCAGGCATCACAAAGCTAAACACCAAAAGAAGGTTGATGCACTAAGGACAGTGCACAAGAAAAAGCTCGACTTGATTGAGGGTGTTCTCATCGAGCGAGATGACCGAGCACAAACTGGCAAGCTGGAAGGAACAGTGCTGGAAGACAGGGGAAGCGAGTACAAGTTCAACCCGGCAAGCACCCTCAAAATTGCAACCGGGCTATGGGCTTTGTCCGCTTATGGAACGCCTTCCTACACTTACCCAACTAATATCTTTGCCGTCGGCAAGATTGATACCGCAAGCAACACACTACATGGTGATGTCTATGTGCAGGGTTGCAATCCCGTCTTTCGCGCAGAAGATGCGCAGAAGATTTTGGACGGCCTGCACAAACAAGGCATCGATTCCGTCACCGGCTCATTGATCGTCTCAAAACGATTCACCATGGGCTTTTACTCAACCGGCAAACAAGCAGGCAATCTGCTTCTGGGCGAACTCAGTCCCATGCAGAAAGTGCAGCACGGCAAAAGAAAGAGGGTGCGCTGGGAACACGGTGGCATTCGATTCAAAAACGTGAAGGAGGGCAACCCGCCTCCGGAAGCAGAACCCTTCCTCGAGCTGAAGTCCGCTCCCTTAGTGGATGTGCTAAAGGTAATGTCTTGCTACTCTATCAACCCCGTGGCAGACAACATCGGAACCACCCTGGGCGGGCCGAAGAAGCTGGCTGAGTTCTTGACGGAAACATTTAATCTGGACAAGGACGAGGTTTCGTTTTCTTCAACAAGCGGACTCTATCAAAATCGCATAAGCACGCACGCGATGATGAAGATCCTGCTTGCCTTCAACGATAAACTTCAAGCCAGCGGTCTAACATTGTCCGACGTTTTGCCTGTAGCCGGTGAAGATCAGGGTACTTTGCACGATCGCTTCACCAGTGAAGAGGCAAGACAGTCTGTCATTGCTAAGACCGGCACTCTTAGCGGCTTAAGTGCGCTCGTCGGAGAAACGAATACCAAAAATGGTCCTGTGTGGTTCGTGATTTTCGAACAACACGGAGCCATTCCGTCTCTTCACGTTCGCCAGGAAGATATCGTCGAAAAAATTCAGCAAGAACAGGGTGGTCCAGCGAAATTCGATTACCGGCCACGCGCGCTGATTTTCGAATACTGGCCACACCGTTAGCAACGCTTTTTAGTGGGGCGCAAATAAGTTTGCACCCCACTTCATTTATAAATTTCATAAGAATTTTCTCCAAAAATACTATAAAATATCGTATAAATGACTAAATGCAAAACAGCCGGAAATTTGCGAAAGACTTGATCAGAAAGATCAAAAAGTCTGAACTACAAAGTTCCGGTCGTTTGCATGCGTAGAATTTGCGTAGATTGTCATCCATGACTTTCAACTCCCTATAACCTACTCTTTTAAATTCCTAAACGTCTAACGCAGCTAAACCGCGTTTGAGAAAACTAATAGCTTCCATGGCGTATCGGCTGGCATCTTCGTAGCGCTTTTCTCGCAAAGCGATTGAAGCTTCAGCAAGAGGTATTACTGATGCAGCTTCTAAGCCATTGGCTACTTCAAGCTGTCTTTCAGTTCCAAGCTCGTCCAAAATGCAGTCGATCAAGGAACAACGCAGATCTTGTGCCATGCGCAATTTTTGACTAGCGTCCATTTTTAGGTTGCGCCGGAAGTAAGTTTCCGGGTCTTCTGGTCTAAATCGAAACAGTAAAACCAGCAGGATAATAACTATCCCGATAACCCCAAAATAAAACTGATGCGAACTAATCGCATAAACTAACATTGATGTTTTCATATACACGCTCCTTTCTTTTTAGTGTTTTTACCTCTCTCAGCAGCACTCTGTGCACAGCCGGAAGCATCGAACACAAAGCCCAATCGCACGGTGCGACAGAGACGAATGTGGTTCGATGCTTACAGGCTTATGCTTTTAAATCGGATCCAAATGGTGCTGAATGAGATAGGTCGATTGTGGTTTGAAGCGCCGCTAAATACAAGAAGATGATTCTTATAAGCAGGGGTCTGCGCCGGTATACCTAGCATTAAGGGTAGCGGAGATGGACAAGCCTTCGCGCGCACACTCTTGCATGCTAGCCACAAAACTTGCTATTCACTGCGGTTCCGACCTGTCAGGTTGCACTAAAGTATCGATGCTCATTCGAAAGCCGGCGGCTTCTGCTAAGCGGTACAGTTCACCAAGACGCAACTGAGTGCAATCGCAATTGGGATCAAGTGAGCGCGGTTTTGTTAGAGAACCGAGCCGCTCGCACAAAGGAAGCGCAAGGGCTCTTAGAGCGCTAACTAGCCTTTGCTCAGTCACGCCATCACCACAACAACTCATCCATAGCTCAAAGCCCTTTTCACCTGGTCGACCGACGATTACTTGATAGTTTCCGATCAGTTTGTGCAAGGACATCAACGGCAATGCCATGAAAGTTTCTGATACTCCCACCGCCTTAGCTAGGCGCAACTCGATCGGAGCTCTCATAACATAAGCATCCAGCAAATCGCCAAATAGCTTGTGGGCAAGCTTACCCATGGGCGTGTTGATACCATGTCGTCGTTCCTCGCTAATTTTGCCCCTCACACAAGTTTCTGCCACTAAGTAGATAGCTTGTTGGAAGAGGTGGGCGCGTACATCACCTGTAATTATCTGGTTCATATTTAAATCTCCAAAAGAAAACGGCCCCGTTGCTTAAACGGGGCCTTGTCCGCGAAAACCTCGGACTTTTACATGGCTAAATCGAAGTAGCACCAAATCTGGTGCTGCTCTACTGAACTCTCATCCAGCGCGAATTTTCAATATTTCAAATTGTTTGTTATGTTCGCGGTTGGAAGAGCTCTCGCCAAAATAGAAGTCAGATTGGCGCGGAAGTTAATAAAAGTCGCAGCTAGAAAGCCATAGTCCTGAGAAGGAAAGTGGCTAATTTATTCCAGAGTATGAACTTAATTCCTAGCGGAGGCGTGCTTAACCAGAATTGGCCGTCAACTTTGTCTGCTTTCTATTTTGAACAAACTGCTGGCGTTTCAGTTCGAAATGGGTCAAATACCAGAAGTTTTCCGGCAAGAATCGTTTTATGCGCCACATAGTGCGCGCGGACGCCGGCAACACAATGTAGAGGTTGTTTTCTTGAACGCCGAGTAGCACTTCTTTGACCGCCTCGTCTGCGGTTACGGGTGATGTTTCCACAGCCGAACGTGCCAGTTCTTGGCTGTCTGGAGTTCCAAGACAATCTACCCCGAGATTTGTGCGGATGAAAGTTGGCATCAAAATGGAAATGTTGACGCGGTGATCGTACAGTTCCGCTTTGAGTGTTTCTGATAGAGCGACAACACCAGCTTTGGCGACATTATAGGCGGACATACGAGGTCCAGAAGCAAAAGCAGCTGCGCTAGCTACGTTCAAGATATGTCCGGATCGTTGCTTTTTCATGACCGGCACAAACAAATAGCAGCCGTGCACCACACCCATGAGATTGACTTCTACGGTTTTGCGGAAAACTTCCAGAGGCAGTTCTTCAAAAGCAGCACCACACCCGACACCGGCATTATTGATTGCTAAGTCAACTCCACCGGCTACTTCAACGAAATCATTGACAGCATTTTCAAAGGCTTTGTAGTCGGTGACATCGAATGCATATTCATTGACGGTAGCACCAAGGGAACGAATTTTTTCTGCGGCCGTCTCAAGACGATCTGGTCTGATATCGCTCATTCCTAGCCGCCAGCCATGTCTTGCTAATTCGCTGGCAAACTCCAATCCAAGCCCGCTTCCAGCACCGGTTATGAACGCCCGCTTTTTCGGATATTTCTTCGCTAGTCTTCGTAAATCGATCGGTGAACTCATATCCTGGTACTCCTGCAAACCTTCCGCTTTGCCCTTCCTATTAGCATTATACAAGTTGATTGCAATGTAATCCGCTCGTTATGCCACTTTTGAAATTGTCTGTTTTTCCTTTTTCCATGTCACCGATCCGTCACGCATAGCTGTTTATGCTGCACCCACTTTACAAGAGATAAGGTGGTCCGGAATGACAATATCTATCAGCGATTCGGAGCTTGCCCTCCGAATCGGAACGCTTCAATTGACTCAAAAGTTGGGTCGATTGGGATCCGATTCTATAGACGTAAATCAGGAAGAAATTGTTCGCACCTTGATTGGCGGCACAGATGTATTGGCCATGACGCCGCAAGCGGATGGTGGAATTTGCTACCAATTAGTAGCTCAATTGAAGAAGGGAACGGTTTTAGTCGTCGGCGAAATTACTCCCTCACTTCGGCAAGAAGCAGCCTTGCTTCAGTTAAAAGGCATTGATATAGCTATTCTTAACGGCATGGACTGCTTGGAACAAACATACGCGGTGCTGCGAAACTCAAAACCAGGAGCGAAAATCCTCTACATAGCACCGTCGCTTCTCAAAATTCCAAATCTATTTGATGGATTGAAATCAGAAGATCTAGCACTTCTTTGCCTTCTCGATATACATCGCATTTCAATTTGGAATGCGCATCACACATTTGAGTTTCAAACATTCGCGGCTTTTCGAAAACTCTTTAAAGATTCACCGGTACTGGCTTTAGGAGGAGTAACCGATTTTGCCACTCGAGAGGATGTTCTGCTGCAACTTGGAATGCACGATGCGAAAGTGATCTCGCATGGTTTCGATCGGCCGAATGTTCGCCTAACCGTGGAAGATCACTTCGAGTCCAAAGTGCGCCTTATGCAATTTATTCGCGTTGGATATCGGGGAAGCGCTGGCATCATCTATTGCAAGAATGCGGTGCGAGCCCAGGAAACTACTGCCTGGCTCATCAATGTGGGGCTAACAGCGGGCACGTATTTAGGTGGTGCAAACGAACCCTGTCAAACGAGTTTGTCCAAATTTGAGAGCGGCGCAAATAATATTCTCGTTACGACTTTATCCAATCAAGTACCGACCGACAAAAAGGATATTAGATTCGTGGCGCACTTGGATATGCCTTCAAGTTTGGAATCCTACTACGAACAAATAGCTCAACTAGGTCGTGATGGAGCTAAGTCTGAAGCTTGGCTTGCATACAGTCCAAATTTTGCAATAAGATGGCGCAGACAAATTGAAGACAATCCTAATCCTGTCAATCAAATCGCTTTGCAAAAATTTGAGTCTGTCGTTGCATTTTGCGAAACTATTGAATGCAGAAGGAAGTCATTGTTGGCTCATTTGGGTGAACCCCAAAATCAAAAGTGTGGAAGCTGTGACCTTTGTTCTTCACCTGCCCCTCGTTGGAACGGCACCTTGCAAGCACGTCGAGCCCTCGCCGCTGTCTATCGTACGCAGCAGCGTTTCGGAGTTACCCATCTGATCGACATTCTTGTCGGTAAAAAAACTGAGACAGTTAAACGCCACAAACATGATCAGATTAAGAGTTATGGTATCGGCAATGATACCAACCGACGTGTCTGGCAATCTATATATAGACAACTTATCGCACTCGGTCATCTTAAGAATGATGCAACCGGATTTGGAGCTGTGTCGCTAACAGATAGTGGTGTAGCTGTTTTGAAAGGCGAGATGCAGATATTCTTTCGCGGTGAATTGAAAATAAACAACCCACGGCGACCATGCACACGACCAATGCCGAGTCGATTTGATCCGAAACGCAATCAACTGATGAACGCTCTCAACGAACGAAGAGCAGCCATTGCTAGATCTAAAGGAGTTAAGCCGGAAGCCATTTTCAAGGACAATATTATTTTTGAGATGGTGCGCCAACGTCCGCGATCGGTTGCCGATCTTCTAAGAATTGAAGGTATTACGGACCAAAGCCTTGCAACTTTTGCCGAAGAATTTTTGGAATTGATCGCCCTTTTTGATAACAAGTAATTTGGGGTCTTTTTTTCGGAAATTGGTAGGAAACAAAACTATGCTCGACGATCCAGCAGTAGAACGAGTTCTAGGACACGTACGTTTGATCTCGCAAGAAAGAGGAGAAGCCAGATTAGTGCCGCAAAATGAGCAAGAACACAACAGTAAAGATGTACTAAATTCCGCTTTTGCTTCCGGCGAGAACTTCATTAACAGGCGCTCCCATCAAGCCTAATGGCAGGTCGCGATTTTTCATCTGAACAAATCGTTCTTAAGCACTATATGTCTACTATTGTATTTTTGGTCGAGTAAACGACCCAAGTTTGCCCCTATCGTTCTGACAATATTTTCCTTACATAAGCAGCAACTGTTGCCACTACCCTAAATCAATGAGACCATATGTGGCTCATTGATTTTCGCGTTTATTTCGCCTGAGACGCGGAACTAGCGTCACTTTTACTAGTTGTGAGCATCTTATTCATCATACTCAGATGGAAATAGCCGGTCCGTTCGCTTGACTACCGGCAGGTGTTTTTGTCAACGTAAGGCTAGTTTTTCAATTCAAGTTACCCGAGAAAAAGTTCCCTTCCAGCTAATCAAATGCGCCTATCAAGTCTTTTTCTATGCACCATTTTGTGGTCGAGTTTTGACTGGACTATCTGGGAAAGAGCAAAGAACGCAATTTGCGTAAGTTGAACAGAACCTGGAACAAAACAATGACTGAGTACGCGACGAAATCGGAGTTTGCAAGAGCTGTTGTCCCCTACTTTCAAAAGATTCGAGGAATGGCCACACGATTGGGAGCGAATGGGGCAGATATGTTAGTGGCGGATGCTTCTTACCTGCTCACACCGACGTTTCTGAAACCCCTTTTCACTCGAATGGGCTGGGAAAGTCGGGAGCTTCCGCGGGAGGTTTGTTGGGCTAAGGAATTACTGGAGGAGCAGGGTGACACAACTACTAGTATTCAAATCCAGTACAACTACCTGCTAGCTTCGTACACACCTTTCCTTCGGGTTGTGCTCACAGCTCACTGGGGGCCTGGGAAAGTGCTCTCGTCTTGCATTGTACGGGTGAGGTGCTTTGGCGACTACCATCCGCGTGAAATTGCTAGGCACCGCATAGAATTTCAGTAAATAGCGACAGCCTGCCTAAGAGCGTTGCTCTCTTTTAGGAAGTAAATTGTCTGATGAATGCATCCATCTGGCTGAAATATTCATAGAGTAGGGCAAATCGAGCAAGAGGCGGAATCAACTTTGAGACCGCCTCTTGTCTCGTTTTCTTTGCACCGCAAGTAGTGTCTAACAACTTTCGGGAAATCTTCCTTTATTTTTTGCTTTTTTCAAACTATCAACTATAGTATACAATAAATCATCTCATTGTCTGCCAATCCGGTCAGCTCAGCATAGTAGCGGAGAGGCATAGGTGGTGGCTTTCAACAATTTGTCAAAATGCGGATTGCCATTTTGCCGTCTGTTTGAAGCATAATTCACCAAATGAAAACGGTTTTCATTCTCGTGCAGCTTCGCTAACTCGGTTAACGCAATGCTGATTGCAGTCCCATCCGCAAAGCGTTTAAGCCTTGCTTTTTGACTTGTGTTTGAATTGGATGCGCACGCGGATCGTTGCCGATCATCGGCTCCTTGCTCAAATTGGATCCTGGTGCAATTGATCCATCCGCGGTGCGGAACTGCTCGTGTTTGTCGTATTCGTTTTTGCCATAACAGCAATAATTGGCAGTATCAAACTTCTTATAAGCTACGAAAGGACGAGCAGCCATGCGTTCATGCATGACGATATCAACGGTATTGACGTTGTCATCGCCTTTTGCCATTTTGGGGTGAACTTTATCCGGGTCTTTGAAGAAGTCAGAATGCGGGCGATTCTTTGCTTCGTACTGCAAATCGAACCCTTGCATGTGGCTGCGCTTACTCATTCCAGGTGGTTCCAAACTGATTTGCCGTAAGTTGAGCTCTTTGAAGCGCGCGTTCTTTTCCTCAGCAGTCATGAAGGCATCGTTCCAGACGGCATTCAATTTCTGTGCGAATTTGAGCTCGCTGGCGAGATCACCTGAGTGCCAGTAGCCTGGCAAGCAATGAAGAACTGTGCCATCTGGTGTAAGCACGAACATTTGGATGTTATGCGGTCCAGCACCATTGGTGGTATCAACCGCATTTTGATCCGGCTCGTGTTTGCCGGAAGCACCTGCCCAACTCTTGCTGGAGATGTCCTTGAAACCGCATATGAAGTTGTCTTTTAGAAGGCTGAAGGTCGGTTCCGTAGAGAGCGACACGGCTCTCAAGCTATTGCCGGCTGATCACGTTGCGCCGTCAATTTTGCCCAGCATGTGCATCCAGAAAACAAGTTTATTTTGTTGGCGAGCAGTATCTTCTGCTTCTTGCAAATTTGAATACCACTTAATGCCCGTGGTTAATTGATGGACGCGCACGGAGCAAACATCACCTTGCAGTACCGTCTCACCGGAAACCGGCACAAGGGACGCCATAGTCAGGCTCAGCGCCAAAATACCAGTTGTGAATAGGCTTTTCACTGCGCGCATAATTTCACCTCTTAACTCGATGTCTATTATCGACCAACCATTGTGCAGGAAATGTGAATCGACCACCTGATAGCTAGGAGAATCGTGACCATTTAATTTCACCTCGTCTTAGTTGTTGGAATTCCTGCAACCCGGTTAGCGTCTTGTCGCTGACAATCCATTAACCTACTGCGAGACGCGTTACTAACTCCCCGACACAAACCCCTATATCAGCCAAAGTCTCCTGCTTTGTGGGGTCTGGGACACGTCACGGTATCGCAGAGAGATGTGAGGAACTTATGTATAACACCGCAACCGCACCTGTGCTAACTGCGCTTTGGGATCAACGTGAAGCGTTGAGATTTCGACGCGGCGCCAATTCTGCAGACCCCTGGGACTTTGGCGATAGTCCTGCTGATTTGGACCTTAACGGATTCGCGGCTACCCGCGCTTCCCTGGAACGATACTTTACTAAGAAGGCTCTTGACGAGGCGGTATTTACTTGTCGAAACCCCTTCTGGCTCATGTTTGTGCTCTATAACGCCGCGGTCGGACTGAAGGGATTTCATCGCAAAGCTGGCGCAGCCAGACTTCGCTCGTCCATTGAAGACGCCCGCTATTTTGAACTGCTGCCTGCTCTGGATGCTGTCCTGGAAAAGACGACTGCACCTGAAGAACTTCGGGACATGATTCCGAATTTGCAGGAGCGGCAAATCAAAGCCCTTCTGGAACGTGGTGTATTGCTGGGCAACTGGCGAGAACCCAATGAACTGGAAGTGAATCCAATCCTGCTTTACGAACGGCCAACCAATGGTGCAGGTGCGGCAGCTGCAGCACTGCATCGAGGATGGGGCGAAGTCGAAACACTCGCTGATGCTGTGGACCGTGAAGGGTTGGTGCTGGTAATCGGCCTCGGCGTTGAAGCCCTGTATCGAGATGGTGAGCGCATTTGCACCGCCGAAAGACTCACCCCACAGCAAATTCTCGATGCATCTCTCTCCGACTTCACAACGATCGAGCTCAAAGCTTCTGTCGCTGTGCAACCAGCTTCTATGCCGCTCCTTCTCAAGGATGTCCTCGCTCTGGCGGCATAGGAAATCAATCCAACAACAATGCCGAATTTAAAAAGGTTTCAGTTCATGACACCGCATACGGTGGCTTAGACGGGCATGGCATTTGCCATGCCCGGGCTTGTTTATATCAAAAAACAATCTACAAAAATGGAGGTCCACATGAATACTCAATCAAAAACGCTTCTGGTAGCTCCATTTTTGCAGCTTGCAAAAAGGCCATTGGAGGGACCGGGAGATCGCTTCAATCTGCTTGTGCACTGGCATGCAACAGCACCCCAGATTGAATTGCAAATTCAATTGCCAGGGCAATCGTATTGGATTTCTATCCGGCGCCGCAAGCGTATCGTGCGGTTTCCTGGAGTTCCAGCACACTATCGGTTTACTGCCGAAGTGAGAGGTCTCGAACAAGGTACGCAAGTGCCCTATCGATTGATGCACAGCGGCAATGAGATCTTCTCTGCCTTAGCCTATGTACCTCGTTCGCCAAACTTAAAGTTCGGATTTCTTGCCGATTGCGGAGATGGTTCGCTGAGATCGAAAGCAATTGCGTTCGATCTTCACCAGGAGAGACCGGATGTAATTGTCTTTGGCGGCGATCTTTGCTACGACTGGGGCACTTGGGAAGAATTTGTTGAGAAGTTCTTTGACGTCTACAACTTTGACGTTGCTGATCCAACTCAAGGGGCTCCTCTTCTACGTTCGATTCCGTTCATAGCAGTAATCGGTAACCATGAACTTGGACGGCCGATGATTCGCATCAAACCTGGTGAGAATAAGATCGGACTCTGGGCCTATTTCCTCTTCTTCGACAACAACGCTGATGACCACTACGCTGATGAATCCGCAATTGCTTCGGTGTTCGGCGGCACGGATGGTCTTGAAACGTTTTTGCAGTCCAGTAGCAGAGTGGAATTACCGCCTACCAACTTTGCCTATAACCTCTGTTCTACGTTCATTCTGGCTTTGGACGGAAACCAGTATATGAATTGGGACGACCATCAGGCGAGGGATTGGGTGCGGTTGGTGCTAAAAGGAACGAAGGCAGCCTGGAAATTCGTTTTCGTACACCAACCGGCGTTTTCGGCCGACACCGTCCATGGTGGCGAGGAGCAAATCCGGATGCTTTTCGACATCTTTCAGGAATGCGGTGTAAGCGCGGTGTTCAGTGGGCATGGTCATATTGCCGAAATAACATATCCCATCTTGTTCAAACCGCAGCGTTACGTCCGTGGCAAAAACATGGACGCCGACGTAAAAGTTGAAGGTCGGCTCAAGCTGGACAAGACCTTCTTCTTGCGGGGCGATCGTTTTCCGATCGGTATTTTCCAGTTCAATAACGGTAACGGCGGTCAACTAGCTGATGTGCGGCACCTTCCCGATCCGGATGACCTGCCGCCTTTCACCTATCGTATCGAAGGGAGTACTTGTTGCCTTACCACCTGTGATGTAAGTGACACTGCGTTCACATATCATCTCAAGAGCGTTGGTCAGCGGATTTTGCAAACGATCAATGTGAAGCTACAAAGAGAAGAGAAGTGCGCTTGAGAATGAGGATCGGAGTCAAAAACCGATCCTCACTCTCTTTTCTCGATACTTACTAGCGTATGTAACATAAACTTGGCGCGACTTCGGCCACTTGGTGCAGTTAACGTTCAGTTTTGCTGCTCAGTGCTAGGCCATGAGCGCTATTAAGTATCTTTGCAGGAAAACCTTTACAACCTAAATCTTGCGATTGGATGGGCCATCAATTAGGTTGAAGCACTTCTCTATTTTCACTTCGGACAAAGTTCCCCAAAAACCAAATCGTTTTCTGTATTCACACTGGCTTTAGACGCATCACGGATGCGGCAGAACGACTTGGGTGAAGGTTGAGAAGTAAACATCAGACAGGAGACTAGACCAATGCTTACGCGGAACAAAGTTGAGGGTACGGTCGTGTTCGTGTTGTGGGGCGTTACTGGACCTCTCGGTCGCGTCATTCGGTTGCCGGATTTTTCGCAGCGTGTGGAGTTCAACCGCGGCGCCGACGAGTGGGACGAGGCAACCGAAGCGGAAATAGGACGCGTTTATGAGGTCCTAAGGGCAGTCCATCAGCTCAAGCGTTCCCATGCGGTTGCGGTACTCGTCGGCCACGATTCCTCCGGCAAACCGATTTGGGCAGAAGGCTTCTTCGAAGCGCTGTTGTCCATGCGCGACGGCCCGCTCTTTTCGGTAAAACTGGTAGCGTGGCCGGGAATTGCCTATTCGTCGGGACTGGCTGAGCATGTGTTGCCGCTTGGATGGGCAAAGTATATGGGCCTCCAAGTGGTGGACTACAGACAAATTCCGAACGACGTCATCATGCTCGAACCGCTGAAGGACGATGAAGCGGTATCAAGTCTGTTCCATTTCTGTCTCATGCTGATACAGCAAACGGACGACAACGATATCCGGTTCACGCTGGCGTCGTTCTCCGACCAGGTCATCGCCTCAGCGAATCGCTTGCTGAGCAAATACGGCCGAACGATCGTGCAGATCGAAGGCAGCGAGGAGCTCGCCATTCGATACTGAACTACCGCCTTACTGCGAAGGTGGGTTCTACCTCATGGGTTGGCCCACTTTCCGCAGTTCTCATTTCGAAAATAATCGTGCATCGACTCTACTACGACTACTTCACCGCCAGCTCACAACTGGTTAGTTGCTACCCCAGGAAAAAGGCAAATCATGCACCACTCTCTGAAGGCCTCCGACAAAAATATCGTCGTTATCGTTCCTACGCCATGGGAAGCCGAGGCGATCGTCAAGAAATCTCTACCCGGGCTTATGCTTGATGGAACTTTCCACCTCAGACCCTATCCAGTGTTTAGCCAGTTCCATCCCGCAAGTAACACGCGCGTAAGCCTGGTCGTGAGCTGTTTTGCACCTCACAACGCTGCAGGCGCGGTCGGCTGGGCAAATGCAATCTACGAACCGAAAGCGATTTTCTTGGTAGGCTCTGCAGGCGCGCTTACGCCAGAATTACTTCCTGGCGATATCGTGATCAGCAGTTCCTTTCGAGCGCTTTTCGGCAACTCGACGATCGCAAATCGAGCCCGCATCGGTCTTCCGGCTCCGGCAGGCTACCGATATCTGTTTAAGGGACGACTCATGCAAGGAGAAAAGCTTGATGCCGATCCAGTTCTTCTGAATCGAACAGTGTATGCATGCGAAAGCACTCTTCAAAGGCTAAATGCATGGCCAGACTCAACCCGTTTACCGCATTACCTGACGGGGTGCATAGGCAGCAGAGATGACTGGACTACCGATCCTGAGGAGTTTGCTCGTTTCCGTGCCGAAGGCGCGGTTGCCGAAGACATGGAAACAGCACAAGCAGCCATGGTTGCCGTAACTGATGGCAGAGCGGTCGTTGCAATTCGCTGTATCTCAAATAACGGGACACTCGGATTGCAACCAAAGTCATTGGATGAAGTGAAAGCTTCTTCAGTGATGGCCGCTTCTAATGCTGGGGATGTTCTTGCCACGGCGCTTGCTTACACGATCGAAAATCGCTACTAAAGGCATTGAGCAGAGGCGCGAACTAAAAAGCGCGCCTTTCTCACCTTCAATTTGCTGCCGATTTTAAATGCTCAGTACATACTAAATAATATGGTAGAAATTATGTTTCGTTTTTTGCGCCTTCATACGTAATGCTCACCTCGCCTTAATCCCTATTCGGTTCAATAATTGACTATCCAATAACGAATCAGGAGGCGATTCGAATGTCACAAAGCGGATTAAGCTCTCAAGACTTTGCGATTATGGCTGCAGCAGCCCTTGTCAAAGATGGTGTCGAAGAAAATTCTTTATCCTTCGATCCGGAAAAATTTGTATTGGAAATCAAAGATGGACGCGGTGTTCCTGTCAACACGATCAGGCTGCACAACTTTTACGCACGTTATACAGCAACTAGCGATAGCGAAGTGCATCAGCGCATCTTCAAGCAGATGGTTGACCTTTCACACGGCTTGCAAACGGCGCTTTCATGGGAAGAAGCTGCTCCTAAATTGCGACCGATCGCAAGGCAGAAATGGTGGTTGCGAGACGACAATTGCCCTGCTTTCGATCTCGGTGAACACCTGCGCGTTGCCATTGGCTATGACTTCGATGACCACATTGCGTACGTTACCAACGAAGATCTAACAGGATGGGGTGTTAGTTTTGATGATGCTTACGACACTGCGTTCAATAATCTAGTTGAGATAACAGAATTTGTATTTGATACCTATGCAAGCGAAGAAGGAAGCCCGGACTGTTGCCATTTCTTTTCCGCTGAAGATTCATACGGCGCAAGTCGAATTGTTTTTACTAAAGGCGTAGAATCCATGCCGGTTCTAGGCGATTTATTGGTTGCTGTTCCGAGCAAGGATCACATTCTTGTTACCGGCAGTGAATGCAGTTATGGGCTTGAAGAAACGCTTGCCGCGATTAAGGAACTTCAAGAACAACCCGGCGCACTTGTCCCAACTCTTATGCGTTTGGAGGATGGTTTCTTCTATCCGTACGAGCTACCAAAAGATCACGCACTCTATGCTGATTTCCAGCGATTGAAAATGGATTATGTCGATCGCCTTTATCATTCACAGAAAGAAGAACTGAAGTCTCAGTTTGATGGATTGACTGGAAACGTTACGTACCTTGTTCACAAGGTCAACTATGACAAAGACGTTCCAGTCTCTGTCACCTTTGTTGCTCCGGAATTCATACCGTGCTCTCTTCCCAAAACTGATTACGTCATCTTTGGGACTCAAGAAGGTCCGCTTGCAATAGCAACATGGGACCGAGTTGAAATGATACTCGAAGAAAAATTGTTGCCTATCGATAGCTATCCTGTTCGCTATGAGATAAACGAATTTCCCAGTGAAGCAATTTTAGAATTGCTTGGCTTTGTCAATTTTGGAGAGTAAGTTCTGAATTCATAGGTTCTGAATTTGGAACAGATTTCGAGCCATTCACGAATTCACCACGACTTGCTGATTTGATAGAAAGACCGGGTGTATACTTGCATGCCGTGAATAAGGGGCAAGGGGCAAAAGCAAAATGATTCGCGAATACGATTGGAGCCATCACGCTTCTCCAGTAGTGCAACATGCTTCTACGCATGCAGCCCATCATGCGAATGCTTTCTCCATGGGACATTCCTTGATGTCCTTCGACACGCATGTGTTTATTTTTCTATTCGGAATTTGGGCCGCTTTCGGAATTTGCTGGTGGTTAATTGCTGAAGCAGCGACGCGCTAATTCAAGACAGAACATTCTTAGCACAGGAAAACTTTGAACATTTGAGCGCCGCTAGCGCGAGCCAAAGTTTAATGCGCGCAGAGAATATTTTTCTAATTGTCTGCGCCCAGACCCGAGTTTGACCCAAAAGAAATGTTATGCTGGGAAGTTTTATTTTAATACCATATATAGTACCATTATGATTCTGGTGTGGGCGCGGCTGAGCTAGCATTCACGCTTCGTTTAGCTATAGTAACAGCTTGTGCAGCCCTTCTTTACTAATGCTAGCGATGCTAGATCTTAAGGCACCATGCTCGGTACGAAATAATCTTTCTGTGCGGCTCATTCTAACCGGTTGACCTGCCCCAAAAAATGCCCGTAAAAGGCTTCACATGCGAGTCTCTATCGCTATTGGCTGGCGTTTTGCACGCATTTTTTAACTCACCGTTCCGCTTGACAATAAAGCAAGAACGGTCATAGGGTGCAATTATCCGTTTTCGTTTTCAACCAAGAGAGATTTTTCCACACAGAATAAATAGCCCAGTAGTGAGCTAGTCCCAATCAATATGCCACTTGTTTTGTGGTGTAGGGATATTTCTGTTTGGAACTTGTGTTGAAAATCTCTTAGATCGAACCTTATCGATCTAACTTGGGCTGTTTGTGTGGATATGGTCGGAATCTAGAAAACCGCCATTAATCCTTTGTCTCGACATGAGTCGGATCACAAATAGTTTGAGGCACCTTTGAGACGGGCTGTTGGAGCAGTAGAAAACCGCAGCTTCGATCTTGGTGGAAAACGGGTGAATTAGTCCTCAACTTCAATGGAGTAAGCAAAATGACGAAGTTTATCGACCCGTCCATGACTGTGGACATGAAGAAATATCTGCGCGCTAACGGCCGCCAGGCAACTCGTTCGTTCTTGGCGAACTACCACCGTGAACTGCGCAGAGTTTTCCCGAGCAGTGAAATTGAGAGCGCCGCGACATACCAGAACTACCTTGGGCTCGAAGCTGAGACCATGGACTGGAACATCATGGTGTTGCGCGACTCGGATGGAACCCTCATGGGCGGCATCCAATTCCAAGCTCGCAAGGTGCGTGGTGTGTGGCTCAAGAAGGTGGTTTGGGCTGAGCACATTTGGCTCGTGAATTCGGCTGAGGTGCGCAACTTTCCAAACCTCATGACGCTACTACGCATCGCATCCGAGCGCTTCAAGGCAACGGGCGCACAATTCGCAATGTTCGAGTTCAACGATCGGGCCAGAATGTCGAGCGAAGAAATCGCGTTCGACTTGAAGTCCGGCATTGCTCCCGAGGTTCGCGAGATGATGTGGAAGCGCCTTGGCGCCTATGTGCTGGTTGACCGTGCTGGCTTTATGTCGCCATACGATCAACCTGGCATGGGTGGAGAAGCGGCGGTTCGCTGCCTCGGCCTGGGCTTCTTCCCGCTCAACTGCCGCGCGCTCGACGGAAACAAACTGCTTGTTTCCGACTACAAGGCGATGCTTCAGGCGATGCATTCGACCATCAAGGACATCACCCCCGGTGATACGACGATGGCCGACAACGATGCCGCGCTTGACGCAATAATCGCCCGTGGTCAGCGGAGCTTCAAGTTCCGGCGTCTTGCTGACACGCAGGTTCGGCGTATGGCCATTGTTCAGGCTCATCGTCAGGCTCCTGCTCCGAAGCAGCAAGTCGCAGCGGCCTAATCAACGCTGTTGTTCGGCGGTGCAATGGGTGTGTAAAAGCATCTTGCGCACTGCCGGAGAGCGGCCCTAGCGTGAAGGTAGCGTCATGGAATTGTATGTGTTGATGGGCATCGCTACGGTGCTCTGGGGTAGTTTCGGCGTGGTAGAGAAAATTGCTACGACGAAAGCGGACGCAACTGTGCCACCAAATATGGTTGTTCTGCAAATGGTCCTCGTTGAAAACGCTTTCTGGTTTGCGATTATGCCGGGATGCGCTATGTACTTGCTCTGGCAAAATCCAGCCTGGCATCCGCATCTTGCGGTTCTGGGTTGGGGTGCCTTGACGATGTGCGCTCTTGTGGCAAGCATTGTCTTCTATCTGCGAGCGCTCGCGGTCGCAGAGGCAAGCTGGGTGATTGGGTTGACGGCAGCTAGCCCGATTGTCACGCAGGTACTCGGCTTCGTGGTTCACGAGAGTTTAAGCGGGCTGAGACTCGCTGCTACACTGGTGGCTGTCCTTGGTGCCTTGCTCCTCTCGTTTGAGAAGCAGGATGGACTGTCTCGCCGCCAGCAACTGCAATGTCTGGGGAATGTTTTGCTTGCCACTATTTTCGGTGGCGCGCTCTTCATTTCCGACAAGGCGGGCGTTAACCTCTCATCACCGATTGAACTGTCTTTCTCGGTTGGCGTTTGGGGGGTGCTTATCTGGTTGGTGGTGTTCATGGTGGCACGGCATTATTTGGGTTGTGGGTTTCATCCGTTTCGGGGACCTGTGGCTCGATATGCTTCCTGTGCTGCCATGATGCAAGGAGCTGGTAACCTGGCTTACATCATTGCAATGGCGCTTGCTGCCGCAAGTTACATTGTGCCGATGACTCTATCACTCGACCAGATTGTCGTGGTGCTCATGTCCAGATTCTTGCTGAAGGAAAAGATCAAAGCACAGCGCGTGCTCGGTATTTTCCTCATCGTGGCTGGAGCAATGGGCATACAAGCGGCAGGATTGTCGTAAACATGCAAGCAAGGTGCGTGGCAAAAGACAGTGACGATGTCTTAGCGCGCACCTTGCTGCTGTTCTTAGCGACTTTCTTTTTGTGCAGTATAACTATAACAAATAGTATATATTTGAAATGCAGGGGAGGACTAATTGAACGAGTTCCCCATGACTTCTTGTAAAGCAATTTGAGCTCGGGCCGTCCGCAAACTCGCACTCTAGAGGACCTCGGGTGCTATGCTTTGTGGAACTTTGGCCCACCGCGCAGGTAAGGATGTATTGACATGAATTTCAAACACTTGGCATTAGCCGTAGGTCTGATTCTTGGTTGTTCGTCGGCGTATGCAATAGAGAAAACGCTCTACTTTCAAGACGCTCACCACGAAGTGCACGGCGGTACGGCCGTAATTAAAGGAACCGCAACTTGTGATGCCTATGACGGTGCACAGGTTGTTTCTTACGACAATGCTCGCATCAACCTTTATGATAATTGTTCTGGTGAAGCGTATGGGCACTCAGTGGTAACTGCCAATTCGCGAGTGCGAGTCAAGTCTTTTGAAAACGCTCGCATTTATGCTTCCAATAATGCTGAAGTACAAGCCAATGGCGCATCAAATGTTGATGCAAATGACCAAGCAACTGTTGTAGCGCACGGCAACGCCGTCATATTCGCTATGGGTAACTCAACAGTCAAAGCCTATGATGATGTGAAAGTGTTCGCTCTCGGCAACGCTAAAGTTCAGGCGTTTGGTAACTGCCAAATTACCGCTGAAGGAGATTCGGAAATCGAAGCTAACAACAACGTCACCGTTAAATGCACAGGCGATTCACGCGTCACCGCAAAAGACGACGTTACGGTAGAAGCTTTCCAAAACTCGCAAGTTTCATACGCCAAGGGCGTTACCGTTACTAAGCACGACAGCGCTAAAGCCAAGCAATCAGGTTGATCCGGAAATATCGGTATATCTAAAGGGCGGTCCATTGACCGCCCTTTTTGTTTGCGAAAGCGATCGTATCTGTGCACCACCCATGATGCAAAAAGAGATTACTAAAAGAGATTGCAAAAAAGGGTGAGGTTTAAACCTCACCCTTTTAATTTGATTTTCGCCCTATTACTAGGCGACTGTGACGTCTTTACAGAGGTAGACGTCTTGAATGGCGTTGAGCAAATCTACGCCTTCTTTCATGGGTCGTTGGAAAGCTTTGCGTCCTGAGATCAAGCCCATGCCGCCAGCGCGCTTGTTGATAACGGCTGTCTTAGTGGCTTCTTCAAAGTCATTTTGACCGGAAGCGCCACCAGAGTTAATCAATCCGGAGCGGCCCATATAGCAGTTGGCTACTTGGTAGCGGCAAAGATCGATTGGGTGGTCCGTTGTCAGTTCTGAATAAACGCGTGCATCAGTTTTTCCGAACTTGACTGCGTTGTAGCCGCCGTTATTTTCCGGCATCTTTTGTTTGATGATGTCGGCTTGGATCGTTACGCCAAGGTGATTGGCTTGTCCGGTCAAGTCAGCGGATAGATGGTAGTCCGTGCCGTTTACGACAAAAGCAGGATTACGCAGGTAGCACCACAGGATGGTTGCCATTCCGAGTTGGTGGGCTTCATGAAAGGCGTGTGCTACTTCTTGAATTTGGCGGTCTGATTCTGGTGAACCAAAGTAGATGGTGGCACCGACAGCAGCAGCTCCTAGTTCCCAAGCCTCTTCTACCGATCCGAACATAATCTGATCGTAATGATTTGGATAGCTAAGGAACTCATTGTGATTCAACTTTACGATGAAAGGAATCTTGTGAGCGTATTTGCGGGAGCAAGAACCAAGTACACCAAACGTGGAGGCAACTGCGTTGCAACCACCTTCGATGGCGAGCTTGACGATATTTTCACCATCAAAATAGATGGGGTTCTTGGCGAAGGATGCACCAGCTGAGTGCTCGATGCCTTGATCTACTGGCAGGATAGACACATAACCTGTGCCGGCTAAGCGGCCGGTGTGCAGGATCCAATTGATGTTTTGCAAAACTTTCGAGTTGCGATCTGTTTGAACGTAGATGCGGTCCACTGTGTCAGGACCAGGCAAGTGAAGGCTTTCTTTAGCAATGCCTTTGCTTTGGTGTTCGAGGTAATAGGAGGCTTCTTTTCCAAGCGCCTTCTCGATTTTGGACAGTTCGGTCAGTACTGGCATGATGTTTTTGTTTCTCCATTTTTTGGCTTGAGAACCTGTTAAAAGGTATCAGATTGCCTTTGCAATATGTCTAAAAGATGCATGCAGCTCAATGTTTTTTGACTGTTCAGTCGAATTTGTATGGTTAGATTCGGAGTTTGGGCTTGTCAAGGACCGAAGCCCGATGCTCTTTCGAAGAATCTATTTACTGGGTTAAGAACGCGTAGTTCGGAGAACTCGTTGTATTCCTTCCAAGTAGACATTTTGCGGGAGGATCTTTCAACAATTTCATATTGGTTGAACGGTGTCCAATTCTCGCCTTCCCACCAGGGGTTGTAATAGTAACCATTGATCCAGTCAGTCAAATTGACTGTCGTATCCAGGTTAATTGTGTAGGGTTGCTCATCTGCACGCATCGGAAAATAAGGGCGTTCCCCGGGTGGCACTACTAGGTGATCCGGGCTGGGGCGATGAGCTCTTGGCTCGTATTGCGGACTTTTATAAGTCGGATCCGGCACTCCGAATAGTTTGGTGAAGATCCCTTCAGCAGAAACGGGCTGACTGCCGCCGACCAAGATCAAACACATAAATGCGAACAGCCTTGGCCTCAGTTCGAATATAAGCAACGTTTTACTCTCGACAGTCTAGTTGTTTAAATGATGCGGTTGAATGCGATTCTTTTCTAACTGTAACGCCAGCCCAACTGGGCAGACATAGCAATAATACGCCGAATCGCAAATTTGAACAGCGCTACGTTCAACTTGGCGGTCAACTTAAAAGAAACCGTCTGTGAAGGCTTTCAAGTGTGAAGTACACTGACGACCTTGGGTAGAGAAGGCGACTTAGGAGCCTGTCACGGAGCGTATAGAATGAAACGTACGAAAACTTTTACTGGAAAGAATTTTGATGGGTGGCTGCCACTAAGCGCTCTCCTGCCTTTTTCCTTAGGTGCTGCTCTCAACTACTGCCAAACGTCGGCATTGGCTGCAGACCCACTCAATATCCAGAATTTGACGGTTGATGCCAATCAAAATATCGTGATTGGATATGCTCCGCATTCCGGTAATCCTTCTAATCCGGTGCTGCAAGATATGCCGGGAGCGAGCCACAAACTCGTCTTAGATTTTCCGGGCAGTGTTATAGATCGCACAATGATGCCGTCTGCTGCCAACTCTCTCGCCACGCTTTCGAAAGCTTTTCCGCAAGTGAGGGGTATCAGATATGCAATTGTAAATGGTGGCGTTGCACCTGCTGCACGTATCGTTCTCGATTTTCCGCCTGATTTGCCTGTTACACCATCTGTTGTAAATGTGGCGGACAGCGCAATTACAATCAATCTTGGTATTGGTACTGCCACCACCGCAGCAGCTCCTCAAGCCGAAAGCGCTGCACCAAAAGCTGATGCAACTTCCGCACCAACTAATACAGCGGATTCCTCTCTAACAAGAATCCAACCCCAGGACATGGAAGAAAGCACACCAGCTATTGTCACAACACCCCAACCATCAAGTTCTCCTCAACCAACTGTAGCCAGTACCCCGGCAGCATCTGAAACTCCGGTCGCTCCGGCAGCATCTGCAGAAGAGACAACTAAACCGGCAACGCTTGAAGCTACTAGCGTAGCAGCTGAAGCTACGAGCCCAGCACCTGCTGCCACAGTTGCTGAGCCTAAGACAGAAGCAACCGAACCTGCTGCCAAGCCTGCTCCTGCAACGGCAGCAGCTCCAGACTTAGAGAGCCCAGCTCGACCGTTGGAAACAGTAGTGACTGCTCCCACCAAGGTAGTTGAAGCGCCAAGGACCACAGTAGATGCGGAACCTGAAGCAACTCCTAAGGTTGTTCACTTTGATTCCCCCGAGCAGCTCCTCGCAAAAACGACGCCGGCAGTTTCGCCTGCACAAGAATCAAACTCATTGTCGGAAACTGCAGCCGCTGTGCCAAAACCAGTAGCTGTTACACCAGAGGGTCAGCCTAAGGCAACTGAGGCAACTACCACTGTGCCGGAACTGCCGGCGGTATCATCAAAACCGGCGAGGGAGGAAACCACTCAAGCACCAGATGCATCTCAAAAGCTTGTTGCTTCAGCCGGTGGCAGCTTTGATGCAAACTCGATTCCAAAGACCTCACCAGAGTTAGATCCGCTTGCCGGCATCAACGCTGCAGATGCTAAAAGTGCATCAGAAGCTCCTAAAGCTGCCGCTGTTTCACCTGAAGCGGCAAGGAAACATGCCGAAGCAGAGAACCACTTTAAAGCAGCGGTGAAGTTCCATGTTTCAGGCAACTTTGAGGCTGCCAAAGCGGAATACAAAGCGACAATAGCAATCGATCCAAGATTGGCTGAACCCTATTGCAATCTAGGTCTCATCTACAATCAACAGCACAATTATCGTGCCGCTTTGGATGAGTTCCATAAAGCTTTGGCCGTAAATCCAAAAGATGCCATCACTTACAACGGAATTGGAGCAGCTCTAAGGGCGGAACGAGATATGCCAGGCGCCATCAAGAATTGGCAAACTGCTGTTCAGTTTGATCCCAATCTTGCTACTGCCTACTACAATCTTGGCACTGCTTATGAAATTGAAAAGGACTACGATAAGGCGATTGATTCCTATCGCCAGGCTGCTAACCATGACAGACGTCTTGGCGAAGCCTATTATCGTACCGGCTTGATTCTGCAACATCGCAACAGCACAACCGCTGCTATAGAGGAATTCAACAAAGCATTGCGAGCATCTGCAAAAGCAGAATACTCAGAAGATGCCAAACAAAGAATTGCCTCGCTTTCAAAACGAGTAACTAGGTAAGTCGTCCTACACTGTCGCAAACATCAAGTGAGAGATGCCGCTCTTTCTTAGGTCGTCATTGCGACCGGCGAGATAGCGTTCGTTCAATTCTTTTGCACCGTAATCTGCGACCTTGCTAAATCCCATTTCACGAAGGCGCACTGCAAGTGCTTCAGGGTTAAAAAACGATTTCCACGGTTCACCATGCTCGGCAGTGCTTGCAGATAGCGCTTCTACCGCAGCGCGTTCTCTTGGTGCAAGTAAATCTAACGAGAGTCCATAATCAAAGAGAACGCTCGACCCGGAAGCTAATGATGCAATGAAGCTTAATGTCTCGAACACAGCTGGTTCTTCAAGATACATTGTCACGCCTAACCAGGAGAAAAAGGAAACCTTCTCATTCGAGAAGCCTGATGCTTCCAGCCTTTCGCCCAGCTTTGAATCTTCAAAATCGACCGGTACGAAGGTGACATTTTCCGGTTCTTCTAGGCCCGCTGTTTTCAAACATTCCCGCTTCCATGCTTGGGTAGCAGGCAAATCAACTTCGAAAATGTGCACATTGGGATCTTGCATGGAACGATAAGCGGAAGTGTCCAAGCCTGCACCAAGAATGACATATTGAGTGGCTCCGAGACTGTAAGCATTTGCCCAAGTATCAGAAGCGAGCCGACTACGAATTACCAGTGAAGCCCTTAGCGATTTGTAAGTGGAAGAATTGTATTTGGCTGGATCTTCTCGAAGAGATTGTTCTTCGTTTTGACCAAGAATTTTTAGTGCTATTGGATCCGGAAAGACAATCGGTGTGTCCAAAATCTGATGTGCTGCTCTTATTAGAGCAACCATTAGGGCGCTGCGTTTTGGTGAGGCTACTTTAGCCAGGTTTTCATCCATGGCTAGCATTTTAGCAAGCGTCTAGTTTTTATCGGCGTAAACTTTTTACTGCCTGACCTTTCGAGTAGACGGCGCTTCCAGCAACGATCAATTGCTGCAAAGAGGGTTGTTGCAACTTGATAGTTTCAAGCTCTTTCTTATTGGCGTTTGGATTATCTTGATAGTCTCCCCAATAGGCTGGTCCAACGAATTTCTTGCGAGAATGGTATCTGAACATAGCCATTAATCGAACAGATAAAACGAACACGATTGCAACTGCGCAGAAAGCAAAAAACAGTGTATCGACTGATAGTAATTCCATAAATCTATCCCGCTTGCTGACCGGACTGTATCGAGATGCCAAGAGTATTAAATACCTATTTATCGATTAAGTCGATGTGACTAATACGAATGACCACGAAAGACCCGAGTTTGACCCAAATTCCTAACGTTTGCACTATCATATTGATTCTTTGTGGAGGTTCAAACGTGCAAGGCTCAACACTACCGCAGGATTTAAGCGTTGCGCGCACTTACCAAAGTCGCCCTAAACGTTCAATTGATTTCTCGAAAAAGTGTGCGGGCTCTTCTGAATATACCGAGGCAACAATAGCCAATGTGCGAGTTGAGCGCTTACGGGTTAGCCCTGCAAGTCTGGATGAAATACCATCATCCTACGCCGTAATTGCAAAAGATCTCGAGTGGAAAGGACTTCCATCTGCAAAGTTAGCACTAAATTTGAAATGGGTTCAGAGTGTCGAATCGCGCTGGGATTTTAAATTTGATTTGCCCGAAGGAGCGCGTTGCCTTGGCTTGGGAGAACGGCTTTCCGGGCTGAATTTGCGCGGTCGAGTTCATACTCTATTCAATACGGACGACGACAAACATATTGAGTCAATCGACCATATGTATAAATCGATTCCTCTTTTGATCGTTGAGCAAGAAGGAAAATGCATTGGCTTGTTTCTCGATTCTCCTGCCAGGCAACAGTGGGATCTCGATACCGAAATGGAGAACGAAGGCTATATCCAGTTGCTTTCCAGGCGCGGTTGGGAACTCTACATTATAGGCTCATGCACGCTTGCGGAAATTGTCTCAGCCTATACAAAACTAACTGGTCGTACCAGTTTGCCACCGCGTTGGGCGTTGGGGCACCAACAAAGCAGATGGTCTTATCCGGATGAAGAGACGGTTAATTATGTAGCCTCTGAATTTCGCAAGCGCAAAATTCCTTGCGACACAATCGTGCTAGACATTGATTACATGGATGAATATCGCGTTTTTACGCATAGCTCGCTTAGATTTCCAAATTTCAAAAAAATGATTGATAGCCTTCACGCTGCGGACTTCAAAGTAGTCACAATTGTCGATCCAGGTGTGAAAGTAGATAACAATTACGCGGTCTATAAAGAAGGAATTAAAAGAGAATTCTTTTGCGAGAGGGCTTCCGGTAAGCCATTTGTGGGTGATGTCTGGCCTGGTCCTTCGGTTTTTCCTGATTTCTTGCGAAAAGATGTTCGTGATTGGTGGGGAGAACTCCATCGTTTTTACACAAATGCCGGAGTTGATGGCATCTGGAACGACATGAATGAACCTGCTATTTCTGGGCAGCAGAAGCCGATTGCAGATGGTATCCGGGAACTACCGGCTGATGACGAACAGATGTTTCAGCAGAAATATGATGGGAAAAAGGTTGGTCACTATGAGGTGCGCAATCTTTATGGTGCAACAATGATTGAAGCTACCTATGATGGACTGCGAAAGCTTCAACCCGAACGACGGCCTTTTGTACTAACACGGGCTGGCTACGCCGGTTTGCAGCGCTACTCGGCTGTTTGGCTGGGAGACAATACTTCATGGTGGGGACATCTGGCTGCGAGCATTCCCATGCTTCTAAACATGGGAATATCAGGCGTGCCTTTTGCCGGTGTGGATGTTGGTGGTTTTGCAGGACAAACTACTGCGGAACTGGTTTTGCGATGGTATCAGACTGGCATTTTTTACCCATTCTTCCGTAATCATTGTTGGATGTATGCGTGGCCACAGGAGCCGTGGGCTTTCAATCAAGAGGTAGAAAATGATTGCCGAAAGCTAATTGAATGGCGCTATCGGCTCTTACCTTACATACAAAATTTGTTCTATGAGCATTCGGAAACAGGCGCCCCGTTGATGCGACCATTATCTTGGCACTACCCTAACGATCGCCAGGCTGTCGAATGCGACGACCAATTTATGTTTGGCGAGAATATCCTGGTTGCTCCGATTTTGCAGCGTGGAAAGACTGCTCGTGCCGTTTACTTACCGGAAGGGATTTGGCATCCAATCGAAGGTGGCAAGCCCTTGAAGGGTGGTGCGTTGCACAACGTCAGTTGGGCACTAGATGCGGTTCCCGCCTTTGTAAAAGACGGATCAATCATTCCACTTAGTGAAATCATGCAGTCCACAGCTGATTATGAGGAAACAGCGATATATTTCAGGTGTTATGGCACCAAATGTAATGGCGTTTTTTATGATGATGATGGAATAAGTTTCGACTATCAAAATGGCGACTTTTCAAAATGGTTGCTTGAAGCAGAAAATGGCAAACTCAAAGTCAAACTAAGTGAAGGAAAGTTAGAGGATAAGGGGCGTTCATATCAGTTGCAATGGCAAGGCAGCGTTTCGTCCGTGGAACTTATTAAATAATTGCGCTAGCTATTTATTTTGCCGATCAGTGAAGTGGTGCTTCTGCCAGGAACAAGTTGGAGGAGCTTTATTTGTCCGCCCAAGCCCTCTACTACTGGAGTTTCAAGCAGTTCGCCTGCTTTGTAATCCTGCCCTTTTACATGTATATTCGGTTTTGCTACCTTGAGAAATTCAATCGGGTTGTCTTCGTCAAAGATGCTTACGTAATCGACCGCATTTAAGTTAGCCAGTAACTCAGCTCGATCGTCCTGCCCAACAATTGGTCTGTCCTGACCCTTTAACTTTTTAACGGATCTATCGCTATTTAAGCCGACTACGAGGACGTCTCCCAAGGTTTTCGCTTCATTCAAGATGCGAACATGTCCGATGTGCAGAATGTCAAAGCAACCGTTTGTCGTAACGATTTTTTTCCCTTTTGTCTTTAAATCACCAACGACTTTGGCCAGTTCTTCGCGTGTAATCACTTGTCCCATGCAATTTCCTTTCGCAATGCTGTGCGAAATCAACCAGGCTATATTAACAGTTCTGATCGAAGTGAGCCACGGGTGCTCACCAAATGTCCTTAGCGCCGAAGGTACCAACTCATCATGCGCATGCATTCGGCAACTGATGCTGCATAAGCAAAAGCACCATGAGGAAGGAAAGGAGCGCTCCCATCATAAACTTCGGAGATTGAGCCAAGGCAACGTTCGCTAGTTAGGTGTTCCAGTAAGGTTTCGAAAACATCGCGTACTTTTTGGAGGGTGGCAGCTGATGCGCCGTGGACGTTAATTACAGCGTCACAGTAGTGCCCCAGCAACCACGGCATGGCATTGCCATTCTGGCGAGATAAATCGCGATGATATTGGTCAGCACGCGAGAAGCCGCAGCCATAACGAGGCTGGTAGCCAGGGTCAGTTGTGGCAAGAGATCGCAGTCCACAAAGAGTAAAGAGATTTCCTTCAACTGTTGCAAGAACCATCTTTTCTTGCTGGGCTGTTAGTGTTCGGAAAGGTAGAGACACAGCAATTATTTGATTGGCTCGAATGCTTGCATCTTGTCTGGCTGAATTATTTTGGGTATCGATCGCATCGAAAAGACATAGTGAATCTTCGTTCCAGAATTTCTGCATGGATTCTTTTACAAGAGTCGCGTGTTCTTGAATTTGCGCAGCACTGTTGATATCAACTTGCAGCTGCTCGCCAAGATGCATAATGGTCGTCAAGAAGTTATACCAAAGCGCATTGAGTTCAACTAGCTTGCCCGTGCGTGCATTGATCGGCACTCCATAATCAACTCTGGCGTCCAGCCAGGAAAAGGCTTGGTCAGTGCCGCTGCATCGGATCAAACCATCGCGCTCGTCGACGTTAAGACCAGGTGTTGCTCCTTTAATGTAATGTTTAGCTGCCTCCACTAGCAGTGGCAATTGTTGGGCAACAAAATCTCTTTCTCGTGCACTACGAAATAATTGTAAAAGCACAAATGCAAGCCACAATGTTACGTCAGCGGAACCATAAAGACCGGTCGGTGTGCCACTCTCCAATAGATCTATAAATTGATTGGGCATGATGCCGTTTACCATTTGCCCGGTTAGATTGCTTACAACTTCCTTTACCTCATCAAAACGACGTGTGGCAATACCAAGACCGGGTAGGGAAAACATAGCCGCTCTTCCAGAATCGCAAAACCATGGGTAGCCTGTCATAACTGCGTTGTTGACAGCGTTTGTGTGCCTTACAAAAAATGGATCGCACGCTAGTACAAGCAAATCGATTTTAGGGGAACGCGGCAGATTGGCCTTTTCAATTAAGAGGCGTTGTTTTTTGATCGTCCGGGACATTACCATTTTGCTGTTCAAGTTTTTTATTGGTTCATCTAATGATGCGCCCACCGTGAGCGATTCACCGGCGCTAAGTGTGTGTGAAAGTGAACCAATCAGAAAAAGATCTTCCTGAGAAGGGCTGGCGTGAGATTCTTCTTCAGTCCAATGATAGTTCCACCACCACTGATTTTCATCCTGGTAAATACCATTTGTCCACTGCAAATGCAGCTGGTGATTTGAGTCGCTAAGAGCTATAGACGTACTATTTCCATTTTGCTTTTGCGGAAAAACTTTGCTGGCATCGCCACGTACGTTGTCGTGCAAGTAGCGAAAGTCGATCAGAAATTGGATGTCGATTTGAGCGGATGTGGGCAACGACGGATCTGGAAACCACCAATATGAAAGATAGAGATCGTTAGTGCCGGCATCTAATGAGAGTTGTTTGACGACGTAGTGGCCGTCAAGCTCGTATGTCCAGGTTGGTGATGGAAGATACGTGAAAGATTCAATTAGCTTGTAGCCGGTAGGAGCGACAACTCCACTTTCCCAAATGTTGGTTGCCAGTTTGAAACTTTTGCCTTGAATTGTTATTACTTCATCGGCTCGAGAAAGTATCACATGTCTTTGTCGCGGTGGATCGAGGGCTGCAACGAGTAAGCCGTGATACCGGCGTGTGTGTGCACCGCTCAAAGTGGAACTGCTGTATCCGCCTAAGCCATTGGCGACAAACCATTCGCGCGTATCGATTTTGTCCCGCCCGGGATAGCAAAGAGGAACTTCATAGTTGAGTTCGGAGAAAGATGATTTAAGCCAGTTGGTAAGGCCAAATGTCATTTTCTAATTCCTTTGCCTCTTACCATTTTATGTGTTTGCTCAGAATGGTAAGTATCCCAGAGAATGTGTTCTCGCTGCTTTTGTAATTGCCGGTTTCCTCGCTGTGGTCGGAAGTGTCGCTCTGTTTCTAAAATACTCCGTACTGCCCAGAGTTCTAGCCGCGCTTCATCATGGTATTTGTTTACTCTGCCAGATATCCTGCGACATGAGCCAGTTCGAGGGTGGTGGCAAAATAAACTATATAATAGAGTAGAAAATGCTCAAAAATGAATAGCTTTAAACCCTCGAGTTCAAGGTGGGATACAGGAAACTAAAAAATATAATAAATAAGCTATCCCAATGGACGAGTTCGGATGTAAGGCTGACTTTCTCACGCTAAGTGTGATCTTTTTATCGTATTTTTGTTTGAACCTTTTTGGCAGATGGTGGAGAAACACGCACCGCACTCCAAATGGCAAATTGATCGCTTGACTTTCAGGATATGACAAAAGGCAAAGCGGATTCGTATTTGGGTTAAGGCCTTTCGTTTGCGTCAAAGTACGCATAACTACTTTCAATCTTCTCCAAAAATCATCCCATTACCTACCAAAACAAATAAACGCAAATCTAACTATCGACACCACTGGTGGTGCGATTGCGACTACACTTTCGAGCCTTTGTCAGAACTCTAACAAGTGGAGTCACCAATGAAAGTTGCTATCGTCTCTGATGCCTGGGGTCAAGTAAACGGCGTTGTGCGTACCTTAGAGTACATAAGCGCTGAACTAACGCAAATGGGGCACGAAATCCAAATAATTGGACCGGATCGGTTTATGTCCGTTCCGATGCCCCTATATAAAGGCGTTCGCCTTAGCGTCTACGCTCGGCGCAGACTGGCAAGAATTCTGGATTGCTTTGCTCCGGACGCCATACACCTTCCTGTGGAAGGACCACTTGGTTTCGCCGGCAGAGCTTATTGCAGGCGCAGGGGGTTCGATTTCAGCAGTGCTTACCATACCCGCTTCCCCGAGTACCTGCACGAATATACAGGTCTTCCGGATCAACTTGGTTGGATGCACGTGCGCCGCTTTCACCGCCGTTCTGCCGCGGTAATGGTGGCAACAAACGGGGTGGAGGAGACCCTTCGCGCCAGAGGCTTTCAGAATCTGGTGCGCGTATCGCGAGGGGTTGACTTCGAACTTTTCAAACCTAGACCAAAAGGACGCCTTGGACTTCGGCGCCCTATATGGCTTTCCGTAGGACGAGTAGCACGGGAAAAAAACCTGGACGCATTTCTGTCACTGGAGCTTCCTGGTTCGAAAGTGGTTGTAGGTGCTGGGCCTCAACTTGAGTATCTGCGCCTCAACTACCCAGGCGTGCATTTCCTCGGTGAACATACCGGGGAAGATCTCGCGGAAATTTATGCGGACTGCGACTACTTTGTCTTCCCCTCTCTAACCGATACATTCGGATTGGTGATACTGGAAGCGCTTGCTTCCGGCTTACCAGTCGCTGCGTATCCTTCTGCCAGGGACGTTATTACCTCGGCTAAGGTTGGCTGCCTTAACGAAGATTTGCGCAAGGCGTGCATGGGGTTGATTGGTTTGCAAAGTGAGGATTGCTGCGCTTTCGCAAGGCAGTTCTCATGGCGTAAGCCGGCGGAAGAATTTTTAGCCGCTCTGGTGCCTTGCAAGGGGACGAGCGTTAGTCACCTCGCACGTTCTGCTTGAGGAACCGAGAGGAGGTGCGCGTGCAGACGCGCCCTCCTCTCGGGCAGACGTTTTTAAAATTTCCTTACTAAAAAAAGCGGCGGTTAAACCACCCTTAGTCGAAATGGCACCAGATGTGGTGGGCGTTCATGTTGCAAAAACGGAAGTAAACAAAGGGCATCCTCGACTTTAATCTCAACCTCTTCGCTAGCTATGCAATATCAGAATGACTGATTTGCAGTGGATTTAACCATGTCGCGCTGCCTCACGGGCCTTTCCTTAATTGCAAATGGGCACTCGAGATCACTAATTTGAGGACAAGTCCATATTTTTTTCAAAATCAAAGCGTCATTCCGGAATCTAAGTATTAAACACACACGCGCATCTGTTTCGAATCGGTTCTAACCACCGAGTAGTACCAGAACACGCCTGTTCTCCTGACGACTAATCGAAATCTTACGGACGACTCTCTGGAAGCGAACTGGCTGTTGATGACGTTCATCGACGGTATCGCTCCTTCACCTGAACTTTGCATACCGATGTAGCAAAGTTCTCAAACCGAGGATCACTATGAATACCGATGTGATGAATACCGATGCTGAGGTACAGTTTGGGGTTGGCGCTCTTATCCAGTTAGAGGAGCTGCCCCTTATTCTCGTAATACAACGCACTCCTGACTCCGACTTCAATGCCGGGGAATGGGAACTTGTTTACGGGCGTAAAAAGCAATTCGAAGGAATCGAGACTGCCATTCGGCGCGAGGCTAGCGAAGAAGTAGGGTTGGTTGACCTGGAGATTCGGAAGATGCTCCGTTTGTGGCATTTTTTCCGCGGTCCCTGCCAAGCCAAATCCGAAATTCTCGGCGTCTCATTCTTGTGCAGGACTTCCCAACGCAACCTTCAGCTAAGTGCTGAACACACAGCATATCGCTGGGTCTCGCCGCAGGAAGCTCTCGGTCTTATTCGGGTGCAGGGCATCCGATGCGACATCAGGACGTTTCTCGAGCACGGTGATCAACTCTTGTGCACGCACACAGACATCGAAAGCAACTGGAAAGTCTTTTAAACCCACGATTAAACCGCCAGTCTTTTGATTGGCAGAAAGGAAGGTTGTATGGAAAACTATTTTGAAGAGCGCATGCGAGCAATCGTAGCAAGTATCGATGGATACGAATACGTCTGGGCAACCGACGTCGATGGAACCGTCATAAGCGATAGCATGGTTCCGGCTGTCCTGCATTTTTGTGGTGCAGCTTTAAAGTCTGAATGGGACCATCTTCGTTTTGTCGAGAAGAGCCTCACAACGGCTCAGCATCTCGCCATTTGCGTGGAGAGCATGTTTGCTCGGGCAGGTTCGTTAGCAGAAATGCTCCTGTTCGGCAAAAATAACGGCAGGCTTATGCCAGGGTTTGCTGAATTTCGGCAAGCACTCGAAAGGCAGTCCGTGTGCATAGTCGGTTTCACGAACAATGCAACGCAAATCGTGGAGCCGATTCTCGAGCATCTCGGCAGCCATTTTCCCCTCCTTGGGAATATGCTGGACGAGACTGGGAAGTTTCATACTGTGCACGGCGAGATTGGCTTGGATAAAGGCGAAGGGATTCGCTGGCTGCATAAACATGGCTTCAAAATTGTCGGTTATGCTGGGGACGGCATCGGCGATATTGAAGCTGCTCTGGCAACGTTGTCTCTTAGTGGCACGGTAGTCGCACTTGGTGAGAATGAGGATGGCTTTGCAAGTGATTTTCATAGCCTTGCTCATCACGTGGTTAAGGATTACCGTACCATTGAGAGCCACATTCCGCGGTTCGTGGAACAATGCCGAACTTCATGGTTGGCCAGGCCGTCATGAAAAATCCATCCCGAGCTCCTCTAAACGACATGGTCGCGCCTAGTCCCGCGTGATCATGTCGTTTTTTTCTTTATCTGTCCCACTAAAAACGATAGTAAATACTCCCGAAAAGGGAAAACTGAGATCATGGAGGAAGCTCTAGCCCTGTAGAGCCCCTCCATGTCCCGGTTTTCCTCATTGTTTGTGGCAGCCGTTTGTCATTCCATCCACAACGTGCACTCTGCTGCCATCGGGCATTGGAATGTCACGCAGTTCGTGGAAGGTCATCTGCACGAGGGACATGCCTGGATACAAGCGATAGGTGTTTTCGGTAACGTTCAGCACTTCGAAGATGAACCGGGCATTTTCAGTCCCGTTGTGCATCACGTCCGAACTTGTATCCGTAAACATGCCTGCCCGTGCCGTTCGTGAACGACCGGTGGCGCGTCCAGAAACCGGGTGTCCATCTTCTGGTGCGACATCGCGGCGAAGCGTGAGCCTCTCTGCGGTGCGCATGTGGATGAACTGCCACGGTTTCAGACGCAGGAACCCGCCTGGCTCGATTTCATATTCCGGCCAGGCGTCGGTGAAGTCCACCAGCGAGTTATCCAGGTGACCGCCACGCGCTTTCAAGTCCTTGACGAACTTGGAGTGGTAACGGCGCCAGCTTAACCAGCGGACGACGTTGACTGGATTCCAGTCGCGCGGGCCAACTACTTTGCCGGAAATCGCATCGACTTCCAGGCCACTGGGTGGAACCTTGTACCAGGAATCGAGCGTGAGATTGATGGCGTCCGTACTAAGAGCACCATTCTCACACACGGCCCTGGTAGCGAGATTCGGCTGCGGATCGATATCGATGATTCGCAGTCGCATAGCCTCTTTGAGGCTTACATTGTCTAGTTGCATAATGACTCCGTTTTTGTTGTGCTACGCCGATTCCGAGCCGGAACAACCGTTCGGGCGCGGCGGAGCGAGTTCAAGCATGATTTTCAGAACCTCATCCGGGTCATCCGTGACCTGGAAAAGGCTGAGGTCGTCGCGGCTGATCCTGCCTTCATCGGCAAGTTCGAGCAGCAACTTCTGGAGGCGACCCCACGTGTCTCCACCGACACAAACAACCGGCTTCTTCGCAAGAAGACCAAGCTGAATGTTGGCGAGTACGTCGAAGAATTCGTCGAGCGTACCGATGCCGTAGTCGAAGAAGACATAGCCATCTGCCTGCAGGAAAGCGAACTTTCTGGCAAATAGATCGTGGAAGGTGATGCTCAAGGTGGTGTGGGGATTCGAGACCTGCTCGTAGATCGCTTCGGCAATGATCCGAAGACCGATCGCTGCAGCGCCACCCTGTATTGCACCGAGAGCTGCCGCTTCCATGTGACCAGGACCTTCGCCCTGAATGATGTTGTAGTGAGCAGCGAGCATCCGTGCGGTCGTGACCGTTCTTTCGAACTTCACCGAACCGGACGGTTCGCGAGCTGAGCCCATGATTGCGATAGTTCGCCGCCCCGTATTGGACAGCATATCCATCGCCTCGACTGCTTCTGCGAAGAGCAAGGCACACTTACGTTTGCGTGCGGCGCTCATTTTGCTGTTGCGAAGACGCTCGACATAGGCTTCGATCGTGTCTTCGTATGCTGGGAGCACGATGCGCCCAGACTTTTTACCGTTGGCATCCATAACTTTCTCCTTTTACAAACGTGGCGAAATCGTTCGTCCGCGTTTGTCACTAAAACGTTTTGCGCCTGCGCGTTTGCCTGCCAGCTCCGGCCGAAAATCATGTCTTTGGAGCTTGAGACTGCTTAGCGTTTAACGTGTTGGGTTATAAAAAACGCACTAGATTGCGCGTTACTTGATTGGTACAGCTCACCTCTTCGTAAACGAAACAGAGGAATTGCTGAACACAAAAGCGATTAGACATGTCTACCTAACTCAAAACCCACGCCACAAACGGATCTCGCTTTTTCGCAAGCGAAGATGGTTGGAACCGAATATGGTGGGGTTGGTTTAGGTTTCCTATTGTTTGGAAAAAAGACAAATCTGACTGCAGCCTAAACGGCACAGTTGACTAACACAACAGGCCTCAGGTTAAAGTGGCCCGTGCCAGATTAGATTTGCATCTCCGCAACTCGCGGAGCTTGCGTGGGAATCTATTCTGTAAGATTTCACGGAAATTTAGCTTAAACGTTGTGGTTGGATCCCTTGCGAGGATCGCCGCAAGGAGGCGCCAGTATTAGGCATAGGAAAATCAGTGGTTTGAGAAAATTGCTCATTGCCTCGTCAACTCCGCGGTACAGAACATTCCAGGTGAATTTGAACGATTTAAATGTGCCACCACATACAGTACTGTCTTGGCCCGCGTGAAGGGTGATCCTAGCTTGCGCTAGGTATTCTAAACATTCGAAAACATTCTATTGCTGCTCGTTAACAGCCCAATTAGGGTCGAACTATCAATTCCCTTTCGTAATCGAGATTTTCTAGAGACAACAAACCAAAACAAGGCAGCACTCACACCTTGCCCTAGAAATTCCGCACACCGTTCGGGATAGAAAATTCACGCGCGCCATTACTTCGTTCCAAATCTCTTGGAACGGATGGTCTGCGCACGAAAAACAAAAAGGAGCAACAGATCAATGAGACACGACCGCCACTACCAACGAGTACATTCGTTTGCCGCACGAATGGAAACAGAACCAATCATCAACTTCTTGTTCGACCAGGCAGACGGGCGATCTAAGAAACTCACCAAGCATGGGAGAGCACACGGACAACGAGGGCTCCAACGCTTTCGGCATCTTTCGGAAAAGGTCCATGCGCTTCACCCCGTTAGCGAACTGGAAGGCGCAGAAATCTCAATTGCCATTTACCTGCATGATTTGGGCCGCATGTTCGGTTCTCGCCCGCATTACGTCATGGGAGCATTGCTTGTCTATCTCCTGCTAGCGCTCTACAGGGTGCCGCACCAGAGCCGTTACAGAATTGCATACGCTATTCGGTACCACGCTCCGGAGCACGTCCTTGCTGGCAAACTGAAGTATGCAATTCAGGCGTGGCTCATCGCAATCGATAAATCTCTCGACGGCGCCAAACGCGTGCGGAAAGAGGAACGCGAGGAGCTAGAGGCGCTTGCCGAACGAGGCAGTATTCGTGAATACTGCAGCTGTCCAGCACTGGGTCCGCATATTTTGCGTGGTTCAGGCACCAGTCACTTGGGTGATCATGCGCATCATCATCTAGTCAACATCGCCCTTTGCGATCCGCAACCTCGCTTCGAAACGAGGGTCACGGAGAACGAAGAGATCATCGTCGAGTTAATCATGGGCTTGGATACGCGATTTGCCACTCAGGAATTGCTCTTCGCCCTTTTCGGTCCGAGATTCGTCGCACTACTCAAATGCTTCGAGTACCTCGGAATTCGAGCAGACATCGTTCTTATAGTGAACGGTGTTCGCGAACACTACATTGAAAGCGAGGGCGTGTTTAACCTCGTAGAAACGGAGTAACTATGCTCGGTAACTCTCTATTGAGGCAGCTGATCGAAAGTGACACGGTGGGAATAACGCCTAAACCTCGATGGCCTGAGGACTATGGCGAAACCACCGTGCACTTGCACGTCGGCGAGTGCCTCTATCTCGTACCTCTCTGGCGACGGATACTGTCTGGGATGCGGTTAGTACCCTTGCGTTGGGATCCCAAGCGCGAGGATGTAACCGCATTCTGGAAACGAGTCGGCAAGAAGGTTTGTCTTAAGCCTGGCGAATCGATCTGGTTGAGCCCACTCAGTTTTGTGGTGGGCGAAACCCTCGAACACGTTCGGCTTCCCTATGCAGATAAGGACGGACAAGCGTGGTCCGGGTATTTCAGCACGCGCACAGGCTATGCAAGAGGAGGTGTTGGTGGTGAACTCAGTGCACCAATCATAGAACCAGGCACTGACCATAAGATCACCTACGAACTCCACATTGTTGGTCCGTTCGGATTCCGTCTCTGGCGCGGAGATGCGATCTTCAACTTTCGAATCGGTCGCATCGAAGGTGAAGTTGCTAGGGTGAAGTCGAGAACCAACGGACAGACCAGTCCCATCCGGGAACTGGAGCAAGAGTGATAAACCTGCAAGTCGCCGTCTTCCTCTGTGGAAGCGGCGATTTGCGGGGTCACCCTTTTTCGGTCTAGTATCTACGCGTTAATATAGTTGATAGAAGGTTACCCATACCCCTCATTTTTCGCTTTTTATCGGTGTCCCATTTTTGATCTAATTTCGGTCGCACAAAGAAGTGCCGAAAGAGCTAACCTTCGGTTCGATATTCGTCATTAAAACGTGCGTTTATCTTACGGACTAAAAGAAGCTGTTTCTTCGGTTTGAGATGCAGCGGCTTCGAGCTGTTCCAGCAAGTGTTCGATCAAGCCTTCTGCCTGGCTTCTGCCGAGTTCATCCCAATGAGCAACGCCATAGGCTTTTTGCGAATAGCCATCGGCTTGTTCATCGCTCCAACCAACAAGATCGAGAGCACGTCCCAACACAGTAAGGTAGTTTTGATCGGTGATTTCGCCAAGCGATAATCTTTCGCTATTAGCGGCTTTCTGCGCCGGTTGCGGAGCGGCTGCTGTTGTGGGATGCGAATGCATATTCTCAACGGTTGGTCCGATCGCGATTTCTTCGGCCGGCGCATAATAAGCTTCCGGCATAATTTCTTTTGGAACTGGCTGCCAGGGCGAGGTTGTTTCACCTTGCAGCTCTTGCTTCAAAGTGACAGTGATTAGCAATTGCCTTAGATCATCAATCTGCTTAGAGATCTCGATGAAGCGTCTTTCTGTGAAATTGCGAAATCCGATCAGTGCTTCCATCAACACTTCTGGATTGCCGGGTGGTGTTGGAAGACCAATTAGTTTTGGCGTTACCAACCCTTCCGCTTCAAGCTGCGGGCGAATTTGAGATGTTGGCCAACCTTGTTCCACCAGTTCTTTTATACGTTCCAGCACGGATAGATCTTCGGCGCGATATTGACGTTGTTGTCCACGACCGCGTTTTATTTCCAGTCCGAACATAAGCTCCCATCGCCTGAGCTGGTGGACTGATAGTCCCAACCGAGCTGCAACCGAATTGATCGACATAAACTCCATGTTCTTATGTAATACCCCCAGGGCCACAGTGCTGTAATAGTTATACCGCAATTAGCGCAGCTAGCCTAGCTTGTTTGGGTAAAGAAGCCTATTGGGCGTTCTTTTGAGCATTCACACCACTGAGCCTTCCCGAAACTGGTCCTTATTGGCTTGATGGCATCCCTGAAACTGGTACGGATTACCAATCCGGATTACCAATCCGGCTTGCCAAGAGTGTCTGTACTGTCAACCTCTTAGCGTAGATTGCGTCAACTGGCGCGAATACAGGGGTTTTGGCGTCCTGAAATCGACATAATAGAAGGAAGAGCGTAAAATTACTTCCTACACATAGTACGGGGAAGACGATGACGGCTGCATCGAAAGGGTTTTCGCGTGGCGAAAGACGAGCGATTGTACTTGTAATAGATGGCTGTGGAGCAGGAGCTTCTCCAGATGCTGCAGATTTTGGTGATTCGGACAAAAGTAATACGCTTGCAAATGTTGCAAAAGGCGTTGGTGGGCTCGAGTTACCCTCTTTAGCAAAACTTGGTCTGGGAAATATCACGCCAATGGTGGGTGTTCCCCAGGAAAGAAATGCGATTGGTCTGTTCGGCAAACTGCGCGAATTGTCGAATGGCAAAGACACACAGACAGGGCACTGGGAAATGATGGGCATCGTGAGCAGTCAGGCCTTTCCCTATTTTCCGAATGGTTTTCCACCTGAAGTAATAGACAAATTCATTGCCGAAACTGGCTGCAAGGGCATTCTTTGTAATGAGCCGGCATCCGGCACCGAAGTGCTCGATAGGCTAGGACCGGAACATCAAAAGAGCGGTTTGCCAATTGTTTATACAAGTGCAGACAGTGTCTTTCAAATTGCATGCCACGTTGAGACTGTGCCGCTTCCCACCCTTTATAAATGGTGCGAAATAGCAAGAAAAATATTGCAAGGTCCCTATAGAGTTGGACGCGTAATTGCTAGACCATTCGATGGACAACCTGGTAACTACAGACGGTTACAGGGCGCTCGCAAAGATTATGCAGTGCCACCACCGGCGGCGACATTCCTGGATAAGGCACGTGGAGACGGACGCGGCGTTTTCGGCATAGGAAAAATCGAAGACATATTTGTCGGAAATGGACTAACACACGCGAAGCACACAGGTGTTAATAGCGAAGGATTGGATCTAACTCTCCAAGCCATAAAAAACGAAGTGAATTACGGTGCCATTAAAACAACTCCGCAAGCTCCACAAGATGTACAACTGATTTTCACTAATCTGGTCGATACGGATTCGATGTTCGGACATCGCCGTAACGTAAAAGGGTATGCTAGCGCTTTGCAAGAAATCGATCACTGGCTTTCAAAGATCATTGCGGCTATGCAAAACGACGATCTATTGATCATATCTTCAGACCACGGCAACGATCCAACAATGCCAGGTACGGATCACACACGCGAAGATGTGCCGTTGCTCGTTTATTCTCCTTCCTTTGCAAATAGCGATGCGAATGTGCTCGCCAAAAGTAATCTTGGTGTTCGAAACGGCTTTGCAGATATCGCTGCCACCCTCAGCAATTGGTTGGATGTGCCCTGGCAAGGCGAAGGAAAAACAGTGTTGCCGGATTTAGTGCATCACAGGTAACTCACGGCTTCACAAACGGCACCACAACGGAATCACAAAGGAATCAAACTATGACGGCATCACTCAAGATCGCAAAAACATTTGATTTTTCTGGACTCTTTCCCGAATACGATCAGCACAGTCAATTCGGCAAGGACGTGATAGCCAATTTGCGCAAGTCGGCAAATTATGATCAGGGCGAAACAGTCCTCATCATAGATGAAGGTTTTGGGCTTAACGAGCGCCCCTTCGCTCTGGTAAATGATCACATCAATCTCACAGGCTCAAGTCCACTTATGGGCCCTAACGATCATAAGGGACCGCGCTTTCCGGTAATCAATCATGTTTATACGTGTTTGGACCGCGATGGAAGCCCTCGCAAAGATATATATCAAGGTGTGGCTGCGGGACTCAATCCAAGCTGCAAACCTGGCAAGAATGACGTTGAGTTTATGACGAAGGTAGGCGTTGATTTTTGGTCCTACAATCTGGTGCCAAGCATGCTTGTTGCCGCCCACGCTGGCTGGAAAGTTTTGGCATTGCTTGTACAGCCCAAATCGGCAGATAGCGCCCAATCGGCTCGGTCAGTACTTGTAGATAGTTTGAAAGACTGCAGCAGAGGTGCCCAATGAGCATTAGTCAAAATTATCTGAAAGAGGCAAAGCAATTGATTCCTCCGCAAAACGAAGTAAACGTGGATGATGTTTTAGTCACTCTTAGGCAGCTGTCTAAAGAAGTGCCCAAGTGCGCCATTGTGCTGGGATCCGGTTTGCAGATTTTTGACAATTTATACGACAGCGAATCAATTTCCTACAGCGAGCTTTTCAGCGCTTCAACCAGTGTGCAAGGCCACAGCGGCATGCTTACGGTTGGCAAATTGGAACCAAATGATTCCGCTCCCATTGCAGTTTTCCGCGGCAGATTTCACTTGTATGAAGGACATTCCTGGTCTGATGTCACTTTGCCAGTGCGTTCTATTGCAGCCTGGGGAGTACCGAAACTGTTTTTGACCAATGCTGCTGGTGGCATTAACAGGAGTTTTTCGGTAGCCGATGTTATGGTGATTGATGCGTATAGAAATTGTCTTGCACCGGAATTGCGGGAGACTGGTTTATTAGCCGCTCTCCAAAAGCCTGCAACGAATTGCAAGAACAGCCTGTCTGACGAAATATTCGCGATTGGCCAGTCACTTACCAAAGAGGAAGGCTCGTCGAACAGTCTTCGCCGCGGCACATACATTGGCTTGCACGGACCCAACTACGAAACGCACGCCGAAATAGAAATGTACCGACGCCTGAATGTTGATGCAGTTGGAATGTCCACTGTGCCCGAGCTAGAAGCTATTGCCGAAACGGCAACAAAGGCCGTTGCATTCAGCGTTATCACTAATATTTGGCAAATCGACGTGAAATTAGGCGGGCATGAGGAAGTGCTTGAAGCAGGTAAATCGGCCTCACGCTTTCTACAACAGCTGTTTGAACGCTACTTAGCCAATACCTAGCCAATACCTAGCCAATAGCTTGCCGTTTAAGAAGAAGCCCATTTGGGTTGTATATTCTAGGAAACCCCTTCTACGAAACTTCATGTATGCCAACCGGTGCGAGATTATTTTTCGCAAGAAGGTTGACAACTAAATCGCGTTCCTGAGGATTCAGGATTTCAATAGCCATGCCACAAATGGACTCTCCTATGCCTGGAGGTATTGGAGTTACGCGACAGCCAAACGACGTGCGCAAGGCTTTTTCAGCTGATAACACCTGATGGAGGGTGTGAAAAGAAAATACCAAACGGCTCATTCTTGAAACTTCGATGAAAGTGCTAGGTAATTATCTGATGCCATACCGCAAAGTTAGAGTCTCGTAAAAACTTGGCAAATCGAACGAACCCACTGGCTGAAGCCGCTCCCCCACTTGACTTTCGCGTGTTATACTGAATTCAACGGACGAGGACATTATGAATTACTATCTTTGCCCACGCTGCAAATTCAAGATAGCTTCAAACAAGCATCTTTGTACGACATGCGGCTACAAAATTCCATCCAGCAGTGGTACTAAGAGCGGAGCCAAAGAAGCTTCGCCGGAAAAGGCGACCAAATCTGCCTTTCTCGGTCGGCTGTTCAACAACATAGAGAAAGCCAACGAGAAGAAGAGCGACACAGCTCAAGAAAAGCCAGCTACAGCCAGTTCTTAATAACTGCGTCTCTTTAAAACATTGCTCTTTTTGTTCAAACAGACGAGCCGCTATTGCTGCGGTTTGTAAGTCCGCATGTAGTTCCAGTAACTGCTAAATACCTTGCGGACGTAATCGCGCGTTTCGCGGAAGGGGATGTTTTCTACGAAGCGGTCAGGATCGTCCATGCCATCTTTAGCTAGCCAGCCCTTCACAGCACCCGCACCGCCGTTGTAACTCGCCACAGCAAGCATTTGATTGCCAGGAAAGCGATTTAGACAGAAGGAAAAATATTGCGTGCCCAGTTGCAGATTGAGGGCTGGTTGATAATAGTCTTTCAGACTATTCACTTGAATATGCAACAATTTTGCGCCACCGGCAGCAGTGCCAGGCATCACCTGTGTCAGACCAATTGCTTGGGATGGACTGAGCGCATTGGCGTCGTAATGTGACTCTTCGCGCACTAGAGAGTGCATAAGATAGGGATCTACATTGAAGCGGCGGCAATTCTGCTGAATGTCGTTTGTATAAAGCAGCGGGAAAGCGAAGCGCCAGATATCGGAACCGCGCGGATTGTCGCCAATGTTGGTGGAGGCTGCCATAATCGCCTGTAAAGGAAATCCACTTTTTGCAAAGAGCCATGCCTTCGTTTGGTGATCATGATCAGCAAGGAAATTGAATGATTCGTCGTAGTCTTTGATTCTGATCAGTTCTTTTAGAATGACACCGCTAAATTCGTCTTTCATCTCTGGATTAGTGACGGTAGGCCAATCCCAGTTAGCAGGAATAGCCTGCGCAACAGGCACATTCCAACGGTAAAAATGGCCGGCTGGGTCCATTTTGTTCAAAGCGTGTATACGGTCCAATGAGCGGAAAGCATAGTAATCAGCTTGAAAGTGTGGCGGAATTTGCTTGTAGGCGGCAATTGCTTGCTCGGTTTTGCCGAGCCGTTCGTAGATTTTACCTCTCCAAAATAGGAACCTTGGCACAGTTCTTGAAAGTTTGTGAGTTTGTGCAAGTGACAAAGCTTTGTCGGCTAGGGCTTCGAGATCTTTGCCTTTCTTATGCTGCACTCCATCCCAGAATAGCCACCAATTCGCTTCGCCAGCATAAGTAGAAGTGGGATAACTCTTGGCCAGCTGGGCGAAGTAGGTAAGATTTGCCGGCGGCATATTACGGATCGCAATATTGTAGAGAGCTTCGTCTTTATTGCGCGGGAGAACCTCGAAGACTTGCTTCCAGAATGCAACGGATTCCTCTCTGCTCAAGGGAGCGCAAATCATTTTTGCAACTGGCATATAGAGCGATTCAACGGAGCCGGACTTTAATGCTGCCATCAGCAAGCTTCGGGCTGCAGAAAAGTTCTTGAGATGAGCTTGGCAGGAAGCCATTCTTAGTAGATTGTTCGATTGGACATTTTTGGTCCAGATCGCCAATGCCTTGTCCCACTGCCCCGTAGTGTAGTAGACCATTGCCATGCCATTTAAGGAAGCTGGCGAAAGTAAGCTCGGATTTGTACTGGCGATCTTTTGAAATTTGCTGAAAATTTGACCGGAGAAGTGTCCTTGCGGGCTGACCGCCAGGTACTGCGTGAACAGATCAATGGCTTCGTTCATGGCTTCGGAATCTACTATTACCAGCGTAGAACGAGTACTTACTGAAGTAGTTGTTGAAGTGGTTGTCGAAATTGGAGTTGAAGTAGTTGTAGAAGTCGTGACGGTTGTTGTAACTGTAGATGGTGCACTGCCGGCGGTATCAAGGGTGCCCGTGCCGGAATTCGTACTCCCTGCATCGCCTGAATTATTTGTCGGCGCTTCGGGTGGCGGAGTACTGTTTGTGGCTTTCGCCCAGGCTATTTCACCAAGGTAATAATTTGAACCTGTCGCATAAATAGAGCCGGAATATCGCTTGCGAACTTGTTCAAAAGCATCTTTTGCTTTGTCTGTTTCGTTGGCGCGCAGAAGACTTTGCGCCAGTCCGTAATTTGCTCTTGCCAGAACATCCTTCGCTTGTGTGCTTTGGATGATGGCGTTAAGAGCGGCACGCACAGTTTTTTCTTGGCCGAGCGTGGCAGCTACTTCAACAATGTGCCAGCGTGAAAGTTCTTGTAATGGTGCAAGCGATTCAGCATCCTGATAGGCATGGAGAGCTTCTTTGAGGTCTACCGTGTCGGTTGAATTTTGCAGGGCACGTCCAAGCATGTAGGAAGCCTGCTTCTTATCGCCTTCAGGGTTGTTCCACTGCTTTAAATAATTACGAAGGGCAAGAGCAAGCTGGGGCTTAGAAAGACTATCCTTTTGCTCCAGAATAGCCTCTAATGTCAGATTCGCCGTTGATAAGCTTTCCGGCAAAACCACATTTGTGGTGTTGTCTCTTACCGGTGCGGAAGCGTTTGAAGAGCAACCAAGCAATAGGCATAACGACAAGGTCGAAGCTAACGCCGTTTTCAAGATAGACCCACCTGGCCCCGCATCGAAGGACATGCTAGCATAGCAAATTCGCTGCCCCATTCGCTTGGACTGAACTACCAAAACCGCCAGTGGCGAAAAAAACATCTATTTACTTCGATCATGCTGCTACCAGCTATCCCAAACCAGAGATAGTTTACCGTGCACTGGATGATAACTTCAGAAAGGCCGGAAATGCTGGCAGAGGCGCATATTCTCTGGCTCTTGATTCGGCAAGGACTATTTTCGAAAGCCGGTCAAGCATCGCGAAATATTTAGGTATACAGCGCTCTGATCAGCTCGTTTTCACACCCGGTTGTACATATTCAATAAATATTGCGATTCATAGTTGGTTATTTCGGTGGTTAAGCGCCCGGAAAAGCTCAGACTCAAATAGAGTGCCCAATGTATTTGTTTCTTCGCTTGAGCATAACGCCGTTATGCGCCCACTCCATGCTTTAGCTGAAGACAAAAAGATCCAATTAACTCGCCTGAAATACAAGCAGGGATCAATCATTGATCTCGAAGAATTGGAGCAAAAAATCAAGAGTAAGCCAAAAGATCTTTTGCCGGATCTTCTGGTTATTCAGCATGGCAACAATGTTACAGGTGAAGTTTCTGATTTGCCTGGCATAATCAAACTTTGCCTTGAAGCCAAAGTAGCCCTCATTACCGATGCGGCTCAAACTGCCGGAACAGAATTTGGGAGACTTGTTGATTTGAATCATGATACCGAATACGGTGACCTATATTGGTGTGCTTCCGGGCATAAGGGACTATTCGGGCCACAAGGTATAGGTCTTTTATACACTAATGCAAAAGCGGTTGAATCAATCATTATGGGAGGAACCGGCTCTGGTTCCGAAAGTTATGCCATGCCGCATTATCTCCCTGACGCCCTGGAACCAGGCACAATGCCGGTGCATCAAATTGCAGCTCTAGGCGCTGCAGCGGATTGGTTGGCGCAGCAAGATCTAAAAACCACACTCAACGGCGAACTTCAGTTGCTGAGTAAGTTCGAAGAATGGGCGTTAGCGGAAGAAGATGTGCAGATTTTTTCGGGGCAAAAAAAAGCCGAGCAACGAAGCTCGCCCCAAATATCTTTAGGGCGTTTGCCGATTGCCTCGATTGCAATAAAAGGAATATCGCCCGATCGAATTGCAGATCTCCTGGACCGAGAATTTGGTATTGCAGTCCGCTCCGGGCTGCACTGCAATGCAGCCACTCACTCCGAGCTAGGGACCATTGAATCCGCTGGTCTCACTCGCATATGCATTGGCCCAAACAATACCGACGCAGATGTTGCAGCGCTTTGCGCAGCCCTTTCGAGTTTGAAAGCAAAGCGAACTAATTAACGGTGATGCCCCAGGCAGGTGGATAGGAGATCTTGCCATGATGGGCAGGCTTGTATTCTTTGAGCGGATGAACCATGTAGTGATCGTCCGGCCATGGGGCGGGTGGAAATATACCCATTTTGGATGCTCTCTCAAATCCGAACCTTGGGTAATATTCCGGGTGTCCCAAAAGAACTATCAATGGATCCCCGCGATCATCAGCTATGCGAATCGACTCTTTGATTAACACTGCACCAATGCCTTTGCTTTGAAATTCGGGCAACACTGCAATGGGTCCAAGCGATAAAACTCGGTATTCGACATCGTCATTTTTCAAAGTTACATAACTGAGCATGTTAAAGCCAAGAATCTTCCCTTGTTCTTCTCCGCCTTCTTCTGCAACCAGCGAAAGTTCCTTTATATAGTCCGAGCCTTTTCGTATGCCCGTCACTATGTTCACTTCTTCATTTCCTTTAAAAGCAGCTACAAGCAAATCGTCGATTTGTTTGTAATCGGAAGATTGCTCCGATCGCACTTTGAAAATGAGGTTATTTGCTTTCGCCATCTCGAACTCCGGTAAGAATTTGGATCGTACTGTGAAATGCTGACAAGAGCAAACGCAGCTAAGCAAGAAGCTTGCAAAATGCTCGGAAAAGTACTAGAAATGCCATCTTCGACAGCTATACTTACACTAACGGATGGAGAAATTCCATAGTGAATGTCTGGTTGGTGCGAGTATCGCGTACGCCAGATCCGTAAAGGCATCTTCCCTAAAAGATCATGGGAGTTCACGTGATGACAGATGTATTCAATACGGGTGTATGTGTAGTGTCAGGCGTAAGCGCTCTCGTTTGTGCCGGCAGTGAGGCGGTGCGAACGCAAGCCTGGAAGAATTTGAAAGTGAAGTTCTCCGCAAAAGAAATACTTCCATATCTTGCATTCACGGGTGTACTTGGATCAATTACCTATTTAGGCGTAATACAAAATACCGACTATAACTCTGGCTGGTTGGTTTTTATAAGCGCCATGCTCGTACCGTTTCTGTTGTCGAGATTGCGTTTGCCGGCTACTTTGATTGGCGCAATTCTCTTTGCATGCTCACTAGTTTTCACCTGGTATTTAGGAGTGGGCAGTCAGATTTTAAGTCTTGGCGCCTTGGGAGGTCTTCTAACTTATAAAGTAATCGACCAATTATTTTTAGTGAGTGAGACTGGTTTTGAAGACATCTTGCCTTCGATGTTTTTCTTGAGTGCTGCTTCCTGGTTTTTTTCCACTGAATTTGTCACCGATGGCACGGCTTCGAAAGCCGGGATACTGCAGTTCCACGTTGTCTTGTGCGCTATATCAGCCTCATTTTTACTTAAAGCCATACCAGGCAATGTGCTAAAAAACGATCCCTTCTTTTTGAAGAGATTGCTAGTCTCTTTACTTGGCGGGTTTTTGATGTGGATATTGGTTTCACAAATTCTTCTTGCTCACAAAATGGTAGTGGCTGCCGTGCTCTTTGGTGGCAGCATATTTACGCACCTGCTTTTAAATTCAGATAGCGACAGCGCCGAAAACACTTCGAGATATGATTTCCCAATTCAATTTCTTGTGCTGGTTGGTGTGCTAACTCTTGTTGCTTCCCGGCTGCTTGGTATGTTTGGACTACTAGTAATTGCTCCTCCAGCGCTCTTATGCGCAAGCTCAAGTGCCGCTGTCACTGCCGGTATGTACTGGTGCACTCGTGCATTGTTTCAAGGCTTCCAAGACGAATACAACGGTAATGTCACAGGCATAAATCTACTCCACTCGTATGTCAGCGCCAGTGTTTATGCTGGTCTTGCCCTCTCCGTTGTTGTGGCATCGCTTTGGCTGCGCTCCGTTAATACATGGCGCGATTCAATTGTGTTTTTGAGTCTTGCCTTCATATTGCCTCCGGCATGCAATTACTTCCTTCACGAGGAACCATCAAGTGGATACCTTTTCACTCTTATGAGTGCAACGCTTGTCCTGGTTCCGCTTGCAAAAGGTTTATTTGCTCCGGCTCTTTCGAAGCCCAAATATCCTGTCATGATGCTTCTTCCATGCATTAGTGTGATTACGGCCTGGTTGACGGCTGCCCTATTTGAGGCGGGTAATCACAGCACATTGCAAGCGCGGTTGTATGCAGCTGGTGTCATAGCAGTTGTAGTATCAGTAGCGCTCATCGTTAGCTACTTCATTGAAATGAACAAGCACGATAAATTGCAAGCGAAACCCATCGAATAGTTTGGATAGTGCTTGATCATTTCGGCTGGCAATGGCGAGGCCGTGCCACATCTACACGATGATCCTAAGCAGATTCCGAACTATCCAATGACCTTTCTTCTGGTGGCGTATGCGAAGGCATCCTCAAGCAGAGAATTAGGGCACGAAAACGAGTCCGGTGGAGATTAGACACTCCAGCATGACAAAGATCCAAGCGGCTGGCACGCCGAAGGTGAGAAGCGCTTGCATGCCCCAATTTATATCGTTGCCTTCCTGCAATTCGCAATACAACCAGATCACACGAAAGAAGAGGTTCGTTGAAAATCCCATAACGCCAAAGATCATGACCATTACGAAAAGCGGGCTCATTGCATTACGGATTCAACCTTGCATGATTAGAGCGAATATTTTGCTCCTATCCGACCAGTTTGGCAATACGGGTTATATCCTGCGCCAGATGCGCTAATCATTACACCAAAACCGCAAACCGGAGCACTGACAAGGTTTGGCAAGCTTTGATGTTGTCGGTGACAAGTGCCACCGTTATGAAATTTTTCGATGCCATTTTAGTCACGCAAAATACACTTTTTTGGTGGATAATGTAGCGCTCCTTGATTTTTATTGTTGCTTCCATAATTGTGACAAGCGCGTGATCGTGGGAAAAAATAGGTGCCACTTTTTTTCTGTTTGCTAAGCAATTAGTACGAGCTGCGCCCATTTGCTCACCCTGAGTGAATAGTTTCGATCTCTGGATCCTGAGGATTTTTTGACTTTTTCGTGATGTAGCGATGTTAAGTTGTGGATTCGTCGCCCAAAATTAGCTTCCTGAGCCAGATTATGAAAATGTGAATACGCACCTTCGTAGAAGTTGCGCTAACCATATATGGTGCACTTGAACAAGAGTTAAGTGGAGCGTTTTATGCAGCAGCTTTTTCTGCATGCATCCTCTGACTAGCTGTATGGTCGATAACGAGTTTGTTTCGGAAAATCCATCTATTACTAATTCACACGAGCACAGTTGATTTAGCGCGAGCAGCGGAGCAAAGTGCAATAGCTAATCTTTTCTGCCACCACTGAGTAACCAAAACCCGGAAATTTCCGAATCTTACAACGAACGAATCCCTGCCTTAGATGAAGCGCAGTGTTCACCGTTGTTAGGTCTCTGTGGCGTCTAGGTGGCTAGCGGCTAAGACTTACTAACTCAACAAAGGAGCTCACCATGCATATCAGCACCTCCGCGGAAGTTGCAACTCGCGTCTTCCCACTCGTAGCGCTTGCGCTATCAGCACCAAGGTGGTTCGACACAACAAAATTGAGAATCCTGCTCGCTGGCCAATTCTTCGGCTTTCTAGCCAGCATTGTGGGAGGGGCTTTCAGTCTGCAACAGCATGCTGGGCTACTTTCGGTTGTGCCAGGGGTAATCGAATTTCGGTTCGATGGCATAACCGCTTTTCTCACCTTCATGGTCACCAGCAGTACGACTCTTGCCGTGTTCTATGCCGAGAACTACCTGTCTGGAGACGAGCGGCGCGTGCCTTTCGTACAGCACATCGTCAGCCTTGGTACGCTGGCCAGTCTGATCGTCATATCGAATAATATGGCGCTCACGGTGGTCTTCTTACTGGCGATTGCTTTACTGCTGTGCACAATCATCAGTACGGATGGCCATGCTGTTCACTCAGCGAGGGTCGTCCTGCACCACTTGCTTGTGGCCGACGCCATATTGGCTGTCGTGACCTGGATCGTCTTTGCGGCAACGAAGACCGTCACGTTCACGGAACTCGCCTCTCACTCCGAGCTGCTGCAGCGCCATCTTTCAATTGCGGGGATGGAACTGCCGATCAGCGCCAACAGCGCAGCCGCATGGCTCATGGTTCTGAGCCTGTTGGTGGCTTCGGCCCAGGTGCCCTTTCACAAGTGGCTCCTTAAGACGCTCGATGCACCAGCGCCATTGTCAATGCTCCTCCATGCGGGGATCGTTAACGTGGCGGTGATCATCTGCATTCGAATGGCTCCAGTGCTCGAGCACTCCCTCGGTGCCCGGTTGTTACTGGGTATCTACGGGATCTGCTGTGCCAGCGCGGCGACATTTGTCCACTCCGCTCAACCGGATTGGAAGCGAAAAGCCGTCTGGTCAACGATAGTCCAAATGGGAGTAACGCTAGCGTTGCTGGCAGGCGGGCTCTATTACGCTGCGGCCTGGCACGTCTGGGTGCACGCCTACTTCAAGCAATACATCTTCGCCGCTTCAGGCACGGCGGTTGAAGAGGGTGCGATCCTAAGGAGTTATGCGTGGCGCGACAGCACACAAACGGCACTCTCAGGGGTGCTCGCCGTGACAGCTCTTGCGATCCTCATGTGCTTCTGGCTCGCACACAGCGCGACGACCGCAGATCTTATGGCGATCTCGCTACTGTTCGCCACGGGATTGCGGGCCCATAAGCTTCCTGCTCTCATGCGGATCAGCTCGCCATTGCTGTTCGTGATAGGAGTTGGGCTGCTTGCAGGCGTGGCGGTTTCAGTGATGCTATCGAGGGTATTCGACCCGACTACTGGCGGTTGGCTCGTAATCGCTGGCCTTGCCATGGGCACGATACTCACCGAGGCTTCGGAGTTTACCAAAGGCACTCGTTTCGGCCGGGCAATCGACCTGGCAGCAGCGAGAGGTCTCTACGTAGACGATGTAATCGATGGGTTCTATACGTGGCGAAAAATGCTCGGTTACAGGCTCCGAGTTCGACTGCAAAGCTTCACTAAAAAAGGAAAGGTTTAGACGGCATGAAAACATTCACTAACAGGAAAGGATTACAGACATGAAGACCGAACAACTGCGTGAATTGGTGGCAAGAGCAGCTCGTCCCTTGCCTGCTGCACCACCACTGACTGCATTCGCCGCTCCCAGTCCAACTGAGGGTCTCGAGTGCGATCCGTTTGTTGAAACGCTGAATGAAATGCCACGCCTTTTTCGGAAGAACGGCGATGGTACGCTGGCAGCCGTATTGGATGCCCGTTTCGGCTTGCGGATCTACAGGACCATCAGTCGGCGGGTAGCCACTTTCGCCGCCTGGTATGAAGGCAAGACGCAGGCTCAGCGCAAACCGGATACCACTGGTGGGCGCTGGGAGACGTATCTACGCTATGCGAAGGAGGATCTCTCGATCGCGAGTGACGATCCGAGCAGGACTCTTTTGTATAGCCTGCCGGAGGACCGATGGCAGGCAATGGCGAAGATACTCGAGGCGCTGGGAGTCGAGGAGGATGAGTGGGAAGCGTATATCCGCAAACACCTTCTCGGTTACCACGGCTGGGCAGCTCATATGAAAACGCTGCAATCCGAAGGCGAGACAAACGCTCTTGTGGAACACCTGCTCATGCGGTTGTTTTACGAGTACCGCTACTGCCTTCCAGTCGTTAAGAAGCTCCTCGGGGTGGATGCAAAGCCATGGGCAGCCGTTCGCGCTCTTCCGCAGCGGCAGCCAAACAATCTCGTGGAAGGCTATTTCACGAGGGCGTTTGCCGCTTTCGGACGCCGATTCCCAGTCCTTACGAAGCCACGGGCAGCAGCCGTTCGCGCACTCAAGAAGTTGCTTTCCGATGAACCTTCCACCGATACTGAATTGATTCGCATCTCCGACTTGGAAGAGGCGGAGATGCGCTATCAGAATCGACTCTTTGTCCAGGTGCGAGAAGCTTTTCGAGAGCAGCTTGCATGTGGACTTACGAGTCGGTCGGAGGGGCCCTTCGTACATTTGTCGGGCGGTCCGCTTGCTAAGGACCGATCGGCATTGGTACGGAATGGAAGGCTGGGCGCGCAAATCGTGTTTTGCATTGATCCCCGCTCGGCCGCAATACGAGATTGGCTTGAGAAGAAAGGGTACCGGACGATTGGCTTCGCTGGCTTCTTCGGAATTGCGAAGAAAGTCGTCAATCTGGGCAGTGCGGAAGCGCACGACGAATGTCCAGTAATCGTTACACCAGACAAAACCGTGTATGAGCGAGCGCCGGCAGGACGAAACCTGACCCGCTATCTCGGCGGTCAAGCTGCGGTTGCAACCGGTCTTGCTCTCAAAAAGGGACTTAAGTGTGACAACGCAGCGGCTCCTTCTCTCGTGTCCATAACGGGACTTTGGTACGCGCCGAAACTGTTCGGTAGGATCTTCTTTCCAAGCAGCTACGAGCTCGTTTCAGAGTGGTTGAAGACTCAAGTGACTGGGCCAAAACCGGAGACTTACTTCGATATCTCCGAGTTCTCCCCTGATGAAAAAGGTGCCTTAGCTGCCTCAATCATCCCCAAGATGGGACTGTTGCGGGACCTTTCCGATGTTGTCGTGCTCTGTGCGCACGGCAGCACCACCTTCGCTCAACTTCACGGTTTAGCTTACAACTGTGGAGCCTGTGCGGGTCATCGCGGTCACTCGAGCTCAAAAGTTGCCGTTGCTGTCCTCAACGACCCTTACGTTCGGAAGGAGTACTTGCCTCCACTGGGTATCGTGATTCCAGATCATGTGAGGTTCGTCTCTGCCGAGCACGATACCATCGACGATACCGTGGTGATCGATGAGCCTGCCAACCTGACAAAGCGGCAACGGGAGATAATCGCTCAGCTCAGGTTGGATTTCGAAGAGGCTGGGGCAAAGGTCAGAGCGGAGCGCATGAAAACGCTTCCGCAAAGTGTTTTGCCCTGGAAAAACAAAGCTCGGACTCGCGGTAGAAACTGGTCTGAGTTGAGACCAGAGTGGGGACTTGCCAACTGCGCGAGCTTCCTGGCTTTGCCATGGCTGCCAGAGGGTCTTGAGGGGAGAACCTTCCATCAAAACTACAACCCGGAGCTGGATCCAACCGGCGAAGTGTTGGAGTTCATTGTGACGGCGCCCCTCGTGGTCGCCTACACGATTCTGATGGGATACTTCTGGGCTTCTGCCTTCCCGCGGATCTACTCCGCTGGTGACAAGGCCCTTCACAACGCCGTGGGAGACTTCGGTGTCATGGAGGGCTCGATTTCGGACCTCAAAATCGGTCTGCCTCGGCAGTCGGTGATGAGGGACTCGAAAACCAGAATGCATGAGCCGCTGCGAATGACGGCTGTGATCATGGCAGAAACCGCTGCCATCGACCGCATCCTGAATAAGCATGCCTATCCTGCTTCTCTGGTATACAACGGTTGGATGCATCTATTTGCGATGGCTCCCGACGGAACGCTTAAGAAGGCAATCCGACAAGGTGAATGGCTTGAGGTGTATTCGACGGTTAGGGCGGCTTAAGCCCAAAGAGCGTTACTAATGTTGAGCGGGGGAGCGGTTCGCAGACCGTCTTCCCTGCTCAACTTTTTTTAAATTCAAGGATCTCGCCATTGTTATTTACTTAAACGCTATTCCCATCAAATTTTTTGTGTTTGATACTATCTACAATAGTAATATTTTCGATATTTCGGTGACATGTTGAGAACATGGACGATCAAAGTATTTTTGATACTCGTAGTTAATTGACAGTGTGGCTCGAGCGTCGTGGTGATGGAATGGCATAGAGATCCCGCGAGACCAACTGCGCATGTGTACCACCATCATCTTTGAGAATCGCTACTAAGTCACCGTTACCGTTGTGCTCCAATTCTCGAATCAACTTCGCCGGCTTAATTGGTGGTTTTGTGAGATCAGCTTGCAGCGTTGAAACGAGCGTATTACCCGCAACCGTTGTGTGTATGCGAATTGGGTAGTTAAAACAATTGGTGAATTTGAGATCGGCACCTGTGTACCACACTGCGGCATCGTATCCTGATTCCACGCTGGCAACAGTTCTAGTATGAGCTTTGCGTTCTTTGATATCGAGATTGGAGGTGAGCGCGAGCCGATAAAGCGTGGAGGACAAAACACAAATGCCTCCTCCAAATGTGCTTGGACTATCGGGTCCTAAATAGGAAGGTGCCTTTGCGTAGCCTCTTCTATTTGTGCGCGGTCCAACGACCTGGTTGAATGAAAAAGTTTCTCCCGGGCGAAGGACCGTGCCGTCAATTGCTGATGCGGCAATCGTGATGTTGCTCCTTTGAGCATTATTCAAAGGAGTAATTGATTGATTGAATTGGGCGACATTTTTTGCAAATGGATCACAAAACCAGCAACTGGCAGCAAGGATTATCACCGCAAAAGCGAGCACACAGATAGTGATCAGATCATTACTGTTAGGCTTTTTCATTCTTTCACCGTAACGGTACCCAGCTCTGAGTAACCGCGCACTTTGTTGGTATACATGCCTTCCATCTTGATTGGATTGATTTGGAACTTGCCAGGCATTTCCATGCGAAGAAGGGTGTTGAATTCTGATTTGCCTGGTTGAAGGTGCGTGACAAAGAAAACGATGCGATCATCAAGCACATCTTGATGCGTCCACCACGCTCTGTTCCAATCTCCCATTGCACTTTCTTCGGAATTGACAGCTTGCGCTTCGCTTCCGTCTTGCACAACTTCGGCTCCGCTTGGCAGAGCACATTCCAACATAATGTAAGGCAACCCGATCGGATTATCGAGCGTTACTTTCATCAGAACAGTTTCGCCGGCACGAATTTCGTTGTCGGTTAAAGGCTTATGCGTGAAATGCATCTTGCCGTCGGTTGTGGTGGCAACTGGCTCAATGTGGAAGAACGTTCGTGAAAGGCTCAGTCCCTGCGGCGTAGATTTAGCCGCAATCTTGTCTCCAGGAAGTAGTTTTCTTTGGTATTGAAGGAGAGACGAGTAATAGATACGGCCATCTCCTTTCTTAGAAAGAATCAGATTCTCAGATTTATCCGGTACTGCAATTTTGGCATTCTGTTCCGGTCCGAACTGATTGGTTAGATTGAAAACAAATTCCTTGAGTAGATTCGTTGCCTCGTTGATATCGAGAGTGCAATTGGTTTGTTTACCCTTGCTGAATTGCAATTGCTCTTCGAGAAGAGCCATAAATACTTCGGCTGTTGCCTTGGTATTTTCCCAACCGCCAACAGCACGCCGTTCGAGCAGCCAGCTTTTGATTTTTTCGATCAGATCCGTATTGTCCGGATCAACCATTAACACAGCTTGCAATCCTAAAGCAGTGGTTTCAACCTCAGTAAATCTAAAGTCGTACCAGACGTATTGCTTTGCACTTAAGCCAAGTCGTTTGGCTGTGACCCTTGAATCCCAGGTCCAGACACAGTTATCCCCTCTTTGATTGGCAAGTGAAATCAATTCATCAAGTGCGCTTTTTGCAGGGGCATCCGATTTGCTGAGGTGATCCGCCATTGATAAATAAGCTAGCGCTTCGGCGGGCAGTCGATGAATATTGTTGTTTAAGTAGACCATGACTTTATCATTTGGTTTCTGGCCATGGAGAGCAAGCGTGTAACAGCCTCTGGCGAGATCTGTGAAAAGCTCACCTTCCCAGTAATTTGTGGCTGCTTTATGCGGATCGATAAGCTGCTGTTGCAACCTAATTGTATTCTTGCTCAACCAGGCAAGCCCATTTTTCTTGCGCTCTGCATCGACCGGGTACTTGACGCCTTCCAGACGTTTGTATCCTTCCAGGACAAGGGATGTGAGGTAGAGATTGGACTCATCGGTTTCCCACCAACCCCAGCCCCCATCAGCATGCTGGTAGCCATCAAGTTTGGCCATTGATATTTTGTACACCTTGGCAAATAGTTTTGATTGCTCAGCTGTGATTGGAATGTTCAGTTTCTTGTTCAAAGTCAATGCCACTACCGATGGCATCAATCTGCTCATTGTTTGCTCAACGCAGCCATAGGGATACTGAATGAGCGAATCGAAGTTTCCGAGAACTGGACCAATGGACGAGCTGGCGACCGTCAAATTGTATTTGGTTGTGCCTGGCACGGCATCGCTAGTTAATCCCACCGGTATGGTTACCTGAGCCGGATCATCACGTAATACGCCGCTCACCGCAGAGAAAGCTGGTATGCCAAGCGGAATAATCGGCAGTTTCGTTTCCATGGCATCGCCAGACTTAGAACCGGTTGCTTTTATTCCTATCACAGCTTGCCCCACAGACACTGCCTTGACTGGCCAGGAATATCTAGAGGCACCACCTGATCCGATCGACAACGTTGTTGTTAGGGATTGATCGGTATGGAGTTGATTTGAAAGCGTGAGCGATACTTTCGCTTGCTGAGCGCTGTCTGTGTAATTGTGCACAATGGCAGTGACAAGCCCTTCATCCCCGGTCGTGAAGAAACGAGGCAAGGCAAGGCGCACAATGAAGTCTTGCGAGGAAATTATCTTATTTGTGGCGCTGCCGAATTCATTGCCGATTGAAGCGGCACGAACAGTGGCTCTCCAGGTTGTGAGGTTGTCAGGCAGTTTAACATCGGCTATGGCAATGCCTTCCGCATTGGTTTTTAAAGATGGTATCCAGACAGCCGTGTCTTTAAAGTCTTTGCGCACGCGTGGCTCGATTTTGTCCGGACCACCTGAATACTGCTCAGGAAATGAGCAGATTGTATTCACCGAATTCGAACGTTTCTTGAAGAAGAACTTGACTATATCAGGAGCGTTCTCGGCTCGAATGGCATAGATACTCTCATCAACCAAACCAAGAGAAAGCTCAGTGTTTGGCGATGGTTTGCCATCCGGGAGCGTCGCTTTAACCTTGTAATGCACCGTTTCTCCAGGTGAGTATTTTGGTTTGTCGGTAGCAATTTTTAGGTTGAGGAAGTGCTCCGCTGGTGAAACACGAATGGATTTTGATTCGTGATAGAACTGGTGATCTTTCGTAGCGAAAGCGACGCTCACATAAATGTTTGGCTCAAATGAACCCTCAATGGGAAGTTCAATCATCTTGGCGCTGGCATCCATCGGTAAGGTCCAGTACTTAAGAAGAGAATCGCTTTCTAATGATACGAATGCTTGAATGCCTTCCTTACCTGTGATTGGGCCTGAAATCATTATTTTGGCAGTATCGCCAATTTTGTAGGCTTTCTTGTCCAATCTGATTGTCAATGGCTCTTTCTGCGCTTGTTCGCCGAAACTGAAGAATGGTTGGACACTGCTTGCGATCCAAACAGAATCCTGATCTGTCACCGTGCGCCCGTATTTATCGCTTGCCGTTACCACAACTCTGTAAGTGTCCGTTGCAAAATCGCCTGCAGTGGGGAAGGAAACGGTTGCTTTTCCGGCGCTGTCAGTCACCACTTCGGCAGTCTTTACGATTTCACGATCTTTGTAATCATGAGTGCTCAGGTCATAGGCCCAACGCACAAGGCTAGCCGTAACTGTCTGATTAACTACGGGTTTAGCCAAATAATCAACAGCAGTTATGTTTGCGCGAACTGGGTCGCCAGCTTTGTAAACATAGGAATCGGTTTCGGAGAAGATAGCAAAATCAGCCATCGTCACAGAGAGATTTGCGCTGCTAGTGACGGACATGCGGCTGAGGTCCGTAACCTCGCACTCAACACGATAGCGTTTGTCTGAGTAATCGTAGTTATTGCGCGAGGTGGCGTCGTATTGCGGTCTGGTTGTATCAAATTCGATTGTGGCTTCGCCATTTGCATCTGTGTTGGCATTGCCTTGCACGAGGAAGTCTCCCCCGTAAGAGTAGCTGTTATATTCGCCGCCCTCTCCGGAAGAATCGTCGTCGTCGCTATCCCAGTCGTCGAAGTAACTCATATAAGCCGGACGTGGCAGAAGGCGCCAGCGCAAGCCCCAGTCTGAAGCTGAATAGATTGAATAGGATATCTTTGCGTTAGCTACCGGTGCCCCGAAATAATAAGACGCCTTGAGGGACATCTTCGCTTTTGAGCCCGCCACTACATGCGGTGTTATGGCTTTGACGGTAACTTCGTATTCTGGTTTTCTGTATTCGGCTACTTCGAAGGACTCGTTTTCCTGAGAGCCGTCTGCATACGTCAATAGAACGCTGTATCCGCCCGTTTTTGATTCATCAGGTATCTTCACACTGCCAGCGATGCAACCGTGATCGTTAGTGTGCAGGTTCCCTTCCCAAATGTTGTTGTTATCAGGGTCTTGCACTGAAACATGAATCGGCAAATTCGTCGCTGGAGTGCGCAATCCCTTTGCATAGTTTTCTCGGCAGATCGTCTTGAAAAAGACAGTTTGACCAAGTCGGTAGACAGGTCTATCCGTGTACCAATAAGCATGGTAGCGCTCTGAATCTTTTACGCCACCGCTGCCATAGATACCGCTATAGGCACGGTCTGTTCCAGATGTTCCGACAGCCAAAATGGTGCCGGCTGGCAGACCATTGAGTGGCAGCTCCGCAAAGCCACTCTCATCGGTTTTTGCTGTCTTGCCTAATTTCTTCAAACTTTGATTTTTGCGGTCGTAGATGTTAACAGCAACATCTTTGACAGGGTGGAGATCGTTTAGATCTATTGCCTGTACAACTGCTTTATAGTTGTCCGTCTTCATTATCAAGCCAATATCTGAAACGTTGAACCAGATCATGTTCCAGTCAGACTGCCCCTTTTGATTTTTGATTTCAGCAACAGCAAAGTAATCGCCGCGTGGCAATGGGTCCAACTTGAAATCGGCGCGCGCCCAGTCATCCGAGCTGTTTTCTAAATGTCTAGTTAGAGTCTTGTACGGTTTTTCCTTCAATGACAAAACCGATTTTTCAGCGCTATCGTAAGGCTTGTACAGCTCCATATTTGTGCCGAAGTTGGGCTTGCCTTTGTCGGGCACAGTGGTCTCACCGGGGTGATTATCTTCTTCTGAATTGTTTTGGGCGTTAGTAGTTTCTTCTGGCGCTGGCTCGTCGGGATTTGAGCCAACGTAGTTCAATACGTTCACCTTATATAGTTTTACGGTGGCATCTGTAGCGCCTGTAGCGTTGATCCAAAAGTATGGGTGTTCCTTAGAGTTATAGACGCGCGTATTCGAAGCAATTGTGACTGATGGAGTGAGAAGAGAAAGCCGAATAGCATCGCCAACATCGGTAATTTTGCCGTCATATACAAAAGCGCCGTTTCGATATTCAGTTTCGAAACCCGTCGCTCGAATCTTTACTGAGTATTCCCCTACTGGCAGTTGGTTGATTTTGAATGATCCATCTGGGTTTACCCAGGTACCTAATTCAACATCGGAATTTTTTCCGGAACCGGTAGCAACGACGTAAACGTGGTTGTTTCTGATGTCAAAGGAGGATAAGTGAAATCCTGATTCCTCCAGGGATACGCGCCCGGAAACTGAGCCCACCGGTTTCTCTAGAAAGAGCGCAACAAGTGCCAGAGCGATCACCTTGAGAAGCATGAATTGCCAAGAAAGAAATGGATTCTTATTCATATATTTGAGCCTTCAACTTGTACATTTGGAATGGTTCCCCAGCTTTGATTCCAGCTTTAAGCTTGCACTGGACTAGCGCATAAGTTGCATCGATTGCTTCTCGTGGTAAGAGTACGCCACTTTTCCCTCCCGAACGTATCATCAAACCATCTTGCAAAGGATTGAACTGTCTAATATTGGAAATAGGATCCACCGATTTGATTACCGTAACTTGCGGTTTTAAGTGCGCCCATTCAGATGCTTTAATGGGTTTGTAGCGGTAGTCTTTGGTTAGCGCACCGATCGTTGCATTGGCTGTCGCGGCGGAAAGGCTCGGCGCTTCCGGATTGACGGAACCCCAGCAAGCACGGGTTTTTCCATTCTTGCTTAAGGTGACAAAAACACCTGCTCGTGCTGAGAGGAGTTTGTCGTTTTTGTCAGTTGACGCGATTGCTGTTGTACGCGCATCGCTTTTAACTTCAGGTTCAAAATAAGCTTTCATGGTTTCGCGTACTATATCCGGCAAACGCGATGCACAGGCAATTTGATTTGATGTCAAAACTGCCAGTGAGGTGAGTACAATGCGCGTATGGGAAAGGAACGTTTTCATTTGGCTTATTATTTTAGACGCGCGTCGCGGTCCCCTGCGTTTCGAACGTTGGGAACAGCTCAAGGAGAGGATGGCACTGCGACTAGTGCCACCGTTTACAGGGTGATGCCGGAATTCGTATTTGAAGACCAATATAATTCTATATGCAGACGTCAATTTCTTTCGTTATTACTCGCGCTGTTTTGTTCAATGCGCGTTAAATCAAGTTTGGCTAACGGGAAATTCCAAGGGCATTTCTATTTTTCCGATTTAAAAACCGGAGTATTTGAGCGCTCGGATGCTGATCTAATCAAAGGAAAACCAGGTTCGCTTATGAAGTTGGTAATCGCATCAGCGTTTAGTGAATGCAAGTTACCGGCGGCGCATCAATCGATAATTTGCAACGGTACGATCGTTGTCGATGGTGAACGATTTAGTTGTCGCGCAGCGCATGGGAAAGTAGATTTATCGTTGGCACTCGGTTACTCCTGCAATGTGTTTTTTGCCAGCACCGTCCATCAACTCAGCTCCCAAAATTTATCCTTATATATAGAACGATTTGGATTGAAAAATAGTGGCAACACTAAATTATCAGCGGGACACCAAGGTCCGCTATCCAAGGGGAAATTCGTCAATTATGCTCTCGGTTTAAGCGACGCCATACAAGTAGATGGTCCTGAAATTGTTAGAGCAGTTAGTTTGATTGCTCTTAAAGGAAAACTTCCAAACGGCACCGAGAAAATATCTTTTTCTGCACGAACTTGGGATGTGCTCCAAGGTGGAATGAGAATGGCCGTAAGAAAAGGTTCAGCGCGTAATCTTGATCCACAAGACAAATTACAAATCGCAGCAAAAACTGGAACTTCGACACAAGGAGAAAATTTCCAATCGTGGATAGCGGGATTTTTTCCCTATGATTGTCCGCGTTATGTCTTTTGCGTGAGAGCTCCTTTTGGAACAAGCTGGGACGCAGCAGTGCCTTTGGCGCGACAATTTCTTGCCAGTCGAAGTTGGTCCTAACGCCAAAGATTATATATACTATAGAAAATAATATAAAACTATGAAAAAAGGAACGAGCGCTTTGCCATTAAATGCGATGGCGCACGCTCGTTCCTTTTGGTTTGGCGAAACAGCGAGAATCCTGCAGAAATCCTGATAGAGGTTCAGCAGAATTCTGATCTAAGTTTATTGGTTGGTGTTTACTGGTTAAGGACTTTGGCTTAATCCCTCATCCCAGAGGCGATGCGCGAAAGAATCTAGGCCGCGGCATCCGCAACTTGTAGCAATTGCGAATATGTTTGCTACAACACTGAGGCAATCTTCGTCTCGTCGCAACACATCTGCGGCGCAAACTGTAGCCTCGTCAACATAGCGATCTTCAACGATAGTACGTCTAGCGAGGTCGCGTACGTAATAGTTATCGCGAAGTTTGTGAGTGCTCTCAAGTACGAGCCTTAAGACAGAACGTTCACTTGATTCGGCGAGGTCAATCAAAATCGGTACCAATTCCGGATCTTTGAGGCAGTTCGCTTCAAGAAGCTTAGTAGCGGTTCCGATATGTTCCGGCTGCGCAAGCAACCCAATCGTCAATAAGCGTGTTTCTCTCTCTAGGCAGGAGAGGCATACCGAATTTACAAGCGAGGTGACAAGCTCGTTCACCTTCGCGCTTACTTCCTGATTTGATAAGACATTGTGCTTCAACATGGAGCCTCCTACCGCCCATGATCGGACACCATCAACTTTGAGCTTTGAGCCACCGGCTGAATTTATTCTTTCTGTGATCTCCCGGCTCAAAAAAAATTTGATGATGATTAACTCTAAGCCGCAGGAAGATGCGCTAACAAGATCCTCGCCGTTTATTTAGTATTGCAATGCGCGTACTGGCTCTAAGATGAGCTCATTATTGAGTCGCTTTAATATGCGTAACGGCTTTATTTAGGCGGCGCTGGTTAGTGGTGGTTAAAAACAGGTGGTCGATCATTGCTATCGAGCATACTATATTAAGAGGTAGAAAAGACAAAAAGAAAGGGGGTCCGAAACGCGCTTTCGGAGCACCCCTCATTTTTCTTGCGGATGAATTGTTGATGTTTTATGCATAAGCAGTGCTTCTTGCTAATGCGAAGTACGACTTGGCATATGGATCGCGCACAAAGAGATCAGCGTTGCGATCTTCTGCAGTTCCTAAGGCAATTGCACCGTCAGGACTGTGGTGCCCTATCGTTCGATCGGAATAGGCGAGTCTGCGGCCAACACTTGCACAGTAGTCGCAGAGTTCACGATTGGAACACGCTTCAGGATCGCCTAATACGGCATCGAGAGATGCAGAATGATTGATCATTCGCGTGGACAATCTGAAGTTGCCGTCGTGTTCTCTAAGCAGTTCGATCATCCGAAATTGCTGTGGAAAATCGCTAAAGCTACTGGTGACAATTTCCCAGTAACCGTTTGAACCCCCACCCGATTTAGGACGATAGGTTATTCGGTTTTGATGTATGTGACCGGAAAGATGAGCAATTACAGCAGGGCTGTTTGCGAGAAGATCGAGCAGACCCTGTTTCAAAATGGGAGGCTTGCGGGATCTTGGATCTTGCTTTTTCTCAGTCAGGACTTCGGCTGGATGGTGCGTAACGACAACCACCAGCTCCTGATTTCGCTCTGCTCTAACAAGCTCACTCCTGAACCAGTCAAACTGTTCCTGCGTAATTTGACCGAAGCTGCTGCCGCATGTGCTAACGGTATCGAGCATCACGAAAGTGACACCGCTTGCAAGACGGCACGAATAATAGGCAGATCCGGCCAGTTGAATGTTCAACTCCTTTCCGAAGTGCGTAATGATTTTTTCGAAGTGTTCTCGAGTCACGCCAGAACGGCTCATGTCAAAGCGAGACTTGACCAGTTTCGAATTTTTCTTGATGCTGGGGCCAAATTTTGCTAATTCGAGCCAGGCCCGAAGTTTTTGAAAAAGGTTGCCCTGACCTACTCTGCGCCAGAGAGTTTCGAAATCTTCAATGCAAAAATCCCTCGCCGGTAAAAACTTGAATGGTTGCGCAGCCCACAGATGCGTGAACCAGCTGTGCTGCATGAACCCCGTTCCAAGTAGATCGTGGTTGCCGGGTGAAATCAGAATCGGCAATTTCAACTTTTTCCCTGCAAGAGCAAGATTCCACAGCATTTCCGCTTGTCCTTGTAACTCTTCAGACAAACGTGCCTGCCAGATTTCGAGAGTTGCTAAAAACGGCTGGACGATCTGTCCGTTGAGAATTTGTTCAATGGACTGTAGTTCGTTGTATTGACTGTTTTCAATCAGATCGCCAGTGATAGTAACAAGATCGAACTTTCTGCCTGAAATGGGACTGTGAGTTATTTCGTCCATTGTTCTAACTGCTGAAATTAGTGAGGCTGCCGAAAATGGTGCCCATGGGCGCCAGGCCGAGGCGAGTAAGTCCATCTGGCTGAAGTTCCGAAATAGTTCGAAAGACCGTCCAGACCAAGGGTCACTGTGGTGCAAGTCTGTCAACTTGAAAAATGCACAGAGTGATTCAGGTAGACAAGGGAAATTTGAAAGAATGTTGGTGTCGTGGTAGCCGCGAGAGATCACGGGTTCAGGAGGTCCATACGAACCTCGCATTGTGGTTTCGTCGAAATTGATCGTACGTTCATTTGAGAAGTACAACCTTGATTTGGCCATAAATACTCCTTTGGGTTTCTTGGTTCGATTCTTGAAGGTGTTTGCCCTTAGGCAGGTTACCGTTGAAAACTTTTGTGTTAGCGCAGAGAAACTAAGATCTTGGAATTGCCACCCATTAAGAAAAAAGAATTGATATTTGCAGCCTATCGAGATGAAATCTCGCATCACAAGGAAGATGCCTTAAGATCGCTTTCCTGGATGGTGGCTTTCAAAGATATTGACGCACTTTAATGGCTAGAAGTACTTACGTGGGCAGCAGTGGTTTGTTATTTCGCATTCAAAGTGGTCGGAAGATAAAGTGATGCGCAAGATTCTGCTAGCAATTGCCGTAACGTTCTTAGCTGCTTCAGGACCGGCAAAATCAGCGCAAACACGCACGATTTGCGTTCACCTGTTTAGTTCCAGAAACCCTCCTGCTAAAATCGAAATTCTCTCTGCCACTCGAGCGCAACTTGGCGGTACCGAGTTTCTAATCGATGGCAAATGGACAGTGCGTGCCGAGCATTCGTTAGTGGTTGCCCGGCTTTCAAACACAAGACGTGTCTTTGAAGGTCCTTCCTTGACCTTGTTTTCTGCAAATGGAAAAGGTATGAACATCCGCGTGGATCGGTCTATTCAGCGGGCTTATCATGGCACGATTAGAGTTGAAGCTGAAGGACGATCGACACTGCGCGTCCGCAATTATGTATCAGAAAGGGACTATGTCACGGCTGTAGTTGGCAGTGAGGCACCGCCCGATTCCCCACTGGAGATGTTGAAAGCGCAAGCGATTTTGTCGCAGACATTGCTCGCGCGAATGCAGCCAAATGAAATTATTGAGGACTCCACACAAACTCAAGTCTATGGGGGCAGCACTTTCGAACGCCCAGAAGTTAGGGCTGCCGTTGGAGCGGTCGCCGGTAAGCTCCTTATTTTTGATGGACATCCGGCAACAATTTATTTCCACTCTACGTGCGCCGGCCGGACTAGCTCGGCTCGGGATTACTTCGATCTTAAACCTGGCAGTTTGCCTTATTTAAAGTCAGTGCCTTGTAAGTACTGCAAGGAGTCTCCCTTCTGGAAGGAGACCATTCGAACGATGCCACTCAAAGAGTGGGAGAAAGCTTTTGGTGAGCCATTACCAGTAGTGGCAGAAAGAGACCTCGCCGAAAGACCGGTTCGAATTGCACTGCGGGGAACTTTTAAAGAATCTGGTTATGCATTCTGGCTTGCGATTGGGAAAAAATTCGGTTGGGACAAAGTGCCCGGGACACGATTTGAATTCAAACAGCTGGGAGATAACATCGAATTGCGAAGCACCGGTGCTGGCCACGGTGTAGGTCTTTGTCAGTGGGGTGCAATTGGGCTTGCGCGCCAGGGCAAAAATTTCCGAGAGATTATCAATTATTACTACACTGGGTGCAAAATCCAGTGATTTTCTTAACCCTGTTTTTACCATAGATTCCGTCTCGAAAATGGCTTAGAATGCGCTTGCAGAGCCATACTATTCTACCGGTTTGTAACGTGTTCGCAATTTCATTGCGAATTGCAAAGCCCTAAACGTTCGATTCTTCTAGATTAGCCGTTGTGATACCACTGATGAGAAATTGCGGTCCTTTGTTCTTAACCGCTCCTTTGTTGCGCAATCTCCCTATTTCACTTAGCTTAAATGCGTATTATTGGACTCCCGCATCAAAAGTACCTTCTTCAGACTGACCTTAAATCAACTAACTAAAAGCCGGCTCGCATCGAAAGGATGCAAGTGATAGAAAATACAATTTTCGAAGCGAGCAATATTGATTGTGGGCAATGCAACATTCAATACGTATCTTTTGTGCCGGTAGTAACGTATCTAAAACAGCAAGGGTCAACATCATGGGGATGTTGATCAGACTTCATGATCAAAATAGGAGGACTTATGTTGATCCGTGCAAGACGTTTTATTGAGCCCGTGCTCGATGTTGACTGGATGTCTGTTTCTGACCTCCACATCGGTTCCGGCAACTGCAGTATTAAGGCTTTGCTCAACTGCGCCAGGATGGTGCGCTGCAAGAGGCGTTACCAAAACGGTGATATTGTTCATAGCTTGAACCGCTTGGCAGATAGACGCCGTCTCGCCAAAATGGGACACCTCGAATACCTCCTTGAAATTGAGGAGCAGCAAAATGAAGGCGTTGAAGATATCTGGATCAAGGGCAATCACGACCCGCTTGAGGAGCGGGTTGGAAGCACACTCTTCGGTATGCGGGTAGCAGAGCAGGAAGAGATCAGGCTAGCTACCGGGCAGCGGATTCTTGTCATCCACGGGCACCAATTTGATAAGTCCATGCCTCTGGAGCCTGTCGGCAACGTCATCTACGAAATCGGCCTCGGAATCGACCACGTTAACAACGCGGTGCGCAGGAGGCTCGGTAAGAAAAAGATGTCGATTTCTGATTACTTCAAACGAAAAGTGCATCTTGTTTCCTCGCACCTCGGCGACTACCGCGAGAACGGCATCCAATACGCTCGGGAAAGAGGTTTTGATGGTTTGTTCTGCGGACACAAGCACCATGGCGAAGTAACTTTCGTGGGTGACGACTTCATGTTCTACGGCAACACCGGCACTTTCGCTGGTTTTCCGTGTACTTCAATCGTTGGTCATCACAACGGAGATGTCTCACTTACATACTGGGATGACAACGGTTATGTTGCGCAGCTGACGCACACAATCACCAAGCAGCAACTCGCCCACGCCTTCGAAATTCGTGAAGGAGTGCGTGGTTTAGAGCCTGCTTTGGAGGCACAGTTGGCGTGAGACCAGGTATGTATACTCACTACAAGAGCAAGAAAGTTGCTGGCTGGGTAGCGCACTATCACCCCAGCCAGTAATTTTTTTCGATGTTCTATTATATAAAATCGTATAAATTCATATGTGTAAGAAGATGGCGCGTTGTTCTGACTATTTTTTGGGTGTGCCGCCAAAGTAATCTTCGATCATGCCTTGCTCATCTTTGGTCACAACTACGTCGGCTGTGTTCTTGATGCGCTTGGCACCAGATGGAATTGCAAAAGTTTGCGAATCACAAGTGCAAGTCGTCCAGCTTATGGTCCTGAGAAACTGGTGCGGTCTGCCATTTTTACTAAGCCAGACAAAGTCCAGCGGCACTCCCTTCTCTTCCGGTAAGCGCCCGTATTTGTTGATGATGGTCACCAATTGATCGGGCAGAGGAATGTTGGTGGATATTACTTGTTTGCCACCACTGGGCAGAAGCTGGATGCGTTCTTTTACGACGTCCTTTGGTATTATCGCGCTTTTGTACGTTATATCTTTGGCTGGAAGATTCAGAACAGTTGTTGGCTGCGAGTGAGTCTCTTTTAGAAATCTGAATCGAGCACCGTATACAAAATTCATTCCTAACCCAGTTGGGCCCTGCCAACCTTTGAGCGGTACCTCGGAATAGATATTTTTGTTTGGATTGTAGACAGTGACATTCCAATTCGGTGCTTTGGAGATGAGGACATAGTTCATTCCGGATTGGATTCTGCACCCTGTCTTGCTAATTAGTAGTTCTTGATTCCCATACATTTCACTGTATTGTTTGATACGAATGGCATTTTCTGCGGATGCAGCTTGCATTGTTTGCAAAGCAAAAAAGAGGATCAATATGGAAAGTGCAGAACTGCGTAGCATTTCGTTTCCACCCCCGCTATTTTTTGGTCGAACCGAAAAATGTTTCGAACATGCCTTCTTGCAAGGGTTTGACTATCACTTCCAGCGAACTTTTGACCCTTTTGGCTTTCGCTGGGATTTCAAAATCCTTTTGACTGCATTTGCCTTTTCGCCAATTGTGCAGGATCACATATCTTTGCCAATCGAGGTCTTTGTCCATCCATTCGAATGCAAGAGGAAATCCTGGAGCGGACGGGATTGAATAATATTGATAGACAACCTCTTGCAGAGGAATGGAAGCGGGAAGGTCATTAGTGACGGTCAGATATGCTCTTTGCGCCAGCTGCTCTTTAATTTTTCCGCTCACGTTTTCAATTTTGAAGTGTACGCGTGTGACGGCTAGTTTTTGTAGTGTGCCTGGTTCAGTATCGTTTTTTACTAGATAAGAAAAGCGTGTTGCATAATACTTTTGCATGGTGGCGAGGTAAGGACCTTGCCATTTTTTCAAAGGCACTTGCGCATATACCGATTGCTTAGGATTGAAAACGGTTATGTTCCAATCAGGCGGTTTAGCAACGATCACATAGTCATGAGACTTACATTCGATCCGGCAGCCAATTTTGCTGATTAAGAAAATCTGTTCACCGTATTGCTTGCTATATTGACTCAAGAAAACGGCATCCTCGGCTTGTGCAAAAGGCATGAAAAGAAGTGCGGCTAGTGCAAGCAAGCTGGAGCGCAGAGATTTTCGCACTTTCTTAACCCGTTCATAACCGATCATGTTGTTATGCACTATATATGGTGCATTAATAGAACTGCTGCCTATCAAGCCAATTTCCAGCGTCCTCTCACACCTGTGCTAATTGCTTTTGATACCAGTTTGTTATTCGGTAAGCGCGCAATTGAGATTCGTAGTTTTGTCGTGTAAGCATAGATTGAATTCTTTCTTTTTCTACTTCTGAAATACCGTTACCGATAAATCGTTCCAACAATTCGAACCTGAATAGTGGCAAAGAGCCGCTATGTAACATGCTAGCGCTCTGTGCCAATGCTAGCAACGCTTCAGACCGTCAATGCGAATTTTGCGCAAGCCGCAATTCGCCAAAGAGAGGAGTAAGCAAATGCCAAGTGCCAGTAGTAGTAACTGGGTGCAAGAACCTATTCTTGTGCTCAATGCCTTAGATGAACCACTTCACGTCACCAATGGTCGCCACGCGGCTCAATTAGTCTGGCGTGGAAGGGCTGTAAAACTGGATGAAGATCGGCAACCAGTCGATTATGACTCCCATATAGAAGCGATGTTGCCGGGAGAACCTCATGTCATTCGTGTGAGTTTTTCTGGACGGCGCATCAGTCATCTTTCCGAAACTCCACGAAGATCACGTCACGATATCTGGTGGCGCGATGAAGGCCGATGTCAATATTGCGGTAAGCAGGTCACTCAAAAAATATACGAAGAAGACCATGTAATACCTGTTTGCCGAGGCGGTAAACGCACCTGGGAAAACCTCGTGTGCTGCTGCCCGGACTGCAACGATAAGAAGGCTGACCGACGGTTGGATGTGCTTGCGGATTGGCCAAATCGAGAACCGATGCGGCTTCTTCGTATGCCTTTCAAACCGGCTGTTGCTCCTGATCTTGTTGTGATGGAAGTAAGACGGCATGTTGGGCACAGGCCATATTGGACCAACTTCATTCCAGAAGGAGGTCCCTATGAAAATTGTGCCAGTTAGCATTCGTCTTACCGAAGTCGGAAAGGAAGGTATTGCTGCACTTCGGGAGGAAATATATCTGTACCATGGCGTAGACGTAGGTGATCTAGACATGGACTATTGCCAGGACGCCGAAGTTCTTCCTGGTCAGGTGCTGCAACTGCGGTTTGGACTGCCGAACGCAGACGTTGTCATAACGTTACAACAGGAGGCATGGCACACGTGTCTTCACTAAACAGCTCGCGGATTGTGCTCTTGCCGGCTAACTTTTTCCGGCAAGGGCGCAAGGCGAGATTCATACACTAAAAACTTTTGTCTTATCGGCACCATATAAGGTATCACCTTATTTTATTAATATTGAATGCGCCAACCTTTTGAGCTGAACGCTCATTAACCGTTCATCAGGTTGAGACCAGGTCGGAACTTACAAAACACGAATTTCCTTGTTACGCATTAGTAGGGATATGTTCTTCATAAACTACATGTACATACTTCCTGAGCAGCAGGAAAGGCTATCTCAGAAGGTTCAACCATAGCGCTGGTTGGCGCAACCTATCTTTACTTGATTACCTCTCAAAACGCGTGCCAGGGTGGTCGTTACACATTTCTCACCGATCCAGTTTCCAGAGTTCTACCAGCCCCTATCTTGTTCCGCCTAAGTCAAGTTTTTCCTGCCACTTTGTGTGGTGTCAGGTGACTCGGAAATTGGATTTATCAAACCCGCACGCCGCAATGACAGAATTTCACTGCGACATGCCTTACCAAGGAGTGACAGCCATGAGAATCTCAAAGATCTATAACTCTATCCTTGCGCCAGTCGTTTTCTCCATCCTGTGTACGAGCTTGCTCTTGCTGTACTGGGGAGAGATTGCGGACCTCATCCCAAACAGCCGATTTAACGAGTTCACCAGTATGGTCGCTCTCGTGATCTGCACTTTTACAGTCACTGGCGCGATGAAGGCGTTCAGCCATCTGCAGGACATGAAGTTTCGCAGGCAACAAGCTGAACGAAGGGCCACTCTCGCGCGAACTATCGAAGGTCACATGGCAATTATGACGGCGATGATGACTGTGGCTGAAGAACTGCAGGGAGGACATTTCATAGCTGTCGTGGATCCGTCGGTCTTGAATTTCGTCTCACCAGACGAGATGGAGTTCTTCATTCGAGATGGTCTACTTGTAGTTGATATCGACGTCAGCGTCATAGAGCGAGGACCGCACTTTGACCAAGCCATATTTGACAGCCATCCACCACAGCATCCAAAGGGAGGATTTCGCTTTGTCTTCGCTGTGATCATCGCAAAAATTTGGCGGCGAATCGAACCATTCCTGAGCTATCTCTTCAGTCCAGGGCGATGGTCCGCATCTATGAAACGACTAATAATCGTTCTCTTTTTCTTCGTAGCTTTCGTGATGGCAGTGATCTATGCCTATCTAGCGTGGGCGATCGTTCGATGGCTGGGTAAAAACCTGGGCGATTTGATAGTGGGCTTCCTAAATTTTCTCAAGATGGCTCTTGATCCGGCTCATCCCATCGATTATTTCGTTGTATCGGTGTGTCTGAGCCTGCTCGTACTGTGCCGTTTCTGGTCTCGTCGAATTATTCGCCGCCGTATCAACCAACTCCGTCTGCCCGTCGCGCTCTATGCCTAAAGCATCCTCCAGGCGCGCACGAAGTGGCCGAACTTAAACTCCTGAACCAAAGGCGATCCCTGCATGATCGCCTTTGTTTAGGGGTTTAAGATTTTTGGATTGAAATACTATAAAGGATAATATAAAACTGTGCCGCACTATTCCGAAGATTTCTTCACGACGGTGAGAAACTCTCTTATAGCCGGAGTGTATTCATCACTGCGCCACATGGCTTTTAGGGTGATCGTTGCATCGAGGTCTTTGATCTCAACGAGTACAACGTTATCAGGCTTTCGGCGTTGTGCTGATTCAGTAATGAAAGTAATGCCGATTTCTGCTGCTACAAGACTCAACATGATACTTTCGGTTGTGCCTTCCTGCACCACATTTAGTGTCAGCCCTGCTTTTGTGCATTGCGAAAGTATTAGGTCGTAATACATTGGACTATTAGATCGCTTGATCCAAACGAACGGCTGGTTTTTCAAATCGCGGAGCTTGATCGATTTGTTGAAAGAGAGTGGACTCGATTTAGGAACGGCTAGAACAATGCGTTCGCTGTGAATGTCGTGGTGATCGATTTGATCGACATTGCTTGGCAGCCAATAAACGAAACCAATATTGATGCTGCCGTTGGCAAGCAATTCCGATTGTGAAACGGAGCTGGCTGGAATTAATTCAAGCTCGATGTCCGGATATTGTTTGCGAAATTGTTTGATTATCTGAGGGAGATGGCCGCTATAGATTGTGCCATCTGCAAATCCAACTCGAAGAAAACCCGTGCGCCCTTGAGCAGCCAGCTTCGTTGCGGCTACCATTCGGTCTACGTCTGCAAGAAGATGGCTCGTTCGCTCCAGAAGCAAAACCCCGGCCTGCGTTAACCGAACGCCGCGAGGCAACCGTTCAAAGAGCTCAACACCTAGCTCATCTTCTAATTGCTTAACCTGCCGACTGAGGGCTGGTTGAACTACATGCAACTCCTCTGCGGCTCGTCCAAAGTGCTGAAGCTCAGCAACCTTGGCAAAATATTTGAGTTGGCGAAGTTCAATCATTGGGATTGATACCGATCTGCTATCAGTAATGGCTATTGTAAGTATTGGACGCTATCAAAGGCAAGTATAACAATGTTGAAAAGAGAGCGACCTTGTAGGATGTTGGAACAATGCAAACGAAAACCAGAGAATTGATCAAAATCGTAGAGTTCGAACCTCGTTACCAACAAGCTGTTGAAGACGTGGTGTTACCCATTCAAATGATTGAATTTGGTCTCCCTTACCCACGTGAAAAGCAGCCGGACCTGATGGATATTCCGGGCACTTTTCAAAAAGGGAAGGGTAACTTCTGGGTGGCCCTTCATGAAGGTGTCGTGATTGGCACCATTGGCATTGTCGATATTGGAAATGCGCAAGTCGCGCTGAAGAAAATGTTTGTGCACAAAGACTATCGCGGTAAAGATCACGGTGTTGCCGCTGCACTATTAGAGAATGCGATGGACGATTGTCGAGCGCAAGGAATCAAATCTGTTTTTTTGGGCACAGTTGGACATTATTATGCAGCGCATCGCTTCTACGAAAAGAACGATTTCGTGCAGGTAGATAAAAGTGCTTTGCCAGCTGCTTTTCCGATTGTGAGTGTCGATGAAAAATGGTACCGCCGTGACTTAAGTAATTAGAATTGATCGGACTCTAACTTTTGTTCGGCGGCATTTGGATAAATAACTAGGCTAAATAGGAAAACATGCAAAAATGAAGAACTATTGAATGCCGTGTTAGAAAGAGGGGCATCTATGCCCCTCTTTCTTTTGGCGTGTCGAAGCGATCAAACTGATCGCATTGAGTTCAACAGATAGTTCGATCGTGACTCGATCGTGACAGCTAAGCTTTAATCGCTTTAACGATATGGCTTGCAGAGATTCCAGCTGCATCTAACAATTCGGCTGGGGTTCCAGAACCGGGCATGCCTTGCACTGCTAATTTCACTACTTGTGGTGGCTTAACTACAGCGCCATTTTTCTTACTTAATTCAGTACCACCTTCTGCAAATGCATCGAGAACGGCGTCACCGAGTCCACCTTCTGGCCAGTGGTCTTCGACAACAATAATCTTGCCGGTTTCGGAAGCTGCTTTTTGAACAGTTTTTCGATCGAGTGGTTTTACAGAATAAGCATCAACGATACGCACGTTAATGCCTTGCGATTTTAATTCTTCGTAGGCCTTCAACGCCTCATGAATAGTTATTCCTGCTGCAATGATGGTCGCTTGATCCTTATCGCTTGAGCGCAAGGTTTTGCTGCCACCAACAGGAAACTCATCTTCATTCTTGTAAAGAATTGGTGTCTTTTCACGTGTTGTGCGTAGATAGGTAATGCCATTGAGATCGGCCATTGCTTTTACGAGATGAGCTGTCGATACGGCATCGGATGGATACAACACTGTGCTGCCATGCACGGCGCGAAACATGGCGAGATCTTCTAGAGCCATTTGTGATGGACCGTCTTGGCCGATCGAAACGCCACAGTGGGATCCACATAGTCTTAAGTGGGCTCGAGAGATTGCTGCCATGCGGACGAAATCGTAAGCGCGGCTTAGGAATGCTGCAAACGTTGATGCAAAAACACGTTTGCTGCGATTGGCTAAACCAGTTGCTACGCCAATCATGCATTGTTCAGCGATGAACATTTCAAAGAAACGTTCATGATGGGCATTTTTAAATTTATCAGCGTAAGTAGAATTGGAAACCTCCGCATCAACGGCAACAACATCTCCGAATGCATCACCTAAAGCTTTAAGCGCATCGCCGTAAGCTTCGCGGGTTGAATAATCGGAACTGTAATTTGGGAGAACGAACTTTCCACTGGCATCAGCAACCTTTGCCGGTGCAGCCACAGGACGCTTTTCTACCTTTACCGTAGTGCCTAGGTTTCCGCCTAATTCCTTGATGGCTTCTTCCGCTTGTTCTTTGCTAAATGGCTTGCCGTGCCAACCATCTTTGTTTGCTACCTGCGAGAAGCCATGGCCTTTTTCTGTTTTTGCTACTATAAAGGTGGGTGAACCTTTGGTGGCTAATGCTTCTGTATAAGCTTTTTCAATTGCTTCCGTATCGTGTCCATTGATCTCAATGGCGTGCCAGCCGAACGCCTTGGCGCGTGCAGCGTAGGCGGGAGCGTTCCAGCCAAGCTCGGTTTCACCACGTTGCCCAAGCCGGTTCATATCAAGGATGGCGACAATATTGTCTAGTTTGTAATACGAGGCGCACTCAAGTGCTTCCCAAACAGAGCCTTCTGCCATTTCGCTGTCGCCTAACAATACCCAAACATGATAATCGAGCTTGTCGAGGTATTTACCGGCAAGCCCTATGCCGGCTGCATCAGGCAAACCTTGTCCGAGAGATCCAGTCGCAACTTCAACCCACGGCAAAATCTGTGGAACCGGATGCCCTTCCAATCGGCTGCCGAACTTTCTAAGGGTCATTAACTCGGCATCGGTAATTGCTCCGGCTGCTTTGAACATAGAATAGAGTAACGGTGCCGCGTGTCCTTTGGAGAAAATCAAACGGTCATTGTTGGCTTGCGTTGGATTATCAAAGTCGTAGCGCAGAAATTTAGCCATTAAAACGGCCATCAAATCGGCTGCGGACATACACGAAGTAGGATGTCCAGAGCCCGCTTCCGTAGTGCATCTGATGCTATCAACTCTTAATTGTTGAGCAAGGCGAAGATATGTGTCTACTTTAGACTGTACTTCTGGCATGCGTTCGTCTCCAATGAAACTGAATCCCCAATATGCTAACCTCTAGCTCTTCGAATTACCATAAACCCGCCAGAGGCTTGACGTGTCACAACATACAAGCTCAACGCTCGATCAGTCCGCTCAATCTTACCGGTTGCCACGTAATGTTGTGCCGGAACGATATGAAATCATAATAGAACCTAATTTAGAAAACGCTTCCTTCGCAGGTGAAGAGACGGTTGCAGTGGAGATTTTGTCTGCAACTTCTGAAATTGTCTTAAATGCCATAGAGCTCGAAGTTTCCGAGGGTTCCGTCCTGGATTCAAAGGGTACGAAACATCCAGCCAAAATCGAGCTTGACGAAGCGGAAGAGCGCTTGCATCTAAAGTTTTCTAGCATTATTCCTGAAGGCCGTGCCTCAGTTTCAATTAAGTTCGCTGGAATATTGAATGACAAGTTGCACGGATTCTATAGAAGTTCGTACAAAGATAAAGACGGTGTCGAACGATACATTGCCACGACACAACTTGAAGCAACAGACGCTCGGCGTGCATTTCCATGTTGGGACGAACCGGATTTCAAGGCCGTTTTTGCTGTAAGTCTTAAGGTAGATGACTCCCTTACCGCCATCTCCAATGCTTCAGTTGAAAGCGAAACTAAGATCCCGGGCGGTAAAAAGACAGTCAAATTTCGCGACACAATAAAAATGTCGTCCTATTTGGTTGCATTTATTGTCGGACCATTTGTATCGACGCCACCAGTTATGGTGAACAAGACGCCGATCCGAATATGGGCGTGGCCCGAAAAATTGCACTTGGCGAAATTTGCAGAAGGCATCGCAGTGCATTCGCTGAAATTCTTTGAGGAATATTACGGTGTGCCTTATGCAGGCGATAAACTCGATTTCATCGCTATTCCGGATTTCGCCTATGGAGCAATGGAAAATCTAGGAGCAATAACTTTTCGCGAAACTGCTCTTTTAGTTGATGAGAACAGTGCTTCACATGCAGAACAGGAACGAGTTGCTGATGTTGTCGCACACGAAATCGCACATATGTGGTTTGGCGATCTTACGACGATGCGCTGGTGGAACGGCATTTGGCTAAACGAAGCATTCGCCACTTTTATGGAAATGATGGCAGTTGATACGTGGAAGCCTGAATGGAAAAGATGGGAATCTTTTGCAGTCTTCCGCGGGCAGGCCATGATGATCGATGGACTGAAAAGCACGCGAGAAATCGAATTCCCTGTCGGAAGACCAGAAGAAGCGGGTGCTATGTTCGACATCCTCACTTATGAAAAAGGCGCTTCTGTGCTACGAATGCTCGAGCAATATCTCGGTCCGGAAAAGTTCATGGACGGCATACGCGACTATCTTCAAAAATTTCAATACGCAAATACAGAAACAGATGATCTCTGGCAATCGCTTCAATCAGCCTCGAAAGTCCCAGTTTCTGAAGTAATGGAAGCCTGGATCTATGGCAAGGGCTACCCCCTGGTTACTGTTGAAACCCTGTCCAAACGTCGCTTTGCACTAAAGCAGGACCGCTTTCTGTATAGCGAAGGCGCCAGTGAAAAAACTCAATTCCAAGTACCTGTGATCGTTAAAGCGAAATGCGGCAAGCAAATACTGGAAAAGAGAATTCTGCTCAAACCAGAAGGCGCGCAAATTGAATTTGATGCGGATGTAGATTGGCTGGTAGCAAATGCTGGTGGACACGGCTTCTATCGCGTGCAATACGATCAAAGCGCTCTTGCCCTTTTCAAAATCGAAGTACTGCAAGAACTTGAAGCAATAGAAAGGTTCAATCTCATTGCCGATGCCTGGGCTCTGACAATTGCCAATCGATCGTCACTTGCAGAATACCTCAAGTTTCTCTTGTGTTTCTCCGAGGAGCGCGACAAGAACGTTTGGAGCGCCATAATTATCTCGATGCTATATCTATACAGGCTGGTTCGCAACGATCAAGAAGCGAGTTTCAATGCATACGTCACAAAGCTTGTTAAACCTGTATTGGACAAAATCGATTGGCCGGATGCAAAGCAAAAATCAGATTCCAGTATGGATCAAGTTCGAGCGCAACTAATTAGCTGTCTGGGTACTTTGGGCGACGACAGTAGTGTGCAAGCACGTTGTCTGGAATTGCTTTCACAGTACAACAAAGATAAATCAAGCATAAATGCAGAGTTAGTTCCTTCATTGATTCACGTTACTGCATTTGCCGGTGGCGACAATGAGTTTGCGCAATTCACAAAGGGCTTCAAGGAAGCTGCTACTCCGCAAGAACAAGATCGGTATCTCTATTCCCTGGCCCGATTTAGAGGTGAGAAGCAAATACGAAAGGCGCTTGAGATGGTGCTAAATGGAGAGGTGAGAAGTCAAAATGCGCCGTTCTTGCTGCGCGAACTCCTTCTTAATCCGTATGGACGTACCCTAGCCTGGCAGTTTACGAAAGAGAGATGGACGGAAATTCACGAATTCTTTCCAATGCAACTTGTTGTACGAATGCTTGATGGCGTTACTGGTCTCGTCACAACTGAATTGCAATCTGATGTGCATGCTTGGTTCAAGAGTCATGAACTGTCCTTCGGCAAGAAAACGCTCGATCAACACATCGAAAAGTTGGACAATGCTGTTGCCCTTATGACACGTGAGCAAAACACTCTAAGCACGAAAAATTGGTAGCAACCACGAGTCATTGGCACTCAACAAAAAAGGGCAGCCGGAGCCGCCCTCAATTCTTGTCACCGCATGTGGTATTAGAATACTTTCACAACACCAAGGTTTAACAAGTGGTGTGCATGAGTTTTCTTTTTGATGATGGTTGTATTGTTTGCCGGTGGCTCAACGATAATTGGTCGTTCATCTCTAACTACAGTTGGAGAAGATTCAACAGTGGTGGTACGTTCTACTAACGGTCCACTTTCAGTCGTTACGGTCGAATAGGTGTCGGCATAAACAGCCGAGCCAGCTACAGTTACGGCGGCTATTAAGCCAAGCGCCGATGCTAATTGCAATTTCATTATTTGGTACTCCTCTTACACGCTTTCAGAGGTACAGACGTGGTTTGCAAAAGTGAGTTCCGCACCAGAGTTTGCTCAACCGCTGCGATAACCGCGCAGTGCTTCGCCAGGGCGTGCCCACTTATTAACCGATCGAAAAATCGATCAATTGTGTGGCTGATATGGCGGTATCAAGTTCTATGAAGCCAACTCTGCCGCACTCAATATAAGTTATTGAGCTCTATACGCTCATGGATAAAGGCTTTAAGAACCTCAGTACTGCTGAGAAATCATTCTCTTGACTGCTGTATTTCTTCATTCATAGAGTTGGGTTACATCTACCTTTTATTTTTTTGAGAGATCTTTTCTTAGACGATTCGCCTTATTCGAATTTGAACCCAACCGCAAATCTCAGCTGAGATTTGTTCCTTACCAACCCAAAAAGCACTTGCGTTAGCAATGTGTGACGAAAGGACTTGCCTGTATGCCCAAAGAACCATCAAGAACACTGCCTCCTGTTTCCTCGCTTGAGTACAGCCTAAGAGCATGGGAGGACCTCTGGTACCTGGTACAAGTACGTGAACGTGTGCGTGCCGCTACTCATCAACCGCTTTTGTTCGGCGAAAAGCCCCGCGTCGTGCAGAATCACCGTCATTTCCGAGATTTTCTCCTGAACCGCTACAGCGGCAAAAGAGAGCTCACGATCGACGACTTCGATGCACCTACCTCGAAGCTGCACCAGTCGTATTGGGGCCATCTGCATGTGGTTTTGTCTGGTTGGTGCGGGCATTCTCGGCGGGTCTATCAAGTTCAACCGGAATTGCAAAAGGTGCTGGAACACACGTCGCTCCAGGGCATGACATGGGAGGACATTCACCTGCCCTTCAAAGCTTTTGCAATTGAGCTGTCATTTCCACTCTTCACCCCAGGCGGTGCCGAGTGCGACATGATTCTGGTGAACGCAGGAGCGGATGACGCCTATTGGACCTTCGCCACACTGCGAAAAGATCTGCGTGGCTATGAGCGCGTGGATCGTGATCACATCGAAAAGCAGCTCAAGAGGGGGAAAAATCAGCGTGCCTCGCAGCTTGTCGGGAGTTATCTTCCTGTGGTCGAGGGGTTGGAAGGCAACTTCATGACTCTCGGTAATCAGGATAAAGGCGAACCGATTCTTCAATCTCTGGAGCGTGTGACACGCGAGGAATGGGAGCGCACTGGTAAACGCGTCAGTCACGCAGCTCTGATGGAGAAGCAGGTGCAGATGCTGCGCATTGCTTTTGGCTTGCCGCTATATTTGAGCAGCTTGCCGGTCCAGAAGAACCATCTAGAAGCCACACCGAGAACACCCGACGATCAAGTGCGTCTTCGGAGCGGTTTGCCTGATCCAAACGTAATCAGTAACCATGCAGAAATTTTCAGCGTTTCTAACCGGTTCAAGTTGGGCCGAATGGAAAGGCTCTACATGGGTCTGGAGGGAACGAAAGAAGAGCAGGACGCAGTGCGTAATTCTGTTGGTCGTGAAATGAGTTGCCACTTCCATCCTGGTTACTGGAGGCGGAAACCATTTTGTGGAAATGATCCTAATGCACCAAGAGTGGTGGAGGTCAGTCCATACATCGTCCGTCGCGATCGCCTGCCAGAGGGGTCGTTGCCGGGTGGTGCTCAAGTTCTTCTCAAGTACATCGAGTAACGCTTAAGACGACCGGCATATCAACCAGGGTATGCCGATCTTAACCCCTTAAAAATCGTTAGGGAGACGAACTATGCTCATGATTTACTCAACATATCGGGTGGGACGTTGGGCCGTTTTCTTAAACGTCCTGGCTACCATTCTGGCTTTGGTTTGGCTTTTGCTGTCCGCTTGGGCACTGGTAGACCAGAGCTTCCTTTACACCCGTGTCGGAGCGTATACGTGGCTGCTTTCGATGCTAATGGCGTCGCTCCTTGCCTTGATTGGCGCCTTAGCCAAGCGCAATCATAACCAGCGCTTGCGGCGGCACCATTTCAGACGGGCGCGCGCCTGAGAAGTTTAAGTCCTGGTCCAGAAGAGGTCGGAATCACCATAATTCCTAACCCTCCATTGGACCAGGACTTTACTTCTTTCCGAGTAAATATTATATTATATAGTAATACTACGATTGCGATGCCAAAGCGTTTTAAGCTCTCGATTTACGATCGATCGAATTTTAAGATTTAATTGGAAGATCAACACAGAATGTCGAGCCTTTAGATGGTGCACTTTCGAATGTGATCGAGCCACGCATTAAATGCACGAGGCTCTTACTGATCGAAAGTCCCAGTCCAACGCCGCCAAATTTTCTGGTGTTGGATATATCGGCTTGCACAAAGGGTTGAAATATTTGCGTTTGCAGTTCAGGGTCGATGCCGATGCCTGAATCAGAAACAGTTATTTCGAGAGTGCTATCGCCCTTCATAGCGCATTTAACTCTTACGAATCCTTTCTCTGTAAATTTAATGGCATTGTTGACCAAATTCAAAAGCACTTGCCTGATTCGGCTTGCATCACCATCAATATTCTGTGGTACCTTTTCGGCTATTTCGCTCTTAAGTTCTAAATTTTTAGCGCGTGCGTCCGGTGTCATCATGTCTACCACTCCGGTGACAAGTTCGCGCACATTTACCGACTCAATTTCAATTTCGAAACGACCAGATTCTATTTTCGAAAAATCTAAGACCTCATTGAACAAATCGAGAAGATGGCTTGCTGATTCCATTATGTGCTTGTTGAGACCATGAATTTCTTGAAGAGAATCTCCATCTTCAATCAATTCGGACATGCCCATAATTACACCAAGAGGTGTCCGAATCTCGTGGCTCATGTTGGCAAGAAACTGCGATTTGATCATCGAAGTTTTTAAAGCAGCGTCTCTTGCGGTTACCAATTCGAGTTCTAATAACTTTTGTTTGTCGATATTGCGAGTGATGCAGACAGCACCAATCACCTCTCCCTTGGGGTTCTTGACCGGGCTTGCATCGATGCTTACGAACATGCCACCTTGCCCGGTTTTAAACTGCAAATATATTTCTGCGTTGCGAACAGTTTCACCATTTAAGGCTCTTAGAGCCGGTTGCATCTCCAATGGCAGGAGTGTTCTTTTATCAGCGAAATAGCTGTTGAAGGCCAAAGTCCATGCGCTTGCCTGTTTTTGCATTGTTATGTGTTCGCCAAAAAGGGCTCGGCCGGCTGGATTTACAAGAAGCAACTTGTAATCTTTATCAAAGTAAAGTGCGGCATCTGCCATATTAGTGAGCACAACATTTACAAGTTGTTCGTTTTCAATCAAGCGCTCATTGGACAGGAATAAAAGCTCTTCAGTAGAAAATAAGCGCACCACTTGGATGAATAAGAGCACGAAGCCGCTCAACATCAAGAGTCCCAAAATTGGAAAGTAAGCCTGTATCGAGGAAAGATCGGAGCGCGTTTTATGCAAATCATACGTGGTGGCAGCAAATAAACTGCCATCAAGCTGATCTGTTAGCGCGTTTACACGATCCATTGTCTGTCTATGATCTTCCAGCGTTTGAGTAAGCGTATCCTGATCAACATTGTTTGCTTTTAATTCAATTAACTGCTTGAGCTCACGAAGCTCCTGATTCAGTCCGCTTTCAATGTTATTCATGAGGCTGTCGTGCGTGGAGTTCTCACGAATTTCTACACCAAGCTGACCGAGCTTAGCTGGCAAAGTAGCAATTGCAGTACTATATGGTTTCAGGAAAGAGCCTTTGCCTGTGAGGACATAGCTGCGCGCAGCGACCTCAGCATCTTTAAGCGACCCGACTGCTTCTAAAAGATGAGCCCGATATTCTCGCTGAGAATCCACAAATTGTTCCAGCTTAGCCACGTCAGAAGTGGTTCGCCAGGCTGCTAGATATACGATTGCCGATAACGTAAACAGGGCAATCAGGCCAAAAATGAAGATGCGTTTCGGATTTGCGAACATATCAAACCTTGTTGGGGGCCTTTTGTTTGATACCTCACCGAATACGGTATCACGATAATTTATTAAACGCCAGCTCTTGTTGGAAACGTCCAGCCCAGCTGTTGAATAACTTCGTCAAAAGGCTGACCTGTTTGGCGGCACTGAGTGAGGGCAATAATAGCTTGCTCCATGTTTATAAATCCTTCGCGAATTAAAAATTGAGCCCGTAAGGTTGAGTTGAGCAGGGCATCGTCTATGAAACCGGCTGATAGCAGCATACGCCCGAACAGTCCGGAATTTTTGACGCTAAGATCAATAGCCTTTTTAATATCATCCTCAGTCACTATGTTGGCAGCTTTGAGAATATCTCCAATTTGAAAAGGATCATCTTTTGCCGGTTGTTTTGCACCGAGATCAGCAAGGGCTTGCGACAGCGTGAAGCGCTGCAAAGCTACTTGCTTGAGGGATTGCGAAGCTTGCAAACTGTTGAGTGTGCCGTTTGCCACCATCTCTTGCAATTTCAACGCCGCTTCCAAAACTATATCTGTTGTTAAGCCAGCTTGCAGAAAAATCTGTCCAATCGGAACTCGCTGCACAAGCGATTTTTCAAGGGCAGTCATTAGATCACTTTCCAAAAGCAGATCGGAAAGTAGATAAAGTTCACCGAGTTTGACGGATTGTTTAACGGGTGGACGGAAGTAACCATGATCGGCAAGCGAAGTTTCAATGCTGACACGACGTCTTCTTGCTGATGCCAACCCTTCTATTGCTTGTTCTCTTGAGACTTTGCCATCACGAACCAACACCTGGGCGGTTAGGGCAGCCGAGAGCATCGTTTCAGTAATCGCTTGCGTCAAAACCAGAATGCGACCGAGAGGTAATCCTGTTTCCTGGCTGGATTTCAGCGCTTCGCCCAATTGTCTTTCCGAAATAACCTGGGCGGCTGTCAACAACTCCCCCAATTTGGTTGAGCGGGCTTCTTCACGAGCTTGAAAATTCAATTTCGTAAGCGCTTCTTCAAGAGGAATATTGAGCTGAGCGATTAATTTGAGAACTTCTACCGCATTTTCTGCCGCAAGAAGTTGATCTTTCACCATTGATTGAGCGCTAATTGCCCCTTGCAGCGCGTTATCACTCATTGCACCCGACATTATCAACACTCTGCCAATTGGCAGCCCTGTTTCGGACGCTGTTCTTATGGCATCTTCAAGTGTTTGTGAGGTGAGCAGACCTGCGGCGATGAGCAATTCACCGAGCTTGACAGGTTTGGTATCCGAACTCACCGCTGACAACCTCTAATATCCTCAAGCACGCCTATAGAGTACTCTTCAAAAATTTGCCCATATTTGCAGATTTAGTATGCATGTTCCGGCAAGCAAAGTTTTTTGATGCTTTCCTGAAAACAACAACGGTCGGAACTGGCCCTGTTCCAACCGTAACAGTATGAAATAATTGCAGTTGTAAAATCTACCCCCAACCGGATTCGAACCGGTGTCGCCTCCGTGAAAGGGAGGTGTCCTAGGCCTCTAGACGATGGGGGCAAACCGAATCTCTTGTTGAACGCATAACATGCGTCCAGCCTGGTGCCAGAGTCCGCGAATGGCCAGAATAACAAACCGTGATCTTCGGTGTCAACAGGCCTCGCCTAACCCACAATTCGCTGTAATACTAAACTATTAGTGAAAAAGGCCAACTGCAAATGACCGAAGACAGTCTATACAAGACTTTCAATCATTATCTCAAAGACAAATTTGGGGAGCGCGTTTATCGCGTCCCACTCGATGCCGGTTTTACCTGCCCAAATCGAGATGGCGTTAGGGCATTTGGCGGCTGCACTTTTTGTGATGATCGCGGTTCTGGCGCACCGACAATTAATCGCTACATGAGCGTAAAACAACAATTGGACAGCGGGATTGCTCGCATCAAAAAGCGCTTTAAAGCGAAAAAGTTTCTCGCTTATTTTCAAGCTTTTACGAACACATATGCACCGGAAGGCGTGCTGAAAGAACTTTATGATCTCGCCTTGAGCACTCCGGATGTTGTGGGTCTTTGTATAGGAACACGTCCGGATTGTTTACCCGACAATGTGCTTGACTTGTTAGCCGAATATAACGAGCGTTCTTTCGTCTGGCTCGAAATTGGACTGCAAAGCGCATTCAATGCAACACTGGACAGAATAAATCGCGGTCACAGCGCCGAAGAATATTTTGATGCAGTGGCGCGCGCCAAGAAACGCAATCTCAATGTAGCAACACACCTCATTTTTGGTTTGCCCGGAGAAACTGAGGAAGACATGCTTTCCACAGTGCGCCAGATTTCTGCAAGTCCACTTGATGGTGTCAAAATTCACCAGTTGTGTGTGTATAAAGGAACAGCGATGGAAGAGGATTACCGCCGTGGAGAATTGCCTTTGCTCGCTGAAGACGCTTATATAGATCTTGTTGTTCGTGCACTTGAGCTGTTGCCGTCAAACACAGTCATCATGCGCTTGGTGGCTGAGGGCACAGAAGAGGAACTCGTCGCTCCAGATTGGTCATTTGAAAAGGCGCGAGTCATGGAACGCATCGAAGCGGAAATGAAAAAACGCAAAACGTATCAAGGCCGATTGCAGTCGAACTCTCAAGGCGTCGAAGCAAGCTCGCGTGCGCGCACTAGAAGTGCTGCTCCAACAATACCGGCATAGTCACCTAATTCTGCGCGCACTATTTCAACTCGCCGCCCTGGAATGCGAAGGGCTTGTCGACGTGCTTCCGTTTCAGCAATATTGAAGTACATCTCTACTGCTTCAATTACGCCGCCACCAAGAATTATTCTTGTCGGATTGTAGAAATTGATAATCGTTGCAAGTCCGGCGCCCATTGATTGAGCGGCGCTGGTTACTATTGATGTAACGAGATCATCTCCGGCTGCAATTGCATTGGCTATTGCTTTTGATCGTAATGTACCTTTTGCAAGATCAACTTTTTCGCGAATCAAAGAATCTTGACCACGATTCAGACCAGCAACAATTGCTTTTGTAATAGCAGTACGTGATGCATAGGCTTCTAGACATCCAAACGCACCACAACCACATTGCTTGCCGTTCGGAACAAGCACAATGTGACCAATTTCTCCTGCTGTTGCACTTGCGCCAAGGTGCTGTTTTCCTTCATGAATTATGCCGGAACCTATGCCTGTTCCAATGAAAACACAAACAAAATTGCTGCAGCCTCTTCCGGCGCCGAAGTATTGCTCGCCTAGAGTTGCAACTTCAACATCATTTCCTAATCGGCATGGCACGCCATAATACGAGCTAATTGGATCTGTAATTGGTATGTCACTGACAGCTAGATTTGGACCAAAAAGGAGCACGCCTTTTTCACGGTTTACCTGGCCAGGAGCACCTACTCCGATGCCGGCAATGTGTTTTGGCTCCATCCCGGCTTCTTGCAAGGCTTCATCTATAGCCGAGATTAGTCTCCTAGTTATATCGTCTTGTTCTTGCTGGGTACGCGTTTTTTTTCGTGCCGTGCCTACGAGTTGACCCGTCTCAATGTTCACAACACCTGCGGCAATTTTTGTGCCGCCGAAGTCGACGCCTACAGCAAATCTATCTGAAGCCATTTGTGATCCAAGTGTCCGAGGGGAATTCACACCAACGATCAAGCAGTCAAATCAAATGATAGCAATCATCAATGGTTGATAGTTGAGAGAGCGGCCTGGTTGGAAGTTGATAATTCCTCAACGTTGGCCTCGTCATCTTTAACGAACTGACTAATGTCATCATGAATTTGGTAGGTTGAATAGTGATGTGGCGCTGGTTCCCCAACAAACACACCTATTGAACTAGCGACACGTCGTTCGGCAGACTTAGCCGCTCTGGTCACGGCTTCACCTTTTACGACCATGGTGGTCGAACCGCCACCGTCGAGATTAAGGGCTTCTGTTGCTCCCATTTTTTGCAAAAACTTAGCTAGGTCCCAGAGTGTGTGGGCGCCTTCAATTGTTGCCAACAAGAGGTGGTTGTTCGCCGTAACGGCTGCAGCTGTGCGCGCGTGAATGCTGGCACTCGTCCACCCGGCGCGGAAGCGTTCGTCTTTGAGGTCAACAAAGAGATTGCCGTCCTTTATAAGGAGTGGTCCGCCGCTTACGGCTTCTTGAACATCAGACCAGGAGTTGGGAGCTGTTTGCCAAACCATGTGCGTGCGGTCGCCAACGTGCAGCTTCTCGACAGGACCGCCCTTGGAGTCGGTTAGAACCATACCGCCATAGGGGATCGTTAATTCTTGCAGACTCTTATCCACGACTCGCCCGGTTGCATCGAGTGCGACGAGACATCCTTCATAAGGCAAGCGAATGAAGCTTCCCCAACGGCGTGTATATGCAACCAGCCTTGATCCGGTGCGGCGAGGTTGATTAATGTTGTTAATCCAGATATTCGGCACTTCTGTATTGGAGGTAGCAAGTTGACCGCCAAGTTTTACTCGGTCTACTCTGCCAAAACCCTTCTTTGTTATGCCAAGGGAAACTCGATCGTACAAAGGTCCCGCTACCCACTCCCCGTCTACGATTAAAGTACCAAGAGGTGTGCCGTCTTTTTTGAAGTAATTTGCATTAACGGCGGCAAGAGCGTGGGATTGCTTAACGTGATCGCTTACATCTTTGAGTTGATTGAAGGCATCGCCAGCCATGATCGGCCGCACTTTGACTCCTGGGTTTGTCAAATCTATATCTAGAAGGTTGATGGTGAGCGGCCCTTTCAGGCTCTTATAGATAACCCCATCGGCAATTTTTGCGCAAGAAAGCTTGTCCGCATAGTCTTGAGGCGAGTAAACGACAACCTTCTCGTGAAGGACTTTTGAGTGTTTGCGTACCCGCATCGGCTTTTCTTTTATGGAGCTGGCTAAGTGTCTCGATCCATTCGGCCCTCTCCTTCTTACCGAGGAGACGCGGCTCGATCTTGGCTCCGGTTGGCTTTGTTGAACATGCCGACTGCGCGCGGGCATCATATGGTTGTGCATCAAGTGCAACGAATGTGATCCCAAAACTCCGATCGCCTGAGCCGCTCCGCTATTCAAGAGCATGCTGACAGATATAGAAAACGCCAGGGCTTTAAGCCTCATTCATGCCTCTCAGAGCCTAGTAACAAAGAGCGAGAATCGCTGTGCAATCCTGTTCTTTTATACCCAAAACTTAAATTCATTAACAGTATTGACATTATCGAAATTTGTCCTCCGAGCTCTTGGGGACTTATTTTCGGTTTGGAATTACGAAGGGTAATAAGGGGTTCTTTCGAGCTCCTACATAGTTACTATGCCACGTAAATCGGGAGGTTTTCGTGACTCGACTGAAATAAGCAAAAATGAGCCCGACCAATATACCGAACGCCACGGCAACCGCGTCACAGACAAAGCGATTTGGGGCTGTACGGTTGAACTATAACTTACGTAACAACCGAATCGAAGATGGAACCATATTTGGTACCAATTTTGGTGCTAGCTATTTGGCCGTTTTGCCAGCGGGCTTAACGACATATTTTGCTTCATAGGAAAGCTTCGCTTCTTCTTGCCTTTCTTTTGGCAAAAGCGGGAAGCCCAATTCATAACGTTGTTTCAAATAAGCTCTCGCCAAGCGCTCAGATAGCTTGCGAATTTTCAATATTGTCGCCATGCGTTCATCACGACCAAGCACACCTCTTGCATCGAGCAAATTGAAAGTGTGCGAACAATGCAATATTTGCTCGTACGCCGGCATAACCAGGTCCAGATTCAAAAGCCTGTCCGCCTCAGACTCGTACATCTCATACATATTTTGCAAGAATGCCGGATTGCTCTTTTCAAAATTATAGGTAGATTGCTCCACTTCATTGCGGTGATATAACTCACCATATGTGGTGCTATCATTCCATTTTAAATCGTAAACGCTCTCAACGTCTTGCAAATACATAGAGAGTCGCTCAAGTCCATATGTGATTTCAGCAGCTACTGGTCGCACTTCCAAACCACCAGCTTGCTGGAAGTATGTAAATTGCGTGACCTCAAGTCCGTCTAACCAGACTTCCCATCCAGTGCCCCAGGCGCCCAAAGTAGGCGATTCCCAGTTGTCTTCCACAAAGCGAATATCGTGTTCTTTGGCATCGACGCCAAGGACTTTCAAGCTTTCAAGGTAGATGTCTTGGACGTTGTCGGGTGATGGTTTGAGAATGACTTGGTATTGAAAATAATGTTGCAGGCGGTTCGGGTTTTCGCCGTACCTGCCATCGGTTGGGCGCCGGCAAGGATCTGCGCAGGCCATAAGCCAGGGTTCAGGGCCAAGCACTCGCAAAAAAGTGGAAGGGCTCATTGTTGAAGCCCCCTTTTCGAGATCAAAAGCCTGCATGATCAAGCAGCCTTGCTTGTCCCAGAAAGAGTGCAGTGACTGAATTACCTGCTGAAAGTTGAGTGCCATTGCTTACTGTCCAATTATGTTTGTACGGGATAAAAGCCTCAGTTTAACATCGCCTCCCAAGTCACAACCAATTTGAGGCGGGGCGCAGTCACTAGCCGCATAATCGGCCGCACTGTCCAATTTTTAGTGATATCTGCAATTTATCAGCCGCTTTCTGCCTGATTGGTGGCTCTCAGGACCTGTACTTCACTGTTTCCAAGGATGTAGGTTTGTGTATTGTGGAGGCCGTTGCTGCTTGACGACTGGATTATTCCAAGTGATGAAGCAGTTTGTCAAAGCAGTTTGTCTAGGTTTTGTGAAGGGCGGGCATAAAATAGCCGTTGCTATATAAGTTGGCTAACGAATAAAAATGCCTTGGCAAAAGGCGAAGGAAGAGGATTAGGGGTGACTCACGCAGATACCGTCAAAAATTCACCGGATACGGTGGCACTTCAAGCCAAGACAAAAGCACTTTTGGATAATATCCACCACGTTATCATCGGTCAATCGAAATCAATCAAACTCACTGTTACAGCCTTCCTAGCCGGCGGTCACGTTTTGGTAGAAGATGTACCGGGTGTAGGCAAAACACTTTTGGCAAAAACGCTTGCTCAATCTGTACGTGCATCTTTCAAACGGGTGCAATGTACTCCGGACTTATTGCCGTCGGACGTATGCGGCGTCAGTATTTTCCAGCAGCACGACAGCACGTTCAAGTTTGTGCCCGGACCAATCTTTACCAACATTTTGCTTGCAGACGAAATTAATCGAGCCACGCCGCGAACACAATCTAGTTTGCTGGAAGCTATGGAAGAACAGCAGGTCACTACAGATGGTATCACTCGTAATTTGCCGGACCTTTTCTTTGTTATAGCCACAGAAAACCCAATTGAATATCACGGCACTTTCCCTTTGCCGGAAGCGCAGTTAGACCGATTCATGATGTCTTTATCGCTTGGTTATCCCGAACCTTCCGGTGAATTGGAAATTCTAGATAAAACCCTCATAGATGGCTCATTTACGATTGAACCGGTTTTGACAATCGAAGATGTTTTGGCGGCTCGCCAGGCTGTCAAACAGATCTTTGTTGAAAAATCGGTTAAGCAATACATTGTCGATATCGTCAACTCCACACGCACACATGATCAGATTGCACTGGGTGTAAGTCCACGGGGCAGCCAACTCTTAATGAGAGCTGCGCAAGCTGCGGCTTTTGTGGAAGGTCGCGAATTTGTAAGACCGGAAGACGTGAAGATATTAGCGCCCTTCGTGCTAGGGCATCGCATTATTCCAAGCATATCCGACAGTCGCACTACCAACAGCCAGATCATCGAGCGTCTATTGAGCAATGTTCGCGTCCCCGTTTAAAAAGACACCGAAAGAAAAGCAAAGTAGCTCCCGGGAAGATTCTTCTTCCAATATCGTGGACGCTGTTCGAGGGTTCGTGCGATCGCTTCTCCAAAGGTTCGATCAAGACCAGAAGCCCTATGATGTTTGGGCTTTTGGCGGTTGGAGGATTAGCGTCTTTCCTGCCCTTTCGTTGTATTTGCAAACGAAATGCATAATTGCAATTATGATATTTTTGCTCTTTTATATTTTCGCCGGCGAAACGTCCAGCGAATGGATTTATCTTCTGACCGCCGCTGTTTTTGCTGTTATTTCCCTAGGGGTAATCCTGCCGCTTTTGCAGATTGTTGATGCTAAGACATCAGTATTCGTCCCTGGTGAAGCGTTCGCCGGTGAAAAGGTGGCTCTAGAAGTGCTGATATCTCATGCGATTGTGAAAGGGGTCTGGTGCCGTGTTTTTCCCTTGCGATGGTTGCGCTTGCGGATTAATCTCGCTAACCAATCCGGAAAAGTGACGGAAGGATTGATTCATCCTGCTGCTGTCGATTACGTTGGCGATGCCGAATCTGTTTATATTGTAAGCGAGCCACTTAAGCGCGGTGTCTACAGATTCGATTCGCTTGAAGCAGCGTCATGTTTTCCATTCACAATGGCGTGGTGGCTTGGTAAGGTGTCCGCCACACTTTTACAGAAGAGCCTCTCAAAGGATAATGGACAACTCACTGTTTATCCTATTTTGATGCCGATGCGTGGACGCTTTTTGCAAACGCTTGGCGCATCCGGAGCATTGAGCGGTCGTTTAACTGAACGCAACCGGACAGCGCAGGCATCTGCATCCGTAAGAGGACTGCGCGATTACCGTTCAGGAGACAGCCCTCGTTGGGTGCACTGGCGGTCCTATGCACGGACCGGCAAGATGGTTATCAAGGAATTTGACTCCGAGTCTTCACCACAGTATTTCATCGCTTTTGATACTTTTGCTAATTGGCGCACGGAAGAGCAATTTGAGCTGGCCGTCTGTCTTGCCAACTCTTTGATGCACTGCGAATCGGAACTTTTGAAATTTGAATTGCTTGTGCCACCTTCTGATGAAACTAAGGATGTGTGGGGAATGCCGCCTGGCATTCAGCGCAGTCGGGAAATTTTGGCACGGGTACAGGCCCACGGAGATGCTCCCTTGGGTGATACACAAAGCGAAGGGCACAGCGATCCATACCAGCGCATCGAAACAGTATTTGCTGAAACGCTCAAGAAACATACCGGCGGTGTCATGTTTAGCATTGTGCCAGGCGGCAGTTCTCGTGTCGTCAATCTTTTGGAAGCAACAATCGATAAGTCCGGCAGAGCAGGCTTTATGCGCACACGTTCCGTGCGCCGTTCAAGCGGAGAAGCCGAAGAATCCGAAGGGCATTTCAGAGGCAAGGTAGTGGCAAGGGTTTCTCACCTAGAACAGATTACGATGGTATGAAAAAGATATTTGAGAGTACTTTTGATAAGTTGTTAGAGCGCCTCGCTCCTGTCTTGGAGCGCATTGACAGAATTAACGACAAAGAGGAAGCGAAAGCAAATAAAGCAATTCCGGAAGATTCCATTGCCATAAGAGTGGTCATGACCTTGATGGCATTTCTCGTTATTGCACTGGCTTGTTATTACGGCAATGCTTCGCTTCTTCTGACGCTCGTTTATTTGTGTGTTTGCTTTGTAGGTAGTTATCTCGCCTATGTTTGCAGGGCACGTCCAAACGTGCTTTTGTCCTGGACAACGATTCTCTTAACGGTTCTTGTGATGGGGAATTTCATTCAGGAAATTATGATGCAAATGTACATAGGCAAATTGAGCCCGTTGATGCCGTTTATTATGGCAGTGACAGGACTTCAGGCCCTGCATATGTTTGATCTAAGAACACGCACCGATATAAATATTTCTGCTGCGATTGGCATATGTGTCTTTGCTTGTGCTGCTGCGATTGGTAAAGACATCGCTTTTGGTGTGGGCGTGCTCGTCTATATTTGTCTTGCTTCTGCCTTGCTTTATCTTGAGTGCGTTTCTTCGAGTACAGAAGGTGTGAAGAAGGCGACTTCCAACCGGGAACTATTTGCAGAGCCGAAATCTCTCGGTAAGCAACGTACGAAAAGCACCACAGGTAGCGCCATACTTGCTGTCTGTAGTTTGCCTGTTTTTGCCATAATTGTTTTCTTGAGTATTCCAAGAATTGAATCATTAGTGGACCATATTGCTGCTGCAATTTACAGCATAGTCAACCCCGTAAACGTAACGCTGACCTTGCCCAATGGGTATCTCGGCACAGGGGGTGGCAACGATTCTGGTGCCACATCGGCAGTTGGATCTGGGGCATTCGGTGGCAAAGCTGGTGCAGAGTTCAAAGGAACGCATCAGCTCAAAGACGATGCTTCTGCCGATAGTCAAAAAGAAGTAAGGCTGCCTGCGTCCTTTACGCCATCGAAAGGGAAGACCCCACCTGAGAAGCCACCCGAGAAAGAGCAAATTCCGCAAGAACAATCTCCTTTGCCTTCTACGATGAATCTTGCCGATGCAAAAACAGAAGAAGAAATGACTCTTATGTATGGCAGCGGCAAAGCAGGTATCGCCCAAGAGGACAAAGTTCTATTTACTCTAAATTGCCCTCGAGAGGTCTATTTGAGAAGACTCTGTTTTGACTCTTTCGATGGCATAGATTGGCACATGAAAAGTCAGTCCAAGGTTGACTACCTTGAAATGAATCCGGATGTTTATTACCCGCTTGGAACTACCTACGGATTGCGCGAAATAAAGGTAAGCGGAGTTGACATAAAACAAGAAATAACCGCAAACGAACCGCTCGGGCACATTGTTCCGGCTGCCTGGCAGCCAACTGATCTGCAAATCCCAGCGAATAAGGTTTCAGTTGATATAAATGGCGTAATTCGATCTCCGGATGGTATTAATCCTGGTGACAAAATCGGCGTTCAATCTCATGTTCCTGTCTATGATCTCCGCCTGCTGCGCAGCGAAGGAATAGATCCGCAAACCGAGAAGGAGCTGCGTGAAAAGCTGGCAACCGATCTCGAACTGCCGAAATCGATGGCGCCGGAAATTCAGCTTTTGGCACAAGGTATCGTCGGAGATGGTGGAGATTGGTTTGCCAGGGCCGAAAAGATTTGCAAATACTTGCGCTCAAATTACAGCTATAAAGTTAGCGGAGTCGCTCCCCCGAAGGACCAGAAGAACCTCGTCAACTATTTCTTGCTTGAATCTAAATCTGGCGACTGTACGCATTTTGCCAGCGCCTTTGTGATTCTATGCCGCACAATCGGTATACCAGCCAGATGCGTAGGCGGGTTTTCGCCTGGTAAGAAGAACATCTTGACCGGCATGATTGAAGTTCGTCCGGCCCAAGCACACGCCTGGGCAGAAATCTATCTGCCGAAATATGGTTGGGTTCCTTTTGATGCGGTTCCGGGCGGCTACATGCCTGATACCAAACCGGATGAGGGCATCCTTGCTTATTTGGGACGCAGTGAAGCCGCTCAATCGATCCAACAATTTGTCAACAACCTGGCTAAAGGCCAACTTGAAAATGCGTCTAAAAATGCAACGGCTAACGAAGCGGCCAACAAAACAGTAAAAAGTGGTGCAAACGGTACTGCAACTGGTGCGGCAGGCGGACAAAGCTCGCAAGGCAAGGACGCAACATCAGAGAGCAAAACGAGCGGGCCGGGAACCTCCGCTGCACAAGCGCCGACACCAGGCTCTAATGTCAATATAAGTGGTGTGTCTGGACGAGCCAGAAGCCTCGGTGGAGCTGAGATCACGCCCAACGAGTTTCAACTGAGCGACAAAATTCACTGGATAGACATGAAGTGGCTCAAAAAGAATTGGCTGGTGATTGTGCTGGCCATTGCGCTTATTCCATCAGCAAGTTTGGCGACTTTCATATTTATCAGAAACCTGAGGTTGGCTAAGCTTGGTATCACTGAAGAGCTGGAAGTCAAACCCTCAACCCAAGTATTCCTCAAAGTAGTTGAAGACCTTTCCCACGTTAAGTTTCGGCGACATCCGGAAGACACGCCGACTGAGATTATCGATAAGGTTCATGTCCTTCTTGTAGACATCGAAAATGATGAATGGCGCGCGAAATTGCCCATTTTGCTTGAAGACTTTATGGACATTTATTGCTCGAGTAGATTTGCACCGCAGGAAGGACCACATTTGCGCGCAGAATTAGAAGAAATGGGGAATAGAATACATATGCTTCTGACTTCCCAACAAAAAGCCAGTTGATACTGGCGTTTAAGCCTCCCTCAGGATACAGTTGTGTTAGGTGCGTGATTTGCCTTTAAGATTTTGCCTTTAAAAAGGCATTAGCAATGGAGAGAAGAAATGGTGCAAACGGTTAAAACAGGAACTCAAATACAACAGGAGTTCGTTCCTCCCTACCCAGCTTCCATTGCGGACACGGGTCTTAAAGAGGGCTTTCTGGAAGAGCTGATCCTCAAAGACATCTACATGGTGAACTTCGCGCTAGGTCGTGAAATAGCCGCCCGCACTTGCCTGCCTTTCAAGATCGTCGAAGAAATTCTGGAAATCTTGAAACGCCAATTACTAGTAGAAGTGCGAAGTTCAGGTGGATTGGCCGACTATGAATACACCCCAACCGAAAAGGGAAGGGACCGCGCTCGAGCATATTTCGACCATAACTCCTATGTAGGAGCTTGCCCGGTACCGTGGACCCGTTACGTTGATTCATTGAAGTACCAGACGATTCGTAGAGAATCTGTAACACCGCGGGACCTTGAAGTTGCCTTCTCGGACATTATGGTTAACCGCCGCACAATCAACTCAGTTGGACCAGCCATCAACTCAGGAAGAGGGATGTTCCTCTTTGGAGAAGCCGGCAACGGAAAGACATCCATTGCAGAACGGATTGTCCGAAGCTTTAAAGGACACATCTTCATTCCGTATTCCGTTGAAATAGACGGTCAAATTATTCGGGTCTATGACTCTCACAACCACGAACAAGTATCAGCTGCGAATTACCCGCGCGATTACGACCACCGTTGGGTTCGTATTCAACGTCCCTGCGTGGTGGTGGGCGGTGAACTTACAATCGACATGATGGAACTGCAGTTTGATTACGGTACCAAATTGTATGAAGCACCAATTCAGCTCAAATCCAATTGCGGCTTGCTGCTGATAGATGACTTTGGCCGCCAAAGAATTGACCACAAGTCGCTTTTGAACAGATGGATCGTTCCTCTAGAAAAGCGCGTTGACTATTTGTCATTACACACTGGTAAAAAGCTCGAAGTCCCGTTTGAACAATTACTTGTATTTTCTACAAACTTGAACCCGGCGGATCTCGTTGATGAAGCCTTCTTGAGACGGATTCCGTACAAGATCAACATCACGAACCCAACCGAAGATGAGTTCAAATGGATATTCCTGCAATACTGTCAGCGTACTGGTGTTCCATACAACGAAGAAGCGGTTAACTATTTGATCGAATCTCAATATCGCAGCGGCAAGCGCAACATGCGTTGTTGCCATCCTCGTGACGTTGTCGATCAGGTCATCAACTTGTGCTCTTTCCTGCAAACAGATCCACGACTCTCCAGAGAATATCTAGACCACGCTTGTGCTGTGTATTTCGCAGCCATGGGCAAACTCTAGAGCAAACTCTCTAAAATAGTTCTCGAAAAGCAGCTGCCGAAAATGACGGCCTGCACCCGTTACTAAAGAGAACTCTAGAGATTGACGGCACTCGGCAATGCCTCTAAAGCATGGCTTTCAATAAACTTCTGAAATAGCTCGGCTACGATTTTTCCGCCGCGGCTGTTTAAATGCACACCATCGGAATGGAATTTCCAGCCATTGATTTCGCCGAGATGATCTGCGGTCTCGCCCATTACCGCTACGCGGAAAGCATCCCAATACATTGGTATCAAACGCAATTCCTTTAAGGATTTGCTCGGTGATCGCTCAAGTTGCTCTACCATGGTTTCGTAAGTCGGAATATAAGTGCAACCCTCAGCCTGAGCTGTTTCGTAAATGATGCGCGATATTTCCTTGATGCTTTGATTCAATGCTCTTTGAAGTGGCTCTTCTGAATGCAAGTCTTCCCCTATAGGAACTAGCGAACACAGCCCTATGGTGGATGATGTTGTGATTCTCAGTTTTCGAACGATAGTGATGAGATTTTCGCGATAGCTCTCAAAAGAAGGTTTGCGCGGCAATCGTCTGGAAAAGGTGAAAAGGCGTTCGGCCTGTTTGGATGAAAGTGCCATAGCGTCATTGGCCCCAATCCAGACAATTACTTTCTGAGGCTGGCAGCGCACCACATCCGGAACACGGAGCATTGCATTGTAAGCGAGGTCTCCGCCCACACCAAAGTTTTTGTATTCGAATCGAGCATCACCTATGCTTTGTCGCAAATCGCCAACCAGGTCGTACGCCTGACCTTTACCGGCAGTGCTACTCGATCCAAGAAAGGCCACCACTTCCATGAACGCATCACCCGATACTTAGGAGTGCAATTACAGGTTACCTAGGGTTGCCGTTTACTATGTTAGATCGAAAATCGTTGCAGAAGACGATTTTGAATACGTTAAAAATGTTGGCTTTGGCTTCCACCAATCGCTTTTGGGCGTATTCCTTCTTGATATATTCGCAGGCAAATGTGACCAGATAGAGTTGCGGCGACCGCTTCAAGAACTCGCGATAATTTGAAAATCGCAGGCGCGAATTTAGCGCGTTTTTAAACCGCTGAGTGATGCTAAAAGTCAAGTTATCATCAGGCTTTTGATAACGCAAATCGTGATTTAAATCATGGTTGAAGAAGAAAGAAAACGTGGTACCATCTTTGGTGCTATAGCCTGCCCCCGTTTGGCCATAAATATCGGCACCCTGAACGCTGGAACTGACCTGTAGTTTTTCTTGTAAACCGGTTATTAGATTAATCTGACCTATCTGTTTTTGGACAGAGGTCCCGACGTAAAGCTCAGCTGGGTTATCTGTAGCTTGACTTGTATTTTCGATTGAGCCGGTCAGGTTAAGTCCAGGCGCGATGTTAAAACGTCCGTCCAATTCAACTGACCCGCGCGTGGCGTTGCGGTCAAATGGGTGCTCCGGGCTGTAAGAGCGTGGAGAATAATCACGTAGTCGAGGTCAGATCAAAACTTGTCCTTCAATCATAAGGACGCCTGTGCCGCCGACAAATACTTGTAGTTCGCCGTTTTTCTTTGTGGCACGCGTATGGATAACAGATGGCATTTGAACTATTGTTCCCTGTTCTATTTGCAAACTGAATTCGCCCTTCCGATGAAATCTGCTCAGATAAGCCGTCAAGGCGCCGTTGCCAACGCCGCAAGCCGGATCTTCCAAACCCTCTCTTGGACAGATGTTGCGCGTGTGTAAATCGTATGACTTGTTGATAGTTTGAAAACAAAAAAGTTGCGCTTCTCTAAGATTGGCTGATCGACACAGTTCATTCAGCGGATCAATATTTCTTTGTGCTTTGTGCAACGCATCTAAAGACGTAAGAGGAACAATGATATGCCCAAGCCCGGTATTGACGCCCTTTATTGGTAGATCTGTATTTATGTGCGATTCATCGATTCCAAATACTGAAGCGATTTCTGCGCGAGAGAATTCGTGATCGATAAATTCGGCCGGCGGTTGTTTCATAGTGACAACCGGTTTGTCAGAATCATCCCAGTTGATATGGATTTCTTGTTTTCCGGCTGGATTTTCTTGTACGTAATTGCTGCCACCTTGTTTAGTAATGATTCCTTTGTGAATAAGAGTCAGCCAAGCAGCTATTGTAGGATGACCGGCGACGGGTATTTCCGACTGAGGGGTGAAATAGCGTAACCGAAAGTCCGCGCCGCCCTCGGCTGGCACAACAAATACTGTTTCAACGAGGTTGAGCTGACGAGCAAGAGCTTGCATTACGTAAGGGGAAATCCCATTTGCAGTAGGAAAAACTGCCGCAGGATTACCCCCGAAAGGACCATCTGCAAAGGCATTTACCACGACAAAGCTCTTATTTGCTTCCATGGTTTTCAATATAGTCGTATGACAACGAATTCTCCTGAATAGTAAATAAGTGCTCCGGTGCTTCAGAGCAAGCGCCTCCGCATTTATGCTGTGCTTTAACGCCTATTGGGCGCCTTTTGTTCTTACGTGCTAGGCTTTTCACGCACAGAAGTTTCTGGAGGTGACCCCATGAGAGCATTGGTTATAGACGCACCGAACAAAAAATGGCAATTGAAAGATTTGCCAAAACCTGTTCCGGGTCCGGATCAAGTTCTTATTCGCATTCACGCCAGCGGTTTTTGTTTTACTGATATCCACCAATCGCACGGCGATTTACCTGGACCATTTCCTCGTACGCTCGGTCACGAACCGGTAGGGACTATCGAAGAAGTTGGTCCGGGCGTAACCATTCGAAAAGTAGGAGATCGTGTTGGTGTACCTTGGACACAACGTGGTTGCGAACGTTGTGAATGGTGCTTGAAGGGCAAACAATTGTTTTGTGCCAACTTAATCGGCACAGCTGCAAGCATGCCAGGTGGTCACGCTGATTACATGTTGGCATATGCTCAGTCGGCAATGTTGTTGCCGGAAAAATTGTCTTTCGACCAAGCGGCACCAATATTTTGTGCTGGCTTCACCGTGTATTCAGGACTTAAAATTGCCAAGCCACAACCAGGAAATCGCATAGCCGTTCAGGGAATTGGCGGATTAGGTCACCTTGCAATTCAGTATGCAAAAGCGAGTGGTTTTGAAACGATCGCAATTTCGCGTTCGCCTGATAAAGATACATTGATCAAATCACTTGGCGCAGATCATATTGTTAGAGATGGTGCGGAACTGGAAAAGAAAGGTGGAGCTGACGTCATTTTGGCGACCAGCAATTCATCCGATGCCGCTGTTGACGCGCTTAATGGCTTGCGTCCTGACGGAGCTATGGTTGTGATGGGATTCGATCCAAAACCATTGAGCATATCTGCTGGAATGATGATCATGAAGCGCGCGCGTTTGCTCGGAAGCCAACAAAATAACAAAGAGGATCTATACGAAGCTCTTCAAATTGCCGCCTCAGGAAAGGTGAAAGTAATAACTGAAGCTTACAAATTTGAAGATATCGAAAAAGTCTACGACCGCGTTGAGAACGGAAAAGTTCGATTCCGAGCCGTTTTCATTAACAACTAAGTAGGCCATTTAGATAGCTATTCTAGATCGCCATTCTAGATCTGAAGTCCGCTAGTCCTCTAGGAGAATGGGCATGGACGTTAGAAAACTAATTCTGGCTGCAGCAATTTTCTTTTCATGTCAGTCGCCTTTCGCTTGGTCCCAATACCAAAAACCCTACAGCGGTAGCCATGAAGCGTACGTAGCATTCACTGAAGGTCGTAAGCTCCTGGTCAGTGGGGATGCCGCACATGCAGCGGAGTACTTCAAGAAAGCAATTGGGATAGATCCAAATTTTGCGGTTGCAGAATCGGATTACGGAGTTGCTTTGTCGGCAATCGGACAAAAGAATGAAGCCATCGCGCATCTGAAACAAGCCACGATAATAGAACCAGCTAACCCAATGTATTGGGAAAATCTGGCTATCGGATTTCAGGCGAAGGGTGATCTAAACGATGCTGCCCAAACCTATGAACACTATCTTCAGATTGCTCCAGAGGCAGCCGATCGTGCCAAAGTACACGCCTGGTTAAACACCTACCATAGAGGTGGCATTGCAGCCTCTGAAAATGCCACGGCACCGGATTACGTTGCTTCTCTTAAACCACCATGGATGAGGTGGGACCTCAATCAGATGCCGCTCAGAGTCTATATAGGTTCGGGTGTTGGAGTCCCCGGATTTATGCCAGAATTTGTAGATCTAATTCCTACGGCTTGCAATGATTGGGCTCATTCGATGCAAGGTAGACTCACTTTTAGGCCGGTACAAAACCCAAACGAAGCCAACATAACGATCGAGTGGACAAATGATATCAGTAAAACTAAAGACCCCGGTGAGGGCGGTCACACGCAGCTCTGGGGGCACCCTGGACATCTTGACCATGCAGCAATGGTCATACTAACTAATGATCCAACTGCCACTGTCCGAATGACACCACAACGCATGAGTTGGATTTTGCACCACGAAATTGGCCACGCCTTGGGCCTTAGCGGTCACAGCCCAAGCCCGGACGATGCAATGTACTTCAACTGCCCGCCAACATCTTTAGCACAATACGCCACCTTAACTGATCGCGATCTCCACACCATCGCCAAATTCTACGGTTTATCTAACTAACCAAAATTTGTCAGATCACAAGCGCTCTTCGCCTTTTTGCTAATTTTCAGCATGACCGATTTAAATCTAAAAATCGGTCATGCTGAAAAAGCGAAAAATGTGAGCCCATCGCTTCACCAATGGTCAGCTTTTCTGGATATTCTCTTACTAAGCTAAGGGAGTTTTACTTCCCAGAATTTCATTTCGAAGTCTTTTGAAAAAATATCCCAGGGCAGGTGTGAGATGTCTTCAATTTTGATACTGCTGACTTTTCGTTTTGGATCTTGCTTGGACTCATACAAGCCCGCGAACTCACCGGTAGTGAATACACCAGGTGAAAGCACAAAGCCGGTTGAAAGCATTTGACGAGGCGCGGTGTAGGTTTTTATCGTCCCATCAGCTAATTGAAGAGTAATGTTCGGTGGCAAAGCTTTATAGATGAAAGCTTGAAGAATTCCAATGGGAGTTCTATTTATTGAAATGGTAGACCAAATAATTTTCTCGCCAAAATCTGGCAACTGAATTTGTTCACCAAGCTTTCCGCTAATACTTCCGGAAGCGCTTAGTTCGATGTTGCGGCTGCCTATTGTGCGTCGCTTGAGAATCAGATCGTGAGTAGTTCGCTTATAGATGTCGTAATGACGAAGCAATTCTAGCCAGGAAGGACTATCATCTAGAGCTGGCAGTCGATTATCAATTGCTGAAGAGACACTAAAGACAATTGATTTCGGTGCAGAATCATTTCGCAGGTGCTGCGCATCTAAATCGAGCAAATCTTCGGAATAGGCTTGGTAGCCTTGAAAAATTGGTCGAGGATCAAGTTCGAGATTATTGGCAAGACCATCTGCAAATTCCCATGGATAAATATCTGCGCTTCCAGTAATGGCGGGAATGGGATGGTCATTCTTTAACTTCGCCATGTAAGCGAGATACTCTTTATTCTGGGGATTTTTCCCTTGAATGGATTCGCTCGCTTCTGAAAAATTATTGGTGCTACGAGCAATGGCAGTGAAGAATATGAGGGCAGGGCCAATACCGATCCAAGTTCCATAAGAGGACGGCAACAAAATGAAGTTTGATACAACTGCCATCACGATTGCTAACTTTACTGCCAGGCGCGAAGCCATTTTGAAAGTATTTGGCAAAAGCAAAATCGACAAAAATGCAAAACAAAGCGCTGGTATGACCACATGCAGCGTAGATGCCTCGTTGCGAGTGAATCCTGCTTTAAATATAAGAACTGACAATCCCACAAATGAGGAGCTTCCTAATAAGACATGAAGCTTTGATTTTTGTGCAATCAGTTGAGAGATTAAGTAAATGAGCCCAGCCACGAGGAGCGCGGTTGGAAGCGCATTTAGATATTCACTAACTTGTGAGACGGCCATAGCTTCGCTGTAACCACGTGCTATAGACCAGGAATTTCGGAAGAAGGGCAGAAGATTTCCCAAACTTTGGTGCGAAAGTAGCCAACCAAATAAGAAGGTAAGCAGAAAGCAGAAAAAGTAATTAGGACTCTTTCTTTTCAGGAGTTGATCCAGGCTGACAAAAACTAGCGACCAGAGCGCGGCTAGAAAGAATGTGAATTTCGATAGGGCGAGCATTCCGGCTAATGCGCTTAGTAAATAGAGATCAAGAGAAACTTTTCGTTCTTCAGTTCCTTCTTCAGGTAGAAACAGAAAATAGCGGTAGCAAATTAGTAAAGACACGGCGAAACAAGTTACATCGCTGAATAAACCGGACAGAGAAATGAGTGCAATAACCCACATGTATTTGAGTGGTTTTGATTGAAAAAGATCGTCGGCGATACGCAAGATGGAGAAGACGACAACGATTGTCAACAGGAGCCAGAATGTCAAGGTCAATAGATAGGTATCTGGGTAGTACAGACGCGGATAGCAGCAGCCAAGGGGTCCGAAATTGAACACGACATCGGTGCCAAACTGCTTGCCGTGCGTGAAGCAATAACTTAGAGCTAATTGCCAACTCGCATTAAGCGGATCATATGTAAGCTCTGGCCCCCTCAAGGGCATGAAAAGGAAAAATGCGTAAAAGAAGCAAGCGATCGCGGATAAGCGTCCCGAGAACCCTCCAGGATGCGGTTCTTTGCGATCGGACACTACTGTCATTTTACCTCCCAACATCTCGAAATTCATGTTAGCATGGGGTGCTCCGTTGGGCGGGATGGCTGCATGAGGAAAGCAGAAGCCTTAGAATTGAAACAAAAGAATAGTACCGGGAGTGGTGCCAGTTCTCGTGCCCCAAGTCCCGGTATGTTTAGTTACGGGCAGGTATTTTCTCAGACGATTAAATTAAGTGCAAACAAAGTAATTGCACCGGCCTTGGTTTGCTTTGCAAGCGCTATTTGGATATCCGCTATATTGCTATCTGGGCTTTCCAAGAATCTTTTGCCTTGGGTTTTAACTCTATCAATAGGCACCTTCTGCTTAGTTTCATGGAGTTTGAACGGGCAGAAAATGCTGCCAAAAAGACTGGCGCTTATTCTTCATCCTGAAGAAAATGAACTGAAAAGCTGGTTATCGCTTTCCTATTGGGTAGCCTCCCTTTGCCTTTTTAGTTTCTTCCTTACGACTTCACCTGTAGAAGAGCCAGTGAAGCACGTTGTTTGCAGGCAAGTTATCGACATTCAGTTGGTAAGTCATGCGGATTACGAAAACAGGCATGATCTCTTACCTTCCACTGAACCCAAACCGTCGCAACGAAAGCGCATCGGTGATGCTGTTGATGCAGTCGGTGATGAAAGCGAGATTCGCAAACCGAATTTGCAACATATAAAGCCGTCTGCAAAGAGAATTCAATCGCCTCAGACGGAAAAGTCAAAGTCAGCTGAAGCGCCAAAAGACGCAAAGATAGCGAATAAGCCTAAAACAGCGGACCCCGCATTCTTTATAAGGCAATCAGCTCCAGACGCTCAGAACAATGCGCCTGCTCAAGGTTTGCCCAAAGCGTTTCCATGGCCTCAGTACACTCCGCGCAATATTCAATTCGTTTCCACACACACCGTTTCTGTTCCTCATTCACCATTAGAGATACAAGAAGTAAAACCTCCTGAATTGCTGGAGGTCACCGAAAATGACGGCGATTCTGGATCAGAATCATGGCAAGCCGGAGGAAGATCAACAGGTGGAAAAGGAACGAAATCGCCCCTAACAGCCTATCTCAAGGAAATGCACAAGAAGCTGAAGAAGGCCTGGATGCCGACTGCTAACTCATCGCGAAAAGCCGAAATTCTATTTCGATTAGCACGAGATGGAGGTGTCGAGTCAGTAAAACTTGTGACATCATCAGGTGACCATTCAGTAGATCAATCCGCAATAGAAGCCATTGCTGCCGCATCGCCCTTTGGAGCTCTGCCTAAGGAATTCTCTGCTCCTTATCTCGATGTGAAATACACTTTCAATTTCCATACAAACGAACTGACGGAATTTAAAAACGGAATGCCATTCTCTGCGCCTGAGGCTAATTGATGGGAGCCCTGCAGCCAAGTGGGCCACCGCACATATTTGCTCATCGTGGTGGTACGCGTTGGGCACCTGAGAATACTCTTGCAGCATTTGGTAAAGCTGTAAAAGCGGGCTGCTACGGAATTGAACTCGATGTTCAGCGATGCAAAAGCGGCGAAGTTATTGTGCTGCATGACGCCACCCTTAATCGAACGACCGATGGCACAGGCTTACTAGTGGACAAAACTTTCAAGGAAATCCGCTTGCTTAGTGCCGGAAAATGGTTTTCGGAGGAATTCGCAGCAGAAAAGCTGCCCACCCTCGAAGAAGTGCTGAACCTAGTAGAGGGAAAACTTGTCATAAACGTAGAAATAAAAAACACGCCTATTGGTTATCCCAATATTGAAGAGGATGTTCTGCGCATTCTAAAACCCTATAAATATCCGGATAAAATCGTCATTAGCTCTCTCGATCACGAACTCTTGGTTCGCATTCATCGAATGAACTGCCCGTACCAACTTGCCTTATTGTCCGATTGCATTTTGGTCGATGTCAAAGACTACGCTGCAAAAGTAGGCGCAAAAGCCTGGAATCCACGATTCTGGACTTTCCGCAAAGACAATCTAGAATCCACTCACCAAGCTGGTTTAGAAGTAAACATCTGGACCGTAAATGGTCCAGACAATTGGCGCGAAGTCATTGCCATGGGCGTTGACGGCATTATCACAGACGATCCACTCGGATTAATGGCGCTTGTCAAAGCCAGCACGTAACAAAATAATGTGACAAAGCCGTTCGCCTTAGCCGCTTATTTTTCCGTTTTTAGCTGTGACCGAAATTCGATTATTTTTCGGGCATCGCGAAAAAGCGAGATTAAAGGGCTAGTCGCCTTCGTTATTTGGCTCTTCTGTGACACGAAACGTTATTTTTAGTCAGTGTATAGATAGGCATCCATGCCGGGTTCCACGTGGACAAAAAAGGTTGGTTTGTACTGTCCGATCACAAAGCAGTGGCTTTGGCGCGAGCCGTCTGGACGATTGCGTGACGGTTTAGCCCAAAGTAGGTATGTCCGCACCCTGGTTTGTTGATTGCGCCAGCGGTGGTAAAAAGCGAATGGGTTTTCTCTTGTTTTTAAATGGTCTGATTTAGATTCGGATATGACAAGCATCCGAGCTGTCGCAGACGCAGTCGAAGCGGTAGCTGTGTCCGATGCTAGAGCAAAGCGAATTAGCTGATTTGCATAAATCTGATTTGCAGTAAATATGATTACCTCTATTTTTTCTTTGCCGTTTTTCAACATCACTAAATCTGGCGCGTTTTCTGACAAACGATGTGAGTTTAGAATTGCGCCGTAATAGGCGGCAAACTTTTCTGCAGCAATATTTTTGATTGCGCCTGCTGGGTCATGTGCGCTTAACAAGCCATTAGCCGCTGTCGGGCCATTTGGACCCGCTACCGCACATTCACACCTTCTGTCCGTGCCCAGAAACGAAATGCTCTCCCTTCCAATATCGATTTGCGCACCAACAAGTTCATTTCGCCACAGCAATACCGTAAGCCCGATACAAAAAAGCAACGCGCTCCATAGCTTATACTTCGCCTTAGCGAGAAGGACGAGAGCGCCTAGAAAGGAACAATAATAAAAGAAGATTGCCATTGTGGAAGGGGGCCCGTAGCTGATGATCGCATTTGGCATTTGGGCAAGATACTCCGCGGAAACATTTATTGCTTTCAAGGGCAGGAACGCAAGTAGATCTAAACCGGAGCATAAGAAGCGCAGCCAACCGCACGTTTCCGTTAACGGCAATGCAGCAATTGCTGAAGAAACAAATCCAATTACCGTTATTGGCGCAACTAGAGGTGACACCACAATATTGGCTGGCAAAAACATAGCTCCTACCTGCCAGAAATAGGCCAGTTGAATGGGCAGTACAGAAGATTGAGCAGAAATGGCTACGGAGGCTGTTTCAAGGAGCCAGTAGATAGCCGAACGGATCTTCCTGAGAACGAGGTTATTCGTTGAATTATCTTTGCGAAGAAAATCGGCGATGCTAGATAAGTTTTTGGCAGCCAAGATTAAGCCGAAGGTAGCGGCATAGGAAAGTTCTGCACCAGGTTCGATCACAGAAGATGGATCGACAATAATTGTAAGTAAGAGGGCAAGAGATAGCATGGCAAGAGGGTTAAACGATCGATTTGCTTGAGAACAAAGCAGAAAGAGGCAAGAGCAAACTGATGCCCGCAACACTGATGCTGAAGGACCGGCGATTGCGACAAAGAGCGAAATTGCAAGGATGGTTCCGACAGATCGCACTGTTCGGGATCGCGTAACGAGGCCGATTGTCCAGAAGGACATGCCAACCACAATTGTCAAATTGAACCCGGATGCGGCTATGAGATGTGAGAGCCCGACTCGTCGAAATCGATCAACAAGCGACTGATCAACTTTAATGCATTTATCTCCCAACACCATTGAAGTGAGCAAACTCCCATAAGTTTCACCCAACGTCCGGTTGTGAAAATCAGCAATACGTTTGCGAACATTTTCTATAATGGTACTGTATACGGTGGCAAACGTTTCCCGCCCTTTTGAATGAAATACACGCAGGTTGTCCTTCATAACAGTGCATTGGCAAAAAATACCTTTTTCACCAAGGTATTTTTTCAATTGGAAAGACCAGGGATTGGGTGGATCTTTTATGCCCTCGAGCTGTGCCTTTACTTCAAGAGTGTCTCCGGTTGCAATTCGGCAATTGTCATCTCGTAATAGCAATTGAGCACGACCACTAAGCGCCATGTGCTTTGGTCTGAAAAGCTCTTTGGGGCGCACTAAAACTACCTGCAAAGTGCTACCGATCCGCACGGGCGGTTCTTCTACTTCAGCTCTAAACAGCACGCTTGAATGAACAAAGTGGCTTATATCTGCATGATCCGGCGTTGTCATTCTCGCTTTGGCATAGACAGTAAAAAGCCACGGTAATGCTGCAAGCAAATACCATTTGGCATTTGCTCTTGCACCAAAAAGTATCGCAACAGCGCCAAAGCAAACTAATATGGTTATGGCACTGATGCCGTTGTTATGCGCATTCAGTACGCCAATCCAGGTCAGAATTGCTGCCAGGACAATGGTGCTGGGCAGATATAGAGCCATAAGAAGAGGGGCTTTTACTCGCGGTTTCGTTTATAAACGAAAGCCGGGTTAAAAAAGTTCAGCTTCTGACGTTACTCATGAAGTTAGCTTCTGACGTGACTCATGAAGTTAGCTTTTTACTTGGCCCATGAAGTTGAGTGGATCGAAGGCGCCGCTTTGCTGGGATTGTTGCAACCAACTTGATGCGGCGGCATCTTGCTGCTGGGCAATAGCCATCAGTTTTTGTGCATCAGCGCTATTTGGATCGTACTTGAGAGATGCGGCAATTGCTGACACAGCCTCTTTTGTTGTTGCCATATTGGTTGGCGAGCCCCACTTGCCGTTTAGTGCTAATGAAAGCAATGCGAAGTCGCGTTCCAGCTTGGCAAGCCCCATGTCACCCACTAATCCTTCCGTTTCCTTGATTTTCTGTGGTGAGAGAACCGTTCTCAGACGTTGCCATTCATTGAAAGCATATTTGTCATTCAAGGTTGGATCTGCAAACTTGCAAAGGGTTGCGTAGGCTTTATCGATATCGTGTGGTCCGTAGATTTTGGCGAGATCGTCATTGACACGCGATTGAACTGGATCAAGATCGGGCGTCTTGTCTTTCGCTTTAGCAAGATCATGTTGGGCATGGTTTAGCTGAATCATGGCTTGTCCACCGAGATCTAGATTCAAGCCATCCAGTATGTAGTTGCCATTGGCGTGAGCCTCGTTGCGATCTCCAAAGTTGGTTAAGATATCCCAATCGCTCTTTTCGTGGACATTACTGAATCCGGTACCAACAAGACTGCCCTTCTGGAGCTGTACTTCTGCTAGTGCCGTTCTCATCGCGATTGCATCACGACGTTTTGCATCCCATTCTGCATCTGTTGTCGGTTTCTTATCTATAGCAGTGAGATCTTGCACTCTCAAATTCAAGTATTGAGGTCTGTGTTCACCCAATGCTTTCCAGGCATCTATTTCGCTTGTCAGTGAGCCGGCGGTGCGGGTAGATTGATCTTTCTTTTCGGCGTCCTCGGCTGCATTCTTCGCTTGAGTGTAATCACTGTGCGCAGTTTGATACCAGTTGTAGAGCATCGAAAGACCAATACCGGTTGCAATAACTCCAGCTTTCCTTCCTCTAAATTCTTCAGGAATTACGGAAGCCACACCGGCAGTCAGACCTATCATTGCGTTGCCACCAGTGGATGGCGAAAAGGCTGCTGTTGCAGAGTAAGGTCCATCTGATTGTGGGAGTAGAACATGGTCAAGGAGCAATCCAGCTGCATATGTGCCAGCTACCAACTTCGCTTTATCCCCGAACGATGAATTTCTGTTGGAGAAGATAATTGGCATAGCTGCCATGTTCAAACCGGCGCCAAATGCGCCGACTGGATCGCCTAACCCTTGATGGTGGTCATTATTGTTAATGGCGCGGTCAAGGTAGTTGAAGCCCATCGCCGAAAGGGTCGTCCAGGCAGCACCTTGCATGAAAGCACCTGTTTTGTTATCGCCTAACCATGATCTCTCCAGGGCTACTTCACGGCCCGGTAATGAACCGGCTTCACCGATGCGTCCTCTAATGGCTTCGTAATCATCTGCTGAAAGGATTGGTTGTTGATGACGTCTTATAGCTGCTAATTGCTCTTCCCAGTTGGCATCTGACTTTAAATACCCTTTGAATTCAGCCCGTTCAGCATCTGAAAGAGTGGGCATTCCGGCAAGCTCTCTTACTCTGTTAGCATCTGCACCTGGTGCAAGATAGTTTTGAGTAAGAGCCCGTCTTAGATCTTTGTCTTGCTTGGTGAGTGCGGTTTCCACATAGTGACCGGCTTTATCCACATTGGCTTGGGCGTCTTTTGGAATAGGCAACTGAACGGAAACCAGCGGATCCGTAGTATTGAAAGCTCGCCGACGAAATGCAATTCTTTGAAACTCATCTTGTTCTGCCGCAGTAAGTGTTGATGCACCCTTCGCCTGCAGAGAATTCAACAGTCTTTCATTTTTTGAAAAGTCAGCTTGAGTGGTTGCTACAAATCTTTGCTCTTCTGCGCTCAGCGTTCCTCCGCCTTGTGCCCGCGTTTGCAAAGCTCGGTAGCGGTCATCTGCTTGCCACAGTCCTTCAAGCTGTCTTCGCTCAGCGTCATCAAGGGCGGTGCTACCAAGAACATCAGTTCTATACTTCATAAGTTTTTCGGTATCACCGACTTTTGCACCTTCGATGTAAGCATGATGTCGGAAATATTCGTTTTCAGCCGGTAGCAAGGCGTCTGTATGGGCTACTCTTGGATCGGTGCTTTGTCTAACAAAGTGCGAGTATTTATAGCGCAATGACTGATTGAAATCTTCTGGGTTAAGACCAACGAATCCCTGGCTGCGTTTCTTGAATAATTCCATTTCTTCCGGTGTGAATACATTTCGGCTTCTATTGAATTGTTCAAGCTGTGTATAACGATCCATGAGCTGGGCTCTGTTTTCAGCAGTTGGTTTCATCCAGTCAAATAGAGTCAATCGAGACTCAAGTCTGTCTGCTGCTGTCAGCTCTTCAGCAGTTCGCGTGGAATGTGAAACTGTACTGAGGCGTTCGAGTTCCGCTATATCGCCTGATCTCACTGCATCCAATCTGGTGGAAGCATCTCTAAGTTCAGGGGCAACACGGGTATGTGCAACAAGTTCCAATGGTGTCTTCTTGCTTGGGTCGTATGCCAAGTCAGCACTAGCCTGCAGCAACTTAACGACAGGACCAGCACCAATCACTCCGGCTACACCACCAATCAGATATTGATTTAAGATGGTTCCAGTCAAACCGTAATAGCCGGCAACTGGAGTGCTCAGATTTTGCGTTTCTGCTGCAATAGCGGCATTGAGTTGAGCTCGCTGAGGCGCAAAGGCGGCTAATTGTCGTGCTGCTTGATCTTGTGGGGTTAGCGGTGGTGCTATGTTTGAACCACCCTGTCCGTTACGGCCGTTATAGTTCGGATTGACTCCATTAGCTGCGTTTTGCTCGAGCTCTGCTTGTGCATCTAGAACGCGTCTTTGGTTGTCAGGATCTGTGCCATAGACGCTGTGAAATTGTTGATCGCCTGCGATACTGCCCGGTCTTACATATCCAGCAACATGGTTTTTGTTTTTCCAAGCATCTTGCTGTGCCAAGGTCATTTGTTCCCAACCCGGAACATGTTGGTCGAACCACTGACGTTGCTGCGCAGCTGGCATTGAATCAAAATTATCTGGTATCCCAGCTGGATTTACTGTTTGAGGAGGAGTGCTGCCGGGCGCTGGCCCTTGGTCCAGGCCCAAACCGCCGATGCGACTTCCGAACGACGATTGAATTTGAGAAGTGCTGTTAGTGCCGGTAATATCAATCATGCCATTGGGGCCAATGGCATTTGTGGGCGGTGATACATCATCGATTTGGACGAGATGATGAGTGCCGGTGCCTGTTACTGGTGGCTTATCTAGTAGGGCGGACTTTAAAAGTGCATCCTCCAACAAGGGCTGATGCGGTTTTAGAGCGTCGGACCCAACGGGGGTTTTGTCTGAACCTACTGTCATACGCTATTCGAACTCCTGAGCAACAATTTGGACCGGGTGTTGCTGCTATTCAAATATATTAATGACTGCTAAGAGGCGCGTAAATGCGTGAATAAGCCATGGGTATGGGAACAATCCCACTAATCCTGGAAAAACTTGCTATTGCTTTGGCTGCGTGCGTTGCGAGTTCAGGTAGTAGCGCGAGTGAGCTGCTGCAGGTTGCCCATTGTATTTGGCGGATGGCTTGGCGTTATACGGCGTTTCGCATTCGGCTGTGCGCGTGAACACCATTTGGGCGATTGCCATACCGGCATGTAGCCTTACTGGTCTCATCCCCACATTGACGATCTCGAGCGTTATTTGAGCGGGTGGATCGCTAAACCCTGCGTCTATAAAACCTGCTGTTACATGAACCATTACACCAAGCCTAGCCAGGCTGGACTTACCTGTGAGTTGGCCGACTATGTCACTGGGCAGGCTGAATTTTTCGGCAGTCGCTCCAAGAACAAACTGGGCCGGTTGAAGCAGAAAGGTATCATCGGTAATTGAAACCAAACCTTCAAGCACGCTATCTGAATCGTACGGGTCTATTACGCCTGATCCGGCTTCGTGCCAGGCAAAGCTGTCCGCCAGCCGTACATCATAGGAGTTCGGCTGTATGAGCGCATCATCGAAAGGGTCGATAACAAGGCTTCCACTTGCTATTACATTGCGAATTTCGAAATCCACAAGTATCGACATTGCAAACCTACCTCACCATCGCAGCCTGACTCTTGTAGTATATCATTCCGAATGTGCCACCAAATATGGTGCTGGTTCAAATGCTCAAATTGAGATTGGAGCTGTGTCCAGGGAACACTTTGGCTGACGGATTTATGTACGTGCAGGCAAAATTGACAGCCGTTGCTGCTTCCGCCGCTCCAGTGGCAATCAATTTGAGCTTGGCTGGGTGCGAGGCGATGTCACCTGCGGCATAAACACCAGGCAAATTCGTTTCCATTTTCTCGTTTACGGCGATCGCATTTACATCCATCTTTAATCCCCAAGTTTTGAGGAAGTCGAGATTGATTACGAATCCGATGTTAATCGTGATGGCATCTACCGGAATGGTTTCCTCTTTGCCTGTGCGATTGTCGAAGATAACAACGCTTTCAACGGCCTTGTCGCCCTTTATCTCTTTCATTTCATAGAAGGTTTTGACATCAACCTTGTTGCGCTTCATCTCTTCAACAGAAGTTTGCACAGCCCTAAACTGATCGCGGCGGTGGATGAGGGTGACATGTTTTGCCAAAACTGAAAATTCATTGGCCCAATCCACTGCAGAGTCGCCACCACCAACTATAAGTACGTTTTTATCCCGGAACTTTTCCTTGTTCTTAACCGCATAGAAAAGCGAGTCATTTTCAAAGTCGTGGTTGTAATCAATATCCAATTTCTTGGGAACGCATGCTCCTGCACCAAGAGCCAGTAAAAGCGACTTGCTGTAATGCTCTTCGGTCTTGTCGGTTAGAACCTGCCAACAACTATCATCAGCTGCTCTTTGAATCATCGATACTTTTTCGCCCAAACAGAGAGACTGTTTGAACAACTGGGACTGTGTTCCGAGATTTTTGGCTAGATCTTTGGCAAGAATCTTGGGATGACCTGCTACGTCATACACGTATTTCTCAGGATAGAGAGCTGTTAGCTGCCCGCCCAATTCCGGTAGAACATCAATTACTTTCGTTTTCAGACCGCGAAGACCGGCATAAAAGCTGCCAAAAAGGCCGGTTGGGCCACCACCAATGATCGTAATGTCGTAAAGGTCCATTAGTTACTACAGTCTCCGCAATTCCCCTATTAGCGTCGAATTGTACTAAACTAAACACTCGATTTGATCAGTGTTATCGAACTATGAAGGTGCTGGAACACTCATCCAGTGAGCCTTAGCAGCCCATGAGCCGATCATGAAGTATCGCGAACTTGGTAAAACAGGGCTGAAAGTGTCTGAAATCGGGTTTGGCGCCTGGGCTATAGGCGGTGACCTCCATGGCAACAGTTATGGGCCAACAGACGACAAAATCTCTACAGCCGCGCTGCAGCGAGCTATTGAGCTGGGCTTAAATTTTTTGGACACTGCAGATGTGTACGGTTGGGGTCACAGCGAAGAACTTATTGGGAAATGCTTGCGGGGCAAAAGAGATCGGGTCATCATCGCCACAAAAGTAGGCGCAGATTTTTATCGAGGCATGGGATTTCAATCGTTTAAAGCCGACTACATTCGATACGCGCTTGAGAAGAGTCTCACCCGTCTCCAGACTGATTACATCGATCTTTATCAATTGCACAATCCGCCATTGAGGCTAATCAATAGCGAAAGCCTTTATGAGGTTATGAAGAGTCTAAAAAAGGAGGGAAAGGTACGTGCCTGGGGACTTTCCATTTTCGATCCAACAGAGGGTTTGGTTGCTTTAAAGGTGGGACAACCTGATGCAATACAGGTGGCATACAATTTGTTCAATGCCCGAGCTGCGGAGGTTCTTTTTCCTGCCGCTTATAACGCCGGTTGCGCAATCGTTGTAAGAGAGCCGCTTTCAAATGGTTTCTTAACCGGAAAACGCACTGAGAATTCACTATTTGAAAAGACTGATTTTCGTTACCTCTGGCGCAAAGATTTCGTGAACGCTAAGGTTTCCGCAACACGAAAGTTGAGTTTCCTGTCCCGCCCAGGCGTTCGAACCCAGGCCCAGTGCGCTTTACGTTTCGCTCTGGAAAGACCGGAAGTTTCAGTAGTAATTACGGGTATGAAAACTCCTGAACAAGTCGAGGAGAATATCGCTGCCAGCGAGTGCATGCCTCTCACCGCTGAAGAGTTGGCGAGCATAGCTGATTTGCAAGAAAATGATTTCGATCTTTAGAGATCGAGGCGTTTTTTAGCGATTGACAAAAAGTTTGAGGCGGCTGCCGTCATCGGATTGTCCCATGCGGACTGGATTGTACTGAGGTACTGGTGCAGGTGGCAAAGTCACACTTGCACCGTTAACATCGGCATAAATTGGTTGAGCGACATTGGTGTTGCCGAAAGAGCCGTTAGCGGAAGTGTCATTCGGAGCGCCAAACCGGGGATCTACATATTGTTGGCGGGCGATAGCAGCGCCAGCTTGGTTCAACACTGGATAGGAATTTTGATTGAATTGATTTTGATTGGCTACGTAATCTTGGCTATTGGTTTGAGTTTGTGATGCCGTGGCCGGTGGCACTCGAATCTCAGCGCCGGGAGTCCAGACTGAACCGAAATCGGCAGAGGTTCGAGCTGGGACTGCGCCTTTCACGCCAGCAACAATTTGCCTATCGCGAGCGATTCTTGCAGACATAACTGGACCAGCGGCATAGAACTTGTTGGCATCGGGAGATTCCTGATGGCGAATCCAATAAACAACGTACAGCCATCCGAAAAATCCGATGAAGAGAAGTAGCAACAGAAAGTTATGTGAGAGGGTCACGCCATCTAGAGCTTTGGAAAGATTGACGCTCTGGAGGGCCATCAACCACAAAGGACCATGTGTAACTGCTTTGCGAGGTGGTGGCGCTTGCTGGGCCTGCGGGTGTCCATGCAAATGACCACCGGAGGAATGATCCATGGCCAAAAGGTGCGATACGATGCCGCCCTCCTGAATGCTGCCGAATAGCTTGGTATTAGGGTTGGGGTTTTGGTGACTGCTATTGTGCGGATGCCCGGTTCCTTTCGGACCTCGGTTCATGGGATCGTTGTCTAACAACGTGCCGCTCAATCCATTCCCTCTTGCGCACTATGACTCTATATGATAATGGCGGTTATGGAATAGTAAAGAGTTTTTCTACGTATCTGCGGCTATAAAGACATTGTTTTTTGTTCAGCCGACAGAGAAGTGAGAAATCCGAGCTGAGCTGCAACCCGGAAATCAAGAGCTGGCAGGCGCTTCAGGAACCCAATTTATGGAGAGTATTCCGAGCGTGGCGCGCATCGAAATGATTCAGTGTTAAGAATATTACGGGCCCGAGCATAACACTGCCTTGCCCGAGCCCGTGGTTTTGATTCTTTATGTAGCTATTTAAAATGTAGCTATTTAAAACCTAGCCATTTTAGTCGATTTCGATGCCTTCCAGTCGAACGAGGCGATCCCGAATGCTTTCGACCGTACGAGGCAAGGCAAAAACTGTCGGCAGCTTCTCTTCGATTTCGGATATGTGCTTTGTGAGTTCGATCGATTTTTCCATCAAGCGGATCAAAATTTGCTGGGTGGCAATCAACTGCTTTTGGTTCTCGATCAGTTGAGTGGCCATACGAGCATTTTCGATGCGTTGATCTACGCTAAGAGCAAGAACTTCGCCAAATCGTTCCAACAATTTTTCAATTTGAGAGTTGCTGGGGTTTAAATCGGTGTCACCAGATTCAGTGACTAATGATTGATCTCCATCGATCGGATGTTCATACAGCTTTTCAAAGCCGTCCAACCGCATGTCGGACTGCTGTTGATCGATGTTCCGTTTTGCTTCGGGCATTCAGCTAACTCCTCCCGCACGAGATTCAGTATCCCCGATGGTGCAACTAGAATTGCATCCGGGGAAAGGATTTGTACCGAAGCGCCATCTGTGGTGGCGTCCTGTAAATTATAACTAAAGGCAGTAATAAGGCAATAGGCTAAGCGGATTAAATAGTCAACGCCGAAGCACTAATTCTTATTGCTAAATACAATTCGCCCTTTCTTCAAAACTGATCGCACCATATACGACCCTATATTGTATGCGATCTGTTCCAGATCCGAGACATCATATATGGTTATATCAGCCTGATATCCTTCACGAATTTGGCCAATTCGACTGCCAAGCCCCAATGCATGGGCAGCATTGACTGTTGTCGCTGTTAGAACTTCGTTAGCTGACATGTGCAAATGCAAAGACGAGAGTCCCATAATAAATGGCAGGGAGCTGATGTGGCAGGAGCCGGGATTGAAATCTGAGGCAATGCAAACGGCTGCACCAGCCTCAATAAGCGCGCGAGCAGGAGCATGTTCAGGGAGATCGAGAAAGAACGATGTACCTGGTAAGAGCACGGCTATAGTATTTGATTTGGCTAGCATTTCTATTTCGGCTGGAGACACTTTTAACAGATGGTCCGCGGTGGCAGCACCGAGGTTAAGGGCCATTTTGGTGGCACCAAGGTTGACGAACTCGTCGGAGTGAATTTTTGGTATCAGTCCGAATTTGAGTCCGGCTTCTAATAACCGCTTGCTTTGTTCTACCGAGAAGTAGCCTTCATCGCAAAAAACATCCATATAAATAGAAGGAGATTGTGAGCCATTTTTGCCCCTCTCTTTCATGATCTTGGCAACGGCGGGTAGCATGTCCGTGACAATCACATCTACATACGAATCGCTCTCTTTTCCTGGTGGTATCGCATGTGCAGCCATGAACGTAGGCACAATTTCGATAGGCTGCTCTTCGGACAGGGATAAGATCGCTTTTAACATCCTCAGTTCACTGTCTAAGTCCAGACCATACCCGGTTTTGATCTCACAGGTAGTTGTCCCGGACATGAGCATCTTCTTGAGGCGAATATGTCCAATACGCACCAGATCTTCCATACTGGCCGATTTGGTCGCATTGACGCTGGCGACGATGCCACCACCGGCAGCAGCGATTTCCGCGTAGCTTTTCCCTTGGCATCGTTGTACGAATTCGTTGGCGCGGTCTCCGGCAAAGACCAGGTGCGTGTGTGCATCGATAAGTCCTGGCGTCACAAGAGAGTTAGCAGCGTCGATAAACTGTGTATCGCTCGTAACGCGAACAGACGATTGTACGTCACTGGCAGTACCAACCCAGATGATTTCTTCGCCGCTAATGGCGACGGCACCACCTTTGATGCGCACAACATTTCCCAGTTGGGTGCCTCGGGCGGGAGTATCGGTGGGCGCAGGAGTGGCAAGTTCGCCAATTGGGCTAATGACGATATCGGCCGTTTTTTCATAAGCGGCCGAGAGAGGAGCATTGTGGCCGGAAGGCGCCATTAAGTTCGAGATTTAGACGCGTCGCGTAGATACATATCTAATTCGTCAATGTGGACGGATTCTTCAACGACCACTTGCTCAAGCATTAGGCGTAATGGTGTGTTGTCTGCCACCAGTTCCAATTGTTTCTCGTAAAGGGCAAGATGTTCTCTTTCCGCTTCCAAGTTTTCACGGAGCATTTCTTCGATGGTTTGCTCACCTGGCTCATAGACTTCTTGAATTTTGACGGAAGGATGGCCACCCAGAGCGACAATCTTCTCGCCCAGTCTGGTGGCGTGTTGCATGGAGTCTGCCGCCATCTTTCTGAACATGCTGACCAATGGTGCGCGAATTGGGCCGGTTACTATAAATGAATGGTGCAAATATCGGACTATGGAAGTCATTTCATGTTCCAGGTCCAAATTCAAAGCTTGTAGCACTTTCTGCTTATCCATGGTCGCTCCTCTTGGAAGTCGCTTGTTCTAGGCAGATGATTATATCGCGGTGAAGCTCCTGCCATGCCTAACATAACTAAGCTGTGGCTGAGCCGTCCGAATTTGTTTTTTGCAACATAGCCGAGACCGCGCCCGTGCTTCGTATGGCGTCTGCGGTTCTGTTGCCAGTATTGGGGGCGACGATAAACCTAAAGTGATGATCTTTACCTGGCCCATTGTTTCCGGTTACATCGCTGTAGCCAAGTTCTCGCCACGCTTTTACGGAAGCTTCTCCAAAGCGACTGGAGTTTTCAGGACCAATATCACCAATTAGACAAGCAGTCTTTTTGCCGGTGTCATCATCGCAAAGCCAGACAGCATCGCCAATATGAAATCCGTAGCGGTCCATCAAGCTTTGAGGGAAAACAACATAAGCATCTTTGTAAGTGTTCAAATATGAACCGTTCGAGAAGGCAAGGCTGGTTTGTTTTTGAGCATGAGAGTCTATTTGACTGTCCGCTGCGGCCCCATCAGTATCAACAAATCCACCGCGGAAACCAAATGCGAGTGTGCCGTCGCTATTGCGAGACGCCGACCATGGGTGGGTGTGATCGATGTTGCCGTTCGGAACTTGGTAGCCAGCTTGTGGAGTTGGAGCGATGTAGTCGCTGGAGCTTCCGGAATTAGGATTGAACATCGCTGAAAATAACGGTGCTTTGCCATCAGGAGCACTGCTACCGGAAGAGTGAATGGGTAGATCAGATCCTGAAATAGAAAGATTCGGAAGTGACCTCGTGGCGGCAACATGTGTTTCGCCGCTTCCGGAACTCGAGGCGCGGTGATGGGTCGGCTGAGTTGCAGCTCGAACTGCGGCATCTTCATGCTCAACTGCTGTGTGCTTTTGTCGCGTATCATTGCTTGCATAGTTGTTCTTAAAGGCCAGATCGCTCACAACATCAAAATGTATGCCGTCATTCGATTTGGCTGCTAAAAGAACTTGTTCGCTTTTAGTAGAACCCTTCTGATGAATCTCAACGAGCTTTATCTCTGAAATTTTGCCTTTCGACTCTTGAGTGTGAATCTGTAAATTGTGAGCGTGGCCGCTTTTGTCCGTCAGGTTAAGAGCTTTAACACCATCGCCATGCAGCGCCACTAAATTATGAACACGAGACTGAACCGGCGTTTTGTTATCGAGCAGAGTATGCGCCAACTTATCGTGCTTATGCGCGTCTTCAACCAGCTTTGGGTGCGGGTGAAGATTGCTATCGGATTCTGCCCGTGGGTGCGGGTGGTGATCAATAGGGTGTGTCGTCATATACCTTGAGACCGGGAGGTACATTCGCGAATATATGGCCGCAGAGACTGTATGACAAGACGGCTTACACGTAGCAAAATTGCCGCACACTTTGCCATAACAACGCTTCTGAGGTTGGCGCAATGAAAATGCGATTCATATCCCGTTCAAAGCTGCGATGGACAATATTGGCTTGGCTTGCGCTTTCGATGGTGTCTTGTTTTCACAGTATGTCGGCAGGAGCAAAAGAATCAGTGGAAAGCAGTACGATTGTCCGTCACTTTGTCGCACTCAAATTCAAAGATTCAGCTAAAGCTACCGAAGTAGATGAAGTACTGAAAGAATTCAAAGCACTAAAAGAGAAAATTCCATACATCGTATCTATGGAAAGTGGACCCAATAACAGTCCGGAACAACTCAATAAAGGATGCACTCACGCATTCTTTCTCACCTTCAAAAATAAGGCCGACCGCGATCGTTATTTAGTCGATCCAGCTCACAAAGCTTTTGTGGTGCTGCTAAAAAAATCAATGGACGATGGATTTGTATTCGATTATTCGCCCAATTAAAGTGCATGGTCCTAGCATAAGCTCGACCCATTGAGCGCGTAAAAGCCCTGGTTCAAATGCATCGCTGAGCTCAGATACGCTGCGGCAAAATGCCCTTTGGTCGCCTTTAACATGCGTTTGAAAGGAGGTTTCTGGCAAAACACCTTAAGTTGAGGTGTCCCCATTTGAGTGGACAGCGGTGTAGAGAACAAAGCTTTACGCCGCTGTTTTACCTTTTTCTTCAAATTCCATTGGACTTAGATATCCTAACGCAGAATGTAGCCTAGTTTTGTTGTAG
>Ga0209611_10000013_pt1 | contig 188330 bp, 140 predicted proteins | sample S1TSphgellanicum_3_FD_187693 | JGI IMG/M metagenome (GOLD analysis project Ga0209611, IMG submission 187693) | Host-associated microbial communities from peat moss isolated from Minnesota, USA - S1T2_Fc - Sphagnum magellanicum MG (SPAdes) (version 2) | ecosystem: Host-associated > Plants >... | reverse complement strand
AATTCCATTTTATCAAGGAACACATATCCTCCAACAAGGTTGAGTTTTAATAACTTCCAACAATGGAAATGATTGTCAATATTCTTACAAAAAAAGTTGGTAGAAATAAGTTTGAAAATTGTAGGAACAACTTAAAATTAATACACCTTAAATAGAAAGCTTGACATCATTGAGTAGGATTGTTAATATTGCAATGAATTGTCAAGTTTATTTATAGCTGGTTGAATTTTGTGGTGTTAACTAATTTTTTTGAAGGTCTTGTGATATTCACTGTTGTCTCTATTATTTTGTTACATGATTTGTCCCTAATTTTCCTAGCTCTATTAATTGATTAAGTTGTATATAATGCATGCTAAGGATTAATAAAATTATCTTTTTTTCTACATTAGTGTATAGTACCAAACAATGCACAAGTGTGTTTAGTAATGGATTGAATACTCAGTAATACACTTGATTAGCAAGTCCTGATCCATTTCCATTTATCTTTAACCTTTATTTTACTATAATTTTTTGCTGCTAAATGGAATATTTTGTAAATCAACAACAATCAACTAACTTGAGGAAGCACATGATCAAGCATTTGATTTAGAAAAGCTACAACAAGATGCATGTGCAAACTCAAGAAATATATCAAGCCACAATGGCGTAACAACTCATGAACTGCATGGTTAGATTTTTGAAACGACCCTTCATGTTCACTTTCCTTTTGTTGAAGACTAAATGTCTATTGGTAGTTATTGTCACCATTGATCTTACTACAAATGTCGCTAGCTATTTTCAAAAGCTTGCAACTTTAAGTTATGCAAGTGAATATAATGAGTTCCAAAATGTGTTAATTCCTTTTCCAATGAACCTTCAAAACATTTCCTTCTTATACCATAACATGGAAGATGATGAGCTTCTTCACAAGGCATTAGAATCAATGTAGCAACTTGCTGAATATTATTTTAACAATAGTAATTCAAACCAGCAAAAAACCAAAATCCCCAAAATAGGTTTTTTTTTTATCCCAGTATCTTTGCCTATGCATGCTCTTTGGGAGTTGTATTTCAAAGGATATCATTCTAAGATGTACTCCAATTATGTTCATGTGCATCCAAATTTCTTCCTCAATGTCCCTACCTTGTCTGTCTTCTTCGACTCCATTTGAAATCAAGCTTTCAAATAAATTTTCACTTCAAATGAAGCTTGCAAATCAATTTCCACTTCAATCGAGGTAACAAATTATCCATTTCCACTCAAACCAAGCTTGCAAAATCCCTACAAATTTGAGAGGAAGAGATTTGAGGATTGGGAGTTCTTGAAGGAAAAGTTTGAAAAGTAAAAAAAAAAAAAAAAAAACTTGTTTACCTTGCTTGGAATGTTGCGATTGAAAATCTACAAGCTTGCTTTAAAGTGAAATTTTTTAATTTGCAAGCTTGATATGAAGTGGAAATGTGTGAGCTAGCTCCTATCAAACTCCTTGCACTTCTCAAACTTCTTGATTTCATCAAGGACTTTAAAATTGTTACATATCTCCAATTGTGAAAACAAAAACACTTATGAATGTGCTTCTTAGATAGTGAGGTGGGGTGAAATTAGTGTTTTTGATGTTGAAAGGCAACTTCTTGCAAATGCTTTCCTTGATTGGAACAATGAAAGATTTGTGCTCCTTTTGAAGTATTTTGTATCCATCTTCAATTTCTCTTGGGCATATGAATACATCACCAAATCACAACCTAACTTCATTGATTTCATTGCTGATGTTAGTCAACATGGACAAGGAAGATACCTTTAAATTCAACACCTAGGGAAATCGGAGCTTAAAGTCTCCTTGAAACAAAGGAGGAAAGGAAGCCAATGGTTTGAAATGTCACGAGAGTTAGCAATGATTGTTGTATTTGACACAAGGTATTACCCCAAGTTTAAAAACATCCTTTGCCAAAGTGAACTTTGTTTCATTGATGAACATTACCTTCCCATTGTGCTCAACATCTTGAAGCCATCCAAGATAGCAAATCAAACCTTGACATATTTGTTTTCCCAAACAATGGCACTACATCACCACATCCTTTTTAATGGGAGCCTGAAATGATTACCCAAGAATGGATTCATGAATTGAAGGAAGGCTACAATCATACTTACAATGGACATAGGGAATACAATAATTGTCATTTGTTTGCAAGGAAATTCAGCCCACATATAGTAGAGCCCCTTCTCAAGTTCATTCCTATTGTCTTTCGGATTAGTTAAAAGATTGATGGTCAAATTTTTTCACATTAAGTACTGTAGTACCAGAATGGATTTGACAACAAAATGCTGAATATTTAATTAAATTTCAAATTTTAACTTCGAAAATTGGTTTTTTAATTTTGAAATTCTCAGCAGATAATATTTATATAAAATAATAAACTTCAATTTGTTGTGTTTGTGAGACAGTCTAATTGTGTCTACTCTATCACATTCTTCACTTCTAGAAGCGAGAGGTCTGAAGTTCAAACTCAACAGTTGAAATACTTCAGAATTTGATTTTATATTAATTATTAAATTTTTGGCACAAGTAATAAATATTTTTTCAAAATTTCAGCAAAATAAGAAATAATTTAATTTATGCAAAAACAGGATACTACAGTATCATAAATAAAGCTCCAGAGGTAACCTAAGCACACCCTACAACCATTAGACATGTCACTCAACCAGTCAGGCCTGACCAAGGCTTTTTATCTCAACAGTTGTGGATTTTGGCCTTTGAGAACTTTGATCATCATTGATATTTGAAAGAACATAAGGTTCTTTAATTCTGTTTTTTTCCCCAGAAAACCAGAACTGAGTGGTTCTTTTAATTTAAGTTTCCAAGGGTTAGTAACAAAAACCAATACCCACACAACTCTAGATGTTTCCTCTTTCCTGGCCACAGTTGGCTTCTGATCATTGCTATATTTTTGTGACATGCTCCAACCAATAAATATGGTGATTTCAGAAAAACAAATTCCTTAGGCACATTTTTAAAAAATAAAATCCTTTGTATGAGTTGCACTGTAAAAGAATTTTGTAGCCAAGTGGCAAAACTCTTGCCAAAAATAATAAAAACGCTGAGTAGCCTAGTCTCCTTTTTCTGGCATTCCAATACTTCCTTGGTTTTCACTCTCTTTATTTTTAGTGCCATGCTCACTTGCAGACATTCAGCTTCTTCTTCTTCTTCCTGAAGTGGCTGAATGGGAGTAAGTTATAGAGGAGGAGAGCCTATCACATCTGAAGTTTCTGTCCTGATCCTGACATGGATTGGCCCAGTAAACCGAAAATTCAGGACAGTGGAATGCTCTAAAGATAGATCCTTTTTCTTTGAAGGTGCATTCACACTTGAAGGACTCTAGTGTCGAGTTCGCTAACACCATGCTAGCTATTTAACACTTAAACCTAGTTATCGTGAAAATTTTATGTTAAGCTAACATGCACTTAACATTAAACTATAACCCATTTAACATTGAGTGCCTCCCAGGATGCCGTCTAGACTTTCATTTAAACACTGACATAACATCAAGTGTAAATGCACCATAAGTGACTCCCTTTAATCATATTTTGATGACAAGTTACACAACTTACAACCTGTCTGAAAACTTACAAAACCATGTGCAGGCCTGGAGACCCTCTGTCATGGATTCTTCCTTATTATCAGCTTATCCTCCATATATAATAACTAAGCAAAATATGACAGGATTTGAATTGATGTTAGAGATCTATTTACCAACTCAACTATCAATACCTAATTTGACTCTTTTCTCAGGATGTAAATGTGTTGTACTGAAGCACTAGTAGAAAATTTTAAGTCTATTCAATCTAGAAAGGGGGGAGGCCATTTTAATCATTGATTTAATTATGAATTAATCAACCCCAAAACGATGGGGGAGTCGGAATCAGCATTTTCTTTTCAATTTTGTGATGTAGCCACACTGGCTATCATTCACAAGAGGAATTAGTCTGATTTGGCTATAGGTCATAGAGGAAAGTAGAAAAATCTAAGAATCTAAAAATCTAGAACTCAATGACTCTCTCAGAACCTAATAGATAGGGTGTTCTTAGGAAGGGTTATTAGTCCAGACCAAAAATAGTGGCAGCCAATTTTAGGAATAGAATTTCCATACAACAAATGAGAAGTTGCATCATGGAGTGAAGGGGCCTCTCTTTTCTTTTGGGGGGGGTGGTTTCTTTGTCATCTAGTTATGATTTGTGTGGAGAGTGGACTATCCACTGTTCACTTTCCATGTCAAGTTTTTTCTTTTTTCTTTTTGGGTGGTGGGGAGTCAAGGCAAAGAGTTCCCAAGTTCTTGACATGTTCCTCAAAGAGTTCCCAATAGCACCTCACTTGCCCATAGGGAAGAGACTACGCATCTATGCAGGATTTGGACTTGGGAATTAAATTTTGGCTCACTCATTGGCCAATGTGAAGATGACAAGTGTTCACAAAATGAAAACTTTCAAATGGATGTAATTTTTCATGTTTGGGTGAATGTAACCCTAAGTACATTAGGATTGTGTATTGCAATATTAATTGATTTTTTTGTGGGGTTCTGTTTTGGATTTTGTTACATTTGCAAGGTAGAGCTTTCTTGAAGCATGTGAGAATCTGGTGGTGGTTTGTGAATTAGATGACAACATTGAAAGACAAGATGTGATTGACAGGGCAACAATTGCATGTGGTGTGTTTAGCATTGTCCAAGGTTGCTTTTGCCCTTCACATGATCACAAATTTGCTGAACAAAGATATGTCTCGGTTCAAGCTCTTGAGGAATGCAATGCCAAAGTGTTTGGCACTAACCGCTTACATTTCCAAATTGTTTATAAGTTAAACTCCATTGCACCAAGCTTGTGTGCTCCATGGTTGTCATTCTAAAGAATCTTACCTCCTCCTCTTTTGCCATGTTTGTGCATGCCAAAAGTAGTGCACCTTCACTTGGCAATGTGTAGCCTAAACTTGGTGGGAGAGGAGGCCTGAGGTCCACCTATTGGCATGCCCGTGCCATGGCTGTTAATTTAGCAACCATGTTGAATGTTCATGAATTGACAAGCTCCCCAGTAATAATTCACTAATTGCTGCATCTATTCATCCATGGTTTAGCCCTAATAAATTCAGAATGGCAGGTATCGAAAGTTTAGCCCAATTGCAACCCTTTAGGTTTTCAATCTTAACCTAATGGTAGTTGGCTTGTTCTAATATTCAAAGATGTGTTTATTTGAAATCTAACATAAACCTTAAACCATGAACCGTCAACTTTGAAGGTTTGCAACAAATTGCTATATATCATGTTTGCAATTTCACATTCTTAAAGTTCTATATGGGACTCTATAGGTTCGATTTGTAACAATTATTGTCACCCTCCAAGTGTTGGAAACATTCCATGCATTTTTCCCCAAGGTTCTATGAGTCACTAACATTATTATTCCCCTTGAAATGTATTTTATTATCATTGCAAATTATAATAATAGAGATGATTGAGTTGTCGATATTCACAAAATTCATTTGTTGTTGTTATGTAATAGGCAAATGGTCTAGGATCTCTCTATATTGTAAGTCAAACTTTTGTAGTACTTAGTTTCTTCTCTACAGTTAATGGTCTGTCTAGTTGAATCACGAGATTTTGGGCATTGGTTTTGATAGATTGGCAAGGCAAATATGCAGGATTTGTGTCATCTATTTGGATGTGCAACTTGAAGTGCAAAAGGTGGCAATTGATTAAATTTCCACCCGCTTTCAATCTCCAACATATAATCATGAGGTAAATTACTTGATGTGTGTGGCATAAGCAAATCATTAATAATGAGTTTTAGGAAGTATTTTGGTGTAAAAAGGGTAGCTTTCTTTTTAGGCTTCATTTTGGGAAGATGTTTGGTTCTAGGTTGGGCTTCTAATGATTGTCTAAAACCTAATTTGGATAGGTTTTTCCTTAAAACATCCTTTATGGGGTCAAGTTTTATCAACATTTGAAGCTACTAAAAATGTCTAGCTTTGAGAACATGTCATAATGCAAGAATTGCTTAATAGTTTTGTCTAGGCGGCGGCATCAAGTGTGTCAACTAAGAAAAACATAAATGTGATTAATGTTCAAGGTTTGGATGGCCTAATAGATGGCTCACTTTTACTAAATGCAACATTTTTTGTTGTCCAGTTGTAGCTTCTACCTCACCTACCATTGTCAAAAGTTGGATGTTTCAATGATTTAAGAATGGATAGAGTCCCTTTGTTATTATTGTCAATTATTACAACTTTGGAAGATGCAGAAGGCTAGGAGAGTAAGGCAACAACTCTAGGCTTTATGCAATTGCTTAGGTATGATGATGGCACACCCACACCCTTGTTCCTTAATTTGTACTTGGTTCTTGCAAAATTTTATAAAAGGATTGATTGTTTATCACTTTTGTTTTTAATATCATCCCTAGAAATGCAACCTCATTAGCAATTAAAGGTCTTAGTAATCTTGCAATTAATGATACCAACCATTTGTCTAGCACTAGTACAATGAAGCTATGCATTTGTTGGAACTTTGAGGTGTTATTAATTGAATTCTTTCAAAAGTTCTTGGAAGTTTAGTACTCAATGGGACCTAAAAATATGATAGTTTCTTGAAATGGTAGGTGAAAGCAAATCTTGAAGAGCACATAGGCAAGGGTGCCAATGACACTCATTTCCCATTGACACCCCAACGTGTAGTGTCTGATCTCCAATATGGATTATTTTCCATGAATTTTGGAAGGCTACATGAAACTTGGAATCTAATGTTTAAAATCAGATCAACATTAGCAGTGATGGAAGCAAGCTAGTTACACATTGTCATCTTCCAATCTTCTATAAGCTAAAGATGAAAGATATTTGTCCTGAATAGTTTTTGTTCAATTTTTTCCTTCAAAAATCACTTTAGGAAAGTTTGCCTCATGTGCAGGAAAATGATGGCAACTATTGGGATTGTTTGCTTAGATAATGGTAAATGTGGGTCAACATAGTTGATACATTTTCAACTCATAACTCTCCATTTCCATGTTTGTCTTTTTTTTTTGTTGCAACTTTCTTTCAAATACAAAGATTTTCCCATTGTGAATCATCATGAGAAATGGATTACCCTCTAATCATGTTTGTTTTTTTTTGTGTTTGCAAGAATGTTCAAGGTTTGGTTTGCAAGATGTTACAAGGTTTGTTCTCTAGTATGTGCTATGGGGAAAAAAATTTCAAAGGTTTTCAATCACACTTACATTGAAGAGTTTGGCATCAAGCATTTCTTAGTTGTTTTATTGTGGTCTTTTTAATCAAAGGTTTTTAATAAGGATTGTTGGGTGCACCAAAAAAGGAAAAAATTGGAAGGCGCTGATGGGATGATATGTAGGGAATGTGTGTATGCAGGCATATGAGCCTAACACATTACTGCTTGACAATTCTTCAACAACTATGGGAGTAAGACGGTATTAATGGCAATAACCTATCTCCTTCATCCTGAGAAAAAGGTTGTGGTTGTTTGTAGTGATGGAAGCTTCATGTTAAATTTTCAAGCAGGATTCCAATCTTTCTTCCCATTGGATCCTAAAGTTAAAAAGTGGGCATTGGAAATAATTATATTTTAGATAATTTTCTATTTTCCCCTTTGTTCCATTGTTGAACTTTTGAAGTGAGAATGAATTGTAGACCTATTGCAAGTAGAAAAAAGGAATTTTGCTAGGAGCTAATAGGGGCATTGCAATGTATAATAGAGAAATTTATTTAGTAATTTGATGGTTTTTGCAGGAAATGGAGATAGTAGTGTGTTTAGATATGAACTTGACCATTGTTGTTCTAAATGACAAGGGTTTTTTTAATTTTCAATATTTAAACAATTCAATTTTTAATTTTCAATATTCAAACATTTCAATTTTCAATTTTCAGTATTCAGACATTTCAGTTTTCAAATTTTCATATTCCTTCCAGACATTTCACAAAGAGATTTCAATTTTCAATTTTTAACTGTCAATATTCACACATCCAAATTTAGACATTTCAATTTTCAAAATTTCAAATTTCATGTGCTTCACATAAAGATTTCAATTTTCAGCTTTATGTATTCACACATCCCAATTCAAACATTTTAATTCTCAAATTTTCAGATTCCAAACATTTCACATACAAATTTCAAATTTTAGTTTTTAGTATTCACACATCAATATTCAAACATTTCAATTTTCAAATTTTGAGATTCTAAACATTCCATATACTATAATACCTTGGTGGGTTTGGCACATGCCTCCCAAACAAGTAATTAATTTTGAATATTTAATTTTGAAAAATAAAATACTCCTAAATTTTCTTTCCTAAGGAGTTGGTCTTTGGAATAAAATATTGATCATGATCATATAACATTGGGTAGAGCCACTACGTGATGAGCTGCTTGTTCCATATGCTTTGGCAAATGTTGGCCTCCTTTCACCTAGATAGGTGGGCCAAAGGGACCAAACTCTTGTGCCTCAAAATATAACCTTCGTTTTTTGTTACTCTCCATGGCTTCAATTTTTGAATGATGTGCCATTAAACTTGGCTCATAGCAGCAAAAAAAACCCCCAAAAAAAAAACTTGGGAGGCACCTCACCTAATGAATGACAGGTTCTAGTAACCAACACCTAATGTAACCAGTATGGGCTGTCTAAGTACAGTGCTTGCAGAAAATGTTCCCTCAAAATCTGGCAACTTTGGTGCATTTTCTTCACATAAATCCTTGGTATGAGTAGGCACTGGATTATTTTTTGTTGTCAAGTGGTGAAAATTTGCCAAAAATAAAATACTCGCCAAAATCCTAAATATTCTGAATAGGCTAGGTGATCTACTTTCTCTAAATATTTGGGAATTTTTTCCAATGGCTAAAATCAGAGGTAAAAAAACAACCAGTTTAATACCTTATTTTCTGAAAAGCCGCGGTAATTTCGCACATGTAATGCTTTGGCAGGAAATTCGAGCAACAACAGCTAATCAGATTTTGCTAAATGATTTTGGCCCAGCGGCGACAACACCTCGCTCAATAAAAAAACCCACAGAAACCCTAAAAGTGTACTCCACGTCAGATAATCAGAAATCAGTCTTACACTGCCCGGGAACGGGATTGCCGGGTCGGTGGTGAATTCCGGGCCTTCTTCGCCCAGAGGCCAAGACCGTGTGCAAGCGGACAAAACGAAAGCTCCTTCCGGAAACCCTAGAGCTCGAGGTTGCGAAAACAGAGCGCGCGAGAGTGAGAAGGAAATCGCGAGCGCGCGAGAGAAGGGGAGAGAGACACAGAGAGAGATTGCGACCGGGCAGCATGTGCGCGGTTCAGCACACAGTTAGGATTGAAGCCTTGAGCAGATAGCAAAGCTATATGCACAAGCAAAGATTGGACGGTGCACGTGAAGGGGATGGCAAGAAAGTGGCAGGGGGAGCAAATGCACGAGCCAGGCTAGAGACTCCCCCGGGGTTTGCTGCTAGATCTCGCAGCAACAATGTGGCCAAAGAATCCATGGCAGTAGGAGAAAGAAAAGCAGCACTACCACCACCACCACCAGCGGCCTCGAATGGCGGAAAGGCAGGTATGTTTCCGGTGGTTTTTGGAAGCTACGAATTTGTTTATTGTAACTGCCATATCACAGTTCTCTCGTCGGGAGTCTACACGTTAGGGCTGATTTATCTGCGGTTTCGTGAAGTTAATGGTTGGAGCATTTCGTAGTTGCAAACTGTTTTCTGTGCTCGTGGACGATCGGGTTAGGTTTTAGGACTTCTCCTGTTTAGGAGAAAATCTGTTGATTTTGCACAAGCTTATGGGCGCTGAGAAACACGAATATATTTTCAATTTCTTCACATTGTGACAGGAGTCTCAAGTGCCAATGGGGGCAAAGCAGGAGGAGGTCTCTTGAGCTCCAATGGTGCGAAGACATCTTTGGCACCAGGAGGTGCCCTGAGCTTATGTGGAGAGAATGGGGCAGGAGAGGTTGCTGACTTGGCAGGATTTAGAGGGGAATGCGAGAAGGCGCTGGTGGCCTTGCGCAGAGGGAACAGCACCAAAGCCTTGCGAATTATCCGGGATGCTTGCAACCGGAATCAGGGCTGTGCACTGTTGCAGCGCGTGCAGGGGCACATATACATGCGCTTGGCATCAATGATTGAGGACCCTAACAAGAAGCAGCGTCACTTGTGTGCTGCACTTGAGGCTGCGAAAAAAGCTTCAGTTCTTTCGCCTCAGTCTGTAGAGTATGCGTACTTCTATGCTCAGCTCCTCTACGAAACTGCCAAGGATAGCAGGGGCTATGAGGAAGTCCTCCGGGAGTGTGATCGGGCACTTTCTGTGGACACACCAGTGGATCCAGCAACAGAAAGCCTCCATTATGATAACCAGCATGAATTTTCCACCCCTGAGGCACGGATTGCTCATGTGCAACAGGAGCTGAGAGTCCTTGTACAGAATGTAAACATGGCATCTATATCATCATGGATGAAGTCTCTCAGCAATGGAACAGGAGAAGACAAAATCCACTTTATTCAGATGCACAAAGAGCAGGATCGTATGGAGCAGCGTGTTTTGCAGCCAAAGAGACCACATGAGGTGAAGAAGGTGGTGAAAACTCCTGAAGAGCGGCGCCAAGAAATTGAAGTCCGTGTCACTGCAGCTCGCCTGCTCCAACAAAAAGCAGAATTACCTTCAATTTCAGTATCTGAGTCTCAGGAAGAACCTGAGAAGGCTTTGCACTCTGACCGGAGAAAATCTGGTGGATCTAGTTCTCGAAGGCTAGTAAAGACTTTGTCCTCAGAGGACAGAGCAGAACGTGTACGACCATTCTGGCATGCTGCAGACATTAGTAAGAGGGATGCATTGCTTGAGGTTTCCATTGCTGAGCTGAAGGAACACTTAGGTTTTCCTAAGAACAACCCTTCCATACAAGCACTTGCTGAAGCTCTGGAATTTGCACAAGAGAAGAAGACATGGCAGCTTTGGGCTTGCTGTAGGTGTGGGGAAAGGGTCACAGAGTACCAAGATCTAATTCACCATGCAATGCTTGAGCATATTGGCCTTCTTCCACAGAAGCTGCAGGATGTTCTTCCAAAAGAGTTAAATCAGGATTGGGCAGGTCTTCTTCTGGAGGATGATTGTAGGCCTGTGGATGGGCCTGCAGCTGTTAAAGTGCTGTTTGAGGCTGCCCAGTCTGGCCTTTCAGATGATCAACATGAGAAGACTGCCTCAGATTGTCTCTCTGTGTTGAGCACCAACATGGAGCCACAGAGTGATGACAAGAGTTATGGTGTGTCTGCTGAGTCTCTTCCAGAGGATCAGTTGAATCATATTGATAGTAAATGCAATGCAGATTGCAGGAAAGTGAGGGACATGATGCAGTCAATAAGGGGGTTGCATCGGCATGAATTCCCAGTGGTGGAGGATGAGGAGCGAAGAAAGCTGCTGGACAAAGTGTACAGTCTTTGTAGAGTTCTGATCAGAAATAAGTGCTTGGCGAATGACCATGTAACTCATATCATAAAATTTGCTACATGCAAAATTCAATCCATGGTTCCAGATCCAGCATCACACTTTGAGTTTGATCAATCTCCTGTTTTGATTCGGTTTTTGGATCCTAAGGCACTCCTGCATATTCACAATTATCTTATGGAGCTGGCAGAGGCTTGTCGGCTTCATCACTCATCAGATAGTACTATGAGCCCCCACACCACAGAGAGCAGGGATGAAGAGATCATTCAAGATCAATTATTCTTGAATGAGGATTTTACTAGGCTATTATTAGATGACCGAGTCTTGCATGAGTTTCCAGAAGAGTCTGTTCCATTACATGTGAAGGTTGAGGAGGGAGACACAAAGATACTTTCAATGAATGAGAAAGGTGATGCATGTCTGCGACCTCCTTTGCCACTTATGAAAGTGAGAAATGTAGAGACTCATGCCAATATGGAGCTTCATGCAGATCTTCAACTTGCGTGGATATATGGCAGCATGGAATATGAGTACACCCCTTCAGGCTGGAAGCAATTCAGAGCTGATCAGGCAGTCCAGGGGAGAGAGGCTCTTAAATTGCTTGAAAGAGAGCTACGACATTGTCAGGGCCTGTGCGAAAAGAAACTGGAGCTTATGGGTTACAAGGAGGCTCTCAACATTGCAGAGAGCATATGTGTGCAGGAAAGCACGAAGGTGGACGATCAATGTCAAAAGACATACGAGATGGTCCCAAAAGAGCAGCATCAAGAGTTTATTGAACCCTGCATGTCAGGCCTGTCAGATTCACACAAGATAGAGATTGATGCAATTAACAACAAGATTCTTAGTGATGTACAGAATGGCCAGACTCACTCCCCACCTTATGTTCGAACTTTGACTCTGGAACTCAGTGACTCAGATGATGATGAGGAGAACAACTGGATGTTGCAGGAATCTGCTCATTGTGCAGACTCTCATGTTGAATCCAGAAAATGGAAGAAGCTTTCTAATAAGGTGTGTGTGCATGATCCTTGACACTATTTTGATCAAAGTCCATCTGGCCAACATTGCCCAGATCTTGTATACCCAAGAAAGATGGTCAGATAAGGTCACCAGAATTGATGGGACCTGATGAAGTCAGTGGGTGGTTGTGGCAGCAAGTCACTTCTATTTGTGCTGTTTGTGGCAAAGCTGAAGGCCTGACAATTTGTGAGCAACTCTCACAAGGTTATGCCTGCATGCAGCATTGTGTGAGTATATACCTTCAGAGTATTGTTGTGGAGATTGCTCTGTAATCTCATATGTCTAAGTACTTGTTAACTCAAAACATTGGTGTATTTGCAGTTGAGTCCCATCAATGCAAAGATAATGAAGGCAATGAACCATGTCCATGAGATGGAGGCCAAAGTGGGTCAATTTGCAGTTCTTGATTACCGAGCAGTGGTTCTCCCATTTGTCAAAAGTCTATTGAAGGTTTGTGGCTTTCCTTTATCCTTGTTTTCATATTTTGGCAACTTGAGTGATGCTGGTGATTGTTATCATTTGGTGAGTTGTACTTTTTCCATTCTTGGCAAGTCAATCAAACAGAGATGGCATCCTCTCTGCCAGTTACAGACTGGGACTAATGGTTTATTGGGCAAAAGCCTTCACACCCAGATCCTGGCTCTCTGGTCAAGAGTCTGAAGGTCAAACAATGCACAATGAATGGGTTTGCCAAATTTCAAGTAGCATCCCTAACTAGGATGCAGGTTAAGAATAGTGTGTTGAGCAATGGCTTATTTCCAAGGAGTTCTGCAGAGTCGCCTGGAAGGAGAAGCTGAGAAAGATGCTATGAAAAAGTCAGATGCTGCACAGGAGGCATTTCTTGCGGAGCTTGCCAAGGACAAAAAGAGTTCAACCACTAAAGAATCTGAACTCTCAAAACAGGCACGTGACAAACCCAAGGACAAGAAGAAACTGAGGGACCAGAAAAAACCAAGGGATGTGAAGGTCAGTAAGCTTTATTTATTTAGCTGTAGGCCACTTGAGTGCTACCTGATATCATCATGTAATCTTCCTGTTCCTTCCTGAAATATGACAGAAACTCAAGGTACAGCTTTTTATGTAACTTTTTTCACTCAGTTTTGAGTGGATCATTTTATACTTATCTACGCCCATTGTGATGGGGAGCCAATGGAGTGAGTGGAGAGTGATTGCAGCTAGTCCCTGCCATTCATGATGAAGGTGACAGTGTAATACTTTGTGAGTTACAGTCAGAAGGTTATGTCCAGGCTCATTGTTGTTGTGTTTGTCTTGGTTTGGCCCAAACTGATATGACAGTTGCTTGGTTAACCTATGTGTTTTGTGTAGTTTGTGTCTACAATCAGTTTAGCTGGATGCTTTTGGGAGTTCCATGATTTATAGGAGTGTAATGGGAAAAGTTGGTTTATGCCTGTGCTCAGACTACAATGCAGAACCTAGAAGCCTCCTTGCAAATTGTGGCATCTATGGTTTATCTGTTTAAGATGATGTCTATTGCTCATGTTTCTTCACTTTGCAATTTGCAGTGTGGGCTCAACAGTACTGAACAGGAAAGCCAACCAAGAAGTGAATTGCTAAGGTGAGAATATTGTACAATGTTGAAGTGATAGTGTGCTCAATTGGAGGCCCTCCATCTTATCAGGATTCTAGGCTTCAATCTATATGGCTATGAGAAATCATGCCTCCAGAGACCTTGTGGAATCAGTTTGCTTGTCTAGTCTCATGGCAGAGCATGAGATCTATTTTTTCGCAGAAAATTCAGAAACTTCACTGGAGGATTGCAACAGTGGCAGTGTGACACAGGATGATGATGGAGAAGGTGGGAGCTGGGATTTGGTTGAGGGCAAGGGTCATGACTTATTCCAGCAGGAGGCAGAGCTCCAGTACCAAGCTGAATTGGAAGCAGAAGAACTCCAGCTTGCTGAAGGGCTGGAATTACAAAGGTGTGTGGAAGAAGAGGCAAAAGAACAGCATGTTGATGAGCAACATTGCAAAAATCTGGCCCAGCAGTCCTCAACAGTTACTCCTGAGCCTTTTAACCCTGAGTATTTGGAGACACAGATGGACAGCTGTTTGCATTTGCCAGAGCCAAAAACTCTTGCTGACTCAAGCCCTTCTGTGGACACCCTCACAGATGAATCAACCATTTCATCAATAGTTTTTCCTCCCTCCTACACTCCATCAACTACAAGTTCACATGCAAGTCTAGCTGGAGCAGGAGATGTGACAGTAGGGTCACCAGAAGAGCTGCAAATTGATGTGGGTACTTTGGAGTCAGACAAGAGGTGTACTTCAGATCCTTCAATAGGGTTGACAAGACCAGCCTTAGAAGACCCTAAGGCTCATCAAAGAGTAGATTTAGAAGAGAAGGTAGGCTGTTTGGAATGTGTTCCACTAGAAAGCAGTAGATTGACTAGTGACCAGCCCACTGGTTTTCCAAAGAAAAGTCGACATCGACGGAAGCGGGGACCTCAGGTTCATGCTGAAGAATGCATGGTTCCAGATCAGGAAGGGCAAGTGGTCTTGCATGGTACAGCCTCATTGCTTGGCCCAAAAATCCTGCATGAACAGAATGACAACAAAGCACCCCAGAGTCTAGCAGGCTCTGGGAGCCATGACACATTACCACTCCTGTTACTGCCTTCACCTGCTTCCACTTCTGAAGGTGGACTGAACTGAACCAAATGCTTCACTTTTTCATTGTTGCAGTCAGTATTTGACAGTTCAATTCCATCTGGTCCCTGAGCCTCTTCTGTATGGGGTTACTTTTGTGGTTTCTGCTTACTGAGCTCATGAAGGCAGGGCGGATGGTGATTCTTGTGGCTGTACAGGAGGAGAGCATGAGAGCAAAACACTGAGGCAGCTGCAGGCTGAGCAGGATGACGAGGATCGCTTCCAGGCAGACCTGGAGCGAGCACTGCAACAAAGCCTAGGTAGGGAGTATGCCTTGTATCCAAGGACTTCAGGCATTTTTTTCTGTGGGAAACTTATGCTAGTTTGGGATAACTATGCATGTGAAGACTCCCAATATAACAACTTTACATTTGTTTTCCTTGTGTGAATGTCTGGTTTACAAGAGTCTCAGATTAAGCATTTAGCTAGTGTTTCCTGGGCTTAAATAGCCTGGAAATTAAGTAGAGCAGTTTCTTATAATTTTGAACCCATGGTGACAGACATGCAAATGGAAAATCTGGAAGAAGCAAACTCCACAGCATATCTTTGGACATGGGGCTCATTGGAAACATCTGAATCTGTTGCACCTCCTCCAGCAGAGCCTGCTGTGGGCTCTATTCCCACCAGTGAGCAACCCACGGAACAAACACTGACAGACACAGATGTTGGAAAGGGTTTACAAAATGAAATTGGGCAATACAACTGTTTTCTTAATGTGGTCATACAGGTGACTTTCTAAGGCTGGAGTCCAAGTTTTGCAGCATATTGAGTGTTTCATATGAGGCTTGTCCTGGCAAGGGCTTCAATTGGTGAGCTTGTAGTAGTCACTATCTTGGAGAGACTTATTTCACTTTGAGCTGATGAGTGGTGTGCTCTGTCGATTTCAGTCTTTGTGGCATTTGAAGGAATTTCGAGAAGAGTTGTTGGCTGAATCTAGCAAGCAGCACATGCATATTGGAGAGCCATGTGTTGTATGTGCACTTCAAGGCATCTTTGTTGGCCTGAGTACTAGTGCTTTCACCACTCCAAGCCACAATGCTGTTGCCCCAACTGCTCTGCGGGTTGCTCTGAGCACCATGCACTCCGATAGTGACTTTTTCCAAGAGGTATTTTAGTTCCACCCAATGATTGAACAAACTCATGTTTTTTCTTCAGAGAAATGGTGTGCTTCTTTTGCAGAATGGTGAGAGTTGTGTTTTGATTGCCTGTATTGAGACTGTTTTGCAGCCCAGTTTGTCTAGCAGCATTTCCTCATAAAATTTTGATTCCAGTGCTGAATGCCAATAACTTACATTTGTGTATCTCATTGCTGCAGGCACAAATGAATGATGCATCGGAAGTGCTGGCCGTTATCTTTGACTGTTTGCACAAGGCCTTTGTTCCAAGAGGTGCTTTGTCTCATGGGGAATTGGAGGGTAGCTCTGCTGGTGAAACGTGGGATTGTAAGGATGGCCACCCCTGCATGGTGCATGGTTTGTTTGGGCTTGATGTTGCAGAGCAGATGAACTGTCAAGGCTGTGAGTTGGAGTCTCGCCATCTCAAATATACTGCCTTCTTCCATAACATCAATGCGAGTGCACTTCGCACTGCCAAGGTAAAGGTTTCTGTAGGTATCATATCTTTCACCAGCAATCCTTGTGGATCATCATACCATGAAGGGAAGGCTGGGATGGATATGGATTGATTTCCATTATATGTAAATAGTTCTAATGCTGGGAATCAAACATTATGTGTCCACCAAAGCATAGTGATCTTGCAGTTTTATAATGTGTGCTGTAAGCTGAGAAAGGAGGAACCTTGTTTCAATACTAAATCTTTCTCCTTGTGATACATATGGTAGCTGAATTGCCCTAGAGAAGAATATCTTGAAGCATCAACCATATTATCCAGAGTTGTGTAATTCTTCACTCTCAACTATTGCATGGGTTTACATGATGAGTCTGTACAGCATGTTCAACGCAGTCTGTAAACAAAGTGGGACTTGGCTACAGGTCTTGTATGAAGAGTGCTCAATGGACAAGCTTCTGAAACTAGTTGACATGAATCATCAGCTAGCCTGTGACATTGACACTGGAGGTTGTGGGCTCCAAAATCACATTCACCACCTCCTCCGTGCAGCACCCCGTGTTTTCACCATAGGTAACAACTATGCTGCAAGCTAATTTTCTAGCCTTTTGACCTTCTTTTACTCTTGAAAATTCTGTCACTTTTATTCTGTGGGTATGGAACTGACTTTAGGATTGCAACAGTGTTGGGGTGGCAAAATGGTAGAGAGAGTTTTGAGGACATATCGGTGACAGTCGATGCTATTGATGTTTCCATGGATGTTGGAGTGGTGTATCGAGGCCTTGATGAAGGTTCAAAGCATCAGCTCATTTCAGTGGTAAGTTCATGGTCCATCAAAGTTTGAAATACATATTTGCCATGGTCTTTCTTACAAGTGGATGTACACTTACCAAAGTGATTATCTGTGCTCTTGCCTTATTAACTCTTATGTTTCATGCTTGGGCAGGTGTGCTATTATGGGCAGCACTACCATTGCTTTGCTTACAATCAGGAGCTTGCTAGATGGGTTATGTTTGATGACAGCACAGTTAAGGTACCCATTCTTCTTCTACACCCATCCTCCATTTCAAGACCTTTTTGAAAGAGGAATATGAGAAGCACCTTAAAGGGTCCTGGGTCCTGGGTAGAAACCACCATTCAGTCAGAAGTGGGCAAGCGCTACAAGAATTATCTTGTGTCACATTTTGTCCATGCTGTCAGGGTTGTACATAACACACTCAAAATAGATACTTTGGTTCCTCACCAGTTAATTTAACAGCTCTGAGGAATCTGTGGGATCTGCAGAATCATTAGCTGCCCTGAAGAGTTAAACAAGTTCTTGTGGTTCACAACTTCAAAATCTCAGAAGTTTTTCTGTCAAATTTACACCTAGGATCTGTGTTCAGTTTCCTAATCTGCATTTCATTCACATTTGGTTGGGTCTACGGCTCTGGGGACATTCTTAAGAGGCATTCCTAAGACATTCTAATCATTCATCACAGGTGGTAGGATACTGGGAGGATGTGGCAAGGACTTGTCGAAAGGGCCATTTACAGCCACAAGTTCTTTTCTATGAGGCCGTAGTGGCATGCTGATTTTGTTGACTAGGGAACACCATACTATCATGTTATATGGTCTAGAGGAGGTTCCTGCACCAGGCTATATATCACAGGGTCTTGGAAGCATCATGAAGGTGAGTACCAGGTTGTGTGTTTGTTGAGTCAAGGATTGTAGACACCTGGGTTTTAAATATAGTCTGACAATAGGCTCAGGTTTAGATTAGGTTACAAATTTTAGTCACTAAATTCCTCAGGTATCACTGCCTCTCATCTATCCCATTCATGCAGAGAAATATATACCAGAATAATGGCCTTTGAAAGCCTAAGAATTTTCCCTAGTGAGGAATACAGTAACAGGAATCATTGTCACACCTTATGACCATTCTAGGGTGAGCTCACCAAAGTGGTCGGGGATGTGCCACCAGTTGCACAGATTCTGACAGATTGTTTTGTTGAAGATCAATTGATATGGTATGTTAACTTCAGCATTAGTTTCATAATTGCCTTTGATATTAAGTGTAAGTAATAGGGTATACAACCCTAAATTAGTGATGATCAGGGACTTTAAAACAGACACCCCTATGACAACAGGGCTGAGACACCAACAGAAAAATCTAGAATGGCTAGAACAAAATGCAATTGAGTTCATAAGAGGTTTGAGTTATTCAAACTTCTCAACCTACCCTCAGGATTATGCAACTTACTACAAACTTTATAGTACACTGTTGGAATTCTTGAATATATTTTGCACTTGTAGTGAATATTGAGTGGCTATGCATTACAATCGAGGTTGCAAAATGTTGGAAGTGCCAATATCTGTGAATTGATCCATACAGTTGAAATTGGAACTTCGCATGATAAGATTATATATTGCAGTCACTAATTCATAGCAAAGTTCTTAAGTGCAGTTCATTTTGACTCAGCAGTTCCAGCATTCAGAGCAACTTGGGCAGATGTTGGTTTCTAGTTCCTTTCCTCGAAGTGTGTGTCAAATTATGTTGAATTGTGAATTGCTCCCATCAAGTCTTTTGAGGTAGCCATTTTTCTCCTTAAATTCTTTGAAGGTGTAGTTAGCGTGTTGGCCTTCAAGTATGCACCAATTGGATGATCTTTTCTTTGTCTCATCTTACATTGACTACTAAGGACATTGTTTCCTGTGCATCTTCCAACAAGCCATGTTGCATGGTTAATGAATTCTTGAAATTATAATTGATGTAACAGCCAACCAACCCTTATTTTAGTTTGAAAGTTTATAGAGGTGGGCAATAAGAAAGCTATAAGGTGTGGTTATTGTTTAAATGCGCTGATATATTTAACATTAAATCTAAAGCAAAAAAATGTTATGTCCAAGAGTCAAATAAAATGAAATGTGAAAGGAAAATATTGGGCATTGTTCTTTTGGATGCCAGTCATTGACTTTTGTTTTGTTTACCTGCACATGTGTTGGAGAAACTTTTGAGGGAAGAGGTTGGTCACTTCTGTTAGGAATCCAACAACATTGTGAATAATGAACACAGTTCATAATACACCTCCTTCAAACATTCCAGCTAAATTTGAGTGCTTGAGGTGTTACAGTAGATGCTTGAAGCAAGAGAGAGAATCAGTGAATCCCAAAAGCTAATGGGATTTCAAAAGAGTCCCACAATCAAGACCAAATGACAATGCATTTGTGAATGACGACTGGAAGCCTAAGGACAGCCAAAGGTTTAAGAAAGTTCCACCTTTTTTCTACTGGCAAAATTTCACCAAAAAGAGAAAGTTAAATATGAAAAACTGGAAAATGAAGTGATTTTTGGGGTTTCAATCCCCAGAAATCAGGAACAAAAATAGTTCTAATGGCCAGATTTCTATATTTTGCTCTAGTAAGTAGCCAAGCCTTTTATTTTAGGTGTGAAATTCAAAAGTGAAGTGAATTTTGAAGGTTTCAATTGCTTTTTGTTCTGTTTTATATTAAAAATTGCAAATTTGAAACTTCTCAAAAGTATGGGAATCTGCACATGCTGGACCTGGACGAGACACAAATTAGCAGATCTGAAAGCTGTGGTCACGTCAGCTCCAAATTGCACCAGGAGCCACAGCATTTGAATACCTTGAAGAATTTCAACCAATTGGCACCTTCTTACTCAACATCCCCTACCTCTTCTTAGTTTTGCGGTCTACTGGAATCTCACAACTCCACCCTTCAACCTCATTCTGCAGGTCAAAGAAGCTCATTTCATCCTCACTCCCATGATTCATTTTGACTGTCATGGAACTTGGGTTTGGGATAGTAGTCATGGAACTTCCGCACTGCTCCAGCTGAGAGAAAATCTTCTTGAGCCTCCTAATGAACCTGCAGTAAAATGGTTCTCAACAACAGGAGGGCAACAGAGCCTAAATTTTTCTGTAAATGCAACCAAAACCAGATCTAATCTTGTGACAGAGGATACAAGCAATCCCATATCAAAGAAAAACAAATCAGCACTAACCAGCATATATTTTCAAGAATGGTATGAAAAACAGTGCATTCTTGTTCCTACAAGCACTAAAGCCCACTGTCTTTCTGAAATGGGTACAACCATTGTACTTGATCAAACATGTATGCACAACACAACATGAACAATCTGCAAACTGAGTATGAACTTGTCTACACTCCCCATTGCACAAACATGCCTTACTTCCCCCTTTGAATGAACTCATGACCTGGCACCCCTTATTCCCAACAATTGCAAAGAATGTGCATTCTTGCACTGGATCTGCATCATCAAATGCGAATTCCTGCTGTTCCTGGTTCATCCATCTACTTGCAGTAATGAGCTTTAGACTTCCACATCATGGATAGGCAATTAATTCCTTCACGCAAGCCTACTTGAATCTCAGGAGAAGTGCCAAATTGCAGCTTGATCCCAAGAAAGAACCTCACAAAATTGCTGATAAGGAAACCCTTGAAAGTAATAGTGTCTAGAGTTCAGCCTCCAAGGAGCTGAACAAGGACACGACTACTATAGTACAGAGTGCAGGCTACAAATCAGGAAGTCAAGTATTGTCAACTGAAAATAGCACCTCAGTAGCAGAACAGATGTTCTACAGAGGTGAACCTGAGCCTCAGATGTGCAATATGAACAACAACCGTGTGCAGATGATGACAATGCCTCTTGACAAGGCATTGTTTATTATCCTCTAAATTGCTGAAGTGGTTAAATATTTGCATGAGCATCAAGTGGTACCCAGAGACCTCAAGGCCTCCAACATCCTTGTCAAAGCCGCTGACGAGAAGAGCCCCTAGACCAAGACTGAATCTGTCATAGAATGTTTGTATTCATGCTATAGAGGGATGACAAAACATCATACGTACCAACATTTTAGTTTGTATATTTCAAGGTGGGAAGTAGCGAAACTTGCAGGAGTCACACAATAAGTTGGGTGACTCCTGTCTATGCACTCTTGTAAACAATTTGCCATGAGGTTGAATTTTAATTAATCTGACTACATAACAATATCAAAAGAATTTGGGAAAAAGGTAACTAGCCTGCAAAGAAAACAATTAGTTGAGAACTGGCCTTTTCATTGCATTGGCTAATAGTAGAAGTTTCTGGAAATTTGTAACTAGCTTGAAAATGAATGGTTGAAAACATCCAGACTTGAAAAACATATCTTTTCAGTGGCAATTCAAGTACTTCACACACATGACACACATAAATAGTTACATACAAAAACATCAGTTTGAATGATCTAATGAACCCTCGCTCTACCTAGTATTAAAAATGTTAAGGGTACATCTGCAAGATATCCAGCTATAGAGTTCATTTGCCACCAGTTGCTCCTTCATGTGCACCAAAAATGGTCTTTAAAGGAAGGCATGTGAGAAGTTCTGCCCATTTCTGTCTTCTCCAGGTCCAGCATGTTAAGATTCCCAGCTGTTAGATCAAGGTTAATCACTCCAAAATTCCTTCAAATCTGCTGTCTACATAGTATGTCACAGACGGCAAATGTTAGCGCTACTCTGTCTTCACATGCTCTTAGCTCCGAGTACTTGAAAGTAGACATTTTGATTTCGAACTAGCCTCTCTTCTCCATGTTACCTGCAAGAGTGATATGTTCAGCCTAAAATTTTTGCTGCAGATTTGCAAGTTGAACTTTTGTGAATATTATCTGATGAGCAGGAGCTGTGGCTGCCATGGACTATGTGTGAAAAAGTGGCCGCATTCTGAAAGGTACCTCAGGCAACCTCAAAAACGGGGACTGTCACATGCATACCAAGAGTTTTCCTTACAAGCTCCTATTCACACTGACATTCAGAAACTTCTTTGTGAATTGAAATATGGACACCAGAAATTTCTCAACAGCCAATGTGACTTATAGCTCATTCATCAACACATAATGAATAGGTGGTAGAAACAGTAGCTACAAAGTTCATGCCATTGAAGTTTACATAAACAGGATCTTCCAAAAAAACATCCAAATTCAGGGTACCTCAATGTTCATCAAGGTTCCAAAGAGTTCAGCTGTCCAACATCTGCAAAGTTGATGTAAACAACACTTAACTACAAAGGTCCCACTTCATGGCATGCCATATTTCTATGCTTCTTGCAAAGTTCTTAGCTGGACTGCAAAGATCTAATTGTTGTTCAATTGTGTTATGGAGGAGGAGGAGAATGTGATAGAGCAGATTACAGAAAGCTCACTACAAAGAGAGCACAGTAGCACAAGCTGAGTGGTAGGTACCATGAGTAGTCGAAGACTACCCTGGCACTGTAAAGAAACCTCTCGATTGTTGTTTGCTATATAACTGGGTGTGATTGTGTACAGCAGAAATGTCTGGGCATTGTGAAGAGAATTTGCAGAGATGTTCACCCAAGATTTGGTGCCACATTGAAGAGGTAAGTAGGGTCAAACTTGGTATTCACCAATCCCTTGTTGAATGAAGATATGAAAAGAGAATTAGCAAAAGAGATGTGCAGATTGATCACAACAGGACATGAGAAAAGTGCTCAATGTGAAGCTGTGTCAAGAAAATCTTCTGGGCAACTCTGATGATTAGCTTGGATTGGAGCACCATCATGTGTCTGAATGTGCACAACAAAACAAGTGACCTGTTTAGTGACCATGAAACTTAGATGCAAGCACTTGTTCAAATTAGACCTTGCCATCTGTATCTTCCCTCATGGGGCTCATATGTAAGCTCTGCTGTGATTTTTTTCCTGGCTGGGTGCTAAATTTGCAACCCATTTCCAAAAGAAGAGAAAGAGATGATTGGAGATCTCATTCTAGATTAATCAAGCCGAGCACTAGAGCAAGAGACTACAACATCTGTTTATGTGTGACTCCAGCATCTGTGTTGACACTATCTCTTGGTCTATCTGCTCCCAAACGCTGGACATATCACAAACAGACTAGAAACATAGAGGGCAGCAGTATCTACAACCACAGTGTACAGATGAGGAGATCATTGTCAGAAAACACACTGCAGATTTCCATTGATACACATCATTTGCAAACAAGAACCACCCAATGCAGAGACCTTTAATCTTTGAGGCTTGATACCTATCTATGAGATAACTCAAGTGCACAGTGTATATTCTCCCATAACATCCAACATCAATGTAGGAAGGGAAAACCACATATAACCTATTTAAAGTTGGTGAGTCACTGAGCATGGACATGCATTTCATGTAAGCAATCCAGGTGCAATGTGTGACCACATTGCAAGACTGTGATGTCATTTTCTGAATCAAACAGGTACTGCACAATGAAATGAGCATACAAGTCAACAAACAACTCCAGACTCACCAACGAAAGATTCATGGATGAGCAGAATCCAATTTGGATTGATCTAAATACAATTCACAGAAGGCTGTCACTGAAGAACATTATAAAGGACATTACTAAAGTATGTCAGGCATGAAAGTCTGCCAACATCCAGAGGTGCTATTTAAGTCCTGAAATAGGTGCACAAGAGGAGCACCTCAAAGCACACAGGGCAGGTCTGGTGCATAGACTTCTCAACACAAGAGTGCAGGGCAACAGAGTAGCAGAAGCCTGCAATCAACACATTAATACCTTGAGGGGTGCAGACAGCTACTTCTGCCACCAATCCATGAAAACTATCCAATGTCAATGTCATATTTTCCACTTTGTGCTACACAGAAGCTTTATAATACAAATTTGCTAGCAGATGGAACTTCTTCATTTTCACTTACAATTCTACAACAACAAGACAAGAGGAGTAGTCCAGATATCACATATTTTAGAATGAGTTGTAAAGAGTATATACCACAATGCTCATGGTGGAAGAAATTGTCATGTCCTCTAATCCTGCAAATCCCACAAGAACCACAATTATACTGCTGCTTCTTTTGTCTACCAAAACACACAAGATGAGCACATAGCATGTTACAACAGTAAATAAGGCTCCTGTGTCCTCAAGAGTCTCAATAGTAAAATATCAAAGCCACAAACAAGTAATTGCAAGACATTAAGTGAACAGATATCATTCAACAGTTGGAATCTCTCATGGACAGATTTTTCCAAGATTCACAAAGTGAAGATCTCAACCTTATCCTCAAAGAATTTGCAGATTGAAAAGGAGTACCCATGTGAACACCACAAATTTTGCACATCTGTTGAACATCTTGCTAATGATTGCAAAGTGAACATATCACCTGCATAACATAGACAGGGATTTAAGACACACTCATGATTATCAGTGTAGGGTCACTGATGCAAAAAGTCTTCAAAGTGGCCTCTATTAAGTTGAACTCTGGACAGAAAAAGACGTGCGATATAGTTCTGTGATAGACAAATGAGGCATTAGTGCAGTCATAACCTTATACAAATGGCTTACAAAGTGTGAGACCATCACTTTCATCAAAAATAGCAGTGACAAGCAGCCAAGACTACCATGAGAACTCAGAAGACACCCAGAGTCAAAGCATTTGACCATTCAACTTTGAAGGCCTTTGTGCTGTTTCCACCTACTGGTCCCTTCTTTGTCAACATCCACATCCTCTTCTTAATTTTTACAGTTCACTGCAATCCTAGAAGTTCACCCTTCAATCTGACAATCCAGATCAAAGAAGCCCCAATTTTTCATCCTCAATTCCCTTAACTCCCTTCACTCTTCTGAGTGCCATTGTCTGATGGGTTCTCCATATTTGTCATAGACAGTTTTCCCACTTAGAGGAGCCAAGTTGCTCTTTCATGACAGTAGGAGTGGGACTGGATTTTTGGCCAAGCAACATCTGTGTGTCTTACAATTTATGGTAGTTGAATCTGCCAAGTCTAGGCCATTATGTGTTACATTATCTAACAGAATGTTGCTCTCAGATGTACAAGTGATTAATTTCTGGATTCTATTCTGGCCCTTCCAGGATCCAGAGGATCTACCAAGCTCTTTACTTTCAGATGCTTCTTTCCATTTCACAGGTCATTGGTATGAGTAGACAATCACTCCTGCAATTCCCAGTTTTTATCTGCAACAAACTAGAGAATCACTAGATAACCACAGCAAAAATTGAACAAATCTATAAGGTTTATAATAGCAGGATGTTTTTCTGTTAAAGATTGTGAACAATGAAAATCTTCAGAAGTACATTGACAATTTACTATCTACATATTAGAGCAGCAGAGACTAGGACAGATGAAAGCAATCCCTAGTTGCTGCAGGCAGGTGATTCACCGAAGCAACGAGACCTTGCACTCACTTATGAAATCTGGCTGACATTGGGACTTGTGCCCAGTGGTTTCAGCCAGACCTCAACTTTTACTGCATAGATATCACCCCAAGCCAGCATGCATAACAACATAAACAAAAACCCCTAACGTCTTTAAGTTCCCAATGTGAACAACAGCAATAGTCACCAACATGTTCAGTGCCAAAGCTTCAAGAGCAACAAGCAAAATGTTCCCATCCCAGAAGAGCTCTTTGATCACCACAGAGGTACATACGAAGCTGCAGTAGATGGTTTTCATCCAACTGTCATATCTCCACTCATTATAGATAAAGATTGTCACACATCATTTGTCCACATTCATCCAGTTCTGTCCACTGTTCATTTTATCATCCATGATCAAAATGCTACAAAATTTGTTGGAAAAAAGGTTGTTTTCAAAAATAGAGGCCTTCTTCCAATAGAGTTACCTAGTACCTACCAAATTGAAGAATACCCAACAATGAAATGATCTTGAAGTTTTGCTTTTCAAATGCTTTATTGTGAGGAGGGGGATTGTCATGAATCCAGACTCAGTGTTGCAGTGCTTGTAGTGACATGAAATTTGCTTGCAAAGCATGCACTAAACTGATGTATCCAACCCATAACTACACTAATGGAATAATGGCAACTTTCAAAATTTTCAGATTCTTCAAAAAACATCCATGTATCAAAAAAAGATTTAAACATATTTACGAAAAACAAGCCACAATCAACATGGTTGCAATTTCAAGCTAGTCATTTGCTTGAATAATGAAGATCCTACACAAATGCAATGTCATTGCTTGTAGAATGCAAATATGGTGAACGTGCCAATTGCAATGTTTGTCATGTTCATACACTTGGACTCTTTTCTTCAATATATGATTATCCATTTGGGAGGTTTATGGCAATTTTGGATGAGATGATTCTCTTTGCATACAATCTCAGTTTGCATTTCATAGATAGTAAAGCAGTTGGAGAAATTTGAAGTGGACCTTATATACACGGATATCCATCCCAGGAGGGATACTTTGCCTACTCCTTAATAAGAGAGGGCGGGATCTTACTACTACTTAAGGGTGTGAGATCCGTACCCGGGTTTCAAGCATTCCTGTAAGGATCACTTTGGTTGGCAACTGCTGCCACTTTCGCCATAAGTAGCACTACGCTCGAGTATCAATAATTCATATATACCCGGACTGGTTGCTCGCTGCACGAAGACACGAGTCCAAGATAATAATCGAATTCGCGGCGTTGTTTTTCGTCGTCGTCGTTGCTGCTTGACCTAAAATACGACGCTCTTCCCCGCCCGGTATTTCTTCGGCTTGCGGTTCTCTTGCGTGTCCTCGTGGACGCCGCTTTCTCTCGATCTCGCAGTTTAGAACATACCCACGGAAAAAAAAAACCCTCCCGAAAGCCCAAACACTTCTCTGCGTTTTGTAAGTTCTCTTTCCTGTACTTCGGCTTTTGTTTGTTTGTTTGTTTGTTTTGTTTTTTTTTCCCTCCCCTTGCTTGAGTTTCTTCTCCTCTTTTCTTCTCCTTGCAATTTCGTCCTATATGTTTTTGCTTCAGCTTTTCTCCTGGCACTTGCTATTGTGCGCGCGGCTGTGGTTTTTCTTTGTTTCTTTTTTTCCTTGTATCACGGCCTGTTTAGAAGGGGCCTCCAGTTCTCTTGCATCGTATGTTTTCTTTCTTTGTGGGTTATGCTCCGCTGCTCTCTTTCTTGTCTGTGTCTAGGGATTTCTTGGGGTAGGATCATCTTCGCTTTCTTTCCTCGGACTTGGTTGCCCTATATTCTTTTGGTGTGTATAGGAGTCCATGATTGCAGAGCGAGCTATCCCTATGTGGCGGTTGTTTTTCTCCTTCTGACTGACTGGTTTTTTTTTCCTTCGACCTGGCTGTTTGCTGATGTTTCTCATTAGGAAGGGGTTTGTAAGCGTTGCTGAACACCGGTTTTTTACTTTGTTGAGCTCAATATAGCTTGTCTGGTTTTCTCGGAAGGAAAAAAGGAAGCTGAAATGGGAAAAAAGGCCCCAAATCCTAGAGTCTTTTTCGATATCAGCATAGGCGGTGAGCCTGCAGGCAAAATGGTGATGGAGGTGAGTAAACCCTTATCCTGCCGTCATTCAGTTCCTTTTTTTCTTTTACATTCTTGTCATCTTCATTGAATATTGTTGTGGCAGTGATTAAATCTCCTGGATTGCCTTTGCTTCCTCACTAACTTTCTTTTGATATCATCTTATTTTCCCTTGCTTTCTTGCATCTCTCTGGAAATTTTTTAACAGTATTCAGATCATTGAATGGCACCTCCATGTTTCTGAACTCTAGCACTGAATCTTTTTGCTCCAACCCTAACAAGTTTTTTGTTGCAACTTCTACTTGCAGCTTTACGCAGATGTTGTACCCAAGACTGCTGAAAACTTTCGAGCACTTTGCACAGGTTAGTTTATGACATCAACTCTCAAAACCAATCTCTAATGCCACTCTGGTTTGGCATGTACAGGAAATATTTGCCAGAGCTGATGTGGGTTTTGTGAGGGTTTCCAAAGACAATATTCACATCCTTATCTATATATGAAGTACAATGGAATTGTTCACAAGTTTCAAAGAAAAAAAATAGTTATACACATGGTTTTTATTGAGAATGTTTTTTATGTGTTGGTGTGTGGTGTTTATTAACATTGATATGAATGTATTTATTGGCTGTAGAGTTCCTTACAGCTGTTAAAAGTTTTGTTGTCAAGTGGATATGCAAACTGGCATGGGTGTCACTTGTCATTATTTTGTCCATTATCCAAATCTAGCATGCAAGAGATTTTCAATACTCCCCCGTAGGCTTAAGAAACATATGTTGTCTTTCTGTCACTATGTAAGGTGCTTTATGTAAGTAATATACTTTTGTCATGCAATGATCCCAGTTAGGATGCTTGACAATGTCAAGATCTGGTGGCTATGAACTTTAGGAGCTTTATTATGAGGTTCTTCTCTCTAAATTCTTAATTAGTGTTTTGGTTCTTGTTTAGCACTGAAAGACTTGCCAACCAGTGCTAACAAGTGATGTGACTGCCCATGCAGAAAACTCATGGTGGATATTAGTCTTAATTCTTTGAGTGAACGGATACAAAGATACTCAAGTATTCTAGAGACCTAGAACCTAACTTGGTTACACTAACTTGGGAGGGGTTGGATGTTCCAGTCAGCCCACAACACATTGGAGGTAATTTATTCTTATTCTTATTTTGTTCCATGAGTTTGTTTCAAGAGAAACTCAAGAAGAGTGTGGTTAAATCTGCAGGGGAGAAGGGTGTAGGGCGTGTGACAGGGAAACCTTTGCACTTCAAAGGCTCCATATTTCATCGAGTCATTTCAGGCTTCATGGCCCAAGTAAAGTTCCATTGAAGGATAGATACTTGCTTGACAGCCATCTTTGCTTGTACGATGTTTGATTGTGATTCTAGAGTTTGTAGTCAGCGTTTAGCATAAAGGCTTCTCTGATGCAGTCATCCTTTTGCAGTAATAGATGGTTGCACATGCTATTTTTCTGTAGTCTTAATCATCTATTAACTGGTGGGTTGTTGCATTTTATACCTTGGTTCGATTGTCTGTCCACAGGGAGGAGATTTTTCTAAGAAAGATGGTAAGTTCTTTTTCTCGCAGGCCATCTTTCTTCTTGCTGTTGTGTATGCACTTGCTGACTACTTCTGGACACCTTGTATCTGAGTTAGGGACTAAAACATGGAGAAGTGATGGAAATCAGCATTTGCATCACTGCCATGGAATTTCTGTCACTCTGCCTTTGTGGTTCTTCTTGATGCCCAGTCTTTGATCCAAAGGACCTGGAAGTATTTGACCAGGTAGTTGGATGAAAGCCAAAGTAATTTAGAAGTGTTTTTTTTGGGTGTGGGCTTGGAGGAATGATTAACTGTCTGATGTAATAAGAGTGAGGATGGCACTGGACAAAAGTTTAGTTTTACCTTCTGTTTTCTGGACTGCTGAGAAGAGGGGAATGAGGTAAAGAAATGGACAATGATTATGCACATACTTTTCCTCAAATACATGACATTAACTCAGTTGTTAGCGTGGCTGATAGTAGCCATTTGTGTGGTCATGGTTGGATATTGGGTTTTGAATTCAAAGGCATGCCAAATGAAGAACGTTATTCTCGGGCTGAGAGGTATTTAGCGCACTCGCTTGCAGTACATGTTTGTCTCCTGGAAGTAGCAGGGGGTTTTAGTTCACTAAGAGCTTTGACCCCATTTGAGAAAGCCAGAATTGGTTTGTTTTCCAGGAAATGTCCCATAGAACTGGACCACAACTTTCACAGTTCTCTGAATCTTTCATTGTGTTTTCCTAGTATGTATGTTATGGATCTCTTATATGAATAGTTTGTGCAAATTGCTGTTTGTTTTCATATTTGCACTTTGGATGCTTCTTGTCAATCCTTTGAGTAGATTACAGATGTAGGGCTTTGTGCTTGAGGCATTTTTTTCCTATGGTGCCCCTGGAAAAGGTAGGGGTATAAATCTGGGATCTACTTTTGTCTGATGACTATTGCCTCATCTGAGTGGACACCTATCAAAGCAAGTGTTTCTGGCTGCAATGATATGCAGGCACAGGTGGGGAAAGCATCTATGGAGGAAAATTTGCTGGTATGATTACCTTACTTGACTGTGCAGAAAAGGATGAGGGAAAGCAGAGCAGGATCCTGTTGTACTATTTCTTTTGCAATTTGGCATAGAATCATGTTTTCAAACTTCTCCAACTAACTTTAAGCAAGCTTGTGTGAAGTTGATAAGCTGCTGTTTTTGGTGTGTTCATGTATATGCTTTTAGGTTCAAGCCAGGTAAGATCTCTTTTGCATGAATTGGCTTTCTTTCGAATATAGCATTGTCTTTTGCTTTCTGGTGGCCGGATGCACTGCCTCAGTACGACGTAACTGGTAAAAGCATGTGTTACTGTCTAGAAGGAGCTTTCTTCTCCCTTGCTACAGGGATCCAGTTCCAACATTGGAAGTGTTTAGCGATCATGTGAGAAGTAACAATGCACATTATCATACTCCCATCTTTTTGCAGATGAGAATTTCAAACATTCCCATGTTGGCCCAGGAGTTCTATCAATGGCAAATGCAGGTCCGAACACAAATGGTTCACAGTTCTTTCTGACATTTGGATCCCAACCACATTTGGACGGGTAATAATTCTCACTGTTCAGAGTTTGAGCTATTAGGACTCAATTGTGTCTTGTAGTGATTTTTGTGCTTCCACCAAACTACAACTTTTTGAAGCTTATTGCTTACTAAGCACTATGAAATCAACTTTCCATGTTTCACTTCACATGAAAAAATGTGATTGTGAATTTCTTTTTCATGTTGTAGTGCTGGTGCAGGGAAACGCTTCTAGTATACCACCAGTGTAAGAGTGGATGTGACATTCATGGCCCTTTCTTTCCTTACCTTTATCTTCCCTTTCCTAATGACCTATTTCTATAATTTGCATGCTTTTGCCAACCCATGTCCCATCTCAGAAGAGTGACCTATGTAATATTTAATATTGAAACCAGTAAAATGCTAGATGGTAGTCAGTCTGTGAAAGACTCTGAGAATATGGAAGAAAAGTCAAAAGATTGTTAAAGCTTGTGAATTTCTTCTGTTGAGTTTAAACCTGTATTCCACAGTAGTCTAAAGATGAATTTTATACCTTAATGAGCCTATTGGAGATTCTAACCTTCATATGGTCATGAAGTAATGAATCAAATAGGATGGTCAAAGAAAAATGAGGAAGTGATGTCCATGGAGTCTTATCAATAGCTGCATGGTAGGCAAAGCTTCAGATTTATCCTTGGCTAGATCTTCTGATAAACAGCTTGTTCCTCATGCTTTGTCAGTGAGTCTTTAAGCAGTCTGTTGGTCTCCTAATGGATAGTAATTGTGCATTCTTTCTAGCTAACTTCTACCTCTGCATTTATAAATTAATTTTTTTGGATGTCTTATCAAGTCCAATGCCTGTCCAGTTTTTCTGAGTTCCTGTGTACAAGGGTTCAGCGATGATGTGTTGGTTTGTGACATCCCTGATTTCTGTAACTTTACATACCTAGTCAAAAAAGTACAAATATATATATAGTTGTTTATGGGCCAGCAACCTCATCATTGTTTTGTCTTCTTGATACATGTGCCATTTGCAGTGACTGTGTGAGGCAAATCTGTATACGGACACCCTGCTTGTCTCTACATTTTGTCTTTTAGTGGTCCTTTCTACTTCTGCTTCCTCCTATGAACTGATTTGTTTCTTTAAATAGCTGACAATTGTGCTGCAACTGCTTGCAGGAAGCATGTGGTTTTTGGGAAGGTCATGGAGGGTTTGGATGTGTTGAAGAAGATAGAGGCTGTGCCTACTACAGGTCAAAGGAACAAGCCAGAATTGCCCATCAAAATTGTTAGCTGTGGGGAGGCTCCTCAGGGGAAAGATAATGGAGTCACTGTTGCTGGAGCTGGTGAGTAAAGTCTGTTGGTGTAAGCAGGTTTTCTCTATGCTTACATACATCCTTCTCTGAATTGTTTTCAGGTTGACTCAAATTGTAACAATTAGATATATATAAAGATATTTCTCTACTCTCATATCCCTGCAGTTGATTTACACTTTATAGAGACCTCAAATGACTGAGGATTGATTGTTGTGTTCTGAACAAGGTTGTAGACAGGATGAAACTGCTGTTTTTGGTTCCTGTGAATTTCTATCAAAATCAAGATAAGCAGAGATGGTAAGCTAGTGAACTTTGGAGCTTGCCCTTGAATGCTAAAGTTGTTCTTTTCTTCTTGTAGTTCCTGTCCATCAGTGTTATATCGACAATATTGATGTGCATGCAGGGAAGAAGAAGAGCAGGAAGCACAAGGGAGGCAGAGATGATTATTCAAGTGATGAAGAAGAAGATAATGTCCGCAAACGGAAGCATAAGAGGGTCAATAGAGATCGCCGGAGAAGGAAAAGGCGTCGATATTCAACAGACTCTACTGAAAGCTCTTCAGAGTCGGAGTCCTTTTCTGATACTTCATCAGAGAGTTCATCAGAGACAGATTCTGATTCCTCCTCAGACTTAAGCTCATCTAGTGAGGATGATAGGAGGCGGCGGAAGAAGAAACCTGTAAGGAAGGAAAAGAAGAGAGCGCTGAAACGAAAACGAGACAAGCGCAAGGACAGGAAGCGGAGCAAAAGGAGTAAAAGGACATCAAAGAAAGCAAAGTGGTGTGCAGCTCAAGCCTCTATTGAATGCATGCATGTCCATTCTAGTATCTAATTTTCTTTCTTAGAGGTGTTCTGGATTGATTTCATCATCCTGTTCAGTGTAACATCCTGAGAGCCATTTCAGAGTTGTTCCAAGGCTGGGCTACTAATTATTCTCCCTTCCTTGAAGCTAGCTATGATTTCAAGCTTCCTCAATACTGTCTTTTCACTCTTGATTATGTAAAGGGTAGATTACCCTGAGCAGTTTGGTATAGCTGTCAGTGCTAAGGAACTTGTAGGAGTATGAGAGTTGCTGGACCTCAAAAGAATTGTTCTTTCTAGTCCTTGGTGAAATTAATTTTACTGGATAAGAGTGAGATTTCTGGGGTTAGAAATCTAGAACCAAGTGGTACTCTTCTCCTTGATTCTCTTCTTTTCCTATGAGTGGTAAAAGAAACATCTTGAAGATACTGTGGGCAAGTATGATAACCTGGTCATGCCTGATTTTGTTGGTGTCCATTGTGCAGGAGCTCTGAGAGTGACTCCAGTGAAAGCGAAAGTGACACTTCCAGCACTGATAGCGAGAGTGACAGTGGTAGTGATGTGATCAAGCAGGCACCCAAGGCAATAGATAGGCGTGAGAAGCAATCAGGTATGATTAGATGCATTGCACTGAAAGGCATCATCTCTGAAGCTGCTTAGAGTTGATTGTGCTGTCAGAAAAAAGTTGGAATTGGTACTAGTGACATATCCAGAACACCTCATCAGTTAGAATGATCATGAAAGCCAGTATATTTCTTGTCACTTCATCATTTTGCTTATCCTCTCAAATCATGCACTGTCCAGCATACAATTTGGTCGATTGCATGGATCATATGTTGTGTGATATCTATTGATGATGCTATGTTGTCAAAACCAAGGAGGTTCATTGGATATATAGGTTGCTGATGGGGTCTTTGTGATTCTTACTCTTGCATGTTTTAGGGATGGTGTTATGTCTTTCCTATCTTTCAGGCCTTATTATTGGTACCCCTTTCACTGCTGCAGGGAAATCAGCTGGAAAATTGACTGCAACAGTATGGGCTGAAGAAGAAACTTCCTTTCAAAAGTCTGCAGAATTTGAGAAGGTCCAGGAGAAAAGAACAGAGAAACATGAAGCAGTAGTGGAGGATGGTGGAAATAATGGCAGTGATGTCCAGGAGGTATTAGTTGAAGCAATCAAGCAGACAGAGGTACCTGAGGCCTTGGCCAAAGAGAAAAGTTTATCACCACCACGCAGTCCTCCTCAGAGCAGGTCCAGGTATTTTGAAGCATCTTGCACCTTTTCTCATGTTTTTTTGGAAGTTGGGAATTATGAAGGATCCTTGTTATGAACAATGATTATTCCATAATTTTCAACTTATGCACCTGCCAATAGAATGTGAAGGAATTCTCCTGAAGAGGTTCCTTGTTAGCTGGATGAACTTACTCCTTGCAGTGCTGCTATTACTTAGATTTTCTATGTAGGCATATCACACCATAGCTTTAAAAGCATTTCATCAGATTGGATGGCAAGAAGCTGATGTGACAGAAACTGGTGCATGTGCTATAAGGACACATACGTTAGAACACTAGGGGGCCCTGTATGTTTACACACTACTATGTGGGAATCTCAGGGAATCTCAAGGCAAATGGATCAGTCACTCTGGAAATTTCTAGCATCTTCAGTAGGGTTGATGGTTGCTTCATCAGCCCTGTTGTGATGGGTTCTAGTACTGTGATCTCTATTTTTGTTTCAGCTACTCTAGTATGTTGGAGATGTATGTGCAGGAGCCGGAGCAGAAGTCTTACACCTAAAAGAAGCCCAAGTCGTAGTCGGAGCAGGAGCCAAAGCCAGAGTGAGAGTCCAAGACTAAGTCCAAGCATTAGTCCAGTGGTCAGTCCAAAACGGAGCCAAAGCAAAAGCCCAAGACTTACCCCAAGCAAGAGCAAGAGTCCGAGCCCAGTAGTGGTGAAGGCACAGAGCCCAGCTCCTGAATCTCCTCCCCAACGTTCTCATAGCCGAAGCCCAGTGCGGAGCCCCAGTCCAGAGGGCACTTCAAAACGCATAAGAAGAGGCCGAGGATTCAGCCAGCAGTATTCTTATGCTCGTCGGTACCGAACTCCCTCTCCAGAGCATTCACCACCTCGCTCATATCGATACGGTGGTCGAGGTGAACGAGATAGATATGATCGGGGTAGAAGTGATAGGTAGCATTTCACACCCTACCCTGAAAATATAAGTTGGCATCTGTGTGTGATCCTGGATTTATTGTCTGTATGATTGGACATTTACTCTTAAGGTATCTCTTCCCAGTTGTGCATGGCACAAGTTGTACTTTTTAATTTGCATAGTTGATGTGATTGGTGATGGGAGATGTAGGTATGGAGGATACAGGGGTTATAGAGATTGGAGCCCAAGACGATACAGAGGCTCTCCCAGAGGCAGGACACCACCAAGGTGTGTTAATTCCCTCTGGTTTTCTGCAGAGGTTTCAACATTTCTTTTCTGGAATGGAAGACTTAAATAGAAGGCAATCACTAGAGTGTACATCAGTCCTTAGTTTAGTTGGAGTCATTTTTACAGGCAAGAGTGTGATGACCCAAATGTACATATGAATTCAGTAAGTTTGTAGATGAGTTTTGATTAAGGTCTTTACTTATGTTGTCAACTGGACTTGTCAGAGGAATACAATAATCAGCCAGAATCCAGGGTAGACAGTACTCTGATTATGGTATTTGTTTCTACAGATACAGAAGGAGTGCCAGCCGAAGTTTGAGTCCAAGCCGTAGTCCAGTGGGCCGGTCCCGCCGCAAGGACTACTCTCGCAGCCTTAGCCACAGTATGAGTCCAGGTGCTGCTCCTCATCGCATTAGCAGTGATCTTCGAGCCCGGCTTGGCCCAGATGTAAGTAACCAAGCTAGAGGGGAAGACAACAATGGTGCTACCAAAGGAAGGAAACAGCGTTCACCTAGTGAGAGTTCATTGGAGTCTCGTTCCCCAAGGCGATCAGTCTCAGCAAGTTTGTCTCCACGCAATCGTACTTTGGTCTCTTATGGCAGAGACAAGCGTGATCGGCGGCGATCACCAACACCCAGTCCCTCACCATCAAGGAGTAGGTCATCAGGTGGCAATGCTGGCCTGGTTTCCTATGGGGACGCAAGTCCTGATTCATGATTCCCTCGTTGTCTTGTTGCATACTGAAAACTCTTAGGGTAGAAAGTTGTGCTGTACTGGGTGCTTGAGGGAGTCAAAATCAGTGCGAGGTTTTCTTTAGCCTTCTTGAATGGGTTTTGGGAGGGGTCAGAGGTGTGCTTAGGATGTCTGGCAAGTTCCTGTGCAAGGCAGGGTCATCTCTGACACAAAATAGGATTTATAGCAGTAAGGTGTCCTGGATCTGAATCAAGAGTTTTGTTCTTTAGTGGGGTGTTTGATGGATATGTGTAGGTGTGAGAAGCAGCAGCCCATGCTTGTGACTTAGTCACAGTGCAGGCAGGCAATAGTAGCATTTGTGCTGTTAAAAGGCAAGTTACTTGTTTGTGTTTCCTGTTGTCTTTGGATAATGGAAGAAGACAAAATGCCCAATCCCATTCCAACAAACGGTTTTTATCTTGGCTTGGTGTTTCTGCACCATATTTGTTTTGATCTTTTGTGCTGTCCAATTACCATTTTGGCAGCTTAGTTTTCTTCCTGTGTTTGCTGTTTTTGTGGCTAGGTTTTCTTATTGTATTTCAGGTCATACATGGGAAAGGTAACTACACCCTAAATTGACAGATTACACTGGAAGCATACATAGCAAATGAAATGGGATTTGGATGAAAATAAATCCATTGGATTAGGAAATGGAACACTGCCCAAATGGAATAAGAATAACATTTTTGGCTTTCATTGGTTGATTAAATACAATTTTTCAAAGTTTAAACATGTAGAATCCCATGAAACCCTCCCATGTTAACTCAATATCAAGAGTGATGCATTGTTGCATCTTGTGAAGACCATCATACATTTCATTGTGGCACGGACTTGAAACCTATGAGTGTGCTGCCACAAAACTATGCATGCTTGTAAAGGTGTCAAAAACTTCGACTTCTGGCACACTTTACCATCTCTAATAATGTGCACAATGTTGCTAAGATTTTAAATAGTGTCTTGTAAATCAACTACTAATAACTTGAGACTAATCTTAATCCATCTGCAATTGCATTAATTACCCATGCAAAATAGACATTGAGCAATCTTGGATGCCAGAGCTTCCTACAATGCACTCAACAATTAACTTGGTTCAACTTCTTTGTCACTCCATAGGAATTGATCCTTGAATTCTTCTATGAACCCACACTGGTTCCATAGTGCAATGTGCACCACCTCTCTGCCTTCCCTTCTTTTTCTTTTTTCAATTCCTTGGGTCATGTTGACCCTGCAAATGGTAGGTGTGATTCCACAAAATGAAGCTTGATAGGCTTGTGTGAATAAAGGACCTTCAGATTTGATTGCACCATGGAGTGTGTCACCAACCTCAATGCAATGCTTGGAATATCCAAGCCTCATGAAAAGAAATTCTTCATAGTCCACTTATCTGATTGAACATGCCTGGTGAGATTTCTTTTGATTTTGTTAACTCATTTGTCTTTTGAAGCAAGCATCTCCTCCTTGCATTATTCCCTCACTTTGGTTACTATCTCCTTGTGCACTAGCTTATGTTCAAGTGCACACACATAATGGTCAAATGTCATCATAATCAACATGGAATAATCAATGAGAAGCTTTTCAATTGAAACCTTCCACTAAATGTCCATTATAGGTCTTGGATGGGGCCTCAAGCAAGGTCAAAAATCAACCAATGGGGTTATTGTGCACCATTGGGGTCCTAAATGCTAGAGGGCAAAAGTCCATGGACTGAGGGTGCTTATCAAGTAGCAACATGGTGGAAATACTTGAAGAAAATTGTTGATCTTTGCATTTGTGTTTAAAGCTTGGAATTTGGAGGGAAAACAAAGTTCCTTGGGTATGCATATCGTGGATCACAATTGCAAGAAATAAGAAGACTAAGTGTGCCTCTACAATCAAGTGCAAGCAAGTTGTGAAGCATTGGACTACAACTTTGGTTCATTTGAGTGAAAAAGAAAATGAAACAAGGAGGGAGAAGTTAGAAGGTTTGGAATTTTAGAAAGGAGTCGATTAAATATCATATATGCATCTTTGTTGCTACAATTGTTCTTGTTAATTTGTTCTAATGGCAATTCTTGAAATTTGAATTTCAATGTGTCATTGAGGAGTCCATGTAATTTAGCATTGTTATTGGAGCCTTTTTTTTTAAACCTATTTTTGCAGCAATAGTTTATCTTAAATTTGAAAAGTGAAGGGAGTTTATAAGCTTTATAATCATCAACACCTTTGTTGCAACAATTTGTGTCAACACAAGGTCAAGACATCCACGTAAATAGTAATCCATTTGTTGAAATTTTTTTTTTGCAAATTTAAGGAATGAGGTAATCATGTAGGGAGTCAAATTCATCATAGTCCTTAATCTTTGTTGGTTCATTTTTTCTAGTAGTTTCATGTTTATGATGATTCATTTTTTCCAAATTTGAAAATTTCTAAAAGCTAATATGAAGGTCATTCATCATTAATGTACTTTGTTGTAATAAATTGCATGGAAATTTTTTCCTCCCCAAACAAATATTTTATGAAGGTAGGTTCATTAGATCCTAAATCCCTATTTACCCTCCTTAATTACTCTACTACAACTACTCACATAAGAATGAAAAAACGTTATGTGAAACAAATAAAATTTGTCCATTGGACGATACTTTACCTTACCATTATGATAACCTTCCTAATAGCATGTAAATAAGGGTAACAACCTATGAAAACAATAAGGCAACAAAATGAAGGAACAAGATTGAGGGTATAGGGACAATATTTTTACCCTACAACAAAATTATTGTCATAGGGCAACAAAAGGTAACCACCTTCCCAGGTTACATGTTGATAAGTAGTTTTTATCATTCAAAATTTCAAATTAAACCTCTATGCCTTTAGACACATTCATTTTGCTTTGAAGAAAAATACATTTTTAATGTGAAGAAAGGTCCAACTCAAGGATGCAATTTGCTTCAACTTGATACGTGGGATTTTGGATGCTAGACTTTCATGTCATCTCGAGTGGCCCTTTATTTGAAAATTAGGTTAGGTTGTATTTTTGTGTGTATTATTAGCTAGGTGTTTTCTAAGATGGAAGAGTATGTGGAATTGACATTAAGAATTGGGGTGACTCCTTTATTTTATGTAACCCATTTCATTGTCATACTCCAACATTTTTCCAAGTTGTTTTCTTAGGTGGGATGGGTGATGAACTCCTACTTCCACTTTCATGTTCTCAATTTGACTTGCAAGAAGCATGAAGTATAAAGGAATTGTGTGCAATGTGAATGGATGGTTGGCACAATTGATTATGCTTTGGAATAAGCCCTAGTTGAACTCATTATCACCCAATGAAACGAGAATTTCTTGTTGGAATGAACCCTTATTGAGTTCATGCCATAGTACATGATAATTCTCCATTTTGGTTTTTTATGCACTTGAATTGTACAATTTTTTAATCTCATCATTAGTTTCAATATTGGTTGTGAATTGGTGATTTGAATCAATGTACAAGATTCAAGCAATGAAAAAAAACGAGTCAATGATGTTGAAAATTGCAAAGGAATGTTGCGATATACAAATTGTGCTTCAATTTTTAAATTTTTTTGTCAAGTTCAATATCCCTCTTTTTCAAATAAAATACTCCAATTATTTTTTGTGTGTCATTTTCAATTTTAACCTCTCAAAAGACCGGTTGAAATTTGAACTGACCCCTCATTTGAAACCATAAGTAAAAAAAAAGAAAAGAAAAAAAAAGAAGTGAGAACGGGTTTCTTTCGTACAAGCCTAAATTTCAAATCGCTTCAAAAGTATCGGTCAAAACACGTGTGAACGGGTTTGTCTCGTGCAAGCGACATTTTCACACCGACATCAAGTGTGCAAAGGAACCTATTCAAATTTCAGCTCCGTGGAAACTATGGAGAAATGGGGTGCACGAACACGAGTATGGCCTGTCGGACAGACACCTGGCGCCTTTCACACCGCCAAAGACGCGCATGTTCATAGCAGCCAGACGGCCACAGTCAACCAGCACCCACCAGTGCACCACGAAGGATGAATGGTGAGTGGTCAGGAAACAGTTTTCTGTTGAGTTCAAGTTCCCTAGCTAACCATGGTGCTTTGCTCAATTCCTTTTTTTTTTTCCTACCTACCAACCAACTACCACAAGCAGGTTGTTGATAGGTAGGTAGTAAAAACAGCCATTACCTATGTATAAAAGTATAAACCATCTATTTACCTAGTAGTTACCTATTTTCCTACCTATCTACCTATATATGAGACCTATTTTCTACACAATTGGTTACCAAGGTGAAACCAAATATTAACTCAGTTAAGGTTCATCCAAAACTGAGTAATAACAAGCATCCAGTGGATGGTGCGCTGGTGGGTGCTGGTTCACTACGCCCAGACGGTGCACAGTCAATTTTTTATGTGGGTATTGGGGATTGGTTGAAAGCCAATGAATCGAATCACACGCGTTTTCATCCACTCACTCGTTCCCAATCTGTTTACTCATCCATCCATCCATCCATCCATCCCACACGCATTATACGCACGCTTGCTATGGGTACGTTTTGAACGCAACGGCTTCGATCTACCCGCTGCCATAACTGAACGGCCCAGATTCCAACAAGACGGCCAGAAGGATGACAAAGACGGACCCCTAAATGTAAGTAGGTACCTAGGTTCCAGCTACCCGTATCTCAGTAATAAGTAATTAAGCCACCTAGGTAGAAAAGTAAGAAAATCTCTAGTAAACAACAATCTAGGTACCTATACCTACCTACCTGAGTAAGTTATGGAGCTACAAATCTAGTTCTCAAACGTTGTTGTGTTCGAAAGGCTACCCATCTAGGGACCTAAAGTAAGGGAACCGGTACTAGACCGGTAAAAAGAAAACCAGAGCGGTAAAAATAGGATCCTTCACACGGATTTGCTGCAGAAACTTTTTTCAAAATTGAAAAACCGTCAACAGTAACAACGCGGCCATAGGCATCTCTTTCGCATCACGTTCCCTTTGTTTGTGTTGGTCATTTGCTGTCTTTATGCTTTGCCCTACCTGTTCACGAAACGTTCCCCGTGTGGGTTTGGAACAAAGGAACCGTTACCCAATGTAAAGAGATAGCATGTGAGTGCGATCCCAAGTTGGTTCCCGTTTCTGTTCCCCCCTGTTCTCTCCCTGTGAGCTTCGTGTGTGTGTGTGTTGTGTGTGTGTGTGTGGGAAGGGCTTTTTGTTCTTATGTTTTTGTTTGTGTTTTCCGCTTGTCTTTTTGGTGTTTCGTGTTTTTGGGGGTTGTTTTTATTTTTTGTTGCTTTGTTGGCGATGGGAATGACGGCGGTGTTGGTGGCGGCGGCGGCGATGTCTGCTGCATCACATATATCAAAACGCTAATCCCACGAGTAGTAGCAGTCCGACGAGGAGGAGGAGGAGGAGGAGGAGGATGAGGATCATGACAATAAGCTGCAGTTGAAGAGTGTGGGGGACGGGGGGTTGGGGATATGGTGCTCACTGCGCCAACACAACGCATGCTGCAATCTGGAGGGAAATCGCAGGAGGAGCAAGAAGAAGAAGAGGAAAAGAAAGAGGAGCCAGTTTGTTGACCTCCTCAGCACTCGCCGCTGCTTTTCCCTCCACCTGTGAGCTTCCCTTCCTCACCTCCTCTCTCTCTCTCCCCCTCCTACTTCCAACTTCGTGTGTGCTTTCTCTTGTGATGTTTGGTTTTCTCGTCCTGATGGAAAGTGTGGATTTCTTGGAATGGAGTAGAGTTAGGTAATGTGTGGAGTGGGGGTGTTGTTGGTGCTGGTTTGGCGGGGGAAATGAACAGGCAGGGCATGAAGGCATGCCTGACAGAGACAGTAAGACTACGGTACCTGCTCCTCGCGTACTGTCTTTTCTACTCCGTTTCTGTCTCTGAATGTGGTAAGTGCCAACCCTGCTCTGTGTTGATATGGTTTTTACTTTAGGATCTTCGAAAATTATTGAATGCAGGTGGAGATGTTTTTGCCTCGGATTTTTGTGGGAGTCTCCTTTTACTTGCGGTTAGACCAACGAGAAGAGCATTTTCTTTTGAGAGTAGTGTAGGCATGGGGGGCGAATGCTTTCTATTTAACTATTGCTGTGGGCTGCAGGGACTTGCCCAGCAGGATGGCAAGAAGGATACAATGAAAACGTGTGTCTCTCTCTTATGACCAGCACAAACGACTGGAATGACTCAGAGAGCACATGTGTAGCAAAAGGCGGGCATCTTGCATCACTTGATACCAGAGAAGAGTACCAGTACCTGCAATCAATTTGCACGAGTGGAACTACAGATGGTTGTTGGGTTGGAGGCCATGAGGTGAACACTTCCTCCCCAATGTTCCCCCTCACAAATTTTAGGTGTGATGTCTCTCAAGCCTGACATATGCAAGGGTTGAACCCTGGGAGCAGACACAGCTGGAGCCTCAGGCTACAAACAGTGTGGACCAGTGGCAGTGGAGTGATTGCCCCTCAACACACACAACTGATCTCCCATGGGTGCCCTCACCTCCTGTAATGAACTGCTCGAATGTAACAAGCTGCTTGAATGGGGAGGCGTCATTGATGTGCACAGTACTGACAAGTTCCACAGTTCTGTGGGAGTACTGCAATTCCAAGCATGCCTTTATCTGTTCACTTGGACAAGGTGTGCAGTATGTTCTTCATCAATATGTTTTTGTCTCTAGAAAGGTGAATTGTTTTGTGATCGTCCTTGTCTCAAGCATCTGATCGGTGCTGCTTTCAAGGTTTGCATCTAGCATAGTTTACATAATTGTCATGGTGTGTGTTTGTGAGATCTGATATAGAGTCCATTGATATCTTGTGGGGATGTAGATTGCAACCAGAAGGCACCCGACAAAGAATATATTATCATACTGGCTGTTGTAAGTTCACTCATATTCATCACAACAATGGGTGTTATGTGTTTTTTGCTGGCTTACCGACGCAGCAAGAGACGGCGAAGGTCTCGTCTCCAAAAACTAGCAAGCCTCTCAAATGCCAGTGGGCTGATAGTACCTGCATTTAGGTTGTACACAGTCAATGAATTAGAGAGTGCCACACAACATTTTTCTGAAGCAAATTTGCTTGGGGAGGCTCGGGCCGGGGGTCGAATGTACAAAGGGATTCTGCCAAATGGTACATTGGTGGCAGTGAAGAGCCTGCAGCAAACAGGTTTTCAAAGCCAGAAGGAGTTTGTTCATGACTTGGCACGGACAGCACGGCTAAGACATCCCAACCTAGTTGGTGTGAAAGGGTGTGCCTATCATGGTGGAACAGGATTTGTAGTTTATGACTTCATTCCAAATGGCTCCCTTGAAAAGTGGTTGCATGATTTGCCAGTTGGTGCTCGTACTCTTACCTGGGGTGAGCGAATTCGCATTGCTACCACAGTTGCCCAAGGCATTGCGTAAGCTCCTGTCTTATTTCGCTGTTGCCTTTCTGGTGTTTGTCAAGACCTCACTCTGTATTTTAGTTTTGTTCTAGCTGGTTTCCTGCTTGAGAAAAACAGCAAGTAATATTCTGCTGGGTTTGCTTATCTGTTATGTACAGGTTTCTGCACGATACTTTAAAACCACATGTGGTGCATGGAGATGTTAGGGCAAGTAATGTTCTTTTGGACGAGCAATTTGATGCACACATTCTTGGGGTGGGTGGGAGAAAGGTGGCATTGCGTGAATCCACTTCTGGCCATACAATAGCTGGTGGCACCTATGGCTACCTGGCTCCTGAATTTGTATACAGAAATGAAGTTACGATAAAAAGTGACGTGTACAGCTTTGGGGTGCTACTGTTGGAGCTTATCACAGGGCGCAAGCCAATTGTAGAAGTGGATACCCCTGATTGGCAGAGCCTGTTTGAGTGGGCCACACCTTTGGTTCAATCACAACACTTCATTGAGCTTCTGGACCCTTTAATTGTGACTATCCCAGACAGCAGCCAGGTACAGGCGGTAGTGGACTTGGTGTACTCATGCACTCAGCATGTCCCAGGAATGCGGCCACGGATGTCCCATGTAGTGCACCAGTTACAGCAGTTGCAACAAGGGTTAGTTCCCCCCCCTCAAGATATGAACAAGGTAATTTCAGGCCATAATATATCCTCTTTGGAATTGGAAATAGCAGAGGTCCCTTTGTAACAATTCCAGTCCTTCACAACTTCTCCTTGTGTGGTGTATGCTTCATGTTTTTGAAAATGTTTGATTGGTGCCCCTGTTGTGTTCTTTGTGAGGAGGTTTGTTGCAAGGTGCAGAGAGCAGGGCATGGTCTCAATCTGGGCTCCTTGCAAAGAACTAAAATGAACACTCTTAATTCTGTTGTGACTCCAATCCCCATATTCTTCACACAAGTTGGATGAAGTTTCAATGCTGCAAATAGGCCATAAGCATTGTCACTTGGTACCTCTGCACTGTTATACCAATACCTGTTGTGTCAGGGTTGACTATCTCATCTCCAAGCCAGAATCTCACAGCAAGACCTTGGTATGTCTATTGAGTTGTCATCCTCAACAACTGCTATGTTACTTGGTGCATAACACTTTGCATTGGGGTTAAGAGGGCTACTACACACTGCCATGAGACATACTTTTGAGCTTTGGATTTCTGCATAATATCTGTGACCACCTTAGCTCACCAATGTTTATCTACCTTAAGAATTTCTGAGTGAATTCTAACTCATCAACATAAAATGGATGTGTGTTGGAGAAGGTGGTGTTTATAATACCACACTTACCAAATTTTTACTAAATGAAAGCACATTAGAGTGTTCTACTCTGTTAATAAAAGAATTAGTGGTAAGGTTGAAGCCCTAAAGTAAAGCTTGGCATGGTGTGAACTGGCAGTTAGTTTGATGTTAGCATATTAACACGATGTCGATTTGATAGCGTTGGAAAGTACCTGTCCTCATGACTGCAATTCTGTCAACTGAGTACACTACAAGTAAGTGTCTGTTGCACATGTTGCAAAAGTATTTTAAGTGGAAGGTATTGGCAACCAAGCACTTTCCTGTATGCTCCAGCACATGCTGTCAAGGAGGTAACTTTTCCTATAGCAGTCAAGAATGGACTTGAAGGCCTCAATGAAGCCATGCCTCATGAACTCTGCAGCTGAATCCAATACATTTGCAAGAGTGTTGGTGCTAATTCTTCAGGGAAAACTTGTTTGTGACTCCTGCAATTTTGGGTACTTCCTCCTTAGAATCCACACTTCCTACTCTGAACACCAAATGTTGTGGTAACCAAAAACATCTTTTTGTCTAACTGTAAGAATGTATTGTAAACCAGGTATTGTAAACCATTTTCTCTTTTTTCCCAGTGAAACCTCGGGCCTACCAGCCTTGGCTCCAGGGCCTAAAATTAAAGAATGCCCAACCTTGGGGTTTTCCTGTATACATAAAGCACTGGTTTTGGCTTTGTTGACATGTGCCCTGTAAGCCCAGGACATTATGCTATTATCAATGCATATAATACATTACACAAGAAACTCTGAAAAATAAAGAAATCAGGCCCTATGGTTTATATGAGACATTTCTAAACCCCCTTTCTGGTGCAGTTTTGGGCTTGTGTTTGGTGCTCTCTTTGTGCTCTACACGGTTCTACATAGAACAACATTGCATGGTTCTTTTTGTTTTACAATAGTGTTATTCATTTATTTTGGTTTTGGGTTTAGGGTTATCCCTGTTGATTTCCAAATAAGAATCTCTCATTAAAGAACATGAGTACCAACAATCAACGCACATTTAAATATTGAATAATAATAACAATAACAATAATAATGATTATTCAACTTATTAAAAAAATTCAAATCAGTCAAACCTTATGATAGAATCGCACAATTTTACACAAGGCTAAGGTTTCTTGACCACTTCTCACACTGGATAGGACTCATTAAGGGTATTTAGTGTCTTCCATGCTTTCCACAGAGAAAAGCCCCAAGGTGAGGCATTACTTAATTTAAAGGCCCCGGAGCCAAGGGTGGTAGCCCAAGGCGGAGTGGGGAGGGGAGAGGGGGAGGGGGGTCATGAGAATTGAAGTTCCACACTTGACTCTTGCCTCATACCGGGTCTGCGTTCCCAGAACAGCCCCCTTTTTAGTCCTTACGCTACATGAAAGGTGCTCATGTGTGTGCTTTGGTAGACTTGTGTTCTTTTAGACTTGGATCCTCCAACTGAAGCTACTACCAAAAGGTGCTCAACTACGGACCCCTAGGATGTCCGCTCTGTTACTGCGGTGAGATTTTCAGTAGACAACTCTTCACTTGCTGATTTGTAACGTGCTCGCGGTACTAGCCATGTCCATGTTTCACTCCGAGGAGGAGCTGCGGCCCTCCCGATATTTGCCAGAACATATTATTCATGACGAGAGATGGCTACAGGGTTACAACCTTTTTAGATTTGATCAAGCCGACACCTAAGTAAGAGAGCAGGGGAAAGAGAGAGAGAGATTCAGCAAAACTACGAGGACCAGAGGTAGTTGAAACCCTGTGAAATCAGCAAAGGACAATCAATTTGGAACGGAAGAAAGCAGTAAAATCAAAAGAGGATTTCATGAACAAAACGTACCCAGCTAGCAGAGATTGAAAGAGATGGAGAGTGCTGTGATCCGTAAGGGAAAAGCATAGTTAGTGCGAAGAAGATGGTTGGAGACGCTCATAGACACATCTTGTACCAGAGAGCTTGAGAGAGCTGGATATCTGGAGAGCGCCGCGAATTACTGTGAAGAGGAACGTGCAGAGAGGAAAGCCAAATGCGTGGACGGGAAGAGGCGCATAGGACCCACCAATATCACCAGAGAACTTGAGAGATATGGATGTGTGTGAAGAAGATGATGCGAGAAAGAGCTGCAACTAACTACCCTCCTGTGCCCCGTGTTTGCTGGACGGGTTACAGTTTTTTGTCTGCCCTTTTCATAAGCTGAGTCGGTGCACGATGCTGGACGGGTACACAAAATGTACTCCTGGCAAGCTCTTTCTGCAGTACACAAGATGTACTCCTTGAAAGATCTTTCATAGAAGGGGACTTGCGATATCTCAAATCCCAGGTTGGTTCTTGTTTCCCACTCTTTTTCCCGTTTCTGCTCCCTGACAGATTGTATCACACTCCTTTTGCAATCTATTTCAGCCCAACTTTTCTGCCAAAAATAGATTGAAATATTCAATGTGCCTTGGTGATCCATGTTTTCATGACCCACAACAGCATCTGTTTCCAGGACTGTCGGTTTCACCTCCGTCGTGCACTTTATCGTCGGGCAAAACCCGTTTTCAAATGGGAATCTTAATGGAATCAGGTAATCTCTCGTGCCCTAATCTGCAGTGGTCAGAAGAGCGAAAGTAGTCATAGTTTTTGCGGAGTGAGAGGCACGCTCAATGATTGCTGGCACAACGCCAACGTATCTGACGACATTTAGCTCAAGTTCATCTCTGAGGTCGACCTAGAATTCAAATACACATTGTTTGGGGTCTTCGAAAAACTGCAGAAGTTTCATTTGTAGGCCCATTGACGCACAACACGATGGTGAGTCGTTGCTCCCAAACCTTGCATCCTCAAAAAGAATCTCCGTGTCAATCAAATCCAACGCCTTCCGATATCGTTTCCAAAGGACATCGACATGTTCTTAGTCAGGCACAAGATGCAGATCCACAGCATTAAACGCTTGCCTCATTTCTTGGGACAGTGTGAATTTGCAGGAGGTGTCGTCAACTCCGTGGATCACTACGACTCGAGCCCATAACTCTAAACTTGATAGAGAAAGAAAAAATCCATTGGGCTACTGCTGACTGCAGCCAAGGTTTTTCACACTTTAGGTTGAAACTTGGTTGCCTAAAAACCCACTCTCCATATCTCCGTAGATCATCTCTCCAATGTCTATAGAGCATAATGGAGCACATCAGGAGTTGGACTGTAGCACTTATGTAGACAGTAGTGCTTAACTTTTCAAATCTTGAATTGCTTCACAAAGAGCCCAAGAACCAGGGTTTTTTCAGCAGTCCAACCTGGCAGGATTGTTTGAAGTAAGTGTATCATGAATCATCTATCTTCATTGTTCACAACCTTGTTTGATTTTAGTGATAACCCAAGTTTCAAAAGGCTCAAACATCGATCTTCAATTTCTCCATGCTGTTTTGCGGTTTGTTTCTTCTTCCCTTGTTTGGTTTTTTTTTGGTTTCTGCTTTTTATGTTCCCTTTTCTCCTTGGTTTCATGGTCATCTCCTCCTCTTTTATGTTTGTTGAACTAGCCAATGTCATACCTGAGTCTTCCTGTTGCTACCAGTCTTTGGTGCCAGCCACTCAGTAGAGTGGTTACTGTATCACATTGACCTCCATCAATTGCCAGGGGCTGATATACATGTGGAGATCATGAACCTACAAGTGACTGTTGTTATTTGAAGTCACTGGGGATGTATGGTAGCTCTGCACCACCCTAGATCATGTTTGTCACTCTTGAAGGTCATGGAACATGTGGGTGATGGTCACTGTTGTTCAGACCACTCAGTCTTTAAGGCTGGTCTCCCTCTTTTCCTTCTTCCTGTTGGTTGATATGTTGTGGGTTCTGAAATCTTTATATCTCCATCTTTTAATTCTATTTAGGTTCACTGAAATGGCAAGTATGGAGCAGTTCTCAGTAAACTATTAATATATTAATTTGTCCACAATCTTCAACAAAGAATCATTCTGCTGTTATAGAGCTTTTGGTTTTGTGCCAACTTTGTTGTGGTTGTCTTTTGATTCTCTAGGGTTCGAAGTCCACATCCTTTTGGAGAAGTACTGGGAGTAGTGAGAGAGATCACCATTAAACTTGTCTTGTGTTATTTGTTGTTAATTGTGTGCTACTTGTTTAAACTCATGAATTGCATGTTCCATATTGTGGATCAGTGTCACCTTCAAAAAATGGTATTGTTCTGTTATCCAACTAATGTTGTATCTCAAATGTAGCATTAGTTTCTACATTCTATTATGAGTCTTCAGGGAATACCTTGATTTCAGGATGCTTCTTTGAGTTTCACACATTCCCTTTCTGGCAACCATGTGGGGTTTCTAATTTGTATCCAGCCACAATGTAGCACTCCTTTTGAGGTTTGAACTAGGTGTTTGTGTAAGAATCACTTATTTCACAATTCAGACATGTGAAGCTCATCACTCCACGTAGATTGATCAGCCAGGGGAAGCTGGATTTTGCATCTGATGCACATTTTGAAATGTCTATTATAGTCAGTACTTGGAAGACTCTGTAAAACTTTTATTAATGAAACACACCGCATGTTTGGAAAATGTACAAAGGTATTAAAAACAAGGCATAATTTAAAGGATGTCAATTTAACACAAACTAGATGTCCATCTCAACAACCAACAACTTGTAATTGGTCAATTGTGATGATGGGGGGTGTGTTTTAAAGGGGTGGAAGTGGGGAAGTAGCTAGGCCTACCACCATTGCCTCACTTAAGATGGAGGATGCTTACATCCTTTGCAACGTAATTGAAATTCTTTGATGAAGAAAAGTAACCAAGACAGAAAGGGGAGGGCTCTCTAGCCTTTTTAGGCTCCAAATAACATTGGCACAATTGTGTAAGAATGCATTTATTTGTTTGTGTAAACACCCAAATACTTCAATTACTAGAGGGAGGAATTGATCTATGGGGTGTTTTAGTCATAGTAATTCCTTTCTTTGGCTTGAGCTGCATTGGAAGCAACAAATCCTTGAGTTGTGCAAGGTTGGGGAAGTAGATTTGCACGTGTTCAGTCAATTATAACAATGTTAGCTAAGGTGTGGATTCCATCTTTGGTGAGCACAATGTTAACTCGTTGATGGGAGGAATTGATTGTGATTGAGGGAAGTGCATGTAGTTGTTCTCGTCCCATGTGAAAGTCAACATTTCGCACAATGGCAACAAAATGTCATGAATTGCATCATGGTTCATAGTGCGTTTGTTGTCATGGATGCAACTTAAAAGGTGGATACCCATAAGGTTGATGAGATGTGTGCACACATCGGAGGAGGCTTATAATTGAAAGATGTGGTAGTTCGAACTGTGTTCAAAGCGCTATGGAGAAAATTGGGGAAGATAATCAAGAAGTTGGGAAGATTAATTGAGCTACAAGCCAAACACTTGCCCTAGGGCCAAAACATGATAAAATTCAAGCACAATGGGCTTCAAATAGTTTTTCAAAGAACATGTTGGAAAGGGTATGATGGTGCAAACGTTTTGAAATGGAATCTTGAAGATTGTGTGTTTTTGTATACGATATATTTGTCTAAAAGTGCTCATATGCAAAGGATACAATGGAATATGGCCAATGATGTGAGTGTCATCTGTAATGGATGGAAATAGATAGGAAGGGAAATGGTTATTTATAGAATGTAATGCCTTAAGGTGAGCTAAAACAAATAATGCCCTTCCCAAAGGATCACCTTGATGAATTCCCATGGCAGATGGGATGATTATGACATTGCCATCACGATTACGGTGATTGTAAAATAGGGGAGATTCAAATGCATATAATGTAAGAACAAAGGGGATAAGTTGTATGATGTCCCCACTTGTTGCACAAACTTCTTGAAATATGACCCTTTTTGACATTAAATTGAAAGCATCCACCATGTCCAGTTGGAGAACAACCCAGTTAGGGTGAAAGTCCAAGGTCCACCTAATGTTATGGATTATTGCTTCACATGCACCCTTAGTTGTTACTTCGAATTGGTGTGAGGAAAAATGTGTTGCAAAAACATTACAAAATTGAAGGCATAAAATACAACTTGTGAGTTGATACAATGTTTCCTTTATGGTAATGGGATGAACCTCCACCTGAGGTTTTGGTCATGGCTAAAAGGCGGGCTGCCCCAAGGATATATGCAATTTGATGTGGAGTGACCTTATGTGATATGAAAGCAAAGTTGAAACAATTGTGGGGATCTATTCGCAAAATCTTTTAAGTGAAAACAATCTAAGAGGTGTTTAAAAACCATCCCAGAGGGACCACTTGCAGATAGATTCAGCATGCATTGGAATGCTTATTTGAATGAATTAGATGAAAGTTCAAGGTCTTTGTTTAGTTCATAGTCTTCCAAAAAAAATGGGAAGAAGTCGTCCGATTTAGGATGTGGGCTGGTGAAAACTAAAGTAGTGTCGAAGGATGTGAATGTAGGAGAAAATGGTGTTAAAACGCTTGCTGTTCAAGAGTATTCTTTTCCACATCCAAGGACTAAACTATGGAGAAGGTGTTTATGAGTTAGAGGATCATGTTAGGCAAAGGGCCTTGAGCTTGAACTTGTTGCCAAAGCTTGGGTTTGTAAAAAAAATTCTTCATGCACATTTTTCCAATCGCTTGCTAAGAAACGTTTAAGTCAAATTTTCGGTTCCTTATGCCCAATGGCCTTTCTTTGAGGGGGTAAAACAAGATGCCATTGGGTTAGTAAGAAGAACAAATGCCATATCATAGGGGTATTGTGCCAACTTATTTAATGGAAAATAAAATGCCACTTGTACATCATGTTGTAAGGTGGTAGGGATGTGATTGTATAATCAAGAACAACAAAAGCTAGGATGGAAGGACCCAAAGACATTTAATGTCAAAACCGAAGCCCAAGCTAATGTCAACTAGTTGGGAGTAAGGGAAGGTATTGGGCTAGAAAGATCATGAAAGTTTGCATTAGATGGATTGGATGCTTATCAGGAACATTAATAACGAGTTAACCTTTGAAGGGTAAATTGATGTCCATAGGTGGGGCAAGAGGTTCTAGGTGAAAGTTGTAGGCATGTTGGGAGGATGGGGGTAGGTTGGGTTATTTGATCATGGGCAACTATAGGGGTTGACAGAGTGGAAGGGGGAGAAGGTTCGACATGTGTATTATTTAAAGTGATTGGAAAAATGTTGGGCTGGGGCTCCACATTCACATTAAGGGTTGGGGGTCGATAGGGGTACTTAATGGGTGGTGTGTGGTTTGTTAAGATGCTATTGGGGGGTTGGTAGGTGGTGCATGGTTTGCATAGGATGGGGGGTGTAGAATGGGGTTGTGGTGATGTGTGAAAGGAAAAATGGGCGATGTGAACTACGAAGTTCGATGAAACATGATGAATCAGTGCAAATGAGATGTTTTGTGCCCATGAAAAAAAAAGTTTATTAAGAGCACAATTGTAAATAGGTCCCACATTCTAAAAATTACCTCAACACAATAATTTTAAACTTATAGAGTCAATCATATAAAACTAAACATATCAAAAGGAAAAAATAATAAATCGTCAGAAATAGGCAAGTTTTGTTATGAAGGATGTGTTTATAGATTCTTTGTGTTACCTATAGGTACAACTATAATTAGTTGAACTTTGAAGATCTTTATCATTGGAACTTTAGATGGTGGGTCAACTAGATTCATGGTAAAACTAATACATGAAAAAAAGTTTAGATCTACAATGTTCAAAGGTACATGTCAAGATTTGATGTATGGACATTCCAATTAAGTTTTTCAAGAGTTTTATTTAATCAATATTTCAGTGCTCTCATATATACTGTGATCTTACTCAAAATGTGAAGTGTTTCAGGGTAGTATGTGGTGCCAACTGAGCCTCATATGTTTTGGCCTGGTAGAAAGGAAAAATCCATTGGGATGCTGCTAACTGCAGCCAGGGCCCTTCTCACTAAAGGGTGAAACTTGGTTTCCTGCAAATCCAATCTGCATTTCTCCATGGAGCATGTCTCCATACAGCATGATGGAGCATATCAGTAGTTCAACTGGAGCACTTCCATTGCTTAAACTTTTTTATCTTGAGTTACTCACACATCACCCAAGGATACACCATGCAGCATATGATGGTTGGACATAATTTCTTGAGATTTTGCTGAGGTAGCTAAACAGAGGATTATCTCAAGCTAGTTAGAAGATATCAAACAGTGCTCAAAACTTAAGGTGGAGATAGAGCTAATAACATGGAGATCACAGTTGCCTCACCTCATCTTGAGCTGCTGTATCTTGGTCACACTCTAAAAGTTCAGAGTGTCAATATTTCTCTGCTGTTCCATCCATTAACTATGTTGCATGAGGTCTCTATCAGAGTGCACCTTAAAAGCAGATTTAGGACATATGGAAAACAAATGAACACTCCAATCTTTTCATGGCACATAGACCTCTGTGGCAAAAGTTGCATTCCAAAGCATCCTCCTATTATACCCACACCAAAGCACATATCATCGCAAAGTGAAACAGAAATTCATTTGTTTTGGATCATGCCTGTGATGACAAAAAAATACCCTTGCCCTTTATCAAGCCTCCCAGTTCTTTTGTAATCAGGATTACTTAGGCTCACTTTGACAAAACCCTCAACCCATTGACACATCTGGTTGTGGTTACTACTGCCATATCTACATCTACTTCCAGGAGTAGAAAAAATAATGTTATTTATTACTAGAGGTACAAAGACTCCCAGTTTTCTGCAGACAAGGATTGATCATGTCTTTTTGTTTGAGTCCTGCACATGAGTTGACCCAAATTTTGCATCTCCTGAAAGGATTTCTGCCTCAATTAAATCCAATGCCTCTCGGTCTCGTTTCCAAAGGACATCTACATGCCCTTGGCCAGGCACGGCATGCAAATCCACAATGCTGAACGTTTCGCTCATTTCTTGAGACAAGGTGAATTTGCAGGAGGTGTCATCAACTCCATGGATCACCAGGATTCTTTGCCCATACTTCTGTAGCTTTGTCAGGGAGGGTACAATTGTATGGGAACCAGCAAGCAATGAGTTGTGGATTGTATGCCAAGCAGCATCATGATAAACCGTGAGATAATCAGCAATGAAAGAGATTGGATAACTGCAGAAAAACATATGCACCAAATGGCATTAGTTACAACAGAAATCAATTTGCAAAGTACCCTCAGATGCATATTATAAGGTCTCTTTGTTTAATCCTAAATTACACCAGAGAATATAATGAGCTTACCGCTTTAATCGCCGGTAAAAAAGATCCACCCAATACTTGTGCCTTGAATAGAAGAAAATGCCTGCGAACCGGCTAACGTTGTAGTATTTACTGATTAACAAAGCCCGAATTCCCTTGACCTGCAACAAGGGAGCATCAATATCAATCAAACAAAAAAGGCATTGTATTATTTCACATGAAATAACCTGTGTGCACCCATGATTTGACGTCGTGTAGACCATAATGGCAGATGCCAATCATGAAACCACCTTGTTCACAAGAATGCCCACAAACTATAGTGACCTGTATTCATATCCTCAAAATCAAAATATGGAGATCATAAGTAGAACATAGGATATACAGTAATCGAGATGAGTTTAGAGAACACTTACAGAAAATGGCTTAACAAATGTGAAAACAGCTTCACAAGGAAGCTGAGCGAGTTTCCCATCTTCTGCCAAAGCCCCAGGGGTGTAAACTGGGGCAATAAGTGTGATGGAACGCACTCTCTCTGGGCACCGTGCTGCAAGAACCAGAGCAAAAATGCAACCCATAGAGTGGCCAACAAGATGGAAGCTCTCTAGTCCATGCCGCTTTATTAATGACTCCTCAAGTGCTTCAATTTGGTCTGATAGCGAATATAGACTATCAACAGGTCTTGGGCTTTTCCCACACCCCAAAATGTCAGGTACTAGCACACGGTGTTGTTCCTTTATCTCCTTGCTCAAATTTGGCACAAGTTTTGTGTCAAACCAAAACAATGATGAACTAAACAATCCATGAATAAAAATCACTGCAGATTGATCTGCATCCAATAACACAATTTTAGATAAGTGACTAAACGTGTTCAGTGTAGGTTAAGAAGATACAACTATAGAGACCCTTGCACAATGGTAGAAGAGTTTCCAAGAGCTTACTTTTGATGTCTAAGTTGTCAGAAATTTGTGGAACTGATGGAAGGTCTGGTGACAATTTTGGGATTAACTTTGAATCACCAAGGTGCAAAGCAAGGGCACTTAAATTAGAATCGACTGGGATTTCTTGGCCCTGACTATCTGTACATCTTGATTCACCTGTTGGAGAATCAGGGCAGCGCACAAAGAGGTTTTTAGCTGCCAATCTCATTGGCATCAGAAGCATGGTGCATTCTGGGCATTGGCACTCTGACCATCGGGGACGGGGGTGGTTCACTTCTTCTCCATTTTTCTTCCCCTGAATCCAACCAACACATTTATACACTTAAGCATGTAATCAAACACCTAAATTGTAGTCATGAATTCAGCTACAAAAACAATTCAGACCCAGATCAAACACTAGTCTCAGACAGTGCAGAAGAGGAGGATACTAAAGCCTGTGTATAACTGATAACTGATGCAGTTGTGCATTTCTACAAGATTGCAGATCAAACTCCACAACAACACTCTGAAGATAACACTGCAATGGGTGCAGATGTACATCTTGATGCAGTTTATACAGAATGAAATAGCATTTATCATTCACATGGTTAAACTCTTTGTCTTCATGGAGCATGTGAGTGTAAGTCTTCAATGAACTGCCCAATCTTGAGAAAATTTCAGTGACCATTGAGCTAGAATTAGTCCCTTTTCAAAAGTATCACATATGCTCCACTTGTTGCCTAACTTTCCCCTTATGCATTGCCTTCAAGGGTTCGAGTTTTTCTAAGCAAAGCCATCAAGCACAGAATCCACAAACCCTAAGCAAAACAAGCACATTTCCATAAAGACCAAGAGTACCCATATTCATCCAAGGAGTAGCATACCTTGGATTCTGCTATTCCATTTGGACAGGAATTGTCCACTTGTTCTCCCATGTTGGTGGTGGCAGAGGGTGCTGGAATGTCATCGACCTGATAACCCCAACACCCACATGACTCGCGAGTGCCCTTCCGTGATCTGAATATCCCAGCCCTTCGAGGTCGAAGAATCAAATCCTGATCTGCTGACAAAGGGAAAGAGGAGTCCTTGGGTGGCACAAGATCTGGTTCTTGTGTTTTCGTAAGAGGATTTACAACTGGAAAGTAATTTGCATTCCGTGGTGGCATCCCCTCGTAAAAGAAATCAAGCACCCAAAAAATAATCCCAAGTACAATATTCACAATCCCCATGTAGAAGTACAGAATTTCTTCAACTACAAGAAGTGCATGTTCCTGAATAACCAATACAGGGAAAATTCTCATGCCGGTCTGTTTCTTCACTCGCTTTCTTGTCGCTAACATTCCTGTTCCACCACATAAGAGTATTGCGCAAACTATCGCCCAGATAAGCCCAGGCGGATGGCGCAAAATTTCCGTTGTTGCCAACCCTCCCACGTCCCCCATCACTGTGTGCGTATCTCTCTGCCTCTCTCTATGCACAAACGCTGATCTCCCCTCTGTTCAAGGGGGTTTGGAATTGTACCAGTTGTTGAAACTTTGAGCTACCACAATTTGGCGTGCAACAGATCAAGACTGTGTTTTTACTTACAGCTGCGGTTCCAAAAGATTTCCTACAGCTGCTGCTCCAAGAATATCAATTACCTTATATACTCTACAAAACTCAGGTAAGAAACTCAGCCAGAAAGAGTCTTGAGAGGAAACAGCAAGAAAAAAATAAGCTTCGAGCAGGACCTCTAGAGAAAGAATTTGCGGCGGCTGCAACAACGTGGAGTTTTCGCATCCACGCTTGATATAAATCCAAGTCCATCAATCGAAACTTGCTACGTGAAAAAGAAAACAACAAAACTCAAAGCTTTTCATCGCTGAAGCTCACCTGTCCCCAAAACCCTAAAAGAACCCCGCACAATCCTCTTCCCCTCCTCAAAAATGGAAGTTGCGGGGTCGAAAGACTTTCGGAACACGGAGCAATGCCCAAATTCTTCAAAACAAGTCAACAAAATGCATTCAAACGCGGAGGCCCACATTTCCTTGAAACTTTTTGGCAATCCCAGAAAACGACACATGTGGCCAAGGTCTCGCATTTCCCAGAGCCTGCCAGGAACTCCCAACAGAAACCGCAAAGCAAAAAACAAAGAAACCAGAGCGCCTCTTCTGACACATCCCTGACGCAACCATGTTCTACAAACCGGAAAGCACGTAGCATGCAGGCGTAAGCTGTAGAAGTGCGAGGAAATTATTGCTCCTTAACAGGTCGCCAGAAAACACCAACCACAGAGAGCGGGATTGCCGACAAATGGCTCATAGTTTAGCAAATCTACGCTCGGAACCGACCCAATGTTTTGACGCTTGATTTCAGGCCCCACTCTCTCTCTCTCTCTCACTCTCTCGCTTGCGACAATTGACCAGTTCGTAGATGGCCGATAACAGGACATTGCAGATTGCATAATCACATTCACTTATTGTCGTCGAGGAATCTACAAACTTTTTTTTTTCCTGTGGTCCAAAATTCTACAAGATACTCTTTCTTTTCTACCACTTTCTTACCATTATCAGATTTATTCTGATTCTTCTTGTGGTGATTATTATTGCAATTTGCAACTAGTTTTTGCCAATTCTGTTCCGATCTACAAAATACTGTTTCTTTTCCACCGTTACCATTATCAAATTTCTCCTGATGCTTCTTATGCGATTATTATTGCAACTAGTTTCTGTCAATTCTTTTCCGAATTCCACTGCTTGCAATCGCACACATTTGCCTTTTCGCTTCTGCGTGCCCCTGCCGTCCCAATTCTTTCAGCATCAATAATCATATCGAGCAACAATTGCAGAGTTGAAGAATTCAGAGAACAGAACAAGTAATCTAATAACCACATATTGCAATCGATCATGTCCAATAATTTCAGAGTTAAAAACATCAGACTAAAGATGACCAATAATCTAAGAGCAGTAATTGCAATTGTCATTATTGCAATTGGACGGGTGATCTAATAAATAGTTATTGCAATCGAACAAGTGTCAAAACAAGAGAATTGCCATGCCTGTCTCTTACTTTGCCAAATCCACTTTGCTAACTTGCCAAGTCCTCGTCACTAAATCACCAATTCCACATCGCCAAATTGCTTTAATCTGGTTATTTGAAAATGCTCCTGTTGAAGTTTGAACCTCAATTTTCACTCTCTTTTAGAACTTCATTTCACCTTTGCCACGTGGTTTCACCTTTCACCTTTGTACTATTTTACTTTGCAGCAGATTCAAGTTAAGCATGATCAAGTTCAGCATGATGGCAGCATTTGAGTAAACATTTGAGACACATCAATGAAATGGTATTTTTTTAGTATTGGAGGTCTGAGAGCAGTGAGACAGGCTATTCATTCACTGTGGTAGTTGTCTTGTGGAACGTGACCAGCTATTGCAAATGACGAATTGTGAAAAGCAGTTCCAAAACCCAGTCTTGATCTCCTTCTGAGCTATTTTAGCATCATCATTTTCCAATTATTTCCCTCTATCATGATGGTGTCCAACGACATCACCGTTGTCCACAGGTTTGTTGGATCTCCCAAGAGGGAAGAGCCTTTGCATGGGTGGGTGTTAAGATTTTTTAGGTAAAGTTTTGGCTTCACCTTGTAACCAATGGGTGAGTCATTGCTAGAGGCCTAGTTGTGCTCTCTAGGTTTCTTTTTGATAAAACCCTGTTAAACTTTATTTAAACAAAAAAAAAAGCCTCACCCTGAAGAGGAAAGGAAGGAACAACAAGAAAGGACCCATGTCCAATCAAAAGAGAGCACTCGAAAGTGCAAACCCACAAATGCGGGTTGCAAAACAAAACAACAGGGACTTGCCAAAGGGGGTGCAAAAAGACAACCTATGATCTAAACATTTCACTTGTTGCATGAAATAGATTAAACAAAGAAATGGGTGGAAAACCCATTTTATTTCATCAATTTTATTTTGCAATTAAAGTCACTTAAACATGTTATATGGTTCCATCATTTAAGTCACGCAAAATAATAATTTGGTTTTAATTCATTTGTTTACTGACATTCTCCTTTTGGTTCTTTGCCTACTGGTAGTAGGAATTTTTTTTTCAATTTTTTTTGATGTTGTATCATTGGCTAGCATCTCAAGAAAGATTTAACATTAAATAGCAACGGGACATGTATGATAATACATTAAAAAAATCTTGCCACCATTTGGCAACTCGTAAGAGTAGACCTTCTAAATCCAATCCAAAACCCTTGCTTTTTCTGGCGAATTTCTACAAAATAAATAAATAAACAAATAAATAAATAAATTTCTGTAGATGTCACAACCCCAGTTTTTTTTGCATTTTGATGAGATTTCACAAAATAAAATAAAATGCTGATAGGTAGTTCACAATAAACCATGTTGAATGTCATCAATTTGGGCATGTTAATAGTTGTTGGATTGCATAAATCATATTATTGATTTCATAAAGAATGAATATGAAATATTGTTTGAGTTGTTTCATGAATTTAAATAGGTAATGAATTTTCTTCCCTTTAGTTTGAAAACTCAAGTTCATGAAGTCAATAAATTTGAAACCTTGACGAGATTAAATGTTATTTAATATTCAACTTATTGTACATATGCATCTAAAATTTTAAGTTACACATTCTAAAAGTGCACATCTTAGAGCATCTCCAGCGGTTCACTCCAGTTTTGGGTGATGCAATACACCAAAGTGGTGTGAAAGTGGGTACACAAAATTGTTGCAGCATACTGGGGTTTCAAGAGACATGGGAAACAAAAAAAAACTGCTGCTAGTTGGGTGTTTGCATTTACTGCCCACACACTTGATGCTACTGATTGGCTGGTCGCACTAATTGCCCCACGTGTGAGCGTTACATGATTCCTCAGTGTTTAAAGTTTGGTGCCTGGAGTTCATGGGTGAGGAGGGAAATACTTTTAATACAACTTTCGGATGTGAAAACATGGCGTGCAGGCCGTTTTCCAGTGAACCGCTGGAGATGCTCTTACCAGCAACCAGTGCACAATTTCTTCATATGGGGAAATTATTGATGTGCATTATTAGAGGTCTTTTAATTTATAAGTCACTTCTATTAGGCTGATCACAAGTGCATTGTGCATATTTCAATTTCTAAGCTTATGATGGTTATATTTGCTTTATGTTGGATGTGAGAAATATTATTTCAGGGTCACATACACTGAGCACCGTTCAAGATGCTCTAAGTGATCATCCAATTGATTTGACACACTTTAAGTATACATGAGCTCATGTGATTGTAAGATTCAATTGTGAAATCCTATTGAGTTAATTTGAATTCAAATTCATGATGGTATTTGACTCATCTTACGGCTTTAGTTGTATAGTCTTGTTGATAATGCTACTTTGAATTCATGATGGTGTTTGACTCCTCTTGTGTTTGAATTGTATTGTGTTCTTGCCTGACTTTGAATTAGCAATGATGTTCAACTCCCTCATATTTCAATTGTATTATGTACTTGTGCTAATTTCCATGGTGACAACATACTCACAGGAGCTGGTCTGTGGGTTTTAGTTTCATGATCTGCAATCAATCACAATTGTGCTGCAAGAAGGTAAAATTGACAGTAATTTGTGCATGTTGTAATCTGCAGATGATGAGCAGAGATATATATCCCCATTTCTCATCTTGGGTGTTGTAAATCAAAAGTGCATTTATAGTGGGAGCATGGTACAGTCATAGAACTTATAACACAAATCTAAGCACAAGTCCCTCTAAGTCTTCGTTGTTGATGCAAAACTATATTAACAAGATAGAACTGAGTCTAGATATATGCCATGGGTTCAGGTAAATCTCTTGTTCACAAGAAAAGGTGAGAAAGAAAGCTAGTGTAGTCTTCAATAAGATGGAGTGCACACCAACAGTATTTGATCACAAGTATATTCTCAAAAGGAAACGAGGTGCAATATTTCACATTCAGGCTCAACTTTGAGGTCCAGTGTCCTTCCCATCAGTAGGAAGTGCATTGTCGGAGTTTTTGCGCAAGAGCTGACTGCAAACTTGCGTACCTTCCCCTGCAGTGAGGAAAATCCACTCTTGCCCAAGGTGGAGTGCACACCAACAATATTTGATCACAAGTATATTCTCAAAGGGAAACGAGGTGCAATATTTCACATTCAGGCTCAACTTTGAGGTCCAGTGTCCTTCCCATCAGTAGGAAGTGCATTGTCGGACCTTTTGCGCAAGAGCTGACTGCAAACTTGCGTACCTTCCCCTGCAGTGAGGAAAATCCACTCTTGCCCAAGGTGTTCAATGAATCCTGAGTTTTTCAGTCTCTTCAGTACTGCTGATCCAGGATTTGCCAATGCTAACTGCAACAAAACACCCAACAGCAGTTTTAATGATGAGAGGTCATAGCAAATGGAATTTTTTTGTGCTTCACAGTGAAACTTCTCTGCTTTTATCCACCAAAAAATGCTTACAATGGGGATGAAATCATGGAACATAAACTTGTACCTGAATATTTTGCCTTTTCAAGATGGCTAGTAGCTCTTCAAGTGCTCCAACAGCTGTACTATCGATGGACATAACCGCTGTATAAATCACCAAGCAAATGCAACTTCTTCAGTGTCAGATGTTCCTTCAATTCTCTAGAAGTTTCATCTTGTGGGCTTGAAGAGACATAGGAAGTGAGCAACATAAATCCATTATGTGGTTGCATTTGTACACTGAAATTGCATATAATTATACACAGTGCAGTAGCCTCCTACATGATCAAGCCACAAGTTTCTTTCCTCATGGAAATGTGTGAAGCAATTTGCACTTACGGCTCAACTCTAAAATGACATATCGGAGAGGGACACCGTTGGGACCAGTACTTGAATACTCCTTTTCACTATTGACATATCTTTTGAGCCTGCAACAGCAACAGTTTTGTCAGAAATTCAGATAACAAAACTCAACCCCCTACTAAGAAATTCCTGGCAAATTTCTTTAGCAAAAACCCCACCTCTCTACAATGTAGTTGGCGTTTGCAAAGTAGATGGCAGCATCAATACGAACAAGAAGAATTCCAGGTATGCGAGTTGCGTCTGGATATTGTAAAACATTTCGGTATATATTGGTGCCAGGAATCTTTCCAAGGACAGCTGTGTGGGGTGCGATCACATGCACTAAAATTTTTAATGCTGAGATACATACCTGTCAAAGATAACCAAAATCAATTTTGCATATATGCTTTGAAGAACAATGCACATTGCAGCAAAAACTTGCATGACAGTTTCACACAAAAGAGGACAAAAGTTGTTCACCAGACTTGGAATACTTTGAGGAAAGCAAAAACTATTTTTCATGTATTTAAAGGATAAAGTACTTACAGCAATAAGGAGCCCAATTTCGACACTGACAAAAAGTACTCCAAAGAAAGCACCCAGTACTGCAAGAAAGTCGAACTTGTCAACTTTCCAAATGTGATAGGCAGCTTTGACATCGATCAACCCAGTAACAGCTGCAATGATGATGGCAGAAAGTATACAATTGGGTGTGTATTTGAACAAAGGTGTAAGTGCCAACAACACAACCATCACCACCAGTGACATGATAATGTTGGAAAGAGCTGTTTGCGCTCCTGCAGCAAAATTCACTGCAGACCTTGAAAAGGATCCTGTGCCATGCTCCCCACAATCACGTGCTCAGGAAACAGCATAACCAAGTGCAGAAAAGTTCTAATGGAAATCCAAGGGATTAAGTTTATGAGCAAGATACATAGCAATGATTTTCCCACTATCAAATCCCCTCACATGGACAAGTTTTCAATCCACATTTTCTTCCTCATGTAGATGCAAGAAATCATTTCATGGAGATCATAAACTCTCATCATTTTTACATATTACTTGCCTGCAGGAAACAATCATGGATGTAACATGCTGCAAAGTTGCAAAGAGAATTTTGGAATTTTGCCTGGCTCATCAAGTGATGAAACAGGGTGAAGAGATTCTTCTAACCTGTGGTAACATAGCATGAGGTCAATGACCCAATGATGTTCATGATTCCAAATGAAAGTATCTCCTTGTTTCCATCAAGGCGGTAACCTTTCAAAGTTGCAAATGTTCTTCCAATTGCAATACCTTCCTGTGAGATGCAGTGCAAGGAAAACCATGAGGTCTAACCCAACCTGGTTCATATCATCTGAGTCCAATAATCTTATTGAGATTGCTTCATTGAGAATTATCCAACCATTGGTGGTTGCAAACAATGGAGAGAGAAAAGTTTTCTTACTGTAAGAGCAATGAATGCAGCTACAATTCCAATCTTAGCTCCTGCGGCTAGGTAATGTCCATGCCAGAAGATCTGATGTGCTGATGATGGATTTATGCGTTTTGGGATATCACCCACCTGCATTATTATACAGTTGCAAACAAGCATCACTCTTCTCTGAGCACCAAACTTTCTCTCTTCTTGTTCTTCCAACATGATCCTCACTGAATACTATAGTATCAAATTTGGTTCAGAATCCTGAAATGCAGTTGCAAATTAAAAAAATTATTGCACTAAATTCATTGCACAAATTATGTCAAAAAGCTGACAAAAGTTATATCACTTACAATTGCAACATTATCCTTATCAAGCCGTGCTTCATATACAATCACTGTTGACACAATAACTGAAAACAGTGGAGCAATTGCTGACACCCAAAACAGCTTTTTCCACCTTTTCCCCTGCATCACAGTTTTCATGAACATATAGATAAAAGAACTTTTGTAGTCAGCATAAACTCTTGCCATTCTTTTTGGTTGCATCTCCCATCTTGATCAAGTAAAGCCTGGGTGAGGAGGATCATTATGAGTCATTTGACTACTACTATGCATTTGCAGCTACATAGGAATAGAGCTGAGGATTTGAAGACAAGAAAATGCTCACAATTTGTTTAGTAATGAGAAGAAATATCAGAAAACAGACTCCAATGACTATGGTCTGCCAATTCCACTGCACATCACACATAAAACACAAGCAAATGTGGTTACAGATTTGCATCATTTGTTATCACCACTTGATAACATGCCAAAACTAAGACCTCTATAGAAGAAAAACAATGAGCATTGAGCTGAGGATCAGAGGCAAGGAGCAAAATTTTCATGTCTTCTGTCATCAGATGCCTTTTCCCCAGATTTCAAGGAAAAAGAATTGCAATGGAGCAGGTGACAGAAGCTTATGAATTACCTGCTTGGTTTCAGTAAACACAGACCTCAAGACGGGGACGATAGCAGTTTTTGTTGTGAAGTTGGTTATGCCCAACAAGCCCTTAAGCTGCTGTAAACCAATGGTGATGGCAGCACCAGCCATAAATCCAACAATTGTTGCATGAGAGAGAAAGTAGATGACAAAACCCAGCCTGTTCAAGGTCGCCATATACAAATCTTCAGTACTTAAGGAAAGATGAATATCCCCACGATGGTAATGCAGGAAACTTGGTTGACATTCCACAACTGTTGAGGAGGAAAAAATGATATCCTTCTGCAGAAGATCAGATTGCAGAAATTGATTCTGAAAATGTCATTCTAACGTACTGCAGTAGAGATGACATGGGAGCAGCTACACACCTGATAAATCCTACAGCTGCTTGGACAACACCAGCAAAGAAAGTGGCAGTAAAAGCAAGGTGCAGATAATCGGGACTCTTTGTGTCTGGGATTTCGTTTTTCAACAAATTGCCAAGGAGAATAGACACAACAGCAACTGGACCGATGGCTATATGTCTTGAGCTTCCGAGAGCTGCATATATCAGTGGTGGAACAAAGCTCGAGTCTGCAAACCATAACAAAAGAAACAAAGGTTCTTCACTTGAGGGCAGAAATTAATAAATTATTCAAAGGACCTAGACAATCTATCTCATGGCTGCACACAACTTGAATCTCTCCTCTGCCTTGCACACTTTTTCTCCTTCCATTTGCATTCAAGCAAAACAGTACACTGGCGGTTTGTTGAGAGATAGCAGTGGGGATGAAATCGCCTTACATAGTCCATAAACTGGCGGCAGACCTGCAAGCTTTGCATATCCTAAATCCTGCCAGAACCAACCATGAAAGCCGGAGCTTCAGAGTTTCTTTCTCGCAATTTCTCAAGAGCGGAAGCAATCAAAGATCAAACAGACATAAGCACAAACCAAATCCTCTGAGGCTCTAAGGACTTTCGTGATTTGACAAAACTGTAAGAGATTGAGAACTTAGATGCGAGCACTTCATGACTAGATAGCCATCAAAGATTGCTTTCTGTGGTGGACCTGCAATTGTGCTGTGAGAATGTCAGAGCGAACTGGTGATATCTACCTGAGGGACTGCAAGGCTTGCAATCGTAAGGCCTGCAACAAGATCGCGGGGAAACAATCTGGGTTGGTATCGAGGAAGCCAATCCAAAATGGGCACGGCATGCTTCAACAAGAGCAATGCTCTTTTCCCTGCGGTCTGGTTCTTGAACTGACGCAGAGATTCATCGTTGAAGAAAATTTCTTTCATAGGACCTGTAACATCGTGCACCCAGCCGCTTTCCGGAGGAATGTTCACCTTGTGCACCAATGGCGTGGTCTCTTGGGTACTGGCCTCCGGTTTCGTTGGTGAGTTGTAGGTCCAAGGAGAGGCCCCAGCTGGCGGATCAACGCCCACCTCGCTCCCATCACTTGCAGCGTCGTTTCCGACCATCTCTTCTTTCAATTCACGCTTCCTGTCAATCCTGTGCAGACAGATACTCCTCTTAATTATATGCTACGCTGATTTGTGCAAGTCTCCAACCTCGATGTTTCCAGAATTAGCCTCGAAGATCACGGTTCCTAAAATCTCAGACAAGGAGTTGTGGAAGACTACAAATTCTCAGCGCTTAATATTATTGAATCCTAGTGCACGCAAAAATGTCTCGTAATTAATACAATTGAATTCATACAACAGCAGCAGACACAAAAACCAAAAGTATCACTATGATTTCGCAAGGTGACAAGGGAGCTCGAGTTACCCAGTCCACTAATTTTTTTCTTTTTTTCCTGATCTAGATGAAGTTCTAGGCTGCATAAGAGGGAACGGAAGTGGGAGCTCTCTAGTCTTGGAGGTAGTTAAAGCGGCCATTGACCGTGTAGCAGTAATGCACTTTAACATGCGTACCTGGGAGTGATGACCAAAAAATCAAGTGAGGTCACGACTTCGCCGGATTGGTACGAGTTGCGAAGCAGATTGTACAACTGATTGAACCAACTGACATCACGACTTCGCGGGATTTATATACAGGATGCCTTCGTTGTCTCTCTTTGTTAGCTCTCTATTGTAAGGGACAGACCAAGGAAATAGTTTTCAGTTGATCGTAACTCCTATTTTTAGGAATGTTCTCCAGGTGTTAATGTGAACCGTGTGAGTTCTCGCTTGGAGAACTTCATGGAGCTTTCCATAGTTAAACTCTTGTTGCTTGTTTGAACTTTGTGATTAGCGACATAAGGATTATGCGATGAGCAAGAGCGCTTGTTTGGATTGAGGCTAGTTATTAATTGTTAGAATATTAGTTACTTACATCTAAGTTGGAACTCTAGACAAATTGGTGGCATGATTATTCATAAGGGTCCCTTTATAGGTACCCACGCCAATGGATTGGGGTATTAGTGTAAGAAAAAGGGATGACCAACACAGTTAGGAGCCAATGAGACGAGGAAGCAGGTAGACAAGATGCCTTTTCTTTTGAGGAGTCTGGGGGAAGGTTTGGATTGTGAGGTTCCCAATGTGTTACCATCAAGTTTTAATCCATTCACATGAAGTTCACAACGCATTCTCAACTGGTTCCCCAACTTCTCTAAATGTCCACAAAATGTTCCCAATATCACCACGCTTTATCCCATCACATTTGCTCAAAAAGTTGAACTGACATAACCTATATAGCTGGGCCAAAGGAAAGCACTCATATGATTCTATTTTGAGATGTTCTATTTTGAGATGTGAATCTTTTAATGGGAATATCCAAAGTCATATTATCTTTTAAAAATTACAGGAAAAGAAAGAATCTAACTTTGGAATCCCAAAATAAAACTATCAACACGCACCCATATGAGAGACTAAATGACAAGAAGAGCCTCTCTACAATCACACTTAAGATGATGCCACCCAAAAAGGAGAACAAAAATAATAAGAAATGGTGAAAGTTCCAACTAAAAGGACATAGAAAACCTCTTCTTCGCCAAACTCACCGAGCCACCACGCAAGCTCCACCAATATTCACGCCGTTACTACGGACAAAGGCGACGTCCAGGTTCATCCCCTGACGCGTGTCCACCCTTTTCTTCAGAGGATTTTTTGGCCAAATTCGCGCAAGGAAGTTCCACATGGACGACTTCCCATGCATCTTGCACTATCGTTTTCGCCACCTCCAAATCTGGATAGTTGTAGTTTACAAATTTTTGCGAAAGTGGTGTGTGCGTGTTTGAGCGGAGTCGCAGACTTTCCATCTTTTCTCTATAATATGAATCCGATGATTTAATACTAAATCATGGTTTTGAATGTCCACTACTAACTGCCAGCTGCAACTGCGCAGAATCTTTAATCCTCTATAATCCTTCAGCTCATGGTCAAGCTAGTTGTAAGTAGCTCTCTATGCATCTGAGAGGTCGCGGTCCGATGCTGTTCAGCTCGTAGCGGAGAGATTGGATCCCCCCTGTATCCGGAGATTCTCTCTCTTCTTTATCTTTTACTTGCCACTTTTCCAAATGGAAGCATTCAGTTCTAGCGCAGTGAGGAGACGTCAGTATTAGGGTTCTGAAACTCAGCGACGTCCATTACATTTCGTTGTCTCGTTCTAAGCCTGCTGTTGTTGAGTTTTCAGCGAGACCATTCTTCCTTGGTTCCCTAGGCAATCAATCACATTGCGATTTCTGAAGAGTTCAGGTAGTGAAGTTTCAAATTTTGATCTTAATCTCGATTCAAAATCGTTATGAATACTGATTTACAAAGGTTTTCGAGATCTGGACTTGAAGGTCTATAACATAGAACTATACCGACATGGTCCATGTGTTTGCAACTTGTTTGGTTCCAAGTAGAGTTTTAATGACACTTATTGTGATTGTGACGATGCTATTCGCAATCCCATGATCTAAAGGCAATTGGAACTGCAACCTCCTTTTCACTGCAAGTTCAAATCAAGTAAGTGCATGTTGAGAAGATTGAATTGCAATGATTTTTTATATCATTAGAACACAAGATATGTTTTGCAAAGTTAGTTCTTGAAGGTGTTTTGGTAAGTATTACGTAACTTGAAGTTATGAAACATTGGTATGAATTTTCTTTGCTCTAAACCTAAACACATTTATATGTTCATTTTCATGATAAACATAAACATGTAAAAATATAACATATTTTTACACATCGTTTTTAATTTTGAATTATTTAGTGGCACCTGGAGATGTGAACACATGTAATAAAAGATTATATAACAATTTGAACATTTCAATATGCAATTTAAAATAAATTTAAAACATAAATTTACATGAAATAACAAATTAAATTTTTTTATTAAAATATTTTGTCACAAATTTAAATATTGTAACTTTGTTTTTTTTTGAGATGTTAAAAAAAAATCAATATTATGTAAATATAAGTGATATTTTTTCAAAATCTTGAAAAGGGTATCATGGTTAGTGGTGATCAATTTCACAAATAAGGTTGATTAAATTTTGTATTTTATGTTTTCATAAATATGATTCATTGTACTTGGTCATAAAAAGTTATTTCTATGCATCTCCACATGTTACTAAGCAATTTGAACATTCATCCAAAACGAACATTGTCAAAATCCTATGTTTGATTTGTTTAAGGTACTTTACATGTCGTATTTTGAACTTCACCAAAAAGTGTTTATATAATGTTTTATATGTCCAGCATTGTACCGACACTTAATATTGTTGAATATCTACTATCATCTGAAAACTAGAATGAGTTCACCAATGGACATTGCATTTTAAGAAACATTTCCATGCACTCCATGCATGGTGGGCCACAATAAGTGGAGTTTCATAATTTTCCATAGTAGAAGTAGTTGGCCCCAATATAGTGGCCCACCTCATTCATTAACTAACCTCGTGGGAGCTTAGCCTTTGCCATGAATTCACAAAGTGTAATTGCTTAGGAGGAAGGCATTAGGAAAATGTTAAATTGGCTTAAGATTGTAATTGTAGTTAGTACAAAAATATTGCTTCTATTTTTTCCCCCAGTTTGCCTTTTGCCCTATTAATATTTTCTAAAATCGAGTGATACCTAGGCACATTTTGTATTCACCTTCCATGTTATGAATGTTCCCAAAGGCACATAACATGCCCAACGACATGTTACATACCCCTAATACCCATAAAATGTCCAAAACGTGCGTGATTAGGGACCACTTTTGTGTGATTAAGGACCAATCCACCAAAGGTCTTTACCAATGTTGGTGGGTGATTTTTTACTTTTTTGAAGAACCTCCAAATTTTGAAAATAAATAAAATGATTTCAGTTCCACAAAAAAATTGAACCATGGCAGGTCTAGTTTTGGTTTAATGCTTGAATTTTATTTTCAAATTCTAGTTCCAATTTCAGTTTTGCAAATCAAACTTGGTTTTGGGTAACTTGGTCCAAAACCAACAATTAATTGCTGGTAAGTTTCCAATTAGCCCCCAGTTCTAATTTCATTTTTTTGTCCTGCCAAAAAAATTATTTTCAAAAATCTTGGTTGTAGTTCCAAAACTAAGTCCAAGTTCAATTTTAGTTCCAAAAGAAAGTTTGATTTAAAACCTGGTTCCAATTTTGATTCTTGAAACAAATTCAAATTCGCACCCGGTTTTGATTTGATTTTTACTAATTGAAATTGGAACAATTAGTTTCAATTGGCCAAACTTGGTAAGTGCGCACTGTTAATCTTTACATATGACACATAATAGTTGATCAACATTTGATAATTCATGAATTCTTGTACATTTCCTAGGGACAAACAAATATGATAAAACATTTATTCAGAAATCATTTGGAGATTGGAGAATTCTCTTGGTATATTTTTACGCCACCTTATATTCATGAATATTATTAAATAAAATCTTGTATTTTGTAACTAGTCATTTTGTAACTATACGCAACTATGTGTCATTTGTGACTTTTTTCACAATTATTAATTATCCTTGAGAAATTTGTGACTATTTTATAAATAAGTCAAGATTATAATACAGCTATTTGAAATTCATCTTTTCATATGAATGATTTAAAAATGTATTTCATTGATGAATAAATTATTACATCCCATTGGTTGCATTAATAATCAAAATACAAATAATTTGTTTAGAGACTAAGTTATTACATAAATATATTAAAAGTTTAGTACCAACATGTATCAAAAGGAATAAGATATTAAAGTTAGATTTAGCATATATGTAGAGTATATTAAAGATATTTTAAAGGTTTATTATTAAATTATTATTAATTTTATAATGTATACTATATATATTTAAGTTATTAAAGGCATATTAAAATTATTGATGTTATGTTGAAGGTATTACATGTATAGTAAAATTATCTTTAAATATGCTTAGAACACATATTTAATTAATTTAAGACTAAATTTTTTATTTAGGAATTTATGCAACCTAGTGGATAGAATGAACTTCACTTAGTGGCCACCATACTCAACAAATTAATGATTAGTTTTTACATGAATATCATATTCCAATATTTTTCAATTACATTATTTTCAAGTAAAAATGACTTTTTAACCAACAATTCCAAAAACATAACACCCATGTACGTATTGTGTCAAAAAAGGATATCAATCGAAGACCACCCTATGAATTTCAAACAAGGAGAATGACGCCAATCCAACAATGCCAAAACTACATCAATGTACTAATGCTTAGTAAATACATACACATCATAAAACTTCTTAAAATGAAAATTCACATGGTGGGCATTAGGTGAAACATAATAAATTATTAGTTATGACAACCAAATGACACAACTCCCATTTATAATGAGAAAAAAACTCAATCTTTTGAATTTAATGCATCAAACACCATGCCAATATATTACATTTCAAATTCCATATATAAATAAAGTAGTATTTTGCCTAGTGCCTAGTAAGTGAAACATAATACATTATCAAATTAAAAAGTTGCGAATAAATATTCCCAATAAAGAGAACTAAAAATTCAATTTTATGAAATACAAACATGGAATAACATACCAATTCACCAATGGTAGTAATGTCTATGCATGCATAACAAATCCATTATTTTTGGGGCTTTACACACCATGTAAGAAGAAAGGTGACACTTGGGGGCCACCAAAGATTAGGGTTAAGGTGGAACAAAATAGATTATTAATCATTAGTCTTCAAGAATGTACACAAATAAAATTATGTGAAAAATAAATTTATAAACCATACAACACAATTTTAAAATGACAATCAAATCATTATAATGGATACAAAAGACATCAAGAAATTGCAAATATATAACTTCATCAATGTCACCCACATTCTTCACAAATTGTTTGTTGCATTAATAACATCGAGATTAACTTTAGTTCTACTAGCATATGTAGCTAAATTACTAATTTGACTCCTCTTTATTGTATTTTTCCAAGCAAGAAAAAGAAAAGATTAATTGAAATGTCATGCCAATTTTTTGGATATGCTAAATTATATTTCCACTTGCTATTTTAATAATATTCATATAGATGTTGTTCATCCAAATTTTATCCTTTCTTCACAAGAACCTACCGTTGAATCTTCACCATCTAGAAATATTTATTTTCTTCATCCTTGATAACATCACCCTTTGCTTTTCCCATCCAAAGAGGAATAAGATTAGGATCATGCGGTTTCACAAGCACGAAATCTCCAACGTTAAGATCTTTAAATGGGGTGTATGTAGTTAAAGGTCTTGTGTCTTTCGGCCCACAATAAGGAAGTTGAACTGGATCTTCTGCGTCAACAATGTTCATAATAGTTGACAACGAAGCCTTAACATAGTTGGACCTCTAATTGCTTGAAGGCCAAAAACCTCCAAAAGAGTTGCACTTTGAAGGGGTAGTGATCTTCACAAATGCAACAAGATATCCTCTAGGTACAACTTGATTTTCATTTCATGTGTCAAACTTTGTGCAATTCCCACCTTCCAAAACTCTACATATTTGGATGGTCCAAGATTTATGAACTTTTTTCTCTCCACTGACCTTGACAAATCGTTGCCCCAATTTGGGCAATATGGAACAAGGCATGGGACTCCAGTAGGCAACTTCAATGACCCATCTGGATTAGCTTTCCACAATCTTATTAGGTGCGCATCTATTGAATCCAATAGGATCTATGGGGAAAACTTTGTATTACATCATAGGCCACTTGGATGAATCAACAAAAAAATTAAATAGATGCATATAGTATGTTTTACCAAAGTTTTAGGCCATGCTTCAAACAACCTAGGACCCAAGAATTAAATTCTGGAATCTTTGAATCAATTGAAGAATGAATAGTCTTTCTTGTGAAATCATAAAAACCCTCATCAAATCTGTTAAAATGTAATTGTTTTCCTCCCTCAATTTTTTTGAAAAATATCCAAAGCATCCATTAATATCCCCATGTGTATGGCCAATGACAAGGAAACCTAATTTGACCTCCTTAAACACATCCCTTGTTTGTCAACAACCATAGAAATGCTAACAAATGTCGATTCTTGCTGTCCCTCACACCATTATCCATTTGAAGCAACAATTTTTTTAGCAAAGGCTTCACACCAATAATTTGATCCAGGGTCCATAATTCACATACACAATATAATTTCCCTTGCAAGAGACGTGTGAAGAATGAGTTTTGTGGGGGGTGTTCAAACAATAATTTTGATTATAAAATTAGAATTATGTCCAATGTTTATAAAAACCACAACAAGGACCCAATTGTGAAATTGGGATCGTTTGGCCATAACTCATTGGAATATTGTGCATATCTCTCATTTCCATGCACTATCATACTCATGAGGGTAATGGGTAATTGTCCAAGCCCAAATATCATTTTGTTATAGACTTGCAACTTTGGAAGTGCAATTTTTGCATGATCTATTTTGTCATGGATAATGCATAAGAATTCATTCTTCAACCGCACTAATTTTGTCCTCCAATTGTGGTATAATTTTTTACACGATTTTTGGTGCAAGATATGTTTTCTTAGCTTCCCCTCATATTCAATAGCTTCATTACTATTCTTTTTCACCTTTGATATCAAGTCTTTGAGGGATTCACAAACAGTGCATTTGGCAAAGACTAACCCTCATTTTCGCACATCGAGATTTCAATGGTGTCTTTTCCTCAACCTATTCATGGCAAATGGAGAAATACCACCAATGCTTAATTTCTTGCTTATCTATAACAACACAATATGAAAACAAAAGAAATTTAGGTTCATGATAATAAACGCCCCAGTGTATACGTTGAAAAAATGGTTTCAATTTCTAGTAAAATAGATTGGGACAAGAAATGCCTAGTGGCCGCCAGGCATTTCTCACCAAATAGACATTAAAATTTACCTAATCACTATGCTCCTACAAATTCCTCCATGTTTCAGGCAACAGATGTCAAACATTTCGTCTACCATTTCCAATCCTTTTCATTTGATGCGACATTGTGCTTGCAAACAATTTGATTAATGATTGAACGTTAGACTTTGCTTGCTTCATTGAAATTTGTAATTTATGTGTACCTTTGTTGCTATGCAGTAGAAACCAACGATGTCATTTATTATTTGATTTGTACAACATGTATGTCAACTTCGAAAGACCAACAATATAATACCAAATAGTTACGTAGATGTCTACACCTTGAATAGTGATAAACTTTTATCATCCTCCATCTCCTTTCATATGCAACTTTCTTGGAATATTTAAACCATACATTCTATGGTCTTTAAAGGACAAGTTCAAAAACTTTTATTTCAACAACAAGGTCTTTTCACGAGGAAAGTGTTGACAACAATTCATTGCACAACATATTGATGCATTCACACTACGCACAAACTCCACTGACAACACCTTCTCAATTCTAGAAATAGAACCTTCAAAGTCAACATTGCTTCACTTTCTCTTATTAAATTTTTTTTTTCTTCACACCAATTGTTCCCACATCATCATCATCTAGTATATGGGTTTGAGTGAATGCAATGAGATGTTTTTTTAAAGGCTAACCATCAAGAATCATTTAAGCTAACGACCATTTCCAAATCATCATGATTGTTGAAACAATCCCAAGACAATTAAAAAAATACAAAGCCCAACATGGTCCTGATTTAATCAATCATCAAGAATTGCTTCCTATGGGTCACATGTAACCACCCGACCTTTTACAATGAAGACCCCATTATTGTTTATAAGATCGCATTTAGCTCCTCACCATTCAAACCTTTGTCTTTACCCCACATTTGAATTTTTCCCTTCACACCATCACCATATTCTACATCGTCATGCCAACGCCCATTAACTTGTTTATTCCCCTTTTCATGTCGTTCAAAATTCTCTTACATTTGAACCTCCTCATCACCTTTCCAATATCATTTTCACTTCATTCCTTATTTTTGGAATCAAAACCAAAATCGCATGCGGAGCGTTACACATTATCCTCAAAGGTATAACATTATGAGAAAATATAAGGTTTTACAACTGGGCTTACAACTGGGTTTTCTAATTGCAATAGACATTTGCAACTCATGGTATTTATATAGCCTTCAGTGTTATTGGACAAGTTGCAGCAGTTGTAGGGAAGACCCTATGTCGTGTATAATATCGTATATTTGATATAATTATATGCAATTTTTGCAACTAATTTCCATGTCAAATTCCCTCACACATTCCAATGTGTCATTCCATCCATTTGTCGATGAATGACATATGTTTAAACCTTTTGCAACTTATTATAACTATTTTACAACTAGTTTGACAAATATAATCTTGAATTAATTAATTCATCCATTTGATGAATGAATTTTATTCATATATTTTATAACTTATCTACAACTATTTTACAACTAGTTCGACAAATATATTCTTTCATTATTTCATTCATCCATTTGACAAATCGATTATAAATATCCTTATCTTTTGCAATTTATTTACAACTATTTTATAATTAATCTAACAAATATATATTTTAATTATTTCATTTATCCATTTGAGCAATAAATTTTGTTCCTATCCTTTGCAATTAACTTATATCCCTAGAAGAGAAACATCATTTTTTGACTTGTCTTAGGCAACTAAAAGTGTCCTTTGTGACTATATTAAAAATAGTCGCAAATAACACTTTTAGTCGCCTGAGACAAGTTGAAAAATGGTGTTTTTCTACTAGTGAATTATAATGAAAGATGAAATGAAAATAAAAGATTTAGTGATTAATTTGTAACTAAATGTTTAAAATTGGATTTCAAAGCAATTATATGCATTTTAAAAAAAAAGGTATTTTCAACTAGTCTCTATGACTAAGTTTTAATCGTAAGTGACATTTGCAAGTAAAATCTTGTTAGTTGCCTTGAATAAGTTGCATGTTATATTAGTTGCAAACAACAAAAGGTATTGGATGAAAGAAAAAAATCAACAAATGATGTGTTGCCACATGTCCTGATATTTAATTATTTAAAATATAAATATTATTATTATTTTGAAATAATCTACGACGTTCAATTCAAATGTTTGGATGATCTTATATTATGACATGTGGCCAAATGTAAATATGCCACGTGGCATTAAAAAAATTTAATACAAAATATGAATATTAAGTTGGTAGGTACCTAAGTAGATACATAAGTAGGTGTTTACAAACTTAAACTACATACTTACCTACTTACTTAAATAAAAAGTTAAGTAGGTAAATACATAGGTTGACCTAGGTGGGTAGGTCAAACTATGTACTTACTTATCTAGGTAGATAAGTAAGTTGGGTAAGTCGGTAATCTACAATTATGCATAATTTGTTTTTTTTTTGTTTTGGGTTAATTGATTGGCTCATCCCATGTGCGTGAATTTTTTAATGTGAAATTGGATGACCACACCCTTTGTTTATATAGTGTTCAAAATAGGAATGAAGAACAAACAATATGGGATAATTTCCCCACACACTAAATTGCAACTCCAAAACTTTCCACATGCCTTTTGTTCCTAGTTTTTAAATTTATAAATAACTCAAGTATATGGCTCACTACATAATTAGATAATCATTTAATTAATAATGATTTGATTGAATATATATTTAAAATATAAAGTATACACTACAAATATTAAGTATTCATTATCAACCACTTAAATAAATAATAACTTCTTAGTATTTAACTAACTAGCTATCTAATTATTCACAACTTGATAATACATAACTCATAGATAAATAAATAACTAAAATATTTTATTATTTAAAAAAATCTGGTTGAATTATACATAATATAAATAATCTAGAAATATTATAATTACTATAATTTAAAAAATAATTAAAATTACAAATAATGAACTAGCAATTGTCATTAAAAAATAAATTCCTACATGGGTTTAAAAAAAAAGTAATATTAAACTAATTACATTAATTAATATATAATTACATTTCTTATTGTAAAACAATTTATTGGTCAAGTAAATGTTATTTTTTTATTGCTAAGTATTAACTATAAATACAATAATTTATTAAACATCTCATTAATTTTTATAATTACAATAAAATTACTGTAAAAATATTTATCATAGATAAGTAATTACATAATTTAAAAAATAAAAACTTAAATTATTTTATCATAATTCTTGAAACTACAATCCTTACAATAATTATTCTAACTTCATTATTTTTTTCCAAAATTTTAATTCAGATTTCAAGTTATAAATTACAACTATGAATAATTATGTTCAATTAAAAAAAAATTATGCATATACTATGATTAATTTTTATCTAAAGTAATTACAATGATTTTAAAGTATTGCAACATTAATTACAGTAATTCATTTCATTTACTGTAAGAATATAAATTATATAATATAAAAATTTAAGTTCAAACAATAATTATTTAGTGCAACTTATAATTCATAATTATAATCATTTATAGTCATTTATAAAAGTGATTTATTATGGATAACACTAGTAGGAAAAAGCCTTAAAATTCAATCAGTAAGCTTTTGAATTGAAATATGAATATTAGATTACAAAAATAATAATTCAGAATCCAAAAATAAAATTTTAGATCACATAGGTCTTTCGAATTCAAATAAAAGTTTTTAGAATTGAAATATCAATTTTCAGACACAAATTTTCAGAATTGAAATGTCCAGTTTTAGACTCAATTAGTAATTTCCTGAATTGAAATATGAACTTTAAGAATCCAAAATAATTGCAATTTCAATTTTCAAGTCAAGTAAGTTTTTAAAATTTAAATTAAAAGAATTAGAATTGAAATATTTATTTGTAGAATCAAAAATAATAATTTAGAATTCCAATATCAATTTTAGGATCAAATAATCTTTTTTATTTTAAATTTAAAACATTCAGAATATAATTGTTTTTAAGGAATTGAAATAGCAATTTTCAAATTCAAGTTATTATTTTAAAGAATGGAACTAGTAGTTTTAGAATTGAAATATGATTTTTCATATCAAAGTTTTTAAAAAAAATTAAATTAAAAAAATTCAGAGTTGAATTATTTAATTTTTAGATTAAAATATTTTTTAAAATTAAAATAATTAAAAATTAATTGCAATAAAAAAATCTAGGATAAAATATGAAATTTCAGATTCAAATTTTTTATAATATAATAATCTAAAATTGAATTCAAATAGCAATTTTCAGAATTGGATCATCAATTTAATGTTTAAATATAATTTTCATAATTATAATTATGAAAACATATATATTTTTAATATAATTAAAGTTTTTTAGAATTCATATTCAAAACTTCAAATTGACATAATAGTATTTGGAATTCAAATGACAATTTTTGAATTCAAAAGAAATATTTTCAGGAGTGAAATTAAAAATTTCAGTATTTGAAATATCAATGATCAGAGTTGCATAACCATTTTCAGACTTCAAAATCTATTTTTTAGAATCAAATAAAATGTTTCATGATTGGAATAACAATTCTTAGATTCAAATAACGATTTTTAATTCAATTTAAAAAATTTGATATGCGATTAATTTTTTTTAGAATTCAAATATTATTTCTTAGATTCATGATATGAACAATATACATACATATGCATGATTAATATACACAAAAATATATATTTATGATATAGGTAACATATTATAAATATTATTTTAATACATACATAAAAATTCACCCCTATGTCATTGTAAAATACTTTTAAAACGCGACTGATTTGGTGACTATTGTGACTAATACAACATATCAATTTATGAATTGATGAAAATAGATTTAAAAATCATCCTACTGATAATATGAAATTTCCAATAGTTGCATCATAGTTTTAAGAATGACCAAAATAATTGAAATTTGATTTTGTAGTTGTAAATATTCCCAAACTTAATTGCAAACAATTATAAGTCACATGTAGTCGCAAGCAAAGTGGGTACATTTTGGTTGATTTCTACTAGTGATGGTAGTTGATTTTAATACTACTAAATAACTAAATTGCAACTTACAATGCAATTATCCAGATTTCATACAACCATTATCATGTTGTTTTAATTATAATAGATAATGTTGAATTGCATTGGACATCATTATTTATAAACATAAATGGATTTTGAAACTTTAAATACATTTACCTTCCATGTTGAAGAATACGTTACAAAAAAACTAGAAAATGTTTCTATCAAAAGACAATTCAACTATGAATATAAATATAATTCCCAAGATATATATAACAAAATTTTTTTTTTCTATTTAAACAAAAGGTCAGATCATAAAAATGATGATCCACAATAATCAAATATTGTCATTTAAAACACTATGTTTCATAAGTGAATTTTTTTTTTTTTTTTTTTTGTTGAAATGGAGCTTGAACCATGCAGTTTCTTCAATGCACCTTATTCGCTTGAAATTTGCCATGTTATGATATTTAGTTCCACATGTGAAATGAAATAAGTAGATATCATAACATTGTAATGTGAAAAATATGTAAATAGTCCTTTCAATTTGAATAAAATTAGTTTACTATTATATTATCACCAACATGCAACTTATTTCTCACTAAAATGGAATGTATAGAACATTGATACATACTAAACTATAATTTGTATACTTGTAAATATAATCAAATACAATGTTTACAATCAAGTAAATTGAATTACAATTTTAGGTCCTTTTGAAAAAATCTTACCTTATATACATAATTTTGATGTTGATGGATTGAAACATAATGAAAGTTCAACCTTATAACATAAAAATAACAAAAGTAAGAACCTTCAATATCCAAGAGTAAAAGTAAGAACTTTCAACATCTAAAACCAGAAGTGAACTTTGAACAATAGCCTTTAACATCAAAAAGTAAAAATAAGAACCTTCAACATCCAAAAGTATGAATAAAAACTTTCAACATTCAAAAGAAACAATAAAAACCTTCAACATTTAAAAGCAAGAGCAAAAACCTCCAACCTCCGAGAACAAAAACAAAAATCATCAACCGCTTTAAGAGCAAGAACAAAAACCTTTAACCTCCAAGAACAAAAACAAAAGTTGTCAACCTCTTTAAGAGCAAGAGCAAAAACCTTCAACCTCCAAGAGAAAAAACAAAAACCTTCAACTTTTTTAAGAGCAATAATAAAAACCTTCAACCTCCAAGAGAAAAAACAAAAGCCTTTGATTTTTTTTAAGAGCAATAATAAGAACCTTCAACCTCTAAAAACAAAAACAAAATTCTTCAACTTTTCTAAAAATAAAAACAAGAACCTTTAACCTTCAAGAGAAAAAACAAAAGCCTTCAACCCCTCAAAGAACAAGAACAAGAACCTTCGATTTCCAAAATAAAAAACAAAAGCATTTAATTTTCAAATTATTTAAATAAATAATATAACTTATAACCTTAACTCTAAACTTAATAAACAAAAATAATCTTAATTATAACACATGGTATGAAAATTGCATCACTAAAAGACTAAAAAATACACAAAATGTTTGAATAGAAAGATTTTTTTTAAAAGTTCATTTTGAATTTCTTGACAATGAACATAAGCTCATGAAAGTTGTTGATGTATTGAGACAGATCTATTGATATACTACCATGTGTCACTTGTTTAAAGGTTTTCCGCCCAAATTTCAAATATTTAAATTTTCAAATTTAAGTTGAAATATAGTTGCATATTAGTTACAAACAAGTTGAAATGTCATATATATTGGGCAGTGGAAATGTATACACATGGCATGATCGTATGTGTTATTCAAGGCCTAACATTTGTTACAAAATAATAGTTGATTAACAATTAAATTTATCCTAGTTGTGATGTAGTTATTACATGCGACTAAAATGCAACTTGTCAACAAAATCAAACATGGTTGATTACAACCGTATATACAATGCATACATTGTATTGTATAAATATTCATCTTGTAACTAATTTGCAACTAAAACACAATTCTTTAATTTTCTAACGTGGCATTTTATTTATTAATTTGTTGTATTTCCATGGGACATTTACAATGCAATTGTATATTAGTTATTTTAGAGCTCTAGTTGTAGGGTAATTTAAATGTCACGGACATAATTTCTCATAGTGTAACTCCCTTCTCCATGTAATTCCTCATTACACAAGTCCTAAAATGTATTACCCATATTCTCAAAATCAACGATGTTCTTAGGTCGTAAGCCATCAGGAAATGAATTGTCCTTGCATGAAATTTGTTTTTTTGCGAGATTATTCACCCCATCCATTGTCAACTCACCCTAATCAAGCACCGTGATAGCCAATTCATCATTCAACGGCAAATCCTTAAAAGGTTAGAAAACCTCCATGCCAACTACTAACTTGCAACATCTGGTTGTTAGAGCTAGGCAAAATAACTTCTTTTCCTTGAAGGCTTCATGCATGGTTTCAATTGAAACCACCATACAATTTTCCACTCCACACGGACCATATATCCAAACAAATGATGGATCTCTCCAGGTTCCAATACCAATCTTCACTTGTTCATTTTTGTGAGAATCCTAGATGTTAACAAAGCTACCAAACATGAATCCCTCAACCATATTTGCCAAGTTAATAATAAACACAATAAAATATTAACGATATGAAATATTAGCAGGCAAATTGTCCTAGAAATATTGGTAGGAAAATTGCTTGGTGGCCATTAGGCATTTTCCTAGCCAATGTTTTTTGGTAAGAATTGTTTGGTGGCCACCAGGTGTTTTCCCAACCAATCATGCTTGAAGGAATCGCCTAACGGCCGTTAAGTGTTTTCCCAACCATGATTCTTATAAATAATCTTTTGGCAACCACCAGGTGTTTCTCCTGGAAAATTTTGTGGAATGAAATACTTGGTGGCTACTATGAGTTTTTCTTGCCAATATTTGTGGGCAAAATCACCTAGCAACCACTAGATGTTTCTCTTGCCAGACATGGCCAGAAATGTTTAATGTTTTAAAGTTTTTTCACCTGCGAATCTACCTTAAATATTTAATGAAGGAATTGAACATGATCTGATTCTTGGGGGAATACCACAATGGATATTATGATTACTCTTTATATGTATGGATAGAAAACACGAATATCCCAAAATATATTATTCATTTTGAATATTCACTAGATATTTTGAATGGGTTGGGAACAATAATGTTAGCAAGGAAGCTAATTCATACATTGAAATTAACTAGTGATTGCGATTGAAAGGAATTATCTTACCTTAAGGTCAGTTTCGTCATTAAATAATCCTTAAAATAGTGAAATTAAATTTTATGAAAAATATGAACTTGACATGTTGAAAATCGTCATAATTATCATAGGCTAGATTTTGAATAATTTCACTACTCATATCACAATATTATAATAGATGATGAAAATTTTATAATTTCAAAATTTAGAAATGAATTAATTTTTTAAAATAAATAAATAATTCATTTTGTTAATGTGGAAATTGACCTTAAACTATGGTATAAACTACAATTGATACTACATTTTGAATAATTTCACTGCTCATATCACAATATTATAATAAATTATGGAAAAATATATAATTTCAAAATTTAAAAACAAATTCATTTTTTGAAAAAATAAAATTATTCATTTTGTCAATGTGGAAACTAACCTTATGTTATAGTATAGATTATAAGTGATATTACATTGTGAATAATTTCATTGCTCATATCACGATATTATAGTAGATGATGGGAAAATATATAACTTCAAAATTTGGAAATGAATTCATTTTTTGAAAAATATATATATTCTTTTTGTTAATGTGGAAACCGAACATAGGCTATGGTATAGACTACAAATGATACTACATTTTGAAGGGGAATTATATGGATTTCTAGTCCTTAATTCCCATTGTAAGAAAGTTATAGGTTCCAAATGATTGAGGCCCTACATACTTTTTGTCTATGTGAATTTGATATTAGTATAGTTTAATGTGTTCAGTCCAATGCATTTGGTTGTTGCCACAATTTTTTGCAAGTAAACATAACCTGCATTCAAAAATGATTGGGTATTATAAGGACACTATATTTGGCATATACTAAAGAAATCAGATCTAAATCCTGAGCAATAGTGTTTTAGGTCGCCTAGACGCATTTTAAATTCTAATGAACACAATTGAAAATAGTTGTCTAACGTACTGCGATGACATAGAAACTCAAACTGAGGATGTGGTCATATCAATATTTTGGAAACTATTGGAGTGACATAAGAAACCCTAATTGGTGAGAAGTCTGGGTAGAAGACACCAAGAACAAACCACGTTTTAAAGGAAGATAGAAGAAAAGAGATGCCACTTCTACATAGTGATGAAAGAAAAGAAATATTGGAGGCAAGGTGAAATCAAATGTGAAACCTAAACAATGATTTCTGGATTGTTGAAAGCATTTGTTGACAACTACTGAACTACAGTTCTTTAGACCTATTTATTGGTTCACTGGCTTGGTGGAGGTGTCAAAGCTTAGACCATTAGTTGTTGCACGTTGGTGTTGTTTTAGATATTTTTGTGGAATTCCAATCACTTGTTCCCTTCCTCCTGTAAAAACTTCTATGCGACATTCATTCGGCCATAATGAAAACTTAAAAACTCAAAGGAAGCTCCAACTTCTTGCTTCATGAACATCATCATTTTGAAACGATTAACAAGAATGTTCTATGGTGAAAACTCTCACGTCTCTCGCAACTATGAATGCGGAAAGTGGGGCCTCCACTTCAGGAATAATGATGAAGGATTACATTCAAAGGCCATTTCTACAATGTATTTGAAGAAACCCTAAACCCTAGTACCTTCAACTAATAATGTATAGTTCGTTATTTATAAATTTCTTGATATTGATCACTTAAACCTTATATCCTATGGTCAGTAAACAAGTTTGGCTTAAAGGTCTTTAATTTGCAGAGTTTGTTTTTGTGCCAAAAATTTGCCACTTAATGACATGATTATTTAATTTTTTTCAAAAATCCCCAAAACAATTGCCACATGTTTTTTATCATCCTTCAATAATTTTAGCTAAAGTGAAATGCAACGACAAAAGAATTTATATTTTTGAATAATTATTTTTGAGTAATAAATGGGTATTTAATTCTACCAATTTATTTTTTAAATATACCTTTGAATTAATTAATGACTATTCAATATTTCATAACAAGTTATTTCTTAAAATATATTTAAATACAGTTTACATAATAAAACATCAATAGTTAGTTATTATGTAATTATCAAATATCTTACTAAATTGTTTATGGTCATGAACTCAAAATCAAGCCCAAATTAAAGATAAAAAATTACTTAATTTATCATTCAAGGATACAGTAATCCTTGATAAATAACTCAAAGGTAGTAAAATACTTATTAAATGGTTCATATTTGAGATATTTATTTAATTTTTTTAGAGTTTAATGTATAAAACTTAAATTTAGTGTTTATGGTTTAAAGATGAGTTATAGGGTTTATTGTCAAAATTTGATTTATAGGGTTGAATAAATAATTACATAATTTTCTTTTATTATTATGGTAATATTTCATGTTGGATTTTTCTTAGAAATCATTGTTGTACTAATATGCTTTAATTCATAATTTAAATGAAATTTACATCCGGAGCAACTAAATCATTGTAAATATGTAAATTATATGATATTTGTTTATTTATATGTAGTTTAAGTTGTATAGAAGTATATGTATGCATGGATGTGTGGTTGTTTGTGTTTATATATGTTTGTATATACATGTATGTGGATGTGTGTGTGTATTTGTTTGTGTTTTTTATTGTTTATATGTATCAAAAGAAAGTTTGTGTTGAAAAAAATACATAAATTATGTTGTAGGTCATCACATGTAAGTCATAGATATTTTGGTGTGTGGTACATATGATAATTTTCAAAATAAGAATTGTTTGGATATATTTGGATAAAAATCTTAATTAAATGCCATGTGACTTAAACCTATGCTTACTCTAGGTGCCATGTGACCTAAGTTTGGGCCTAACCTAGGTGTCACATAGATTGTTGGAGGTTTAGTTTAACCTAGGTGCCATACCATGCCCTAGATTTAGGTGCCATGTGATTTAGGCCTAGATGCCATGTGGTTGAAGCCTAGGCCATGTAACCAAGTTTAAAACTTGCATTTTTTAATTTATTTAATGTGCCATGTAAACTTTCAAGTTGACTAGGTTTATCAATTGAAATTTTCAAAAATAGATGTGGGAGATTAAAATTTTAATATTATTTTTCTTAAAAGTTTGAAATTTTATGCCACATGACAATGTGTAATTGCTCAACAATGTAATCACAAATTGTGATAACTAGTAGTAAAACATTATATAGTCAACAAATGAAGACATATATGGTTGATTATATATTTCATCCATGTGCATTGTGTCGATATTATCTTGAATCACTAAGTGACTAATGTTGAGTACAATTAGACTTATGCAACTAATAAAAAATTTAATTATTAAAGTGATTTGTGATTAATTTTTAATCATAAATTGAAGTTGCAAAACAAAATTTTCTTCTAGTGTTCCTTCTTAAAAAGAGGGATATTCATGTGCCCACTTCTTAAGAGTGACAAGGAAATTATGTTTACTTTGGTGTAAGATCTCTTTGACTTTTAAGGAATAAGTGCAAAAATCCTCGCCCTCCTATCTCATGATCTATGAATGTTTAAGTTCATATAACCTTTGAGACTTGAACCTACCTACATCCTAGAACCTACCCACATTGGTGTGAATGATACAATGGACTGTTTTGGAAAAAATGGGCCCAAGTCTTCACATATGAGGAAAAAGATTATGAAGTTTAGGGCTAGACAATAGTTTCCAACACGTCACCCAAATATAGGAGGAATCCTTATTCTTTCTACTTTCCTTTCTGACCTACAGCCAAATTTGGCTAAGTCCTCTTGTGGATGATCACTAACCCACCTACCTGACAGTTTGAAAAAAAAAAACAAACTGTGGTTCCAAATTTTAAATTGTGTCTCAGCTAACCTCTAAATGTCAGGACTGTGCAAATTTACATGTTTAGGGGGGTATCTAAGCTAATACATATATATTTGCAGAGAACAATTTGTTGTGTTTTTATTTGCAACTTGGCTGATTGTTTCAATTTTTGTGATAATAATTCACTCTTGCAACATTAGTTTTGATTTGGTAAGGTTGCATCCAACAACTTATGCTGAAAAAACCTGTTAGTATTGATGGCTCACCACTGCAAGCTGGCAAAAGACAGTAAATCATATGGTGATTGGCAAACTAAACCATGTCTAGCTTAAATTTCGTATGCATGATTTATTCTTAAAATGATCCAGAAACTGCTTGCAGCTGCAAGCTTATTTTATTTGTGTCAAATCCCATATCCTATAATATTATGAATTGAAACTTCTAAGCATTCATTATCATGATACTCATGTCTTTGGATATACACATAGATTGGTGTACTGAGCAGGTGGTTTGTAAAAGATCATGAATATTGTAATTATGAAAATTTCATATATAGTTCTAAAAATTATGTTGAGCTCTGATTCGGGTTCTTCTGTAACTAGAACTGAAATCCTTGTTTGTAATCTGCGAACCCAATGTTGGGATTTGGCATCCATCCTCAAAAAGGAGAAACATCTGAAGTTGTTCAAGGAAGTCAAGACCAAAGGAGTTAAAATTTGGGGTCTCCTTGCTAGTGATCACCACCTCTAATCTGAGACCAGAAAGGGAAATGACTCATATTAAAAGTGGGTATGGACATAATGGTCTGTTATAATTAGGTGCTATAGATGCACAATCCTTGTTGCACCTTCCACTCTTGAATTACATGCTGACATTGAGCTTTCCCTATTAACACATGTGAAGTGACGTTTGTTTTCAAGGAACTAAAAACTTGGTTGTATGTCACAAATTGTGACCTCTTTGTTAACTCAATTGGACCCTCTCCATGGCAGCTTGGCTCTTAACCATACAAACAATGGGTTTTTGTCTACAAATGAATTGTCTTAGATTTAGATCAATATGGAGAAGTTGCTGTTAAAGGAACTGTCTAAGGGTCCTTACATATAAATCATCCATTTGATCTCTTTCTTTTTCTGGAAACCAGATCAGTGATTGAAAACTTCCTTGATCTATATATAAAATTTTCAATGCAAAATTTAGACAGGTCTTCCAATAACCCTTGGCCATACAAGAACTCCCATTATAAAAGATGCATGTTGGTGTATAGCTCACTTGAGTTAGAAACATCTGTCCAGTAAAGTAGAAAGAGGGATCCCAACTTTAAGAATTATGTGTAGGGTAAGGCCCAAATCATGGAATTGCCATGGGCATGGGGCTTTATTGTGCATGATGAACATTGAGGGAAGAAAGAGAGAGAGTTCATAAACACAGGTGCACACTTTCTTTGACACTAGCTGTAGAAAAGTCTTACATCAGATGCACAAGGCCAGCCAAAACGCCATCCTTAAGGCCAGAAAAATGTATGGAAAATTAGCAGTCTAGGGTTCAAAACCTTGTCCAAAAAGCCAGCAACAAACAAATTAGAAATCCAGTCTGCTGGGGGTGAACTCAAAATTTTAGAAGAAAGATGATCTTCATACAGACAATTCAGCTCAGCTCACAAGTAATTACTGTAATGACATCTATGGTCAAAGTTCCTAAATTTTTTTGAAGTATTTGAGATTTTACAGGATTCAATAGCAAATCATAACAGGAACACACAAAACTCTTTGAAATCAATTGTGACAGTATGTAAACTTAAGATTAAAAAATGGTGAGTGCCATTTATCAAGACCAAAATATTATATCAGATTTTGCAGGATTCAATAGCAGACTATAAAAGGAGCACACAAAGCTCTTTGAAATCAATTGCAGCAGTTTGAAAACTTGGATCAAACAATCATGAGTCTCATTTATCAAGAGCAACATGTTGCATCAGATTTTGCAGTATTCAATATGTAAAGAAACACACAAACAGGCTTTTGAAATCAATCATTATGCTTTGGAAATATGGAGAATAATCTTGAGTCAAGCCTATTTTGAGCAAAATATTGGACTTCAGAATTAGTATGGCTTCACTTAAAAGAGTAGAAAATTCATCCTCACTGAGCAGAACATTGAAAACTTGCTTGTTTCTGATTTGATTCATATTTGTGACCTGCTAATGTCCTTGACCTCCGCCTGATTGGGATTTCTTTAGGTGGCTATGATCTTCTCTTCTGGCTCAATAATTGCATGCTCCCAGAAGGTGGCTCCTGTGGTGTTCAATCCAGTTTGGCAGAAACCGACTCAAAAATCCCTGCATTTGGCATATTCTAATTTCTTGAGAGAATCTTTCTTTCTGCAGCTGCTTGCAGGAGACTGCAGATTGAACCTTCTTTAAACAGGGGAAGTTGGGAGTGGGATCCATCCACAAGAATGGATGGCTCATATTCTTTCATATTCTTTAGAAATCTGGATCTCTTGGAAAACAATGATGGAGAAGTTCAGATGGAGTCAAAGTGTGGCTTGCTGCACTTGCAGTGCCTGAGATTGTATAATTGAGCATATTATTCTGATGGAAGATGATGCTTGCAAGACATTATTGAGGTTTTACATGAGAGAGAGAAAGTCTGCAATTTTTCAGCAAATGGAAAGAGAAGTCAAGAGTCCTGACATGTTCAGATTTGTTTGAGTGCTCAATGCATGCTGGTTCATGAGCACTTGAAGAGGGCAGATTCATTAGCAAATCATTCTGAGCAGTTGCCAGTCTGATACCTTTGTGGGCAATTGCCTTGTGCACCAAAGTTCAAGGAGAATTGAGGATTGAGAAGAAGAGGAGAATTTTCTGGAAAGAGGTCACAAAAAAACAGCCATGTTGCAATTGGATTGAAATGAACAACATAGTGCATTCATTTGAGGTACCTGATCAAGAAAATCCTCAAATGTTGGAAATCAGGAAGCAACTGAAGCAGAGAGTAATCGAGGTAGATGAATAACACAAGGTATCTGCCAATCTGCCAAGCACAAATTTGTCATACATGATGTACACACAAGGAAGAGTCTGAGGTGATTTCATTTAACTCACCACAGTGAGAATCAATGATCATTGCATTTGGGATCATTGAGCACACCAATGTTCAAGGATAGTTAGGAGAGCAATCATAGTTCAGGTCCATGCCAATTGCTTCCATCACTTTGAGAATTGTCATTGTTCTTGGAGGATCATTGGTGATGCCAGAAAATTTTCTTCTTCTTCTTCTTCTCAATGGCCCTGGATTAGTGTTCTCTGTTTGTAGCATTTGGCCAACCATTTTTGGGGCCAAGTTGGAGGTCAGATTTTTCACTTGCCATCATTGCTTTGATCCTTAATCTGGGTCACCAAATTGGACTTTGAAAATTCATGTTGCGGGTTTCTGTCATCATGATTGCAGTTCACAAGAAAGGTTTAAATTGGATTTTGGCATACTGATCAAGAATCGTAAAGCATATTTGTGGGACCTCTAGTTTGTATTCTCAGTGTTTAGAAGAACTTTAGTTTCCACATTCCACACTAGTGTTGCATTCTATTCATGGAGAATTTGAAATTTGTCCTTGATGTGACTTGCACATTTCTACTCAAGAGTTCCAAATTCTATACAGGCCCGATTCATTGCACATTACCTAATCTCATCAGAAAATCTCCATTTTTTTAAGGGGGTTAGTAGTTTTCAAAGGGTGACACCACACTTATCATACTTGGTTGACAAACTTGGCATCATTTTTTTTTTCTTCTTTCATACATCACTAAGAGCATCTCCACCATACACCCCTATTTTGGCCTTTGTGGGTGTTTACCACATCCAAAATACAGAATTAATTATTCCCCCGTCCCCACCCACAAGCATGAAAAATAGACCATATAAAAGTGAGAGATAATTTATATGTCAACACTTGGGCCAACCATTATGGCTGACGGGTCAAATCAATCATTTCCTTCAACAAGCAATCTTGAAGGGCACTGAATCCTGCACACATTTACAAATCCAATTTGAGTTTCGTAATTATTGGATCATTGTAATTCATCCAAAATGGTGTGTACATGCCATTTTACAGTTGGGGTTGGACATGCTCTACATATTAGCATTTGCATGATCAATTTTATTCATGAACACAATTTTCATCCATCATCCAGTTGAAGGGAACTACCACTTTGTGTTTTAATTACCTAGAGCCTTCAAAGAGCAAAGCATGATAGTTGAAGACTCAAAATGTGCAAGGACTTCTACAAAAGAAGGATGTTGGCAAGGAAGTAGGTAGGTCTATAGGTCAAGGTGCCAAAGATTTATTGGTCTGTAAGAAACAGGCAAGGTGCATGAGATTGGTAAGTTTTAAAGTGGCTTGGAGGTAGGTTTGTAGGCCTCACACAAATAGACATCTATTTCTATATCATAAAATTGAAGGTATAAAATAGGCTTCCCATCTAAATAGTATTACTTTCATCTTAGTAGTAATGTTGACGTTAAATATGAAATACTGACAATTCCAGTTGTAACAATTTCCATGTAATGATCATTGCTTCAATTAACTTAATTTGAATCTTTTCAGTCAACATTCATTATTTAAATTTTTGAAAAAAAATTCTCTTGCATTGTGATTTTCCTTCTTGTTAAACACCTTTTGTTGAAATGTGCTAACAACATTCCCATGTCACCAAAATGGGAGGGGTGTTTTAAGTATGACACTCCCTAATGAAAGCAAGACATTTTAACATAATGATCACATAATCACCCAAGGTTAGTGGAAACCTCACAACATCTCCAATTCCTAATCTTACAATCTTATTGTTTCTAAGAATGCAACATAAGACTATGGACCTCAAGGCATCAAAATTGTTAATGATTTTCTTTCAAAAGCTAATTGGTCATGAGTGTGGCAAATCATTACTAAACAACAAAGTCCCAATTCTTAACTAATGTTTTTTTCCCAACAAATCTTTTCCCTTGGAAATTGGATAAAGAAAAACAAGGCACAAAACATTTCAACATTTTCTTTCCATGAAACCCATGAATGTCCTCTAAACCCCATTTCCTTGGAGTGCTTATAACAACACATGCATTTTTTTCCACATACGATCCACCAGATAGTCTCTCTCAGGATCCCTAATATTCACAACAAATTGAACATGCCACCATGACCATTCATGAAATCTCTAGATTCATTCATCATTTCCCTTGAATTGGTCCTTAAACCCTAACACTAAATCTTCTATTCCTTCCTTAAAACATGTAACACAACAAAATATTCGCTTTGGGGAAGAAGGTTGAAAATCAACAATGGGACATTCTTCCCCAACTGTTCACAATACAAGATCAAGATTAAAGAAAAATGCATTGTCACTACCACTAGAAAGAAGAAAAATTTAACTTATTATGTCAATTGCTTATATCATCCCATAGAAACCTCCAACTTATAGAATCCCAAAGCCTCCAACATCTACACCATCAAAATTTCTCCCACCAACCATTGCCCAACTCTATGATCGACATTCACCATATCCAAGAACAATAACAAATGTAACTTGGAAACCACTCCATCATCAAAATTAGTTTCATAACGGAGCTCCATTGAATCACAAATCATTAAACACACTTAACCTCCAACAAACAAAAACAACCAAATGTAGAAAAAAAAAATAGAACTTGGGCTTTTGGCATCCACAACTCTTCATGATGCCCAATTGTCCTTTAACTTGTTGCCTTCTACTAATCATCCATCAAGTATTAGGGTTTTCTCTTTCCATCTTTCCACATCCATAGGTAAATTCGTCAACATTAGTTCTGCATTACACCTAGCTTGAAAAATTGCCACATGATTTTTTTCAACATAATATTCCATGGTGTTGGCATGTAGCCATAAATATCATCCTTTTGTTTCTCTTTCCCAAAATTTCTTTGTTCACTTTGGGCATCATTGAAAAACTAGATGTGCACACTGTTGCACACTAAGCACCTAGTGATGATCTAGTGGAAATTTGCTTAAATTTTGTAAAAGATTTGTCCCCTCTATTTGTAGTAGATACCTCACTTCCAAAAGATGAAGATTATGTTTCAAGGAGATTTAGATTGATTGATCTAATTCAATATTGTAATTTCTTAAATTGCAAAGTTCATAGGATATACACAAGAGATGCATAAAATGTGCATTTGGAGATCATTTTTAGTATATTGGGCATCTATGTACTATTGGCATATCAATTGATTAAAAACAATATATCACCCAAATCTTTTCTTTCAAAAGAAAAAAAATGTGGACATGACTAAACCACAATTATTTAAGGATGTAACAAAACTTTGTTCACTTTGAATGTACATAAGCCAAAATAACATAAAAGAGTCCAAGCATGTTAAATATAGGAGAAAAGTAGTCCCAATATAAAGTTTAAATGTAAGGTATCTTGGCTTATTTCCATGTGGATAAGGATCTTTTATTATTTAAATTATAAGAAATTGGGAGAGAGAATGAAACATAACAGACATTTGACACTTTACAGCTTAATTTTTGGACTTATTTTGAATTAGATTTGAGTTTTCAAAAGCTGGTGGTAGATTGCCTTATTATATATTATAGAACTTAGGTTGACTAATGTGGAGATTCTTTTTAATAATAGAACTTTTTAAACTTACTTTTCAATTTAGTTGCTTGCATGAATAATTTGTGTTGCACAAGTAATGTTCATTTAAAATACTAATTCACATTTGCATCACTTGCAAAACATTTGCAAATTCAAGTCCCAAACACATAAGAAAATTCATATAACAATGTGTGCACCAACAAAACTTGCATACATACAGCCCCAAAAAAAACTTAATTTAAAAAAAAAAAAATCACCAAAATTGAAATCACAACTTCTATATTTTATGCCCAATCCACAAAAAGCTCTTGAATTTAATTCACACATGAACTAATTTCAAAATTTGATTTTTTAAGAAGACAATTTTGAATATAGGTGGTAGAGACTTATTAAAAAATTAATGTGTGTGAGATGTATATCATGCACATAAGGATGTGTGTGTAATAATTTTAATTTATTTATTCTTGTACATGTATTGTTTAAACATAAATGCCATAATTCTACTTTATTATCATAAAATGTTGAATAGACCTACTAATCTTATATAATTTACCGTTTTTAGGGCAAACAATTCCTATGGGGCAAAGTTGCAAACCCAACTTTGGGTGGTACCACTAGCAATGTCACAACCCAAAATTTTGAAACCCACCCAACTTCAAAACAACATAGGACTCATTTAATGAAAGCTTTTCATTTCAAATTTATATCAAAAGATTACCAAAGTCATGTAAAATTTGAATTCCAATTGAATTTACAAAAAAAATAATTTAAATATTCCAAAAAATATTCAAGGAAAGTAACACTCGGGGTTCCTTTGTTTAAGACCTCAAAAGGAACATATTTTTTCATTTTTTTAATTCTTTTAATTTCTAGTAAGGCAATGGGCTTCAAATAATTTTTTAAAATTTCTTTAATAGATCATGGATTGAGGCAATTGTGAAGGGGTGAAAATGTGGTCCCTAAACATTACCATCTTTAGAAAGGTAATGTTGAGGAAACAAGTTTAGTAAAAACTTCTAAGAAAAGTCTACTTGAAACTTACTTTTATAATGCAAAATTTAAAAATTAATGCATAATGATGAAGAAGTATCTTGTTATTTATCATTCAATTAAAAAAATTGAATGTATAACAATTTTGTGATGGGTTTTGGTCCTACTTTTTGTTCACTTGACAAGTAGACTGGCAAATACTTTTAGTTATACACTTTACCATGCTTTTGCCCAAAAAACAAGCGAAAAAAACAAGAAGGACTAGTAAATAATTACCTTCCAAACCTTTATAATACTTTCAATACATCATAATGGTGTCCAATGGGTCTATTAGCCTTTCACAATTGCTATTTAACCTTTGGTGCTTATAGACCCGCTAGTGGCATTGCTTACCATCTGTAGTCCCCCAGAAAACCTTTTCAATGTTGCTTATCATTTACAGACACTATAGACCCTTGTGGTTGCTACCTACCATCTGTTGCAATTCCATTTGTTTTGCAAACTTCAACCTTCAAGTATATTCCCTTCGTATTGCCATGTATTGGTTGTTACCTTCCTATGGCAACAAGAAACTTCCTAGTCTTGAGATTAAAACATAATATAGATTATCATTACTTTTGTAAAAGAAACACAAAACTTCTATATAAAATGTAATAAAAAATTATGTAAAGGAGAATCATACTACCTTCCTTCATATTTTAATATAATAGATTTTTAAGATCCTTCAACCATTTTCCATTGAATAACATAAATATTTGATACAATTCCAAGCTACTTTCCCGTCTCTAGTGTTACACATACTACACATCTCTAAGAGAAAACTTTTAACCCAAACTCCAAACTTTAACTCATTGAATGCCATAAAATTTTCCCAAATCCTCCTTTAATCCTCCTTCTCCACAAAACCTCACAAGGCCCACATGGACCCCATGAATTAAAATAAGTTTTTATCCTAATCTTTCTTAGAAATCTTCTAAGTGATTGGACATTAGATTACAACCAAATACTCATCAACATGAACTAATTAATCCGACTAGTTTCACCCCTTTGGTACGGGATGATAAATCTGCCATTAGTAAATAACTATTTATTAAGATGCCTATGGCACTAACTAATTTAAGGAATTTCACCCTTTAACAACCACCTTAATTTTTTGAACAATTTTTGAAGGTTGTGATTAGGAGGTCAACTTGAATTAATTCTCAATTTTTTTGTTTCAATAAACAATTTGGGCCATACCTTAGTGACTATAATTGATAAACCATAAAAAAGTTTTTATAATGGTATGCATAATGATAAATGGCTAAGAATTTCAAAAACACATCTCAAAAACATTTCAAAAACACAAATTTTTCACTCATGTAGTCTATGTAGGTGCCTACAATTTTTTTCAATGTGTACATAGATGGGGAACACAAAGTCCATGTGGAGCAAGTCAATAGTAGAAATCATAATTAAAAAATTAAATTAAAATGGGTTCACCTTTCCTTGAATTTTGGTGAAGCAATTCCTAGTGGTACCACCAAAGGATGAATTTGTTCTATGTTATTTTTCTTTATGTCTTTGATCAAACAATGAATTGAAAAAAAAATGATGCTAAATCCTACATCTACATAGCTTGATTGATATCAAATTTTCTTCAATCCTAGTACAAATAGTACATCTTCAATTGATTTTTCTTTTCTTGGAGGAAATACAATTTGTCCTAGACTATGAATGGATAACTTGAATTATCACCCAAGTACACCCAAGTACACTCTTTGTATGGGATCAATATTCTGAAAGGTACATTTTTGTTTGATGTCATGTTTTGTGAAACACCATAATCAACGTACCATGAATTGTCATTAATTTCAGTAAATAAGGATGAACAAATGAATAATTTTATTTCAATTAAAATTTAATTATTTGTATGTCCATTTGTATGTTCAATAGTTAACTTCTTTCTAGAATTTTGAATATGATGTCCTACCAATATACAATAAATACATTGACTTATGGATGATGAAGGAAATTAGGATTAAAATTAGGACTAAAATTATTGTAGGTGGACTTGTTAAAATTAAATTTAGATGATGCTTTATTGTATTTTCTCTTTCCATATAAAACTAGCTTGGATGACACATTAGGATTATCACTATTATCCCTGTCTCTTCAATTCCTCTTCTTGGAACAATTTTATTGTATTGGCTAATGTATCGATGGTTTTAGTTTGGGCATTAGTACACTTGCATAAGATTTAGGCACAGATCATAGAAAATTTGCTATCATCAAGAGACACATGAAATTTGATCTTGAAAAAAAAATTCAAAATTTTTAAATAATACTTGAAAATTACATAAGTGAATTTTTTTGCATGTGTGACAGTCCTTTTGCGGTAACTGGATACTGAGACTAGGAGGCCCACTAATTTCACCATTGGAGATCTAGGAAGCCCAGGCTCTCTAGCCAGCAACCCAGCTGATTATCTGACTAGTGTCAAAACGTATTTGCAAGTTTCTACAAAAGTTCACTAATTCGCGACTTCTTGTATTGATTTTTTCATGATAACTAATCTGCTTTGAAATGCTAAAGGGGTGTAAGCACACTCAAAGTAACTAAAATGAGTTCAATGAAAGTATTACAATATTGTCAACTTTAAGAATGAAAGTAGATGTAAAGTAGTAACAAACCGAAGATTAGAGTGATAAATCTACATAACACAAGAGCCCAACTTATTTCAAGAATATTGATGTAATTAGTCTCGTCCACCTCCACAAGTAAGTGTTTTTTTGTTTGGCGAATTTTTGCACACAGTGGCAAAAAACAAAAACAAAAACAAAAAAATCCCTTCCACTAGTACCTTAAAACAAAGAATATTATAACATATATGGCATATTGCAGCTCAGACTAATTCACCAAAATATTGTCCTTTTTTTTAGTGCGTGGATTGATCATGATCAGCGGAGTTGTAATTACAGCAGCTGGGATCTATGCATGGATCTACGATCAGCTACTCTAAGCTCTAAATGAGGTCTGGGACTGTTAAATCCTATGAGAAACTTGGTTGTGGATATTAATTATGACCTAGATCACTGGGTACGTTTCCTGAGAAACAATTTGGAGATCATTCAGAGTGAAATGGCAAAAATGTTTAACTCTAGAAAGTCTGACTGTTTACAGTGCCAACTCGTGGCTAGGATTTCAATTCCACAACGATAAATTGTTTCCATGGGAATTTCAACAAAAGGAGTAAGCATGTTACAAAAGGGCTCAGGAGTTGTCAGCATAAAATTTAGCTGCACTTACAAGCTGTAGCTAGTCATGATCCATGAATGATGAAAGAGATTGTTCGTCCAGAATATCTTGCTAATGTTTTGGTTTATTGAACTCGCCTGTAGGAAGAGTGAAGTACGAATTCTCTTCTGTTAAAAGTTTGGCAAGTCCCAAGTAAAAAGCTAGTAGAGAAGCGACGAGGCCGAAGAATCCACTCGCCTGATGATGATGATGATGATGAAGGTTCCACGATCGAGCATGTCCATTGTCCATTCACACCCCCCAAAACACATATAATTCTTTAGAATCTGCTGATCAGTAAGTGTAAGTACTATAGCTAGTTGAACATGCAGCAGGAGGCAACCTGGAATCTTGATCATCGCAAAAGAATCGACTTACAGCTTCAAGAACATACGTGTGGAGAACATTGATGCATGTTTATCAAAGGGTTATATGATGATGATCATGTGAATCGTGATCAATGATCGTCAAAACACAGGAGTAGTTATAACAAGCAATCGAATCGAGTCAGGAAGCTGGCGTGTGTAAGTTCACTTTCCTTTGTTCAAGATGCAGATTCTAAGCTCCCAGCCTTTTAATGCAAGCAAACAGCGATGAACTGCAGCTTGACATCATTTTGGACAAGTATTTGGACTACGAGTCCTGATCAATAGGCTGGATTCAAGTACAGGTGCACATATTACAGAATATGAAATTAGATGGAATTGGAGTAATAACTGGTGGCAAGAGTATTGAGCGACCGAAATCTGGACGAAGGGTTGGTAAGTTACAAGTACCCTCTTACACTTGAGACCAATATGATCTCCTTGTTTGAATTCCGCGATGCAAGCGAGCAGTACGGCAAGCATGAAGAACAAGAAGACCCCGGAGAGAACCACGTTGCTACTGCGGATGGTGCCCAACCAAAAGATAACCGCGAAGATGGCCCAACCCAGTAGGAAAATTCCGATTGCTGGGTCAATGTTTTTTATATGGGCTGGTTCGTAAGCTTGCAGCACCCCGAAGCCTGGGAGCAAGCCGATGGCGGCGTACGCCACAAAGAAAGCGCCGACAGAGACGAATCCGACGCCGCCGTGGGTGTTGCGGGCTGAAGCGTATTCCCACACCCCTGCAAGCCCCAGTGTCATTCCTCCGTAGAAGACCAGCAGGCCCGTGACGACGTTAGGAGGTGAATCAACCTGAATTCCCCATATTGCAGCATCATAGCATGACAACACGAAGGAGGTGACCGCAAACGCCATGAAACCTAGAGGCTCGGGATCCGCGATTCTGGACTTCCAGCTCGTCGACATAGCCGTATGCTTCCTGAATTCCGGCGAGCGTGCAGCTGGCGGTGAGGATCTATTTGCAGGCGCAGCGGCGATGCTTTGGTGTTGCTTAATGCAAGGCTCACGGATCGCAATTTACACTGCCGTGGATCAACACTGAGCCACGATTATGGAATGGACCCTGCAACGATAAATTTGATTAAACCGCAACGATCTCAAGCGCCAGCCCTGCTACTGCAGCATTCCTTGGACTCATCTATGCAGCGCCTGCAGCCTAACGGCATCATCGAAGTCATGAATACGGTAGCCGGTGATGTCAATTGCCGTACAAGCTGCTGGAAGCTGTGGGACCAGCTGCTCATCGATACATTATGCCTATAAATCAATCTAATACTCGAGTCTATATTTTCGCTCCTATTTATTATGCTAACACCACTATAATTCAATCTCTTCCTCATCCCTGACACGTTTAAATCGTCAGCTCCTTAACTTGTGACATGCAAAAAGTCCAAGTACTCACTCGTATGAAAAATCTCTAGCTGCACTACCGGATTGATCGGCTAACCGTCAGTTCCTGGTCTGTTATGTAGGCATTTGCCTGTAAGAGCGTGCAAGTTCATATTATGTCATGTAAAACAAGTACACTTTTAAACGGTTTTACATGAGCTTGGTAAAACCTATAACATATTTGGTGGGTGGACTGCGCAAAGTTTCAACAAAAAATTGGTGATGGGCCAATCAAAGTGGGCCATTGCAAGATAAAAAAGGAGCTTTGAGATGCATGAAAACTAATTCAATTAATTAAAATAAATCACAATAGATAGCTAGCCAAGCTCTTGAAAATCCTAGGCTAAAAATGATGAGGAACAAAGTTAGTCCAATGAAAATTCTACTCAACCAATGAGCTGGGGCAAGACTTACCCAAGATATGCCTCAATAGCATCACAATTTGTCCCATATCCTTCACCCAAAAGTGGGAGCTTGTATTGTATATAGCCAAGCTAAAGCGCTGCTATTTTGGATAGTGTAATGTTGGCAGTGAACCATTCTATTTTGGGAGCATTACAAAGTGTTAGTTTTCTTTGTGAAGGTCCAATCAAATTGGCCCATTGCAAAAAAAAAGAATATTGAGCTTTGGACTACACACACAATTAATTATGTGGATTGCAAATAGGTATAATCATTAAGCGTATATAAATTCTTGACAGGAATGAAAAATAATTATTGACATGAATTGAGAGATTTTTAGATAGTGAAAATATGTTTATCTACACTTAGGTACCCAACACTAATAAGTGCTAGGACATGAGGTAATACCAAATTTGGATCAATTTCGTACCAGGTCTAAATCTGGTACATACAAATAAAAAATCAGTCTTGAAGCCAATACTTGAACCAAACTGGTATGAAAGTCTTAAAACATACCTAATATCAACACCAGCCTGATATGGAAATATTAAATTAAATGTCATATGCATGATCAACACTAATCCTGAATTCTTATTAATGTTGGGCAGTCCTTAGGAATAGGGCAAGAACTTTCCCAGTTTGTCGGCTAGTTCTCATTTGAAGCTTGCCAATTATCACTAGATCCCATACTTGGGCTGAAAACTAAGCACACTAATTATCACCTTATTAAGTTGAAAACATGAAAACTTGGCCCATTCTCTTTGTTAAAAAAAACACTGATACTTAGGATAACGGGACCCTACTAGGTTCCAGTTCTTAGCCCTTACGCAATAAAGTATAGACAAATGACTGTTTTATTTTGATTTTAAGGGAGGGGAGGGACAATGTCCTTTTTTGCTTTTCATGTTTCTGTACATTTAGTGGCTTAAAGAATCTGAAATCTCTCAAAAATGGATAAAAAATGAGAAAATAATGTTTCCTTGAAAGTAAGGGATCAAAAAGTCGAAAAGAAAAATCTTAAAACACTGGAAAACCAGTAATCAAATAGTCAAACATTTTTTGGGATGTTGCTATGTTGCCTTTGGTGTTCAAAAATGATTTGTAAAGCTTAAGTTGGAATTTTCATAGCATTTTAGACCACTTAAAACAAACAAGAGATGAAAAAGTTATGAGCTTTAAAAACAAGAGATCTTTTATAATAAAAAAACATTTCGTTTTATAGCTTGAAAAAGCTTATTTTTCTTCTGGCTATTTCTTTGTTTATTTTGTTTCAACTTGGAATTTTATTACAAAATTTATAATTATTCTTATTTTTTATTGGAAAATCAGACTTAGAAAATCAAGTTTTTTATTAAATTTTTTTTGATATTTTATTACAAAGAATTGCCCTTGAAAACCGACAATTCGCACATTTGTGAGAATCATTCTCATAAGAACTGGATGAATTGATATATTATAAAAATTTAAACCCTGATTGATTCTCTAAAATGAAAAAAGAAAAAGAAAACAAACAGCCCAACACTGTACCTTACCCTTAAAAGCATGATGGAGATCTGCACTGCAGCGGAAGAAGATTTGTGGTCACGTGTGTACTGTTGTTTTCTATCTGGATCAAAGTTCATGCAGCCGCTGCTTGTCTTCCTTTTCCCCTTAAATCGACTTTTATGATGCTTTATTGGGTTCTTGTCGTCATCTAGGTTCGCCTCGTGCTTCTTGCTGTTCTTGGAATCTTTTGCACATAACTGGTTGGCCCTCAGCTAGAATGAAGTTGTCACCAATTTCGTTTTTTTCTCATTGTCTTCTTAAATTGTTCCTCCTCCCGTACAAAGATCCATTGACGTATCAGAAATGACCTGAACTTATAGGAGCTTGTGTTGACTACATGGTTACTCACTTTCAAGCTACTGCAAGCTGCTCACAACTTGGGCTTCATCATCATCACAGGAATCTACATCTCCAAATCTGCATTTTCAAAACTACTTGTAAGACTTTATGAACATTGGAGAGTGGAGATTTTGAGATATGGTCATGGTGACATGTTGGTAAATGATCCACCATTATCATAATGTTTTCCAATGCATATTATTGTCATGTACATGTACATTTTTTTAGAGATTATAGAAGATTCTAGAGATAATTTGGTCATGGCTATGTGTTGGTTACTCATCATCATGATGTTTTTGGATGCACACTATGATGATGTACATGAACAATTTTAGACATATCAGAAGCTTGTATTCGGGATAAATTTAATTTGGTTGTAGTGACATGTTGGTTACATCACCTTTGGAACCTAGTGACAAGGAGGAAAATCAGTGCCTTTAAGGAGAATCATTTTCCAAAACAATATTGGCCAGGGCAAATTGACCCTCACATTGGGATCATGGTAAAAACCCCAAAACCCATTTAAATTGCTTATATTTATATATATAATCTGCATAAATCAAATCAGGGTCCCTGAGTTCAAATCTATAATTTTGGGGGCCTAATATGGCCTTTTAAATGGGTTTTGGGGTTTTCACCATGATCCCAATGTGGGGGTCAATTCACCTTGGTGAACAATTTAGGGTTTGTTTTTGTCTATATTATTTTTTATCAATGTTACGTTTATGAAATTAGATTCATTCTAAACATGATTTTATGGTTACTGAAAGGCATAATAGGAATGATGTTGGGGGGATTGGAAATGTAAGGATTATTATGAATGAACCCAATAAAATCCTAGTCTGACAGGGTTTTTGATTTTTAGTGATTTAGGACAAAACTTTGTTTTTGTGCATTGGAATGTCATTTTTGGTTTTCAAATCCTACCCACCCACACCTCGTGCATATCCAAGCCCCAAAGCTCAGCAAAGATAATTACATCTTAATTGTAACACATAAAAAAACATGATAAGCTTCAATTACACAAAATAAACATACAATTTTTCACAAGCTCTAAATTATGCATGTGTCTGTTTGTTTAATAGGAGTTTATGCTGATGTGTTGTGGTAGACAGTTAGGCACCTAGATATGGTAACACATGATAGAAAGGTCCAAATTTTTTTGTTTTGGGGGCAACAAGGGGTGCTACAGGACATTGAGAACAACGAAGGTGCTGTGTAGGTCACTAAAGGACATTATGGGTGCTTAAAAGGTTAATTTTTCTAGTAGGTGAAGATTGAATTTCATGTTCTAAAATGAATGAAAATGGAAATCATTTCATGACAATCTTTATGATCATGGATTGCAAAATCTAATCGCTAATTATCTTTTTTTCAAAATAAATTAATTTTTAAATATGTTAATACTTTGATCTTATGTCAATTAATTGTCAATGGTAGTGCAAAGCCCAAGTTGGGTAATGTACAAACATTACCAAAATTTGACCCAAAAACTATATTAATTTTTTAAAAATTTACACTAAAAACAAATCATTCAAAAAAATATCAGACCAATCATAGTTTTTTGGGCTCATGTCCCACAACTTTACACCAAGCTCACCTCAAATAGGTGGGCCTAGCATGAAATCCATTAGACCATGAAACATTATTCGACGCATTTAATGTCAATTTTTTATCCATTCACATTTCCATGGTCCCTTGAGCTTTGAAGCTTGATGCAAAGCAAACTTGCACCTTATCATATCTCTTCATACAATCAAAGATTTTCAATTTCAATGATCATGAGCTTGTAGGCTCTAGTGTAAAGGGGGCATATCCTATTGTTATTTCTATTATAAATGAAAAACTCTTCTAAAGACAAGATTATTTTATTGTGGAATTTGACGTCCCACTAATGTAGGATTATTTGTAGGTGGTGTGAAATCTACATGGGATTGCAATAATTGGAAAACTTTACAAAAAACATTAGAGATTGTCATCAAGATATTCATGGGAAGGCTTGTGATCATGATTGAAATTGGTTGGCCAATGTTAAAAAAGTTTTGTGCTATCTATCAATCAGTCAAAACCTACAAAAGAACCTCCAATCTCCTATTAGCAGCTTCCATAGGACATGGAATTAATTCATAAATAAAAACCACCTTACTTATAGCTCATATTTGACAACTACTGTTGAAATAATTGTATTGTTGAAAAGATTGAGTTCAACAATCCTAATTCCAATTTTTGAAATTTTCAATTATTTCAAGCCTAAAAATAAAATAATTTCAATTACATTTGCACAAATGATTTTGAATTTGTACTTCACTGGGTATGATTATCATGTGCATTTTACAAGTTTCAATTTGGAAAACTCAACAATTCCAACCAAAAGTTTTCTTTTTCTTTTCCAAGACAGTCTTCCAATACTTGTAGCCTAGGGTCAGTTTCCACATCGACAAAATGAATATGACAATTGTTTTCTTACAAAAAATAAATTCGTTTTTAAAATTTGAAATTATATTAGTTTTCATCATCTACTATAATATTGTGATATGAGTAGTGAAACTATTCAGAATGTAGCCTATGATAATTATGATGATTTTCAAACATGAATAAAACTAAGAACACCAACAACTTTGGTAGTAGTTGAGTTTCATCCTGTCTTTCCTTTTTCATGAGGGCCTCCACTGCTGCTACATGTATTTTCACTGCTCCTACCTGTACAGCTACTATGATTAATCTCAAACCTTTTGAATTAAATGAACCAAAATTAATAAATTTTTCTTACTTTGCAGATATCACTCGAAGAGAGGTTTGGGGGTGAAAGGAGGACCAAAGATAGGGTGAAGACTGAGTGACTTCAGGGTATCTCAGGGTATCTCTATTGCTCTCATTTTCTTGCATCTTCAAAACTTTGAAACAGTAAAGATCCAAAACAGTTGCTGAACACTTCAGTTAGCATCTCTCAAGAAGAATGCTTTTGCAAGCAACACAGCAAAATGCTTTTCATCCTTTTCCGCGTTGTCATTCCCTTTGTAATTTGTGGCAAGGCTATAATGTTTGAGATTTTGGTTTCCGTGCTCTTTTATTTTACATCAAGAGCAGCGCATTTTCGTGCAAGTTCAATTTCCAATATTGGGTCCATGAATGTGTTTTTATGAATTGATACTCAAATAACAAATGTCCAATTCCTGACATTGTGGTCATGAATGTCTGTTTCATGAATTGATACTCTGCACCTTGATACCTCAATGATATTGTTCCATTGAAATATATTCATTGTACTAGGTACCTGTCAAGCCAAAGAAAGCCACATTGAATCATTTACTATGCATGCAAAGACTGGTTTGAATGCTTCCCTACAATCTTTGTATCAGCATCCATCTCCCTGCAGACCAAGTTTTCAAGTTAGCTGAATGCTGGACAGCAGATACTCTTCAGCAAGCAATCAGATCATCAAGAAAATGCTGACTCTGTACACCAAATGGAGGTTTTGTTTTTGATGGCCAAAAAATTCAACTTAATGCTGGCACAGCCCACTTGTTGTTCAGACAAAAGGTATGCTCTTCCTGTAATGCTTTGATCTTGAAACAACAAGCATTTTTGGAATAGCACATTGGAATTTTTTGACATCCACTATGTATAAATACATATGTGAGTTCAAGCACCTGATTCTCAAAATTGCAAAATGAATGCCAGGACCAGAACGAGTACCTGTTCTCATCCTTTAGTTTGCATAATCCAGCAGATTACACACCTTCAGTTGAAGATCAAAGATACCAAAAACAGTCAATGCAATCTCCTCTCTCATCACTGGCTCCATCCTCCACATGTGAAAACCGGTTCTCTCTCTTGGCACTGCTGTTTGATTTTTCTTTGCCCTATCTCAGTGAATCAGCATTAAATTAAATAGGAAGCATTGTCCTGTACCAGACAAAACAATATTCTTAGCAGCATTGAAAATGTTGATAGCATCAGTACAATTTTCCATAAGATTTGCACATAAAACCAAGAAGCATTTTGTTCAGTAAGATATGATCTATTCACAACACAGCCACATGTGGAAAGGTCACAGATTGGCAGTGGTATATTTCAGTAAATGAAAGACTTTGTGAAATCATGTTATATTCAAAATATACCGTGATCTCTTGCCCTATATGCAAACAATAGATACAATGCATTTACAACCAAGAAAACATTTGTTGAAGAGACTACAATTCCAAGGAAGAAAAATATGTGCAGTATAGGGCTTGAGCCAAATATCAAGTGAAAAGTATTCAGAATATGTACATGCTAATGACTGCATACGCTTGTAGTTAAACTTCTCCCGGATGATTCGGCGAGACATGTAGAGTTCTCGTTTAGTGACTTCCAAGAATTTGATTGACTGGGAAAGCTTGGCCCTCATTACAACCAAACCAAAAATGAGTGCCAATATAAAGACGCTAAGCAGCCAAGCGTTTCCAAGCACCCCTAGGATTTGGTTCAGTTCCATGGGCCCTTGCTGCAAGTGAAAAGTATAATGTTCATTGTGAGAAATTCAAGAATCTCACCATAGTATGCATGCACCAAACAAGCATAAGATAATTCTCTTGGCACCTTGATGTAACTGATCAGCATGTTGTACATGGATATCTTTTCCTGTATAGGTCCACAGAATCCAGCACTCGCCTTGGTGTAAGTCAAAGAAACAGGTATAATACAAAGTGTGATGGTAACCAAGAGTAAACCATATGTCAAATTTGAAGTGCGAGATGCACTATATGGCTTCTCCACAGGAACACATGTATGGAAAAGCACAACCTGCACAACCACATCAACACCAGTTCAAATTTGGCTATGCTTAGATCTTTATACTATCATTCTTGAAGCGGCATGATGAACCTGCCTCTGATTTTGTTGAACTCTTTTGTCCTGATTTGCGATTAATTAAACACCTACAGATGGTTTCCATTTCCTGATGAATGTATGTACTGGGGAGAGTATCGTACAGGAACAAAATGTCATGTGTAAAATATACCATTAAGGTGTACATACATTATACCCAAGGAAGGTCACCAAGTTGCAAACAAATCCAACAGTTGACGCTATGGGGCTATAACAGGAGCCCACCCATACAATTGCTTGCAAGTACACAATGTCAACGATGAAGTCTGTTATATCCAGTGCCCGTTTTGCCTGCAATCCTTGGATTTCTTTACTCCAATTGAAGAAGAAATTCTTCACCTACCATTACTGTGTCATAAACTGGCAAAACAATGGATTTCCAACAGTTTTCTGCAGAACTGAAACTTTTTGCAGGCCCATAGCCGAACAATACACAGGTATAAAAGTCAAACCAGCAGAGGGTTCAACGTTATTATACATGGTAGATCATGACGTAACTGAAGCCATAGACTATCTCATATGTAACATTGAGGAAAGTTGTTATCAATATTGTACGCAATAACTGACCTCCCACCCAATTCTCTGTGCATGCAGGTACACACACTCCTATCTGCAAAAAATTCTAACAGATCTGCTTGTCAGAGCACAATATATATCTGGGACCTCATGTCATCAAAACTGCATTGTTGTAGAGGAAGTGTGACTGAGAGAAACTCTACTTCTGGTACCACCAAGGGTACCACCTTCTTCTTTAGGAAAGGGGTTCTATGTGTGTTTGCAGTGCTATTAACTCGGAGGGAGTTCTAGTTCTGAAACAAGGGTGAGTAAGAGAACAAGGTACACCCTAGTCATTAATGTCTAGATCGAGAAGTATGAACGTAAGAGCAGAAAAGGTTAAGGGATGTGAATATACCTGGTCAGCTGTACACAAGTGCCACTCACCAATGTCAGTGCTAGTGCAGCAATTGAACCCGTCAGGACACTTGTTCTGAGTCCCCACACAAGTGGGGTTTTCAGTAAGCCCATCCAAAACTGTCCAAGAAGCCCAAAGCACAGTATACAATCTGCACAACAGACGTCACTCCCAAGGCTTTGCACCTACAACATTTTCTGAGATCTCAAAGAAGGTTTGACAAATATGTTACTTATTCCAGACTGACATTTTGCAACTACACATTACAAGGAGGAGTATTATTTCTGAACAATGGTAGCTGCACATCATGGAATTGGGGCTTGTAGACCTGTAGAAAAAGGTAGAGATGTTGAGGACACGGAGAAAGTAAAGCTTCATCACAACCACTCTCTCATAAGTAGCAGGCCACCACTCCTCCATAGTCACCAAAATTTTCACCAGGGTTGGACCCACATTGTTTAGCAGTGCAAATAAAACTGGTGCACCATACTTTCCTACAAACAATCAAAAATCTCTTCAGAAATAACTCACTTCCCCTTTTTTATTCCCTGTTTAAAAGACTCTACCATTTCCTTGTGTTGACATGCCTTCACATACAATTCACTTTTCAGTACAAAGTTTCATTGCAAACCCAGTCACATGCAACAACAGCATCTAGAACTGCTGTCATTGGTTGCAGACCATGGTATATAATCATACATTGCAATACCCAACTAAAAGTACAAGCAGGAACAACAGCAATCAATCATTGCAAGAACAATGTGACACAAGTTCACAGTGCTAGCCACGAAAGCAGCCTTTGTAATGCTCCCCTTTTTTGGTGCAGTTTTGTATGCATCTCTGAACAAAATTATTGAGTGAGTAAACTATTCATAAGGGCACACTGCAGAATTGACAAAAGCAGCAGTTGTCCATCAGAAAAGGAGGCAAAAGTTCAGAAAGGAAGGAGAGAGCAAAGTAAACACCAAGTTTCTCATTGACAACTTCTTCTTTACTCACAAGAAACCACACTGCTGTCACTGTTCCACCCATCAACATGGGCCACAAAACAAACAATGCCACAAATCTCTGCACCACCACCACTTTCAACTTCATCACTGTCCATACTGCACAGGTGGATGAGAGATTAACATTTTCCCCAAGGAGGGATAACGAAAGATCCACCATGTGGGCAACAACTTCCAAATCTCATCTTTTTGAGCTCTCTCCCCAAATAGCAACAAATACGGAATTGTTGACAATTGTTTGATCTTCTTGAGCATATCAGAATACACAAAATTTCATTGGCCTCTTCAGAAGATGAGGACAGAACCTTTAAAGTGACAATATTTCTTCTCTGTAGCTTCAGAGCTTTATTGTTGGCATCAGCCATCAGCTCCCGCAGCTGCATACGTATGCCCCTACGTAGCATTCCAGCTGCCTACTGCCCATCATTAGCTAATGGGTCTTGATGCTTTCAAGAATACAATGGGAACACAACAGAACATAGAGAACTATAAGGCTGCAAGGGGAAGCACATACCTCAAAAGAAGTTATATGAAAGTCCCAAGAAGCGAAGACAAGGGTGGAATAGGGGTAAAGCACACTTGCAGTTGCCCCTGAACCCTCAGCACCACTGTTCATGATCCTACCAGCTATCCTGTATCACAAATTTGCAGCAGCAGCATCCAATAACCTCAAAATCATTGCTAGGTTTTGTCTATGAGCATCTGTGCCAAAAACTAGCAAATCTGCTCCCTAGAGGTTAGCTTTCTCCATCTGATCTGTTTATTGGGATACTTTGTAGAAGAAAAGGTCAGGATGAATTAGGTGGAAAAGCAGGGTTTTGGGTGCATTGGGTTATCAATCCTCAATGTTCTAGTACAGAAAGAATTACAAGATAGAGATGCATGCCTGGCAAGGATGGCCATCAAGCTGACAAGAATGCTCACAATTATGATCAGTGGGTACATGTATTTTGTCTCGTACCACCCTGTTTGTTCTCCAGGTTGATACAGATAACCCCCATAGTAAACCCATGACTTCTCCAATCCAAAACCCTGTAACAATGCACATAAACATTGGATTGACAACATTTCTTGTGGGCTGAAGATTGAGATTCATTGTCACCTCATGACCTTGTTTACCCAGTGTTGCACAAACTGAGAGGATGACTCATAAAGGGACCAAAACAGAGGTTTTTCTTACATTCCAGTAACATAGCTTTCAAGAGAAGAGAGAGAAGGGTCAGCAGGAAAATCAAAGGATCCATCAACAACAAAGAAAAAGGACATAAAATCACTGGTGTTAGCTCTATGGAAAAATAGTTCTCTGAATAGGGATCCAAGGGCGACAAAAATTCCAGACCTGCATGGCGAGTGTAAAGTTCTTCTGCCGAAAAGCATCAGCAAACTCCTGCCAGTCATAGCTCTGGGGTGGATTCACAAAGAAAGGGACAATGATGGCAACAATCCACAAGACTGACAGCAGCCCATTCAGGAAGAACACCCACCGCAAAAATGCAAATGTGAGCATCATGGATGACCCAAAGTTACACTCCATTGCTTTCAACTGCTTTGTCCACAGCCAGAGCCCCATCTGCAATGCATACATTACAGATCCCTCTCTCTTTCAGGATCCATATCAAAAGTGAGCAACAAAAGAAGATGGAACATCTTTGCAGATCCAAATTGCACAACAATGAAGATGAACATATTTTTACAGATCCAAATTGTGCAACAAAGAAGATGAACATGATCTTTGCAGATCCAAATTGCACACCAAAGAAGATGAACATCTTTACAGATCCAAATTGAGAGATGAAGAGGATGAGCATCCTCTGCACAACATACAGATCCTCTATCTTTCAGGATCTGCATAAAAGTGAGCAACCAAAGAAGATGAACATGATCCTTACAGATCCAAATTGGGCAATGAAGATGAAGATGAGAATCCTTGCAAAATCGAATTACACAAATGAAGAAGATCAACACCCTTGCAGATTCAGATTGAGGAATGAAGAAGGTGAGCATCATCCTTGCAGATGTGGATTGTGCAATGAAGAAGATGAACATGTCCTTGTAGATCCAAATTGAGCAATGAAGAAGATGAGTCTCCTTGCAGATCCAAAATTGAGGAATGAAGAAGAAGATGACCATCCTTGCAGATCCAAATTTCACATCAAAGAAGATGAACATCCAGGTTGCAGCACAGAGGCTTGATGACCACAACGTTGCAACACGAGATTGCATAAATCTGTTGAGGAGCAGGAAGAAAAACTGACCTTATCCGAGATGCCCCTCGGTTTCTTCTGTCTTCGATTGTAGCGCCATCGCCGTATGGTCGCGATGAAGCCTGTACCAAAATATTTGAGATCCACATCCTCCTTTCCCATTGATGCTATTCGGTACTTGGCCTTCGCCACCGCGCTTGCTACCTGTTGCAATTTCTGTCCTCGATAAAGAACCTCAAAGTCTTCCCGACAAAGAAAGAAAGAAATGCAGCTCAAATGCTCACAACAAGTACAAGGGCTCGCCATAGTTGGATGCATCCCTCTTGCATGCACGAAAGCGGATGACCTGTTGCTGCAAGGAGATGCAAGGGATTTGCACACGATGGTAAGGCACAGAAGAAGGGGAAGTGTGCGATGGTGCACAGGGAGAGGCAGAACCTGATTGCGATGGCGGTTGAGAGTCGCGGCATCTTGATCGAGGAAAGGAAAGTAACGTCCCACCTGCGGCTTCACACGAGCTTCATTCTTCAGCCGCTTTACAGCCGCGACTACTCTGCGCGTTCGCAAAAACTCCTGCTCAACCGTCTGCGTCGCGCCGCCATTCGCGATCATCAAGTGCGGGCTCTCAAATGCATTTGCGTCGCCGTGGGTATTGGTGGACATCATCGTTAGAGGACTCTACTGCATCATGGCGCTTGCGAAATCTCCATGAGGAGCACGAGAAAGAGAATGAGCAAACAGTTGGAAGTTTGGATTTGAAGCTGGTTCGACGCGCGTTTGCTTCACTGTAGACGGCACGACGAGGAGGAGCTTCTCGATTTGTATACTTCGCACTCGAATTTTTTCTTGTCGCCACAATTGCGCGCGCAAAATAAATAAAAACACTGGTACCAATCCTATAACTTCTAAGTAGGTACTCCATTTTCTCGTCTTCTCGTCCGCCAGAAATCGGCGATCGTTTGTGGGTCTCTTCAGAAATCGATTCTTTTCACGAAATCCGTTGCGTCACTTTGGCGCCGAAGTGACGCAACGTATGTAGGTAGGTATCTGGAAGAACCCAAGTCGAAAACGGTCCTTGACAATAGGAATGCTTCGCGTCGGAAATCAGTTTGCCGTGAGGACCCAGAATCATTTAGGTTTGCAGTGGGTCCCAGAACTAACAATGCAGAGTTTGTGAGGAACAGTACAGATCTGAGGTTCAAACAGTCGAGAGAGAGGGAGAGATCTCATCAGGGGAAAAAAATAAAAAACAGTGAGCTGCGATTTTTCTTTTCATGCAGCAAACGAAGGTGATCATCGTCGTCGTCGATGATCGAGGTTGCTGGAAAAACAAAACAAAACAAGGTGGTCGTCGTCGAGAGTGAAAACCTCGTCGAGACACACGATGAGTGGAGCAAGACTGTGCGCGACTTTGGCAGACCTGGGATACGAGGGATGGCAGCTCTTGGATGCAGATAGCTTCGAATGGCCATTCCAGTACGAAGAAACTCGACCTCTGCTCAATTTCTTATGCACCAATCTCCGACCTTCCAATGCTCTCACGCTCCCTGAGCTTCTCCAGTAAGCCTAGTCTCCTCCACGCTCAATCCTTTTGTGTTTTTTTTCCTGATCTCTCTACATCTGTTGTTGTTATTGTTGAGGATCCTTCTGTTGTGGTCACTCCCATAATCCCTAAGCATGTAATCCGCAATGGGAATGCTGCTGTGTTGGTTTCTGTGTTTGGGTTCCGTTTGCTGAAGCTCTTGTCCGGCTCCTGTTCTGCATTGTGTTTGTTTCTCAAGGTACAATGAGCTCAAGGCAGAGGGAAAACTTCTGGAGGTACACAGCTCCTCTTTGCTTCTCTTCCACACAGCAGCTAAGATACCTAACATTCATTCCCCAAGTGCTTGATCTTCTTGTGCAAAGTTGCCATTGTGCAAAGGAGATGGTTTGGGAGCCAGCTTCATGTAGTAGGTTTGGCATGGAGTTGCTTTGGTTGTTGAAGATCTGGCACTTGGGTGGTTCATGTTGGTGAGCTTGATGGGAGGGTGATGATTGGTGGCCAGGGAGAGGATCTAGACTTTGCATATGGCAGCATTTCAGCATTTGCAAGCATGCGCAGCAATCAGGAAGCGATTCTGGGGACAGAAGAATCACTCAAAGAGATCAAGTGAGGAGAATGAGTTTGTTTCTCTCTATCTCTCCAATCACCCCAATAGTTAGTTTCTCAGAACACATGAGCATTGCAAAGATACATTCCTGAAGTGCTTGATCTTTGTGATGCTTTGGGAATGTATCTTTGCTGTACAGAAGAGAAGCAACAAGCTCCTTAGCTTTCATTTCTATGTTCACAGGGTGGTGAAGTATTACTATTGGAGCCTCTTTTCTTTTCCTTCTTGTGATGGGAGTTTTGGAATGCAGAGAGTCAACAGCAGCATACCAATCTGAAGCTTTAGGCTTGCAAAAACACATCCAACTACTGCAATCTCGGCTGGAGTCTCTAGGTGGTCAGACCTCGTCATTAATACAATGGCGACGAGCACGTGCTGCAGCAGCTTCAAGCACTGCCAACAATGTTCTGGTGGTGGAAGAAAAATTGGCAGCCAGAAACTTGGAGGTGATTTCATTACTGAATCCATTACTGTACCCTAGATGCAAGAACCCATAGTACCCACATGTTTCAGAACTTGAAGATTGGAAGGTTCCATCAGCTTATATTCCATGTTTTTCCCCTCTCTTGCACTTGCATCTATTATACATTCCTGAGCAGACTGTTGCTTCAGAAATGTGCTGGTAAAATCCACCGTCTTATACATCTGGCAGATATGTCTAAAGGATTTCTTTTTGGATCTTGTAAAGGTATTGGTTCTACTTTCAGATCAGGCTTGACTGAATGAGGGGCGGGTTGTTCCTGGGATCAGATGAATACAGTGCTGGAGAAGCTATCGTCATCAGCTCGGGAACTCTCGTATTATCATAGTGGAGAAGGTCCACTTCTCTTTCTCTCTCTCTTTGCGGCAGTGCCTTTGCCTCTTTGTGATGTTGACTGGTTGGATTCAGAGGTTTTATCCTCATGACCCTTCTCAACCCATTTCTGATCTGAGTGCCTCTGGCAAGCTTGAACCAGTACCCTGTTACCTCATGAAGTATGGATCTTGCAATGCAGAAGATGGGATTTTTATCTCTTTTGCCGATTTGCAACCCTACACTAGCCAAGATCAAGCATATACAAAGCAACTGCGTGACTGGTTCTCAAAACAGTTTGATGTGGTCAGTATCTAACATCCTCCTTTTGTAGCAAGATGTAGCTCCAGTTCCAGAATTCCTATTTTTCCTGTCCCTCAGCAAACGTAGCAGGCCATGACAAAAGTTGACATGGTGCCCTTGGTTTCTCGTATGAAATTCATCGGCAGGGACCATCTCGTCTTGTTGCTGAATTGGGAAAGTCAAAGTGTTCATCAGAGGCACTTGATGAAGTAACAAACCGTTTTGTCAAGGGTATATACTTCACCTCAACCAGATGAGCACATGTCCTTCACAATGATTTGAATGTAAACCTGAAGTATAATGCAACATGATTGAAGCTCAAAGGTCTGATTGCTTAGTTTTATCGACAGGTTTCCTGAATTCAATTTAGAACTGAATCCAAAGAAGTTCTCAAAGCACTGCTGGTGTTTTTATTGGATCTTTGACAAAAATGTTTCTAATGTTCTGGCATTGTGAACAGGAGATTTAGAACGTGCTTATCATAGGCGTTTTGTTGAGCTCCAACGACTGCGATCCATGTGAGCTATTCTTGTGCTGGCCTGACCAATTTTGTTGTCAGCTTCCACAGAATCTGAGTTTGCCAGAACTTTCTCTCAATGGTTATACTTGTCCAACCCTGGAAACTCAGGACAAATATTTTGTATAATGGTTTGCCAGGGTTCAGTGGGTAGTCATGGCAGCTCTTCACTGCTGTTCATGATGAAGGTGATGGTCTGACACTTTGTGAGCAACTCTCATAAAGTTACGACTGCACTCATTGTCATGTTACCGTCAAATTGATGTTTGTGGAGATTTCTCTACAATTTAATAGATATTTGCCAAACTCTGGATGTATGGTTTTTGTGGTAGATGTCTTCCAACATGTTAAATGGATTTGTTCTTATGGAATTATGCTTGCCCCATCATGAACAAATGCTTGTATGGTAGATGCTAGTGGTTTCAGCTCTTTCATCTCATTGAGGATTCAGAAGATTAAAGAGCACATTTTGGAGTGCTGGCAGATTTGGAGTAAGTGAGCGGCAATGGGTGGAAGCTCATGTAGAGAAAGCCAAGCAACAGGCAGTCCTCTTGATGGCCCAATCACAGGCCACTGCTGATCAAGCACACGTCCACTCTGATTTACAAACTCTTCGGTAGAACACACTATCCTTTTTTCATACCTGACTCTATGTTTCCAAAGTGTGGTAAGGTTATCCAAGTTTCTAGTCTGCTTTCAGCAACCATTTGTTTGATGTCAGTCATTTAAGCAGGTAGCCAATGCTAACATCTAGTTGTTGAGTCATCATGTCCCTTCCATTCGTTGGACATGATCATCCCACAGTGAATTGTAACATCATCTTCATCGCACTTGTCTTTTTGTGTGTTTGGGAAATTTTCTCTGTGATATTGTTGTAAAATCCACCATTGTCTTCTCAAACATTGTTTAGAATAGAGGCTCTAGTGTCAACACAATTGAGAATTCTCTTTCAGTAATGGCATATTTCTGATGTTCATGATGATGTCTGTATGTCTAGCTATGTTCTGAAGAAGCCAATCAGATGGATTTTGGGTTTTGTGATGTCTGAGAATGCTTTGTTTTTCTGACTGACTGGGAGCCCTGTGGGTGCAATAGGCGAAAGCAGACAGACATTGGAGGTGAGCTTTATGCCCTCAGCCGAAAAGAGGACAAGCTTCTATCTGAGGTGCTGTAACTCCTCTCATCTTAAATTGGTATCCATTTGTCAGCAATTCTCATCACTTATATTGGTCAGCCTGCATTGTTGGATCAGACATACCCTGTCTGCTTGGACCTGAATCAGTTGCATCTGACAATGTTAGATCTGATATTGGTTTGCTTTGTTCACTTTGCAACTGATTGCCTGGATATCCTACCATTTGCATTCTGATGTCACAAAGAAGAGCAACTCAGCAGTAATACAGGTCACCGGGTGGACCAGCAATCTGGAGCATAGTAACCTCACATCTCCTATTCCCAAGGGAAAGGAATTGGCTGTTAGAAAGGGTACACTCCAACAAGGAGGCAGCTGGATAGATGACAAGACACTCAGAATCAAGCTTGTCAACAGCTAGAGCATTCATTATCCTCTCCCTCTTCAATTTTTGAACATCAGGAAGAAAATGTGCAGGTGATTCCAAGCCTGTGTTGGGACCTTGCTCAACTCCAAGACACATACACTCTACAAGGTTAGTTCATTTGATGTCATACCAAGAAATCAGTGCTGTCAATGCTCTGCCTACCACAGCATGATTGGTCATCAGGTCTTATCTAACATGGGACTGTATTCCCTTGGCAGTGGATGTAGCAGTTGAATGATTTGTTGATCACATTTCTTCACTCTCTTTGGAGGCTCACAAACTGCTGCCTGAATTCTCTTTCCAGGTGACTATGATTTGAAGGTGATGCGGCAAGAGTACTACATTTCTCAGCAAAAGAAGGTTTCACTGTCCTTCCCATTTCCTCTCTTGCCATAGACTCTTTTACTTGAATTTCAATCAGCAGAAGTTTCTTATTACTTGCAGGCTCAAACTGTCATTAAGAGTTTGAAATGTGGGGCAGTTCATAGGTTTCTTAGTGGATCAGCTTGCAAGGCATCGCTTTCTTCAAGTTGCTTCACATCTGGAGAGGAAGACAACAAGCAGTGCTTATGAACTGCTTCGCCTTGTGGAGGCAGATCTTCAGGCCTATACTCAAATTACTTCTGGGCGCATTGTATGTTTCCTTGCATTTTCTTCATGGAATTCTGCTCCTTACATCACCCTGTCAATGATGAAGTGTGCTAGTTGTATGCCAATGATGGTAATGAGCAGAAGGCAGAGCTACAGAGTAACTGTGAGAAAATATGCTTGTTCTCTCTGATACTTAACCCAAAAGAAAGAAGAGCAAAAGAAACTGTTGAAGACAGGTTGAATCAATAAGCTGCAGAGAGGAAGTTCAAAAGATTTTGTTATGGTGGGGTGCAGGATGGGTGTGTTGGGTTGGCAGTTGTAGGAGCAGAGGCTCATGAACATGGAGCTGTTGATGACCGTGATACCTTTTTACATCGTGTTCGTGACTTACTCAGTATTCATACCTGTATGATTTGACAAGTCCCAAAGAAGGCAGCATCTTCTTGTTTTTGAGTTTGTCACTTAATGTTTGATCTCTGAAAGCCTTATCAAAACCTGCTCCATTTGAGAAATTCTAATCTCTTTCCTAATAGAAATAGTCTGAAAAACTTGCAAATCATTATAAATTGTCAAATCTTCTTTATTCCAGTACTCTTGACTTGTAGTCAATGTATGTGATGGCAAAGTTGGGTGGTTTTTTGTTTCGGGCAGATGAACAGGGTGGTCTTCCCATGTATGTTTCAGCACCAGGATTGGTGCAGCAAATTTTGCAGCTACAGACAGAGCTTCAGTCTCTGCAAGATGAAGTTCACCATTCTTTGCTTCAGGACAAACATCAATGCCTCAACAACCTGTAAAAACCTCTTTTTTACCTCTTTCTCAATGTTTTTCCATTCTTTTTGCTTGCTGAAAACAGCAGAGTACAGAGTTATTATCAGGGTGCATTGTCCTATTACCAATCATATATATCCATGCATAAGTCATGTACTTTTGGGGCCCATAATGGTTCCAATTTTCCTCCTCCTATTGCACCCCCAAACTTACATAAAATTGGTGAGTTGAATTTGCCAGGTGCTACATGATCCAGCAAATGCAGCAGCTTCTATTTGCCTCATCAACAACTGCACAACCAATTCTCTGCCCATGGGTATGTTAGAGATGCATCTCAAATTCCAAGTAACAACTGTTTGGCATACTATTATTATCTTTTGTGTGATAGTGGAGCCTCCTGTTGTTCTCAGTTGTGGTTTGGCAGTCTCTAGCATAGAATTTCAAGTCCATGAGCACAAATTGTTGTTGGCAGCCGTTGATGAAGGAGCTGGGAGAGATGGAGAAAGTGAACTCTCAGCTATCTGCTGCCATTGAGGAAGTTACTCGTGAGCATCGTGAAAAGGCTGAGGTAAAAATTATGTATGCAAATTTGATTTGCTTTGATCTTCTCTTCTTCACATATACTACAATTGAGTAAATTTTGTTCTTTCTGAATGGGTTTCATTGTGAAATTCTTTTTTTGATGGAGTTACCTTTCACGAATAGTGTGATTAATCTGAATTTCCAAATTTTTTTGCATTAAAATTCTAAATGTCAAGATTTTTTATCGAGACTTTCTTTTCCACTTTATCTAATAGTTATCCATATTGGTGAATTAAGTTACTGCCAACAAGAGTTTGACAGTGGCTAAGTTGGGAAGAGGATGTAGATTCTCCCTTCTCCATTTTTACAAGTTTTGAAGGACAAGGCATTTTTGGAAATTCTTTGAAGGATGTAGTAGGCTCTTGGAGTTGAAATTATTTTAGATTATAGTAGTTGGAATTCTAGGGTTTAGTGTTTTGAATTGGTGATGATGGTGCTGATGGGGATGATCATGTTGGTGGCTTTGGGAATGGTTGCAGATTGTAAAGCACCATCCGCATGAAGTGGGGCGAGAGAGACAAGTCTTTGTAGATTTCTTTTGTGCACCAGATCGGTTGCGCAACCAAGTACGAGAGCTTTCTGCTCGTGTAAAAGCACTCCAAATTTAATAGTGTCATTTGATGTACATCAAAAACATAATACATTATACTTTAGGTAGTTGTTTTGACAAAATTGAGATTTGGCATGTGGAGGGAAAAAAGAAATGGTACAAGGAGAAGTTGGGGGGCTACCAGAACATATGATTGAGTGTCCATGAAAGCATTCTTCTGAAGTGCCATGAAGTGACAAGTTTAACATTGGATTTCATTAACAAAGGAATTATGTTTTCAAAGCTTTTTGGCATCATGAATTGTAATCAGTTTTTGCCTAGTTTGGTCAACAATTGCTTTATCATTCAAAGCAATTTTACAAATCATTGTTAGGGAATGTATGAACTGACAAACCAACTATCCTTTTGGCCACAAATTTTTGATACCCTTTGCAATAGTGTGTTGGTGAGGACAAATAAAATTTCATGCTTTAATAATGATTTGCCAATTTGGAAGGTGATCAAAGTGAAGTTAAATCTTGTTGAAAATAAAATGCATTGTGACCATCCCAACAAAGTAATGAAACTAATGGGAATTGGAGCTAAAGACTCAACAAACTGGTAGTGGGGACATTGTTGATGAAGATGAAGTCTAGTGTTGATAGCATCACCAACTTGGTCTTTATCTTAATACTATTAGTTTCATTAATGGATTGGACACTGGAGACCAAAGTTTTCCTGCATTTTCCTCCATAATGAAATGTCATGCTATGGAAAATCATTTTGACAGCATTTGATACTCACTTGATGAGTTTCTGACAAATTATAATGCAAACAATCATTTCATTTTTGTGGTGTGTTCCTCGCACATAGCTTAGCACAATATTGTCTGCTAAAAACCCTTCTGAAACAATTTCTTATATGTAGAAGCTAATCTTCTTTTGCATGTTTTCGTTTGACACAATATTGTCTGCTAAAAACCCTCCTGTCAAGGAAAGTGAGAAAAAATGAAACCATCATTCATACCTATCCAGAAGCCCAGTAACAACACACACAGTGCACTTAGGATTTGCATGAGCATCAATCAATCCAGTGCCAAGATATCTAACAGAGAAAAATTCAACTTTTCAATACATAGAAATGCTAACAATGTAATAAGTCCAAAGATAAGTAAGTACTTAGGCTGTAACAATCAGAAAACATATCTATGAGATTGCAGAGAAAACTTCATAACAACACTTTGAAGGTAATCCTTCTGTCTGTTCCAGAAAAACCAAAGTAACGTGACAAGAATGAGTATGATCAGAACCATATGACTGTCATTCATAAATTGTGAGCCTGTCATCTTCATCATGAATGTCAACAACACGCTATGACTATGCACTGACTTCATCAGCTCCCAACCATAGGTGTAGATAAGATAATATAGTCATCAAGTTGTGAGTGACCAAATTATGCACCTGTGAACTTGGTTTGTAGCAACCAATTGGAGTAAATGGTAACACCTGATGCCCCACTATGGTCTACCTTTTTTCATGGTTTCTTTATTAACCTAACGAATACATGCAAGGAGTAAGGATCTGCTCAAATTTGACTGGAAATTTCAGTTGCAGATATTCTAGAAATGTTTGACCCTGGATTAGCTTTTGTAAATTCACAAGTTCACTATGATTTGGATAGCTTGTCTTCGAGAAACAGTATCATTACCACACGAATATCAGAATTCTTGGCTTGAAAACCCTCACCAGTACTGGATTCACATGTGACAAGAACTCCCCATGTTCAATGGGCACGGTCCATATTGCGGAATAAGCTAGATTTATTTTACCCCAACCCTCTGTGCACTAGGTCTGTTAAGTACATCTCAAAGAAACAATTTGAGAATTTTGGTATTCCTTATTATTTCATATCTGTAGAGTGTAGTACTGCCAAAGATTGGCACATGTTCATGTACGCTTGACCATTTCTCCAATGTTGCAAATATTGATGATGTTGGGCAACTTTCAGAAAGTTGGAACTTGTATTCTGTAGGAAAAAACTGAAATTGTCAAGGACCTCTTGGACCTGTAAGAGTGGTGAGCCAGAAGTTCTTAAAGGAGTAGCAAGTTGTGCTGGATCTGGACTCAGCCTACAATTCCAAAATCAATATCACAGGCCTGACTTAGCTGCATAGGAAAAATGTGTAAGAGGGCTGCTAAAAAAATTGGGCTTCATTGCAATTTTGTTTCACCTCTCTGACCTTGATGGGTGATCTCTGTTGAAAAAGAAACTCATTCATTAATCCATGACAATAAAAAAAACAGTTCGAGTTCTTGCTGATCGTTAACCACCAAAAGTTTGAGCAATTCCTAATACTAGCATCACAATCGTTTAAGCTTTAGACTTCTAAATTACTTATTACAAGATTTGGAAGAGACTATACTAACCTATCATCAGGGATCAAGCAAGGTGATGTGTTCATTTCACCTCCAACAAAACCATAGAGGTTAATGGCTATTGTTTCTGAACCATTTAGTCAAGAGTGTGTAGATGGTGAATGAATCCTAGCTCTAGATGTAAGAGCGTGACTGTTCTGCATTCCACACTTGGTGTGGAGATTTCAAATGCTTTCCAAAATAGATCATGGTGCACAATGATACATGAAAATGTGGCAAGATTCTGGAAGAATTTAATCATGAGGGTGCATAGCCATGTGGTAATAAATGAGCAAACTGAAAGTAGGAAAAATAAGAAGGGTCTCATCTTCAGGCTTTCCACACTCCCCACAACCTATTGGAAATCTAGAGTAAATGCAAAATTGTTGCATGTGATACTCCATGAATGCAGATTGATTTTTGGTAAAGCACTTGAGAAATTTCCAAGTGTATTTGGACTCTCCAGGGCACCTTATACCCATGAATATCCCTCCTGGCAAAGAAGAGGGATCTTACTCCTACTCCTTATAGGTGGGAGGCAAATTATGCCTACTTGCGGGTTAAGGTTCCTCCCACTCTCAGGGAGTAGGTGCAAGAACCCTCCACCTATGCTTCATGATTGATGTGTGTCTAAATTCATGACAATGTTCACCTTGTGCTTTATGATGTGTAAAGCTCATGGGAGAGGGGGACATTCCCAAAATGTGGCTCAGCTGCCACCTTGTCCTGGGCCCCTTAGATGGGGAATGCTTCCACCATGGGCCTTACCTAGACACATAAATTACCATTTGGATTCACCAAAATAGAGGCAAGAAAAAATACTTAAGGTGCCCTCACACTTAGTGCTAGGACCTCTCTTAGTGTTCATGAAATTAACAAGCCATAATTAGTATAATCTGCCTTTTTTTTTGTGGACTTCCTTGCTTTTAGTCTTGAAATAGTTATCCTCTTTACTCTTAAGCTCTATTAGCTACATACGTACGTTCTGTTGTTGAAATCGTCTTGTGTCTTCATTAATTATCTCTCGTTCTCTCTTTCTTCCTGTCTAAAGTCTTTGTCCATTGCGGATTTCACAGGGTTTCAACTACCACTAGCGTTGCCGCAGCTTTGCCGGATCTCTCTTTCCGTTGTTCTCTTACTTAGGTGTGTTGGAGGTGTCGAGTTGATCAATTCTAAACAAGTAGTAAGCCAGCGGCCATCTCTCGTAGCCTCGACTCCAGTCATGGAGACATGTTCTCACACGTATTCAGAGGGCGGCAGATCCTCCGAGGCGGAGCTGAATAATGACACCACTAGTACAGAACAGATTGCACGCTACAAATCAGCAAGAGCAAATTTGTTAACTGAAAATACCACCTCAGTAACAGCAAAGAAAACGTATTCCTGGTCCACAGCTGAGCACCTTGAGCTTCGGCCGGAGTATCCAAGTCGAAGAGAACAGACGTACTACGGAAGCCCACCTGAGCACCTTTGGAGTGAGCTTCAGCCGAAGGATTCGGGTCGTTGTGTGGAGACTGTAAATGGACACAAAAGGTTTGACGGAATGTCCAAATACGTGAAAAGAATAGATCCATTGGAACTTGAAATTGGGGAGGAGGTCGCACAACGGGCCCAATCATGTGTTTTCTTGGCTAAGTATACATGCAGGCCGTGGGCCTCCTTTCCTCAAGAGCATGTAGTAGTCAAGAAATATAATACGCGTGGAGTTGATGGGGCACAGTTGCGGAGGTGAATGAAATGGGTGATTGAACGTAACTACGGACTTTGCAAATTGATTGGCTTCTCAGAGGATATACCACCGGCGAGGTGTCGGCAGTCATGAAAGCCTGACGAGGAGATTTGCGAAATCTCGTCAACTTAAGATTGGGCTACGTAAAATCTTCGATGCGCGGCATGAAGAAGAATGGTGCGCATATGCCTTTTCCACATAACGTGACATTGCATATAATGCAACAAATTGCTACTGGGGTGGAAACTTTACATTATCTTGAAATGATACACAAAGACCTCAAGTTCTCAAACATCTTGTGTCCCCAATTGACGAAATGCGGCCTCCAGGCTATAAAATTGACTTGTTCTCGAAACTTCCCAATGGAATTGTTTTTGCCTGTGATCGGTTTGTGGTTGCAATTGGGGACTACGAGAGCATGGACGGTGTAGTGGGCACAGCGTTTTTGGAGAGCGCCTGAAGTGGTGAACGCCTTGAAAGAGAACAAGCCACCCACGTATTCACCAGCAGAGGATGTGTACGCTTTCGGGATGGTATGTTATGAGCTACGCACTGGTCACATTCCTTTTGAAGGCCATCGCTTGACAGATTATGAATTGGCATTGTCAGGCAGAAGACCAGAGCTGCCTAATTACTTGAGCCCTAGGATGACCCAACCATTACGCAAGTGCTGGCATATGGATCGTGCCCTACTGCCTGGATCGAGCAAGTTCAGACCAATCTTAGAAGGAGAATCTGGGAGAAAGCTCTCTGGCATTTTTGGAAAATAAATTATTGTCGGTTACCAACAAGAAGTTTGTGTGTTCTGAGGAAATACGGAAATTGCAGGAGTTACAGTTAGTTAGGTGAAGATTGGCACCAGCACCCTTGCAAAAAACATTATGGCCTATAAGCTTGCATTTTAATACTTTTGGGCAATATTGAAGGTTTTGTAATAATGTAAATACAAGTTGACATTTTTTTTTTAAATAGTTGAAAACTTCCAGAAGTGACAAATTTAAATTCTCAGGGCCAATTTCAAGTGCTGCATTCCTATGACATACATGAATGAATACATACAATGATGTGAGTTGAAATGGATACTCGTGATGAGGAAGCTTCTTCTAGCTAAAATGTGAAACATTGATTTGCAAGATACATAGCTGCAGAGTTCATATGTTGTCCAAAGCTCCTCCTCCATGGGCAAAAAGGAGTGGTCTCAAAGGAACTCAAAGGAGCTTCTTGCAAAGTTCCTTTAGATGCAGAGTTCATATGCATGTCAAGATAATTTATCAGCTGTTAGATCCAGCATTGGCTCCAAAATTCCTTCCAATCTGCTCCCTGTGTAGCAAGTGATGTACAATCAATGTTATTGCAGCTATTGGGTCTTCAATTGCTCTTAAATCCAAGTACTTAGAAAGATGACATTTGAACTCTCCTCTCTACTGGAAGCTGGCCCAATGTCATATTTTTAGCTCATTATTTGCTGTGAATTGTAAGATGAACTTTTGTGACTAAGTATTTGACACAATCAAGCCATTATCTTGGACATACTTGCTGGAGAGGAAACAATGGATAACTTCTCCATATTTGCAATTGACAGCAACCCCCATCCCATCTTAGATATTAAAAAAACTAGCTTTTTTTTTTGTTCAAGAAATTGGTTGTCCAAGATACCAGTATTTCAGGTGGAGATGAGGAAGCACTTCCAGCTCACTTCAAAGTTTTGATACATGTCAATTCCAGAACTCAATCTATGCAATGTGCACATGTTGCAAGCACCATTGAAGGAACTAAGTTAAACTGATCTTTAAGCCCAGGGAAAGGATCTGATGCAATTGCTGGAGCTCAATGGGTCAAATTCAGATACCTAAGAAGATTAGTCTTCCTACCACAAATATAGATTTCTGGAAATCTTCATGAACGCCCATTTCTGTTTTGCAGAGAGCATTACAGATTGAAAGGAAAGATTCAGAAGATCAATTTGCTGATCTCTGGTAACATTTTTAGGATAATTATATGGTGAATCAGCAGATGTCGATGGAGATATGGAACAGAGGAAGGTTGCACTTTGCAAAAGACTATAAACTGATCTCTGTCAATGCCCCTAACAATGTCCATGCATGAAGGAGACAATCTGAAAAGGCAGAACTGCTTTGTGGTTAAGGTGAAAGAGGTTAAAGATTTCACAATCCGAAAGAAGAATGTGTTTTCTGGGTTTGCATATTCTGAGAGACAAGGCTTAGTGGTGACGGATGCAAACAGATGGAGCACACCAACAAAGTACCTTATTCTCTCCCTTGAATAAGCTTTTGTGCATAGATGTTGTAACCCTGGAGGCAATCATTTCTTTCCTCCCTTTAAAAAGCATTGCATCTCAAGCATGCAAGGAGGATACAATGTACATTCCAAGGGTTGAAGATGACTTGGAGTCTTCAAGAACTGATAGAAGCAAGCTGATCATAGACAACCCGCACATTTGGTCTCATTGCATGTGGAGCAATGCACAAAAGTGCAATTGTGAGCACCTCATGCATTCCTTTGGGAGGCTCCTGGTCTCTATGGACACCAACAAGGGCTGGGTCAAAACAAGCTGCAGGTCGGCCTTCTGAAACTACTAGGCGCACCCAGTCAGGCAAATCCACTGCACCTGAATCAGCAGACACAATATCACCTGCTCCCTTGCCTGTCAAAAGCTCCATGAGGATCACACCAAGTGCATAAACATCACCTGCAAGTGAAGGTTTGGGTTTGCGAGTAGCAGCCAGCTCTGGTGACCGGTAACCAAGTGAGCCAGCATTCAAGATATGGTTGGCAGTGCCTGTAGCAGTCATGAGATGGTGCAGACCATAATCCACTAAACGTGCATGCAACTGTGGTCCCTGGAGTAATACATTACTGGATTTGAGGTTGCCATGTGCCAATCCTGGTTTTCCATGAAGATATGTCAACCCGCTGGCTATGCCTACAGCTATCTGCAATCGTTGCTCCCATGTGAGAGTTGGATACCTTCGGCCTGATCTCTCATACAAGTGATTTGCCAAGCTGCCTGTGCTGATATAATCTGACAACAAGAGCTTCTCATGTTCACGAGGTCCCCAGTAGTAACCTCGCATTGGCATCACATGAGCATGCTTGATACCACCAAACCGTTTTGCTTCACGAGTGAACTCTTTTTTGTTTTTTGCAAGCCCTGCACGCAGCCACTTGACTGTAAGCATGTGACCATTCTCAAGAGTGGCTTTGTATGATGTGCCATGGCTGCTTCGTCCCAGAATCTCAGCTGGTGCATGTGAGAGCTCTTCAGCTGTGAAAAGCAAAGAGGCATCGAGAAAGAAGAGGTCACCAGCCAGTCGATCAGGTGAACGAACTTTCAATGCTGTTGGATGCTCAGATGACAAAGATGAGCTATCATCGGAAGACAATGCTCCTCGCCACTTTGCCCACATTGGTGAATCTCCACTCTTCTGGAGATCCAAAGACTCACTCTTGGAATCTGACCTTGCTGGTTTTGTGGAAACAGCATTCTTTCCAGTAGCAGTTCTTGATCCAATTGACCCAATTGTTGGGATGTCTGCACTTGAATCCAGTGAGAGATCAGTAGAAACAACAGCAGCAGCAGCAGCAGCAGCAGCAGCTCTCTCAACTTGTGGTGACTTTACTGTGGTCTTTGTGCATCTGGAGGTGGTACTGCTTCGGTAGAAGTAATAGACAACCAAGGTTGCTGCAACAATAAGCACTGCAGCCAGTGTGCATCCACCTATGAGTCCATCTTTGAAAGCTGCACTTGCCTTCTTGTTGCCACTCCTCGATGCTGCATCTCCACCCTGGTTGGAAGAATTTGGCAGCACTACTGGCCAAATCAGATTAGGATTTCCTGGGAAGAATGACATATTTGAGAAACCCTTTGTCAGACTCAGAGGAACAGTGCCAGAAAGATTGTTCCACGAGACATTCAAGAGGTGAAGATCAGCAGGAAGTCCTGGAGGGATAGGCCCAGTCAACAAGTTACTGGAAACATCAAGCTCTTGCAATAGTGTCAAGTTTGAGAGTTGCACTGGTATGCTTCCTGACAGATGATTCCCACACAAAATCAGTGCTTCAAGCTTTGCATAGCTGCCAATTGCATCAGTGATCTGACCAGATAAGCTATTGCTGGAGAGATCAAGCCATTGAAGAGGAGGAGTCATTGCAATCGATGATGGTTGCAGAGGAATGGTTCCTGAGAACTGATTGTTCGACAGGATCACTTGTATGAGGGAGGGAGATGAAAGAAGCTTCAAGGGGACGGTTCCTGCAAGCTGATTCGAACTCAGGTTGATCACTTGTAAATGGAAAGGTTGCATCAGAGCTTCATCATCAAGAGTACCATTGAGCTTGTTGTTGCTGAGGTTGAGTACCTCCAAGCCAGAACTCCAGGTTCCTAGTGGAACACTTCCAGAAAACAAGTTGCTGCTGAGATCTATCACCACACATGACTTTAGCCTGCTTGGAAGTGCACCTTCCAGAGAGTTGGAAGAAAGATTTAGTACTCGCAAGGTGATAGATGTCACCTGACCTAGACTACCTGCAGACACCACCATCGCCATATCTCAGCTCTTTCATGAAGCTTAACTACCAGATACCGCAAACAAAAGAGAAGCCCGAGAATCCCGTAGCAAGATAGAAAAACAAGATGTTCAAGCAAAAGGACGAGAGAAATAGAGAAAGAGAGAGATGAAGAAAGGACGAGTACACACCACTCAGCTTGTTGTTGCTGAGATCCAGTTCTTGGAGAAGAGGAGCTAGGTCATCCAAGAACTGAGGAGGAACAGCGCCGGTAAGCGCATTGCCGCTGAGATTGAGCGAGACGAGTGCTTCCATGAAGTCCAAGGTCGGAATGGGGCCTGACAGTTGATTGTCGCTCAAATCCAGTGCAACAAGCGAAATGCAGTTCCCGAATTGAGGAGGAATGGAGCCGGAGAATGCATTGGAAGACAAGTTCAAGCAAGAGAGAGAAGGAAGCTGCGTAACAAGAGGATCGATGGGACCCGAAAGCTTGTTGTTGCTAAGGTCGAGTGTCACAAGTTTCGCTTGTTTGACGAGATTGACATCGTTGTTGAAGTTAAGTCCCTCAGAGAAAGCATTGCTAGAGAGATTGAGGTACAAGAGCTCTGGAAGCTGAAGCACGAAGGCAAAGCTTCCGGAAAAAACATTGTTTGCTAGCGAGAGGTTAACCAAACTCTGTAGACTTGCAAAACTCTGGGGTATAACACCGGCGAAGGAGTTGTCGGAAAGGTCCAAGGATTGAAGAAGGGAAAGAGCTCCGAGATCAGCAGGAAGAGAACCAGTGAAAGAATTTCGAGCAAGAGAAAGCGAAGTGAGATGCGTCAAGTTCCCGAGTGTAAACTCTGGAATCTCTCCAGACAAGGAGAGATGAGAGAGAGAGAGCGCCACCACAAAACAATCAGGAGCAATGGAGAAAGTAACACCATACCATCCTTGAGGACAACTTCCAGCAGAAGAATCAGGTACATTTGTAGCTAACCAAGAGTTAGCCAGCACAGAACCGCCGCCGCCACCACCATTGCCTCCACTCTCAACTATCCCTGCCTTAAACTGAAGAAGCAGCTCAACATCTGACACACCAACGACAGTACCAGCTCCCAAAATCACAGCTGCTAACAAAACATACACCCAAAAACACACAGCAGCAAGTCGACAACAAGCTGCTGCAATACTACTACAGCTACTACTCCTCAGCTGCTGCTGCTGCTGCTTCTGCAGGAACATGATCTTCATCATCTTCATAGTCTTGCATGATGCGTTCAAGCCCTCTCTGGGCTATAATCCTTTCTTCTGGAAATGAATCCTCCTTGTGCAAGTAGCTTCAATCCCCTCTCGCGGCGCCATCCTCCTCCTCCTCCTCCCACTACTACTAGTCCTCCTCCTTTCACAAGAGAGTACTGCAGTTGCTGTGCAAGATCACTGCAAACATCGCCACATGATAAAAACTCCCCCATAACCACAAACCCAAAAAACAAAACCACTTGCAACTCGAAAGCAATCTGCGAAAACAATCTGAGATGTGGCCCGAAATGTCGAGATCAAGCACGGAAACGCGCGTAGCTTCGAGTGTGAGAGAGAGAGAAAGCTCGAGAGAAGAACGAACTTTGGCTACAATATCTTCGACTGTCACACTGTCCCAAAGGAACCCCAAAAAACTGAGACAATATTTATTGTTGCTATGTTCGGCAACAATTTCTGCTTCTGCAAATTCAGCATTTGTTGTACTCAAAATACTAATTCTCTCTACTTAGATACATAAAAACCAAACATGGTTTGTTGAATGGAAATTGGACTCCAAATTAGTTTTTTACATTCATTGTGCTTCTGCAAATTCAACATTTTTGTTTTGAGTGTCATGAGCAACATTTTTGTTTTTTAGGGCAATTTTTTGCCACTTGCTAACCCAAAAAAATCCAGTGTGACCCATAGAAAGGATTTTTGTGAAAAAATGTGCCAAAGTTGCCAAATTTTATGGGAATTTTTTATGAAATCGACATATTTGGACAATAGTTCCAGCAAGTCACCAAATATGGCAGGATTATTTAAAAAAATCACTTTCCTGTCTGGCCTGTAGCCAAATTTGGCTAGTTCCTCTTGTGAACGATAGCCAGTATGGCTTTATCACAAAATTGGAAAGGAGAAAAAAACCTGGTCATGAGTATTACTACATCATGAGTACTACAACAACTAATAAAAATACTAACAAGTATATGAATGATTTATGTTCAGGAATAGATCTGTTCTGCGCAAATCCAATGCCATACATGTACTTGACTTGAGAGATATATGTTGAATACATTTTTTGAGTCTCATGAGTACGGCAATAAGTACTAGTACAGTATATGAATGTTGACAAAATCTGTTGTTTGCAAATTGGATGCCAGTGCCATACATCTACTTAGTTTGTGTAACTGGTCCAGACTCTTTTTCTTGCCGCCATATGAGTATCAGTGCTTATCTTTTCAGTCTCCTGATGCAGCATTCTTAGAGATCATCCCTAACATGATTCAGGACAATTGGTGAAAAGTTGGTGTAAAACTGGCCAAAATAAGCCACAATTCTTTTTCCATGGTAATGATTTTGTGAAATTTTTGCCAGAATAAATAACACTTTGAGTACTACTATGAGTATTAGTATTGTATATGATCAGCAACAATCCTCTTGTGTGCAAATTGGATGCAAATATATTTGCCTAGAATGTGCAGCAGTTCAATAGTTTTTTTTTGTGGGTAGATCATGAGTACTAGTACTGTCTGCAATAGACAATGAGCAATGGTTTCCTGGTCATAATTTAGGATGTTGTACGGTTGATTTGTTTCTGCTCTAAATTCTGCACTTTTTAAACAATTTGTGTCTCATGAGTACACTACTATGAATACTTCATACTGTACACAAGCAACATAATATGTTGTGTACAGAATCTCAGATGCCATACTGTCACATAATTTGTGCTACAAATTGAACTCTTTTTTGCCTCATGAGCATTACAATGAGTACTTATTCTATATACCTGTAACAAATTGTGTTGTTGTGTGCAAATTGGATGCATATACATTTGTGAATAATTAAATTATCTATACTAATGTTTCTGTGTCTGCCAACCTTTTTTTGTGGAGCAGAATTTCACTCTTACAAAATTTTCAAAATTTTCCATTGCATATGCAATGATTTTTTGAAAAAAAATACCCAAATTCGAAAAAAAATTCACAAAAACGTTTAAAAGTTGCTAGATTCCCTACATGGTTTTAAGGAGGTAGCCAAAAATAGATAAGAATCTTTTTTTTAACTCCTTTCCTATTTTGTTAATAGCCCAATCAGCTTATGGATGGTTGCTACCTTGCCTACATCACAAAATTGAAAAACAAAACACTGGTGCCCGCCTGTCACTCTGGACCCTTGTTTGGCAAACAGTGGTGAAATTGATTTCTCTTTTTTTCAAATATTCATGTCAGATATTATGGGAATTTTTTTGAATTTCCTTGAAAAGATTGGGGATATAATTATGAATCAATGATTTCATTATAATTTGGGGCAGGGTTTTGACTAGTATGTTGTACTTTTTTTTGCAGCAGTTTTAAAGACAACCCCAGTGTGAGGATTATTTGTTAAATGGTTTTGATGATTTCATTCACCCCTTCAAGACATGGGTTTGTTTGTTCAAATTTTGGGCCTGAATTCTTCTTCTAGCCTGGTTGGATATTATATTAGCTGTCTTATTTCCGATATAGTTGTTAAATGCACAGAATGTAAGCAACTACACTTCTTGTTAGGTTGTGAAGAAGTTCCTACAGTCCCCTCTTTTGCCACATATTTACAACATAGTGCAACTGGGGTAGATGAAAGATGGTCAACACAATCTTTAAGAAACTTGTGAGGACGTTAATTAGGACTGAAGACCATGCAAGAAAAAATTTCAGCTTGTGAGGAAGCTAATTAGGAAGGGAACACCATTCAAAGAAAAAATTTAAGCTTGTGAGGAGCCCAATTAGGAGTGTTCAACACCATTCAAGACAAAATTTAAGCTTGAGAGGAAACTAAATTAAACTAATTAGGAATGGAACACTGTTCAAGAAAATATTCATTTCTTTGCTTTATGTTTTGCATTATAGCATTGATAAATGCCCATTTGTCAATAGGTGCACCCCTTTTGCATTTACTTTGTTGTTTTTTTGGATTCAAACATATTGTTGAACTCAAATACACTTTGGAAGCATCAACATATTAACTGGGAGAACTGTTGAGACCACAAATTACAATGTCAAATTCAATAGGAGTTAAAACTCATGTTGACTTGTCGTCAAGAATAGAATTGCCAAGTACTGAGCACAACAGCTTTTGAAATGTAACACATCTAACTTAACAATTCAGCTTCAATGCAACCCCATATAGGTGCCAACTTGCCAAGTGACAACTTCATCAACCTCCCAAACTCCAACACTCCAGTTTTAAAGTTGACCTTGTTGTTATTAGCATTTATGAAACAATGAAAAATAAGATACCAAAACCTATTGGATGCAATTTTGTTAATGTGTATATTAATGTCATCTTTAAGTTTCCAAAATAAAACAAAACATTTTCAAGAATGTAATGAGACAAAGCATGAAACATACACCCTACTACTCACTAGAATTAGCATCCTAACACCCATATTGGTTAAATCAACTTTGCATTCGCCTTGATATCCCATCCTCAGTTACTTGTGATAGGCATGCTTACATCACAATGTTTATTTTGTTCGATCCAACCTTTGCATAGCCATGACTATTGGGTTTTGGGCAAAGACTCAAGAGGGAGGGGGAGAGCAGAATGGGAATGAGTAAGTAACTAAATGGGTGGACTTTATTAGTCTTGACGTCAAATGGGATTTTGAATTAGGACTATAATGGCCTAAGGACTGTAGTTATCAGTAAGGTCAGAATCTCCTAATTAAAGGTCATTCCCTTAATTAGTTGAGAGACATGCAGGGTTTAACAGAAGCATCAGCATCTACTTAATAAGGAATAGTTAGTAAGTAGTAACTTGTAGGTATGGTTTGCTGATCCGCCTTGGCTAAATTTGTAGGCACTCACAACACACATCAGAGGATTCCAAACTCAAAAAGTACATGGCATATTTCATAGTTTAAATGACTTTCGATTCTTTTGGGCCATGAAAATCAAAATACATGTTGAGCTGAAAAACACTCAGAATTATGCAAATTGTGTTTTTTTTAAATCATGGTCTCCTTGCAGGCAACTTGAAGAAGAAATCTGCTGCAACGACATGGAAATCCACTTCCCTTTCAGTCAGTATGTTTTTCACTGCAGTGAAGAGCAGAGCTCTGGAAGCTCTTGTTAGTCCCATCAGCCTCAGATGAAAGTCAAAATTCTACTTCTTGGATTTGTGAATTATCTTATTTACCAGCATTTGTAAACTTATTTTCTGAGATTTTATTTTCCCTGTGATTGTTGTTGTGCGGTACTATGTCAGCATGCAACAGTGTTTTGATTTTCCCAATTTTGTGATGTAGCTGAAGTGACAATTATACATAAGAGGATTTAGTCAAATCTGTGAATTATCTTACTTACCAGCATTTGGAAGCTTGTTTTCTGAGATTTGATTTTCCCTGTGATTGCTCATGTGGGTTACAATGTAACACTGGTTTTTTCTTCCAATTTTGGGATGTAGGTGGAGTGACAATCATGCATAAGAGGATATCACCAAATCTGGCTATGAAAATAACCGAAGTAAGAAAATTTAAGCTTCTGTCTATATTTAGGGCTACCTATTAAACTTCATATGGAATCTAGCAATTTTTAATTTTTTTAATTTCTAAATTTGGTTGTTTTTAGTAAAAAAAGGAGTTACTGACAGAATAGTTTTTTAATTTATGAGGCCAGATTTTTGTCAAATTTCAACCCCAATAAAGCACTGGCATCCAACACTATTGGAAACCAAGAAAATCACACACATAAAAACATGCTCACAAATTATGAGAATCTAAAGCATGACACACAAATAACAGCCTTCAAACACACAACAAATGTGAAACCCCATTCAGAGTGAATTGGGTTCCAAGAACCAATAACTACATATAGCTAATATTTTGCAGTAAATATCTGACATATTTTACATGCATAGGTCATAAAATAACCCCGGATTTTCATCTGCAATAAGAACATCAATCTTGAGTTTTCCCTCCATTTCCTGCAGTGATATGTACCGTGGCAAACCCCACAAGTCTTGAGGTTCTCATGTTCAGAATGCAGTTTTTGGTATTGTATTTTTCTTATAACCAGCCGGGCCAATTATCCAAAAATAAGTTGAAAGAATAGACCCATCGGTTAAAAAGTTATGTTCTTCTATCTTGGAATAACCATTGGTCATGAACAAGGGTCCCTTCTCAAATACCCACCTTGAGAACAATTGATTACACTACCTTGGTAAGGTAAGTTATTAGGTTTTTTAATTTTAATTTTAACTCTCCTCTGTTTGTATTTTTTTTTATCATAAATGTGTTTAGGGTTTTAGGATTGGTAACCTACCTGAATGAAAATCCAATCATCTGGGTAGGTTCCGGGTTGGATATTAAACTTTGAAAATTCAATACCCAGCTGGTATGTTCTATACTGGTTCTCAAAAAAATCAATAACCGACAGAGAGGTTATTGATACCCGACCAGTTACCTGGGTCCAAACTCAATAACCCTGCCAACAGTGGTACCGACATGACATGAAGCAGTTGCTCGGTTTTGGCCAACAACAAGTTATTATAAAACACTTGATGTGTGACTATTGACATGATAATAGCATTGTATTCCTGAGCAGATTTGGGGATGAGATAAATACCACACGAGTTCTGTCTGCCTGAACAGAGAAACAGTCTGTGCCTTGTGACCATATTTAGCATCACAAGTGGAAAGAGTACCTGACATATGAATACCTTGAACAATAACACATAGTAATCCTGAGCAGACAGATTTGCAACAGATTTGCAATTGTTTTTTTTAATGTAGTTTCCTGTAGGCTATACTCTGTCTGGAAAGCAATGATGTGAAAAAATTTCTTGATGTTAAAAACTGTGTTGTGTAAATGATCAGAATCAGAACTTTAAACAAGCATTCTGACACAAATATATATAGAGAGAGAGAGAGATGTCACCACATTTTGTATCAATTTGATCATCTAAAGGATTCTCAAGTTGCTTGTGCAATTTATTTAATTAGTAGCTTACTACTGTGGTGTTGGGGGTCAGAGAAGAGATGGGTTTGACTCCATTTTCTGCATGCCCAGGGGGTGACTGACTTTGGATTCCTTTGAGTGAAAGTTTCATTTCTTTTTTCTTTTTTTCTTTTCAAGAAAAGTTCAAAAAAAGATTGCAAGAAAAAATAAATCAATTATGTGTGTTTTTACAATTGTTTGTCTTGTGTATATAGGCCTGCACATGGTATGTAGTCTGGTCTATGCAATTGTATGTAAAGAACCTTACCACGCTGGTATGTCTTGAGCAGTGATATTTTTCCAATTTTCTGATGTTGCATCAATGGTTAGCGTCCCAAGAGGGATGTAGCATTAAATAGCCACAGGCTTTTCGAACTTGTCTAAATAGTATGAAATCTAGATTTTAGAATGCTACCAAACTAAAATCAGAGTCCAAATGTGGTGAAAGTTTTTTGAAAAATACATTATTTAATTTGATGATTTTTTTCAAAAAAACCAGGAATATTGTGTTAGGATATTTCCTTTTTATTTTTTGCATGTAAGCAAAAATTTCACACGCATAAAAACGCTGGTCTTGAGGCAATACCAGCATTGCATGGGTACTAGTGTGGGAGGGCCTTGAGCTAATAGCAGCATAGTCCCAATTCTGTACCAATTTCAACATCAAGTATATACCTGCCTCAAACCAGCCAAGAATCAATCTTTGACCAAATACCACACCAAACCTGTTATGAACATTTGAAAGAGGACCCAATGCCAAGTCGAAACTCCCAGCTGGTATGAAAATTTTATAAAGTTCCAAATACCAGGATCAAGCCAGTATGTTCAAAAGTTAATAACCACACCCGCATTGGTTTTTACATACATTCATGCAATGATCAATTTTTGTTCTAAATATGCAATTCTTGCATACAAGAAATTATGTGTTTGTGGGTTGTTATGTAATCACCCACTTTTCTATCATGCATTCATAATTTATTCATCACAGCAAACGTATGTCAGGCCCACAGAGCAGCAGCAAGAGTCAGGCAGAGCCTGCAAGGAAACCTGATCTCTAACTCTGATCTTTCCCTGCAAAAACTAATTATTATTATTGTTTCCCCGTACATGTGAACTGATCTCAACCAAAAGCTGATTGTACAAATTCTGATCAAATCACAATTGATGAAAAACTTGTGAGACTTTAATTGAAAAGAAATGAACATGAAAACAAAAGAATGAAGAAGGAGAAAGTGACCTAAAGAAATGCATGAAGGGGGGCGGGCATATGTGGTGAAAGAGGGCAACCTAAAGTCATATAGTAAAGTTAGCTAGCTACAAATGGCACCTGAAACTCAGATATCAGACATTGGAAATGAGACTTTGAGTAAGGGAACCTTGGGAGGTCAGGCACAACTCGGCATGGACCAACCATCATCAGGGCTCAAGTTAGAATCCAATATGCCTGCCTTTCCTGAAGCGCAATCAGAACATGTTTATGACCACAACAGAAGGTTATGATGACTGAAATGGCACTTCAAAAGGAGCAGAAGATAAGTAATCATATGTATGCACATTTGTGAACATTCGAACTGATGTGCTCGGGTGGTAAATTTGATTGAATGATATGCATGCTAGTTGATTGAATAGAAATGTACAATTCCACATTCCAATACCATTCAAATGATGCAAAAAAGGTAAATGATGAATTTTGTAGGAAATAATTTACCTCTGAAAATTGAGAGGTGTACATGGGCAGTGTCTTGGTTCTTAGGGTGAAATTTAAGTGTATATATATGTAGCAGAATAGTTGTAACACATGTAGGATTTTTTTCAATTTTGTGATATCAAATCTTTTGCAAATGTTTCCAATATTTTAGCATAATTAGTCAAGTTTACACTGGAGAAATAAAATTTTCCCAATTTTTTTGGTCAAAAAAGAAACAAAATGTGTCCACAAGAAATTAGTAAACACGTTAGACCACATATGGACATAAAAATGGAAAAATTAGAACCCCATAGTCAAAGAAAAAAGCTCTAAATTAATCCAAGGTTATTTTCATTCTTTATTTTTTAATTGCAATCATTTTCATTTTAATTGGGATCATTTTTTATTTGAAAGCTTATATCAATATTTTTTTGTCAATCTTTAAATTTAAATTTTATGATTATTTAACTTCACTTTTGAAAGGAAAGTTATAATTTTTATTATCATTTTAAGAAATTTATGTTATGTACTATAATAATTAGATTAATGTTTATATTTTTATTTTATGTTCATTTAGCTTCACTTTGAAAGGGAAGTTTTTTAAAGGTGTGTAAGAAAGAGGTAAAGATAATTAACAGGAGGTGAAAGCTTTGAAAAGGTATTTGAAATGTAGTTGTAAAAATAAAATTAATAATGATGTCAATGTGTTTTTTCATACCCATGTAAGTGGGTAAGGGAAAGGAGTGAGGTATTTATTAGAAAAAGAGTGAGATAATTAAAATGCACAACATTCATGAATGGCTTGAAAGCCATAACTCAGGATTTAATAAAATATTTGTTTGTTTGTTTTAGCCTAGTCTGAAGGTAAAAGCCATAACACATTTATGGTAATATTTAACTTGAAAACCCAACATGCTTAAAGTTGCCGGAAGATTTATGTTTTTTGGCATCTACCAAGATCAAGGAGGCATCTATCATAATTAAGGAGGAGCCGAATGGCACCAACCATTTTCTTTCAACTAAGCCCTGTGATTACAATTTCTTGCTTCTTAAAGGTCCTGAAATCTGAAATTAATCAGCCTCATCAAGGTAAAGAAATGTGTTCAGACACAATGTTCTTACTTCTTGCTCATCAAACAATTCTTCACATTTGTGTCCCAAAAATGTACTTCATGAAAAGCACCACTGTTGATCAACCCATTTTACCTCAATTCCTGAAAAGCAAAAGCAATTGTGAAAAGCTTAAAACTTGTAATTTCACTAGACAGTGTTCACAATTAGGGACCTTTGGAAGTATACAGCATAATGCAATGGTGCTAGTTGTGAAAGGCTCATTGTCTTGTATTCCAATAATCAAAGTTGCTTGAAGCACTACTGATTCTGGAATAGGACTGCAACTTGTGAGACTTACCATTCACATCAGTGCAAACTTCAAAAGTGTTTAATTGGATAATTGTTTGGCGTGGTGCGACTTTGTATTGTGAAATTATCATGTAGGTAAGTCACCTGCACTTTTAATGCAATTCTAACAAGTGTGCTTAAATGGAAATAACATGCAAGATGCTCCTTTCACTCGCCTCTCCTTGCTTAACAAGCAGTTCATTGCAGAACAATTAATTACTCTGCTGATTATGGCAGGTTTAAACTTCAAACCTTAAAGACTTCCCTTACTGGAATCAAGAACAACTCATGTACATGCATGCACTTTTATGGAACATGCCCATCTGTCATATGCGCACACAGTACTCCGGATGTCACTCACACATTGGGTCAATTTTGAGCCAAAATTTTATGCACAAGTACTACATCAATGTGTGGTCTCTTCACTATGGGCAGAAACAATCAAGCAAAATAAGACATCCAAAGGCAAGGAAAAATAGATTTTTAAAACTCAAAACTTGATGTCATTTATCTTATCATTTCCACCAGGAATTTGTTTTCAATTTTGTGAGGTCAAAAAGTGACCACAGATGTCAGAAAAAAATCAAATTTAGTTGAAATTGCCATACTACTCAATGTAAATGTTTTTAAAGTTACATTAAAAGTTATTTATTTAGCTATATTTGAACTGACATTGTTTTGAATCTTGAAATTTATTTTCACATGTGAATTATTGATGGAATTGTAAGAATTGCTTACCATGATGCAGGCATGTTGGCATATTGCACATAGTAAAAGAATTTAAGTGCATTATGCAATCACAGTTTGGTTTGTTTTGAGGCTAGAACACGTTATAAAAAAGATTTCAACCAAATTTCTACAAAGCTCCACATTATGGTCACTTTAGTTGGTAATGGTGATCCAAAAATTACAACTGAATATTATTCTAAAGAAATATCGATATCATTTTAGGTGGGGTTGAACAATTTTCATGTCCAACCTTTGTGCTTCAAATTTTTAGCCCCCAAGAAAAATCCCTAAGTTAAATTGCACCATTTTAACCACTTTAAATTGAATCATTATAATATCACTACCATTGAGTTTGTTCCAAACATGTTTAGTCTCCAACCTTGGCTTTGAAAGTATTTCAAGTATTTTAATTTTTTATTCACATTGCATTTGTGAACTGTTTGTGAATTGAATAGAATATAGATTTTGTCATCAAAGGTTGTTGGTGGCAGCTGTGCATGTTTGGAAGCTGCTAATCTGCTCCACAATGTCGAACAAAATCTCAAAATTCTATGGAAAATTTTCTGTGGGTGGGCGTATTTTTAGAATCCAAGTCATCCAAGTTACTATTAGGAATTTGAGAATCACAAAATAAGGCCTAAATGTTCCAAAAGGAAGACCAAAAAGCCAGTGAGAAAAACAGACCCATAATTCAAGAAAAAAAGAATCAAGCTATTCCACAGGAGACAATGCAGTGAGACTTAAATAGAACAACTTGTAGAAGCAAACAGGTTGTTCATGCCTTCTCTTTTCTCAGTTCATCAACTGGGGGTATGTAATGAGGATATGAACATGCCAAACCTTATGTGTAGGGTAAAACCCTATGCCACAAGTGATTTTCCAGATTAGGGATCATTGCAAGATAGAGCCAAATTTGGGCCTGATTCCAGTAAAGCCCATGGCCAAGGGATTTACTGAGCATATATAAAGACTTGCTTTGATCATATGAAAAAAAGGGGGGGCATCTCAATAAATGAAACACCAACGAGAAGCTGATTGCCAAGGGTTTTAGTAAGCATAAAGACTTGCTCAGATTACATGAAAAAAATGGAATGCCCACTCTGGTGAGCATTCTGTTTATTGAAACACCACCCAAACAGAGCGGAGGAAAATAATGTCTTTTACACTAAAAAATTTGAAGCAGGTCTTTACAATCAAACAAAATACCAAGGGAAATATGAGAGGGAAAATGAAAGGACACTGGTGGTGGACCTTAGTGTTTGGTTTAGGGTTTGTTGACAACCAAGACTTTGGAGTAAGAAATTTTCTTTCCTCTCAAAAAATTATGAACAATATGTTCAAGGAACACTCAGGAATGTTTTTTTTATCATCATTTGGAATTTTCATTTTTAAATGAGTAGATAAAGAGCAACTTTGTTTGCCTATTTTGTGTTGCCTCAGGAAATTGACAAAGTTCCCTAATGATGGGTTTTACTTTGGGTAACACTTGGGTCCCTTTGTGTTTTCTGACATCTTTTCATGGAATACCTGGCTTGCAAGATTTGTCAAAGGTCGGACAAAATAAGATGGCAAAAGTACTGACAAGTTAACCTCTAACTTTAGGTTAAGGTAAAGTTAAGGTAAAGTTCAAGATTGGGGGCATTCCCACAATATGGAGCCTAGGCCAAGTCCAGCTTTGCATTTTGGTAATGTTCACCTCTGGTGAACTTTATCTACACAAGAAGAAGTAGGTCATCATTAACATAAGCATATATAGATCACAAGGGGGAGGGTTCTTACATTCTTAGGGCTCTGTGGCATGAAGATAGGGCTGAGGTGTCTGCATACCAGTCACATCAGCTGTGCCATTTGGGTTCGCCAACTTTTGTTTTGGAGTTCATCATTTATAGTTGGGGCACTTTGTGGATGTGCACGGTCACTATCTATGATGATTGGCACTTTGCTTTTTATTTTGGTTTGGATTTGTTGTGTTGTTGTTTATTTTGACAAGTTGTTGCTATGGTTTGAAAGTGCTCAGTTCTAAAGGTTTGGAGGGGCATTTTTGATTGCCCAGAGAAAATGGGCAGGAGAGGATTGGTCAAGTTGGTGAAGCTCAGTGAAGGTGAAAGATATATGAGAAGACATCTACACGCGAAAAGGGGGAAGTTTTTCAAGAATAGAATCCTTGTGATATACTGTTTAAGTGATTAACAGTTGAGTAGATCTAGCTTGTGGTAGTATGTTGAAAAGCTACAATCTAGATACAACACAAAATCTCCATTGCGTTTGTCTTGCATTTTAGACAAAGCTAGCTTAATTGTGTAGTTAGGGGTCAAACATGGAGAAGTGATCACAAGCTCAAAGGAATTCGAAAGCAGTCTCAAGGATGTGTGACACGTGTGATGTATTGGTGTATGTGGTATGGTGTTGTTGTGAATTGTGGGAAGGGGAGAAAGTACCTTGATATTTGGGAGCTCTTAAGCAAGGACTGCCTTAGGATAGAGTGTTGCATTGTTAAAATCATTTGCTGAACTTGCTACGGTTTCATTTTTTTGTCCACCTCCGTCTTATCAATTCATATCATGAAACAATGAGCATTGTGAGCATGTAGTGGCTACTAAGTGCTAAGTAAGGGGATTGTACTAAAGTTGTTAGTTTGTGATTTTTGGGTTATTGTGTTCATGTTTTTGTTGCATTTGTATTTTCTTGTTGATTGTTTTTGGATTCTCCGAGCTTTTGTTGCCAATGGGTTTCATGGTGTATGGGAAATGTTGCCCTAAGGCTAGTTGGTCCATGAGAATGAATTCAAGATGAACTCATCTATATTTTACTTTATATTTTGATCCCCATCAAAATAATGAATCAAAATTTGTCAAAATTTTTCAAAGGATTACATTTTAGATTGTTACAACTCTAAATTCCATCATTATCATCCATAAATGTGATTTTACATGGTAAAAAATACAGAAAAGGGTGACACTATGACAAGATTTTAGTACACCTTAAAAAATTTGCACTTTCTAGACTTTAATGTTCTTGCAAAGATGCTAACCAAAATATAATATGATGATATATTTGTACCCATCATATTTTTTTAAGTGTTAATTATATATCAAACCTTTATACATGTTAATTAATGAATGTCAATCATATCCATTATACATGTATAAATGTTAATTGATTATATATGTCACATTTTTATAAGTGTTGATTAATTATACCCATTCATACCAATAAATATTAAGCTATTATACCAATATGGGTTCCACATTGTTATTCATTACTAATGATAATCTTTTCTTTTCTTTTTTTTTAATGTTTTCATATGGTTTTGGATCGTTCATCATTATTTATGTTTAAATGTCAAATTTAATTTGAATTAATTTAATTATCATGGAAATGAAAAGGCATATGTCAATTTGCCTTTTCACATCCATATTGGTGGCTAAGGAAAAATAGGGAAGTAGTTATTAAAGAAAGTTAATAGGAAAGGATGTACTTATCAAGAAAGAAATGAAACATGCTTGAAAATGAAGTAGTTGTTTTTGGAATTGTCTTTTTAACGATGATCATGTGACAAGATTGTCTTTGTAATTGTTTAAGGATGAGCACACAATAAATTTCAAAAAATCATCCATATACCAATTTCTTTTGTCATTGGAATTTGATGCTTGGTCACTTGTACTATTTGAATTAACTATTGATTAGTTATTGGTTATACTTGCTAATAGTTGTTAGGTAATTAGTAATATTTATTTAGTAGGACATGAACCTTTACAAGCAAATTAGTTTGAAAAGGAGTGTCATTTCTTCTAGGATATTTTGTATGAATTTTTTTTGTAATTTTTCTTTTATATTTACTTAGTTCTATTCTTATTTATAGATTTATTTTGATTGTTTGAATTTTATCAAGTTTTTCATTACCATTTGGCAACCATGTGTGCTTTGAATACATTGAATCAAATATAAACAACCAAAGAGATTTGAATTATGTAATTTGTAAAGGGATTGTTTACTTTGACAAGAAATTATTTTTTGACTTTTAACTTTTGGTGTAGAAAGTTGTATTTGAAATATTGACTTAAATTTATAACAAGTTGTTGATCACATTTTGGTTGTAATTAAAGAGCTAATTGGAGCATTGTTTTATTATTGTAAGGTTTGGAATCTAATATGGGTTTGGTTTAAACTATAATAAAAACCCAATGTTTTTAAATTTGAAAAATGGTTGAATCATTCAAAAATTGATATAAAGTTTTAATTAATCTACAATAGTCACCAAAACTCTTCAAAAATAATTACATACACAAGTATTCTTGTAGCATTTCAACATTCTTGATATTATGGGGCCATGAATTCCATGTGCCAATGTTGATGTACCATAAACCAACATGGAGGAATTGGTTCATTGGAAATGAGTGACCAATGGTTGTGACAATAACATTTAATAATAAAAAAAAAGTTATTCAATTGAGGATACAATTCTAGGTCAAGATCACCTTTCAAAACAACATATTTGGTCAATGGAAAAATCAACTAGCTATTGGTGTGTCAATAACTCCTAACAACAAATGAAATCCTTACCCTATTAAAAAAAAACACTTGGAATGAAGATTTTCTTTCAATGGGAGGTATCCAATTGGTACATCACTTGTTAGATGTTGCAAATCTTAGAAGTCATAATCTTCACTTTTGCATCATTTTCAACAAATGAGAACCCATGGAGGACTTTTCTTAATCATGGAAGACTAATTGTAAGTCCAAGGCCAAAGTGAGAATTACAACATTTGTCTTGGGTTTACAACATAAACTTGAAATGATCATGAAACCAAGTCAAAGACTTTGTTAAGGTGGTTTGGCATGAAAAGTGTTGAAAGGTGTTTCAACCCAAAAGGAATGAGAAGTGGGGGTCATAATTGTGCCCCATTGCATCAATGAGGGCATTGACTTTTTTTTAAACAAAGGAGATAAGTGGGAAAGATTGTCACAACCTTGATTTGCATATGCGACCAACTCCTAAAATAAATAACAAAACATTTTTCTCACAATGAAAAAAACTTGAAACACTACTACAAATCTTGTCGTTTGTAACCAGTCACTATGCAACTGGCATGTAACTAGTTGTCCTTTGCAACTATCTTGGTCATGTTTACAACTATAAATTTGATATTGTATAATTTTTTGGCCATAGAATTGTGTGTGCAACTAACATGTAACTAAATGTGTATAATATGGACATGTGTCATAAAAATAATGGTTTAAACTTATACATACTTAAATTATTATATTTAATATATCTACATAGGCTATGTATAATAATATTACATACCTCTAGTACTAAGGTTAACCCCATGCTAACTTAGGTTAGCCTAAACTAACCTAGGTTAAAATAACCATGGTTAAATTAAATTAGGCTAAACTAATTATGGTTAATTTAAATTAAGTTAAATTAAATCAAGTTAAACTAACCATAGTTAAATTAGATTAGCCTAAAATAATTATGGCTAATTTAAATTAGTCTAAAATTAACCATGGTTAAATTTATTAAAATAAATTAATTATGGTAAAATTTAATGAAAATAAATTAAATTATGCTAAATTAACTATGGTTAAATTGAATTAGGCCAAACTAATTAAGGTTAAATTATTTATTGCTAAAATAAATAAAATATATTATTATGGATAAATTAAACTATAATAATATAAATATCGTTAAATTAAATTAAGCCAAAATAATTATGCCTAAATTATTTATGGCTAGACTAAATTAGACTATATTTATAATGGTTAAACTAGATTAAGTTAAAATAAATTAGGATAAAATAAATATGGCTAAATTAAATTAAGCCAAATCAATTATGGCTAAATTAAATTAGGTTAAAACTAGAAATGGCTAAATTAAATTAGGTTAAACTAAATTGTGTTAAATTAAATTAAACTAAATTAAACCATGGTATGAATATGTATTACAAGTTTTTTAATTTTATTTTTCAAATATATTTAGATATTTTTTTGGCAAGTAAAATTTTTTTATTTTATTTTATTTGGAATCTTTTTCAGAAAATGTAAATTTCATTAAACAAAAACATTATTCAGAATCAATTAATATGATAATATTAATTTTTCTTATAAATATTCATAATTATTAATTAAATTTTTATTATAATTATAATGATAATTAATTATATATAATCAATAGGTATTATATATTTAAATTTTATTATTTATGTTAAAATATTAATGTAAATAAACTACACAAATTAATTAACAAGTACACAAAGATCTTAAGCTAATTATTAATTTAAGTTACATAATAATATTAAAATTATATTTTCATTAAATAATCATACTTATGTAAAATATCATACAATCATCTTTGAAGTGCAAAAGAAAAGGAGTAATGAAAATTAACGACAAGAAAAATAAAGAAAATAAGCTTTCCAAGTTACAAAACGTTTTTTTTCTTTTCTTTGGACCCCTCCTACTTTCAAATCTCATAACTTTCTTATTTCTTATTCATTTTAAACAATTTAAAATGTTAGATGAGTGCCACTTGAAGTTCTAAAAATTATGTTTATACTTTAATAACAACAAAGCAACATAAAAGGAACTTTTTGGGTGTTTAAGAACCAGCCTTTTGTTCAATGGTTTTTTTTTGAGTTTTTGACCCCTTTACTTTGGGGGGACATAACTTTTTCATTTCTCATCTGTTTTTGACGATTCTTAATGTATTAGATGCACCAAGAGGAGGACTTCAAGTTTTGTTTTGACACCAAAAGCAATAGAGCCCTCCTTTGGCTGCTACTCTAATACAATAGTTGCATCTAATGTGCAATTAAATTGGTTCATGAAGTTTGCAATGGAATTTTTTATCCCATATCCTTTGGCTTTCAATTTTATTTGGTTCAATATATAACTAAAAGCAATAGCTATGTAATAACCATATACCAAGTGCCATTAAGAATGAGTGAATAAAAAAAGATTGACCTCTATGAAATGGTTTATCCTAAAAATAAAATCAAATTATTTTAATCCTACCTATATAACCTAAGATTAATTATTTTCAACCTACTTATATACCTAAGTAAACTTACTTACTTATTAGGGTTTTAAAATTACCTACCTACCTAGGCAACAAGTGTCAACATCTTATTAGCCATAAATTGGATGACTTAGATTTCATTAATTAATATTTAAAAATTAAAAACTAGGTAGTCCTTAATTGTCATTTATCACCATATAATTGGTGTTTTTTTATGGACACATGTCAAATGGTCAATGAACGTTCCTTGGTGTGCCATGTGTCATCATCTTAGTGGTAGAAATTTTAATGATTGAAATTAATCCAATGAATTTTTAATTTTGAAAACACAAAAATAATTTATTAGTGACATATGTCCACAAGTTAATTGTCCAATTTTTAAACACGTGTCATATTTTTATTGGTTGCATTGTAGTTACAAGGAGAGTTACACAAAAGGTGCAACTACATTCGGATTAATATGTATGAATGAACATGTATATTAGTATCGTATATACATGTTGCATACGTAATGTCGCATGCAACTAAATCTCATGTGCAACTTGCCTTAAGCAACTACACAAATTTGGAGCTGCATGTGTCACATACAACTAAATTTTAGTTACAAACGACAATTGCAAAAACTCAAAATTTCTACTAGTGAAAATGGGTTATGACCAAAGTTAACAATTCATAACAAGGAGAGTGAGTTCAAAGAGTGCCTTAAGATTCAAGCACACTCTCATAAATATGAAAGAATGCAAAAGAAATGAATCCCAAACATTCCCCAAGTGGGAAACATTTTGAAAGTTGGAATCTTGAAATGTTCTAAATATTCAAAAGTGTATGTAACAAACTTAATCCAAATTGGATGCCCAATACACCATTAGAAAGGCCTTGAAACCTAGATATTGAAAATGAACTCACATTTTTTATTTTTCATGAATTAAAAACTATGGCCAAAAGAAAGGTTAGGAGTCAAATTAACTTTCAACCAATAAAACTTGAGAACTAGGGGTCAAATGACCTCCAATTAACACATGCAACCTAAAGTTGAAATAAATTCAACATGAATTACAAGATAATGTGGTCACATGTTTGAAAAAGACCTAGTTTAAAGGATTTATGAAATGTCAATTTTTTTAGTAATTAAACTAGTTTAATCATTTCAATGTAGTTTCCATGGCTAGTTTAATTTGTGACTAGTTTACAATGATACTTTGTGTCAAGCCTTTGGGGATGCATTAAAAAACCAATAGCAAACTTATAACATCACTTGTTATATGTCACCTAATAAAAATTGTAGATTGGTGTTGTTTCCTTTGTAAGCAAATTTTGAAAACAAAATCCAATTGATAAGGGTGATAATGTTAATTGAAACATAATATGACATGTTATATTGTTCTAGTCATATTTTTATAACTATAAACAAATGAATACCATCATATTAATAAAATAATAACTAGTTACATTAATTGTATATTAGGTCACCTATATTTTATTAGGTAACTAATATTATTTGAAATAAGTACTAGCTAGTTGTCAAGTAATTAGCAAAATATGAACCTATATAAAGAGGTTTCAAGGGGGACACTATTCAAATAAAATAGAACATACATGAGTAAATATAAGGTGTAATACATTGGTTGTTAAGTAAAAATTATAGGTTAATTAGTTCAAAAATAGGGTTATGTATATTTTGAAAATAAAATTATAATTAATATAGGGTATGTGTAAGTATCTAATTGTTAAGGGGTTTTTTTCTTCTTCTTAAATTAAGGATTTCTTCTCTTCTTATTTTCTTCTAATTCAGGTTTTAAATAATATTAACAAGTGAGTTGATTCATGACTATATATTATGAAAATCAAAGACACAAAGATATAGATATTCCTCACAAATGCAAAAACATAACTAAAATTAATCTTCCATAACAAGTTGAAAATAAAATCTCAAAATCCAAAGTAAATAGGTTCATAAAACCAAAAATTAAAGCACAAAATTAATCTCAAAAATAAGAATGAAGAAGTTCTAAAAGTTTTTAAAATTAAAAAGAAGTTCCAAAAGAAGTAGTTTTTTCAATCCTCCAATCTTCCTATTTATACCAAACATAGGATTATTTCAAATTAAATAGTCAATAGATGATATAATAATTAGAAAACTCAAACTTAAACTATAGCAAATATTGGCCATAGGTTCAAAATAGCATGTTATTGTCAACAAGCAGTTACTGTAATAGACTAATTACTAGTTCACCTAATCCATTGATTACCCTAACACCTATTATTGGTTATTTTAACAAACTAGTTAAATTAGCGTCTAGTTATCTGATAATAACTAAACTAAGTTTCAAAATCATATTGCCTCACTAATTACCAGTTGTTAACAACTAGTTATTATGTACATACTTGAAAAATTGGGTTAACATTACTCTGTCTAAAAACTAGATTTTGTCCTTGAAATTAATCACCTATAACTACATGTTTTATCGTTGTAACCAAATCATTAATAGGTTGCTCACCTATGGTATCAACATGTTCAATTAAAGGAACAAGTTTAGACCCTGGTCTTTCAACAATAGGTGTGTCTTTTAATACTTATTTGGAGTCCTAAAAACCTCAAAGGCATGTGTGATAGTGCTAATCAAGGTAACCTCTGCACCTACCCCAACCTCTGGTATAATTGATGGAATAGGTTTAGGAGTAACAAGTTCTTCCAATTCTTTACTTGAATACTAATAACTACAATAGGTATTTCCACAAATTTTATGGGCAAAAACAAAGTACAAGTAATAATGGCAAGTTTTGCTCCTCCTTTGATTGGCTTCGGTTCCTTAGTGGTAGTGATAACAACTTCACTTCAAGAAATTGTAGCTATAATTGCTGCCTATGTGAAAATTTATGGGAAACAATAACAAGTACCTCAACCAGCTTACTAGTAATTTGATCATACATATAACGCTCAAACTATATTCGGTATGCAACCAATTTATTCAAGTAGGCCTCCTCATATGCACGAACAATCTCCAAACTATTCTAGATCTATTCTTTTGTAATTAATCTCTTGTATGGTTTACCACCATTCTTTCCATTTCAGGTTTTTGTCTACCAATGTTTGGTTTTGTACCTTAAGTAGAGCATTGTCCAAAAGTAATTCCTCAAACTCCTTCAATTGGTTATATGTATAAGTAGTTTGAGAAACTTTACCTAATGTTTGACGAAGTGTTTCCAATTCGCCTTTCAATTCTTGAATTTATACCTGAAGCTCATGGGTACAATTCTCCATGTCAATGTTGACCTTTGTCAACTATTCCCATTATTGTAAACATGTGTTATTTAGCACTAAAAGGTTTTTCTCCTATTACACACTAATAGTTTCCATCTTACCATAATCTTTTGTTAATCGATCAAGATTAGTCTATAGAACCTTCAAGTCATTATGGCTTTTTAAATGAGGCTAGTTTAGTTCATTGTACTCTTGCTACAAAGCTTCAACCTTCTTGATTACCTTTTTAACTTCAACACCTTTGGCAACCATGTGTTTATTCTTTGTTTGTAGTTTAAGAAGTTTGGTTTCACAACAACTAATTCCTTGTCCCTATTCTACAACGCTTGTTTATGGTTAACCAATTTGAGGCAATAGGCTTATAGTTGGTTATTAGTGTCTTCTAACAAGCTCTTAGTAGAATTATATTTAGTCCTCAAAATCAACTAGGCTATCTATTGTCTAAAGCCAAGTCTGAGCAACTAGGGTTGTTTGTTCAAAAAAAAATGTAACATGTTTCCAACTTTCATGATGAGCATAACCTACAGACGTCTTAGGAAAAATATACATAGCTTTAAACTGAACTAGTTCAATGGGCTTAAACTAAACTGATTGAACTAATTTAATACATGTTAGTAACAAATTGTTAACTTGTACTATAGGAGTAGAAGTTTCTTGAACAAGTAAAGGATCTTGATTTGGTACCTATTTAGAGTCAGGTTCACTTTTGTCTTCCAGGATTGATCACTTTCTATCCTTATTAATTCATTGTCATGCTACATGGTAATAACTTCCATATCCTCGTCTCCTCCTTCCATAATCATGATTCGTTAACAAGCATGAGGTGCGGTGTTTTGTCCACCTAATTATGCGTTCGACCTCTGTTGTTGGGATGACTACTAGGATGTCAAAAATCAACTAGTTGGAGGTGCTTGTGGTTCCCCTCTTTCCTCTTTCCTTTTGTTTTATTGGTATTAAATGAAGAAGTAAATATGTCGTAACCGATTGTTGAGGATGATTACTAGGAACATCAACTAGTTGAATTCCCTTGGCTTGAAAACATAATTGTTCTTGTGACTAAACAACCCTCATGAATAGGTTGTTGTGGTATTCCTAATTTTAATTTCCTTCTAAAGCCCCTTGTGACTACTCTTGACATCTTTAATATTGATTTAAAGCAATTGTTAATTCAAGTTCTTTGGATCAACATGTTGATATAAAAATAAAAAGTCATCAAGGCATTAAAAACTCTTAAAAACTACTAAAACAACTACAAATCCAAACTTAAAATTTCAAAACAAAATAGTCGTTGAAAACCAAAAAGTGTAAACATGATTATTTTTCAATTCCGTTCACTTTGTGGTCGCCAAAATGTTAAGGGTTTTTTTTATTTTTCTTAAAGTAAAGATTTTTTCTCTTCTTGTTTTTTAATTCAAGTAATATCAATAGGTGAATTGCTTCAGATTTTTATATTGTGAAAATCAAATACACAAAGATATAAATATTTTTCACAAATGAAAAAACTAAACTAAAATCAATCGTCCATGGCAAGTTGAAAATAAAATCTCAAAATCCAAAGTAAACTTGTTCATAAAACCAATAATAAAAGCATAGAAATAATCTCAAAAATAAGAAGGAAGAAGTTCCAAAAGTTTTTTAAGTTAAAAAGAAGTTCCAAACATTTTTTTAATTAAAAAAAAGTTCCAAAAGAAACAATTTTTTCATTATCCTCCAATCCTCCTATTTATACCAAAGATAACATTTTTTGAAATTAAATAGTCACTAGCTGATATAACAATCAGAAAACTCAAACTTAAACTATAGCAACTACCAGCCACAAGTTCAAAACAACATGTTATTATCAACAACCAGTTATTGTAACAAACCAATTACCGATTCACTTAATCCACGGTTACACTAACACCTATTACTAGTTATCTTAACAAACTGGTTAAATTAATGTCCCGTTATCCAATAATAATTGAATTAAGTTTCAAAATCATATTGCCTCACTGGTTACCAATTGGTAACAATGAATACATGTACATACTTGAAAATTTGGGTTAACACTAATATTATAAATTATTATATAAAAATAACATTGCATTAAATATTTAAGGTATTAGTTGTTAGTACGTTCAATTATTGTGAAATAATGTTTTGATAAGTCCAAATGATATGGTACAATTTTTTTTGAGAAGTTAAAGAAATGCTAGAGGTGCAATGAAAAAATCTAGAAGTTCCATTTGATTTGAAATGCTAAAGAAAAGTTAGAAATTTTGAAAATTCTTTGTTTTTACTTTACAAGTAGAAGACAAGATAACAAGGTCAAAATATTTTGCTTACACCCCATTCTTTCAATTCCAAACTTTTCTAGCTCCAAATTTTGTAAAATTAAAAAATTACATTAATGTAAGGTGGTTAAAATATGTGCATATTAAAAAATTAGATAATAATAGGGTGGGGGAAAATATAAATTCGAAACCTAATACCCAAAATTAGTCGTTGAGCACACATAGGTCACAAAAATAACATTAAGTGCCCCCTCCTCCCCCATCCCCTCCCCCCTTGGGAAAAAGATTAGTTTGAAAATGAATATCATGTTTTTTAGGATCTCTTGTACAGTTTTGTTCCATAATTTTATTTTTTCTAAATATGCTTAGTTCTATTCTTCTTACTAGTTTTATTTTGACTACTTGAATTTTATCGTCCTTCATTTCTAGCATATCATGCAAAGTGAGCATGTATAACATACATGTGTGAATACAAGCCTCATCACCATGTTCACAAAATGTGGGAGAAATATGCCAAGAGATCCACACCAAGAGTGTTCATCAAATATTAGTGGGCCCTTGTGCTACATGCCCATATTAAACCACCTATAAGGTCACCCATCCCAATATTATTTTGATCAAGGTGACTTCATTTCAAAGTTCTTATGAAACTCAATTCTGAGAAAACCATTTTTTATATTCTTAATTAATTTTCAAAGATGAAAATGACTCTCAATTCATTAATTTTTGCTCCATTGGTCCAAAAATTGTGAAACAACAAACATGCACATTATCTTGTTCTAGGCTTTATGACACTACCAAAAGCAAAGGGGGGCCAATAGTTTGAGAGGGTTATAGCTCAATCACATCTAAACAAAACAACAAACACTTATCTTAATATACAGATGCTCATATATACAATGATGCGATATTTGGAATGCTGAGATAAAATCACACTGGTTTGTTTTGTGTAAACTTGTAAGATTGTAGCTGAGCGAGCGATGGTGTTAGGTTTAGTGTTCCATAGTCTTGCATTCTTGCAGCTTCAGAAAGCTTGCCAAAATGAACTTGGTATTGTAGGGTAAGCTCCCTACCAACATATAGCAGTCACAACTATTTTTTGCGTCTGCTGCTTTTGGTGTGTCAAGGAGACCATTGTACTTTGTGCAACTGGCAAAAGGCTCATGTTTTGGTGACTGGCTGGGAGACGAACCAAGTACAACGAGGGTGTTTTGGGGGAAGTTGCAGGAAACTTGCAGATCAATGGGGGTGAATTGCATTACATGTTAGCTGTTAAAGTGTTATCCAAAAGGATGGAATCTGATTAGAGTTTCATGCTTGCAGTGGAAGGGTCAGATGGGTGAGACTGATCAGCAATGGTTTGATCAGATAGCACTGTGAAGGTGTTGCATCATTGAAGACCAGTGCTGATGGGCAAGGGATTTCAATGTGGAGAAGTCCATCCAACCCCATCCCAAATAGGGGTTAGCAACACAGTAGAATTGAAGACCATACACCTTACATAAGACTCATGTTTGACACTAATTAAGTCTTAAAGAGGGCTAGTTTTTATCAAAAGAAAAACCAAGAACAGCTTGTCAAAATTCTAAAAAATTGAATCCATTTCAAAACCCAGGATAACTTTTGAACTAGCGGACTTAGCATACTTAGAGATTATTGTTGAAAATTTGAAATATTCAGATTGGGGCTGGTTGACCCTTTTTTTCAATTAAATTTTTCAAAAAGATTTGCTGAACATGAGTTGTAGGAATGGTAGTGGTGACAGAAGTATTGCAAAGTTGTAGGAACGGTAGTGGTGACAGAAATCGAATTGCAAAGTTGCTGGACTTGCAAGCCTCACAGAAAGTGAAAGCCCAGCAAAAAACTTTGTTCACAAAAAGTTTGGACAGCAAATGTATGGTCTAAAAGCAGTTAAGAAAGTTTTGATGTGCCCCCACCATCTCATAGAATTTGTTAAGCAACTGTGTGAAAGTATGTTAGGAAGTGAAGTTCTGGATATATAACCCATTTGCTGAATCTTCAAAGAAATCCCATGACAACATAAGTAGTTAAGCAACAAATGAGTCCTGCAAACACTACCTAACAGCAATGGCCCGTTGAAAAGTTGGTCCAAGGTGTGCTGTGAGAGGATGAAATGAAATCCAAAGAGAGAGATTTCAAGGCAAGGAAAATGGAACTTGAGAGAAGCTGGATCGACCCAAAAAGAACACAAAAAGCAAAACCAAGGGACACACTTCCTTCCTCCTGGATTTCTTAACACATAGTTAACCAAATCCTGCAAGATGTGAAACTATCATGGTAGCTTAACTACTCCCACATTAATTAATATTTTTTCAATAAATGCTGAATTTTCTCAAAAAATTTCATCTCGAGAAATAGAACCGATGTTGAAAGTTTTGGAAATTTTGTTTGCCATTATTATTGACTGCCTGCCCTAAACGTTGGTGGTGTGGTGTGCCTAAAATAGTGCAAAATTACTTGCCATTTTTTTGCTCACCTCAATAGTATGAATTTCAGGAAATTTTTAATTTTTACTGCAAAAGTGAAAAAACCCAAAAAAAAAGAATGCCATAATTGTAAAGTTACTACAGTAATCTCCTACCCTACAAATGTTGGACATTAATTTTTACACAATATGTGAAACACTAGGTAATCTCTTGCATTAGGATGTTGCACCTGTAATTATTGATAATCTAATCATATGTTTTGTATATGCTCATATGCACTAAATCTGCTTGCAGGTTCTATGTGTAGTGCACTTGAGGATAGGATTGCCTGAAAACTCTACTTCAGGGTTTTCTTTTTCCAATTTCGTGATGTAGCCACAGTGGGGATCATCCACAAGAAGAATTGGTCAAATTTGGCTACAGGCTAGAGAGGAAAGCAGAAAAATTTAACAATCCGGCCATACTTTTGTAACAAACCTATTGACTACGTATGGTGATTTCAGAATTTTTTTCCTTGAAGTCTGGTGACTTTTGGTCCATTTTGTTCACAAAGGATTTTTTTTCGCCAAAATACACGTTTTATGAGATTTTTCTTAGTAAAGTTATTTTGTTTTTATAACCCAATCAATGTAAATGAGGTTGCAACTTTTTTTGTTTTGGGGGGTATCCGCATATAATGTCTCTAGATCTCTTTTTTTCATGTTACAAAGATTAATACACTTGCAACATAATGTAAGAGTACATGCCCAAAAGACTATTTGTGTGACTATAGTAGCTACCATAGCAAAGGCCGCCAATTTTCTTATAGCCCACAACATTGGAGGCCTTGTTGTGTTTCAAATGTTCAATAATGTTCAATTTGGAAGATGTGATTTTCACTCTATTTATAACTTATCAAGTTTTCTAAGACATAGTTGTCAAACTTGTTTGTTTCATAGAGCTTATTATGTATGACATGGTTTTCTACAAATGACAAGCATATGGGTTTTATATGACATCATGTAAGACAATGATAATTTATAAGGTTACATATGACATTACCATTATGTGGTGAATGATTATGACACTATGCGTTCAGGCCTATAGTGAATGTGTAGTAAAATGCATAGTAGGCTGGGAATGTTGGTGTTTCAACCTGCCACATGGCACTTCAATGCCAGCCATAATCTTGTGGACAAAAAGATTATGTTTTCCAATCTTCAAAATCAGAATTACCAAAAAGGTTCCTATGTTTACACATTCCTATGATGTTCCCATGTTCTAGTGATATTCCCATGATGTTCCGTTGTTGTTCCATTGTTTCCACTTCCCATGTTGTTCCCATAGTCATTTCATGGTGCATCATAATCATTCACCAAGGATGTTAATGTGAGAGAATAAGCTCACGGCTGCCCGTAATGTTGGGTGTGTCACCCCTCTTGCCCTACCAGCCTCACCAAAGATGGCTTACCTTGCATAAGTATGTATATCTATGGAATTTACTTTTCTCTTAACAACTGCCATCATGAAAATTTTGTGCAATGTGTCACTCTAATCATCAAAAAGCATACAATTTTCCACCAATGCCACTAAACTGCAATGATTATACGTCTAGGATTATAGTCAAGGTAATTAGGGACTAATGCAATATTAACTTCATCTACATCACACATCACCTATCATGCAATGCATGTGTGGAATGCCATGTGCATGACTTATGATATATCATGTATCATCATAAAGTACATGTGCAAAGTCGTAATGTAGAATTTGATGTGAAAAGTTTTAGTGCAAATCATATCACATTCATCAAATGAATTCACATCTTCTGCAACATAATTAAGTATGTGGGAAAACTAGGCCAAACATGAGCCAACTTGGCATGGGCCATCAATGTTAAGATCATTGATGGGTTGGTATTGGCATCATCAACATTAAAATTTTCATGCATCAACAATACATGGCCGATAATATCCATGATGTTAGTGGATAATGTTCATTGGGAATGCCATTACAATGTATAGCCACATTCATTGTCACATTTATAAAGGTTAACCATGATAATGTCATTCCTAATGAATACAGAATTTCAATGGTTCTTGAAGTATTTGATTGGGTAGCCTACTTTGGCCACGTAATAGCAAACGTGAATGGATTTTATACATTATAAATAGCCACCTTTGGTTGTATGTTAATCAGTACATCAATAAAGGAACATCTTTCATTCCATTGATTCCACCGCATAGGTGTGATGAATACCATGGCAATTTGGACACTAATTATATTATTGTCAGAAATGTTGAATTTTAATCTGAAAAAAAAAGAACAAAATTTTGTGAAGGAAACTAGACAAGCTTTTAAAATATTTGAAATATTTTATTTGGACATGGAATCTTTAAAATTCTAGTGACAAATATATTTTGAAATCGGTTTAAGGGGGATTTTATGGGGTTGAAAATGGTTCATCCTTTTTATGTGAGGGAAAAAATTGCCAAGCCTTTTTTTGTTTGAACATAATGTTGTATCTAAAGTTAGTCTTAAAACATGAAAATATATTTTATCCTTAATTCCATACCTTATATATTGGCCAATGACATACCCTAAAAAAACCAAGTTCTCTGGATTTAGTGTGAAGACATGAAATTATCCTTTATCTTTCATTCCATACCTTTTATATTCACCAATCAAATATTTAAAACAACATTATTCCACATCCCATATCATATACCATATACCCTCTACCTTTGATCATGGTCATTACATGTGTAACAATATGATGGTAAAATGGTAAATCAATTTTTCTTTTAAGTCCTTTTGTTTAAACATAAAGTTGTATCTAAGTTTAATTTCAAGGTATGAAATTATTCTTTATCCTCAATTCAATACTTTATACCTTAACTAATTTGCAAGTACGCTAGACAACATTGTCCATCTAAATTTAATATCAAGAGATGAAATTATACTTTATCCCAAATTCAATACCTTATATCATAACCAATAAAATGCCCTAAACAACATAATTCCATACATCCAAATCATATATCCTATACCTTATACTTTCAATCATGGTCTTAAAGAAATCTCTCATCAAAAATAGAACTCAACGATGTAGAAGAAATGATATCACAAAGGATTAATGAAACGCATATAATGAGCAATGCACCTATAAACCCAAAAATCTTATCATTGATCTTGTTAATAAAATTTTGCATTACTATTCCAAAATCATTTCTTTCATGCCCTTAACGTTTTGACTACAATGACTAACATGACTAAGTTGTCTTGCCCAAACTTATTACAGAGAATTTTTCGTTTGTAGTCTTTTTCAAAAAGTAGGCATGTTTTAGAATTTGATTAAGTTACATAAATTTTTTGGTAAAATCAAACCATATTAGTTAAACATAGACTAGGTCATGCCTATGTGGTGTCGACATTTATTTTTAGTCATTCCATGATTGACATGGCTTGTTACATATTATATATGCTAGATTTTAGTCATTGAGAATGCTACTTATGTACATATGTGTCAAGTGTAAGCATGTAGCCCCCTTAGACATGTAAATATTTAGGCCTTTAAACATGTATGTAAATAGGTAATTAGGTATGTAATATGTAAATGGGTAGGTAGATAATAGGTAGACCATTTGTAGGTAAGTGCAACAAATATTTGCCATCTACATATTTAGTACCAACTTTGATTCATATTTATAATTATGTGAACTAATGACATTTGTCATTTGAAGGTATAATTTGTGAAACTCAAAATGAAAGTGTGTTTATATTGTTTGTTATGACATTATTTGTTATCATATAAAGTGGTGGTTGGATGGTTTTTTTTTGGCTTTCACCTTTGAAGTGAAAAGGTCAATTCCCTTTTGTGACACCTTGTTCATGCCTTAAGGCTAATAATGGCGTACATGCTTATTGAGCCTCCATCCCTAGGAATTTATTAATAAATAATTTAGAATCATATTTATTTGGTTTACAGTACTTATGATTCAACATTGACTAGCTAGCACGTATGCTAGTTTTTAATCAAAATAAACATGCCACATAAATTAGCAATTGTTATTTTTAAGGTAAATTCAACAAGTCAAATTAATGAATAATTGCTACTTTTTAGTGAACACAAACATGCTCAACACATGACCCATTAGCAAGGTCTAGTAAAAGAAAGTTGCACTGCGACCGGACAATAGGTCACCAAGCTGGTGTGAACATGGCCAGTTGGTTGAGTTGATTTTGTAGCCGTCAGTGTTTCTGGCTACGCGGATCTCTCCATTACTGATGCAAAGAATGCATGGCGACTACTTCTGGAGATGCGGTGAAATCGGATCACACGCGAGTGAGGCGGCGCGGATTATTACGGAATGGAGTTGTATTGATGAGGGGGAGTGGATGGAGCGCCGACGGAGGGTGAGGAGGAAGGATCGAAGGCAAAAGAGGACCAGGGGAGGAGGTAAAAGATTAGAGAGATTTAGAGACTTGGTAGGCTATGGCAAAGGAATAGTGCAGATCATGGTAGATGAGCATAGAGATGCACAGATAGACAATAGAGAAGATCTTTAGTTCTGGCTAGTTATTGAAATTTTTCCACTACGCCAACAATTTAACTGGACAGTTAAGAATGACTTGCAGGATCAGCTAAGAAGCATTAGAGCCGAGGTGTGTTTGTCTTTTGATGTATGCCTTGCAGCGAGGATGTCTGTACTCTCTGGACCTTTTATGAATGAAGGTGTAAGCTCAGATTCGATGATCAAAATCTACTGATTTTGCGCAAGTGTAAGTGATGTCTGAGTGAAATGATCAGTAGTAGTAGGCAGCAAAGCTTTGGATGATTCAGAAGGAAAGATCTGAATGTGTTGATTGGTTTTAGGATCGCACAGAACTAAGTTCTGTGTAGGGACATCAAATCGTCCATTTTGTTGCAGGGTCTCACACCCTCTCTTTTTGGTATCATAGTTGGTTCATGTATGGCAATTTTGGTAAAACCTGTGGATGTCTGGCTATAATGATAATTAAAGTATCATGTCTACGCCTAGTATAGATGAGGTTGGAGCAGAAGAATTAACTCAAGAGATTCATGAACAACAAATCGTTAATAGATTCGATTATCTGACTACTCAGGGTGTACCACAGAGAGGATCAGTAGTCATGCGTTTACTAGGTTTTGGAGTGGTAACGCTGGTGGGAATAGATCCAGACACAGCTCAAGTTGGAGACATAGCAATAGAAGTAGCTCATAGTGGCTTTTATACGCGCGCTAAGGTTTGGTTGAAGGTGAGCGATGGAGCAAGGGGATGGGTGTTAATCTCAAAGCTACAGACACAGTACCACTACACCTCGTACCTTGCGTATTTGTAAAATTGAACGTTTGCAAGATGACCAATCCCCAGGGGATGGATGAATTGTTCTGGGGAAGAGACCATGAAAACGTCAATGACTTGGCGGAGAGGCTCACCATGGCAACTGAAGTGCGAGATCTGAATGCAGACAAGCTCTTCAAGATTGCAAAGTTGAATTTGAGGGGTAGAGCAAAGGAGTGGTTCAAGAGGATACAACCAGCCCCAACTGATTGGCCTAAGTTGAGAACTCTGATCGTACAGAAGTATGGCAATGTGGATGCCAATGACATCAAGATGAAGCTTGATGCCATCAAGCAAGAACCCAAGGAGCGGGTTCAAAAATATTTTGAACGACTTGATAAATTGTTTCAAAAAGGAAGGATACAAGACGCCGAACAAAGGAGAAGGTTTTTGGCCAGATTAAGGCCTAAAATTCGAAAGTTATGTGTGGTGAGGACGTTTACTGACATTGAAGAGCTGGTGAGCGCTGCCACAAAGCTCGAGAGAGTACTGGGTGAGCTTGGAGAGACTCCATTCGAACCCCTAAAGGAGGAGCAAGAAAAGGGAGTTGTAGAGACGATGATGGAAAAGCAGGTTACTGCTTTAAACAACACACTCATTAATTTCTTGAAGGGGAATGTGCCGAATCCTGTCGCAACATCCTCTTCCACCATGTTCGGAGGGTGCTAGATATGTAAGGGAGGAGACCATATAGCCACTACATGTCTGAGATTGAATGAACCACGGCCGAAATGCGCCAAATGTGGCATGTCTCATAGGACAGAAAATTGTGGGATAAAATGCTCCTTTTGTTCAAGTCTAGGACACTCAAAGGACAGATGTTAGAAGAGACCCAAGGATGCGAAATCACATTCTGGAGCAGCAAACTTCCTGGAAGTGTTGCTGAATGACGAAGAAGCAACTCTGCAACAACTCAACAAGTTGTGTGGGAATGAGAGCATATTGTCATACACGCGAATACCCAAGAGAAGAATGCCTGTCGAAGTGGCACTAGCAGGCACGGGACCATCTTCTGAAGCTGCAGGAGAGAGCACAGGGATGAATCGGGAGAATTCTGTTAGGTCAAAAATTCTGTCCCATTTCATCAAAGGAAAAGTTTCAATGACACCCATGGAAACAGTACTGATGATACCGGGAGAATTGGAACGCCTAGAAAATCTAGTAAAGGTGGCTAGAAAGAAGAAGGATGCAGAAGCTACGAATAATCAGGTGTCTATGGTTTCAGCAGCTCCAACGCTTAGACGAATCTGCATCAACAAAACACGTAGGAGTAAGACACTCCACTTGTCGGTGGAAGTAAATAACTATCTGGTGGAGGGACTTGTAAACACTAGAGCGTCGATGTCTGTCATGGCGGCTGCTGTAGTTCGAGAATTAGGACTAATGCACTTGGTTTCTGGATCTGAAACTTACAAGACTGCATTAGGAGTTGTCACGCAGGCTCTTGGTCGAATTGATGAAGTATCGGTCAAGGTTAGAGGTGTGCAGTGCACCATGACGTTCATGGTGGTGGACATAGACAGCTATGACGTACTGCTGGGACTTGATCTTCTGATCAAAATTGGAGCAATTGTTGATGTGGAGCGAAGGTTGATCCAAGTGAGGCGCGGATCAGGAACTAAGGTGGAAGTATTGCCATTAACCATGGTAAACATGCTGCAAAAAACGAACTCGGAGACCATGATGCAAGAAGTTGTTGTTGCTCTAGGAAACACGCATTTCGATAGAAAATTGGACGCGATCGTCAGACAACCATCTTTGTGTGAACACATTGCAGTTGGACGAACGGATGCATGGGTATCAGATTCGGACTCTGATAAAGATGAGGATCGAGAAGGTGGGCTTCAACTGGTGGAACCAGTTGTTGACGAATCTGAGTTCGAAAACACCGAACTTGAGGATTTGGTATTGTTAGAGGGACCCCAGCAAATGCTGCAGCTGACATTGCAAGAGTAAGCTAATGATTTCATGAAAGAGGAAATCACAGATGTTGACGACTATGCCGATTGGATTAGGTGGGTTTTTGATGCAGAGCAAGGAAAGCATGCTCTCCCTGGAGCCGCGAATTGCGCAGAAGTACCTGTACTACTATAGGTCTAGCAAGTGGACACTGCTGATTCTCATAACAGCTTCAAGGAGCAGTTGGCGTTATCGAACAACCGGAAGGTAAGTTCGAGGTGGGAAGAAATTTGCCAGAAGATTCGAGTTGATCAGAATTTGGATGAGAAGAAGGGACAGCAACTCTGGGGAGTGTTAAAGCGATATCAGGATGTGTTCGCTTGGAACAAAGGAGAGCTAGGTTGTTGTACTGTCGGAGAACACTCCATAGACACACAAGGATTTCCGCCTTGCAAGGTAGCTCCTGGTCGATTATCATATTGGGAGGAGGCAGAGGTGAAGATTGATGTGTTGGTGGAGTTGGGTAAGATGAAGCTGAGTGATTCGGAGTACGCCTGTCGTGTAACCCTGCCAGTGAAGAAGGACGGGAGTAGGCAATTCTGTGGAGATTACCGACCACTCAATTTACAGACCCGGCGCGATTCGTTCCCCATGCCTCTTGTTGACGATGTGATTTCCCAGCTGGGGAAATCCGCTTGGTTTACTGCACTAGATTTACAGTCAGGATTTTGGCAAATTCAAATGGCTCCTGAAGATATGAAGAAGACGGCATTGGTTACCAAAACTGGACTGTATGACTAGACGGTTATGCCTTTCGGTCTCAAGAATGTGACCAGCACTTTCACGAAAACAATGTCGCTAGTTTTCAAGGAATTGGGAGACAAGTTCCTGAAGGTGTTTGTGGATGATCTCAATGTCCACAGCGAAAATTGGGAAGATCATCTGCGACATTTGGAAGCTGTACTCTCCAAGCTCAGGGAAATGAACTTGAAGTTGAACCCAGGCAAATGTTGTTTCACTACTGAGAATATCGTGTTCCTGGGTTATGTGGTCAGTAAGGAAGGTGCTAAGCTAGATCCTAAAAAAATTGACGCAGTGTTGTGTTTTCCAAAACCGACGACGGTCACCAGTGTCAGGTCTTTCCTGGGGCTGACAGGGTATTACTGAAAGTATGTACGAGGGTACTCAAGGTTGGCTGGTCCGTTGTTTGAATTAATGAAGAAAGACGTTGCATTTATATGGAATCAGGACTGCCAACAGGCGTTTGATTCTTTGAAGAGAGCACTTGTTGATGCTCCCATATTGGTGCGTCCAGACTTCAAGAGGCCATTCTGCCTCGATGTGGATTGGTTAACCAAAGGTGTTGGTGCTGTCCTGTCAGAGAAGGAGGGTAGGTTCGAGAAAGTGGTGGCGTATGCCAGTAAAGGTTTGACAGTGGCACAAAGGAAATTTCACCCCATGGAAGGGGAGTGTTATGCATTGATCTGGGGCATCATGCATTTTAGGCAGTATCTGCACAGAAACCATTTTACTCTTCGAACAGACCATAAGCCGCTTGAATGGTTGGCTACGGTGTCAGACGCACATGGCAGGAGAGGCAGATGGATTGATATGCTGCAGGATTTCAGCTTCAAGATCCTGCATCGACTAGGCTTGAGACATACGAATGTAGATGCTTTGAGCAGGAACCCGGTAGGGCATGCCATGGATGATGATGACTTCGGTGGAGAAATCCAAGACGTTGGAAGTCCATCGACTGACACGTCTAAGAGAGAAGGGGAGACTCTTTTTATTCAAACTAGCAAAGAAATGGAATGGTTTGGCGTCAGGAGAAAGGACAGGGAGTGTGTACAACAGCATGTGTGTTGTGACCATGTTAGCAACCAGCAACTGTATATGGTCGACGTGGTGTCAAAAGAAGACCAAGCCAAGGAGTTTGAGCCATATGAGGTAGAAATTGCAAGAAAGAGTGAGATTGTGTTGGGCGAAGATGTGGGAGCGATGCTGAAGAAGAGGAGACCCCAGTGCTATGACAAGCAACAGCAGTTGGAGTTAGTGTTGGCCACTCAGCAACTGTTTGAGTCTAGTGAATGTGACTTGGCTACTGCAGGTTTGGATGAGGAGGACGAATGGGGTGCAAGCACAACGCACCAAGATATATGGGAGGATGTGGCCTGTAAGGACTTGCTGTAAGGAGGCATGCTACCAGACACTATTGATCCTGGGGAGTCCAAGAGAGCAAAGAAGAGGATATCAAACTACCACTGGCGGGATCAATCACTCTATTTCAAGGACTTGCTTGTACCAAGGCCAGAAGACCATATGGGACTAGTAATCCGAATGCACAAGGACCTAGGGCATTATGGAGAAAAAAGGACTCTGGCAGAGGTATGTAGGAGGTACTTTTGGCACAATCGAACTGAGGATGTGAAGACTGTGGTGAAGATATGCCAACAGTGTCAGATGGTGAGAAGAGTGGGGAGTATATGCTCTGAAGATGAGGAGTTAAAGAGCATACCCATATGTGATTTGTTTCATAGAGTGGCTATGGACACTGCAAGACCATTGCCTAAAACCAAGTCAGGAAACAAGTACATATTAGTGGCAATCGACCATTATTCCAAATGGTGCGAAGCAAAGCCAGTTGTTGATCATGGTGCGAAGACTATAGCCAGGTTTCTGGAAGACAACATAATTTGTAGGTATGGAGTCCCCAAGTTCGTGCTCACTGACAATGGTCGGGAATGGGCTGCAAAATTCAATGTTATGTGCAAGGACTACGGCATCCAGCACCAGCACACTGCACCCCAGTGGCCTCAGTGTAATGGGATGGCGGAGCGCTTGATCAAGACCATCAAGCACAGCATTACCGTTTTTGCTGTAACACCAGAAAGCGTAGATTGTTAGGACGAGCATCTGGCTAAGATATTATTTGGGTACAAATGTGGGATATAGGCTAGCACCAAGTTTTCACCCTTCATGATCCTTACAGGTCGAACACCACGTCTCAGGGCAGACAATTACCTGCATGCTCTAACTGTTATGACTGATGATGATGTTGATGTTGAAGTGGCTACAACGTAATTTCTGCAGAAAGTGAAGCTTATAGCGAGCATCCACGAAAGTATTTTACTTAATGTGGAACAAGCGCAGCAGAAGCAGAGGAGGACCTATGCTACCAGGAAAGGTAAGCATACTTTCGAAGGTCTTGTTACAGGTGAAACAATGGTCAAAATGAGGAAACCAGGAAGGAAGAGAGCCTTGGCTGCAAGCTAGGAAGGTCCATATCAATTCATTGGGCACGCAGATGGGAAGGGGAACTTTGATTTTGAAGAGGGCAGTCGAGTGTGCATCATCCAAGATGCAGATGGATGCCAATGGGAAAGGCCTCGTAGAGATCTTCAGATCTATCACGTTCTCCAAGAGTAGATGAAGTTGAGGGACTCAACTTTTTTTAAAAACGGAGGGGTTACATATGTGACCGGACAATAGGTCACCAAGCTGGTGTGAACATGGCCAGTTGGTTGAGTTGATTTTGTAGCCGTCAGTGTTTCTGGTTGCGCAGATCTCTCCATTACTGATGCAAAGAATGCATGGCGACTACTTCTGGAAATGCGGTGAAATCAGATCACACGCGAATGAGGCGGCGCGGATTATTACGGAGTGGAGTTGTATTGATGAAGGGGAGTGGATGGAGCGTCGCCGGAGGGTGAGGAGGAAGGATCGAAGGCAAAAGAGGACCAGGGGAGGAGGTAGAAGATCAGAGAGATTTAGAGACTTGGTAGGCTATGGCAAAGGAGTAATGTAGATCATGGTAGATGAGCATAGAGATGCACAGATAGACAATAGAGAAGATCTTTAGCTCTGGCTAGTTGTTGAAATTTTTTCGTTGCGCCAACAATTTAGCTCGACAGTTAAGAATGACTTACATGATCAGCTAAGAAGCATTAGAGCCGAGGTGTGTTTGTCTTTTGATGTATGCCTTGCAGCGAGGATGTCTGTACTCTCTGGACCTTTTATGAATGAAGGTGTAAGCTTAGATTCGATGATCAAAATCTGCTGATTTTGCGCAAGTGTAAGTGATGTCTGAGTGAAATGATCAATAGTAGTAGGCAGCAGAGCTTTGGATGATTCAGAAGGAAAGATCTAAATGTGTTGATTGGTTTTAGGATCGCACAGAACTAAGTTCCGTGTAGGGACATCAGATCGTTCGTTTTGTTGCAAGGTCTCACACCCTCTTTTTTTTGGTTACAGCACATCACCATTTTTTGGTTGTAAAACCAAAAAAATTAAACACATTTGTGCTAGGTAGTAAAGATTATTTTACTTCCATTGATTTAGCTCCCTTTGAGTCAACTATTAAAATTCTCCTCAATAATACAATTACTATGAATTCCATAATCACCTTGTTTTGGATTTGACTCTAATTTGAATGAATTAATTTGTGGATATTTTGCATATGTATCCAATTATAATTCATCCTTTTTTAAGATCAATTGCATCATTCTTACAACCTATTAACCACCACCCATATAATGGTTAATATATTGTTTGACAAGTGCATTATGAATATATGGACATGTGAGTAACTATTGCATTATGCCAAAATGTGTTGACTATGACTACACATGCAAGTGAATTTGTAGTCGTATAGGACATATATGACTACATGTGATTACCTAGTCAAATAGGACACATCACGTAGGACATCCAATTGTATACTTGCAAAGATGGATATGAATATGACTTTTGTGATTATAGTATTGAAAGAAAAAAAAAAGATATCATACAATTTTAGCCATTGCATCATTGAATGAAATATAAAATTACATATTCTTCCAACCCAGGCCATGTGGAGATGGGGTAATTGAAAATATATGCCACATCTTTTGGCCTAGCTTATGTAACCTAAAGCTACAACTAGGCATAACACATCTTGGGTTTTACAATTGGTTAATAAAATAATTATTGTTTTTTTTAATTACAATTGTATTTACAAGTTCATGTTAATGAATGTGTTGTTGTAAAAGACATTGTGGTGCCACATGGCATTATTGTTATGCAATTGTAGTCAATATCATGACTTGATGGTTTTTTATATAAATATCAAATCATCCAAAATTAGGTAATAATAAAATTCCATTCATTCTTGCAACTTTTGGTGAATAATAACAACTTATGATTGTGTGATGTTGACGTGGCATGCCACATGGCAACAAGGTTGACTAGTAGTCGCAACACCTCATGACTTGTGACACTAACTTCACATCATGATTCATGTCATTTATTTGTTGAATTAATCTCATTTATTAACTAGTTGAAAATATTGTTGTCCTTTGTGATTAATAACAATTCGGTCTTCCATGTGATGATGACATGGCATGCCATTTGGCAACAAGGTGTCACAAATTTTCATGGCAATCCATGATTTTTTGTGACACCATGAGTTTTTGTATGTCTTGAATTTATGGCACCAATATTTGTCATGGCATGCCATAATGTTTTGTATTCCATGAAGTTTTTGAAGCCATGAATTCATATGCATGTGTATGTGTACTAGACAATCTATTGTTAATTATAATTATGACTATAATATTAATAGTTGTTTTGAAAAGGGTGACACATAACTCCTTGACTTTTTAATTGCTTAACACACTAACTTAGGATAACATACCTATTAAGTTAACCTATGTATATAGGCTACTTAGTAAAAACCTACTTCATAATATAGGCTTATAAGTTATTTAATTAGACACAATAAATTTACTACATTTAGTATGTTTAAATATACCTAAAATAGGTTACCCTTATAATAAGTTAACCTAGGTAGGTTTGCTTACGTTCCTAGCAAGTTAGGTTTTCTATCAAGTCAACCTAAGTAGCCTCATTACGAAATATTTTATCAAGTTTGTAACCACCTCAAGGTTGTGCAACTAAATATGACTATGATGCAACTAGATTTGTGACATAATTATCCTAGGTTTTTGTAGCCTAAAAAAGCCTAGGTTAACCTAGGCTAGGTTAGTAAGTAATATAGGTTGACAAACTAATTCATCTTAAATCAACCTAAGGAGGTTCAAGTTTAGGCTAGATTGGTAGTTAATAGGTAGGTTGACCTAAGTCAACCTAGGGTGGCCAAGGTTAATTCAAGGCTAAACATTTTGAATAACTTTGTGTTAAATATAATTTGGTAAATATAGAATTTCTAATCTTATTTTCTAATTTAAATATAGACTAAAACATGTCATAAAACTAATATTAATAAAATTTTCTCATTCAGATCTATTCATATTTAGTTTCAAAATTTAAATCCAATAATGAAAATATGTTAACAAACATCAAAGCAACAATTTTGACTATGGATGTGAAGCTTTTCCAAAAATTAAAATGTTCTTTTTTCATACTCCATTAAAACTCTATTGAGTTTCTATCTATTAAATCTATCTATTAATTCCTAAAATAGTGATTAAGTAAGTAAAAATGCACTAACTAATTATTACCACTAGTAATTATTCCCTTAACATTACCCCACCCGTACTTTGAATTATGTCCCAAAATTTTAGATTAGAAATTTGTTAAAAAAATTAAATCTAATGTTGTTTTTTATCTTGTGATTTCTAAATTTTGATGCTACTCTTGTTGCACTACAATTTGAACTATCTATACTATAATTTACTTTATATATGGCTACTATATTTCATATTGAAGTAATGTCCGATTCTCTATTGTGTATAGAATTTGTTGTTACTTTTATGGTGCCTTTATTGACAATTATATAGTTGTGTGATGATGTGTTATAATCTACTCCTATGACTACAATTCTAATGTCATTTGTGGTTACTGTTGTGACTATAAATATGATGTAATCTAATTTTGCTCTTATTGTTGTAACTTTGATGTAAGCTCAGTTTGATCCTACTAAATTTCCTAAGTCCTATGTTCCTTAGTTTGTATCTACTCCCCTATTTTTGTGGCTGCAAATGCATATTCTTAAGAACTAACCTCCTACACAATAGATTTTATTGGTTCCAAAGTTTGTTCTAATGCATATGTCTTATTACCAACCTCCCTTTTAGGGCTATCCCTTCCTCCTCTTAGATCTCATGGTTCCTCCTCTATTGTTGTTGTACCTGATGGTCATGCACCATCAGTATTCCCTATGTATTTTTTCTTCATCTGAGGTTTCCAGTTTTAGAGAAAAGACTAAAGGTTCATACTCAAATGTTGGCATGACCTTCTCCATCTGAGATATCATGCGCATGTACAACCTTTCATTTTTTTCATACCTTTTGTAGACCTTTCTAATATCTTTCTAAACAATATTTTGCATTGCATCCCACCACATATCTACATTTTTTTCCTCCATTAACAATGCCTTGAATTTTACCTAAAACAAAGTATTTAACTTCTTGAATTCATTGTTTTCTATGAAGACATTATCATAATTGAAAGGCTTTATTGTATGGGCCTCCTTTAGAAGTTTCTATAACTTTTCATTAAAGGTCATTTGCTTCTACAAATTTCTATCCATTTGTGCATGCCTCTAGTCAACTTACCTTTGTATACCATTCTTGGTTTGATATACATTACCAACTTCCATTCTAAGCTCCTCCAACTCCTTCTATTGCTTTAAAAAAGTCTACTCCACATTCTTGTAATTTTTCTAAAATTTACTATGTTCTACACTCAAAATATCCTTCTTTGCCTTCAAGTTCCAATAATTGGTGTTCATTTCCTTTAGAGTTGCATGTAAAAAATCCTTTTCCACTTTAATGTTTTCCAAATCCTTGTTGTGCTTCTCCATGTTATTAATTTTTTATTTGGCTGCTTACAGTTCTGCCAATACTTAATCATTCTCACTATTCCTATTATGCAATTTTTCTTTGAGCTTTTACTCCTTCTTTAAATCCCCCTACAAATTTTGAATAGATATGTCCTTTTCTATAATCTACTTATCTATGATTTCCAAATCAAAAAGTCTAAGTAAAATATTGGTCATTTGTACACTATACTTTGTTGCATGTTGAAACATACTAATAACTCTTTTGTGTTCATCCAAGTTTGCTTCTAGCCCTTGTACAAACTCTGGTGTATGAAACCTATGAATTTTACCTCTGGAATTTATACATGAAGAACGTAGACTTTTGTGTGTAGTCTAGATCTCTCCAAATAAATTTGTGCATGTTGTAGAACTTGCTCTTGAAGGTAGCATACCTTCGTTATTCTATGGTATTAGAAAAGATTGTTGTACTTCTGGTGGATCCAAGTCTAGGTCATATATTTTCTCCTCTACTAGTTGCTAAACTTGAGATTCAAGCTCCTTCTTGGGCCATCTCTAATGTTCATGCCCATTTGATTTCTACTCCTACTTGGGAGAGATCTATGGTCTTGGATCAAACTTAAGAAATATGGATTTTTCCTTTTGTCTATGATGCTAATGTTATTACTTCCTAAACAATTTTACTGCATATCGAGGATTAATATTGCCTCTCATTGCAATATATTCTTGTCTTCTCTACTTTTTCTACTAAGTCTCTCTTTCCTCATCATCAATAAACTAAAACATCAAAATTGTTCTTATGGTTGTCCTAGTCTCTAGTTGTTTTTCCTTTTTAAATAGATGTGTGTAGGGTTCAAAAGTCTTTTGTTTTTTATAAACCTTTCCCTCAAACTCTCCTTTTTTTTTTCTATCCTCATGTGTCTGCTCTACCTGCTTGTTTTTCTCCTATGGCTCTGCTCCTTCTAGTGGAAACCACTTTTAAAATATAACTTCTAAAACTATGGCAAAATGGCATACATCCTTTTTTGGTTCTCTTTTGACTATTATTTCAATCAAGTTTTTGTGACACTTTTCCCATTTGATCAATTCCTTAACCAATTGAAAATACAAAATTATAGCCCAATTGATAGATTTTCCATGATCTATTAAAGAAATCATCATAGCAGACTTATTGTTAAAATATTGCACCTTATCCTTTTGGTAGATAATGGATAAAATAACAACAATTCTATGAACTCATCTTCTTTACCACCCACCTTTCATTAGTGTTGTAAGTATCTGGGACTCTATCAACTATGTTTGCCAATGTTATTTTGCCATCTGACATCTCCACTCAGTTTGCTTCTTTCACTCTTATATGGCAAATTTTAAAAACCTTTTCCAAGAAATGTTTGTCCATTATTTTCTACTCTTCCCCCAACATAACCTTGATTCTGTTATGTTCAAAATCTAACTTCCAATTGTTCAAAAATTCTACTAGAATGTTGTGATGAGGAGTCTTCCACTCAACCTCAAACAAACTTATTAATCTAGCTTTGTTTGCCCATGCTCTTTCTTCTTCTCCAAAGCTTGTCCAAAGCAAAATAATTTTCAAATTGTTGTTATAATTTTGTTTTGTAGGAGTAAAAACATATTTGACCTCATCATCTTGGTGAGTCTACACCTTCTTCCCAAACAAATTTCCAGCCATTACTTGCCCATTGACTTTCTTTGTGCACTTTTTGTTGGGAATGTGAACTTCTTTTAGAATCTAATCCTTGACATGCTCCTATTGACGTAATGGCACTTGTTGTTATTGTTATAAATTATCCTTTTACTTCTCTTTTTCAAAATCAAAAATAGAAATTAGATTGATTTGCTCATTAGAACCTGCCTTTCTTCTGAGCTTCCTAAAATTATATCTCCTAAAAGTTTCCCTAAAATTTGTCTCGTTTTTTCTAATTGATTCAAAAGCTTTCTCAAACTTGGAAATCGAAAAATATCTATAAAAAATAGAAGAAGAATGAACATGAGAACGAAATGGTGGACCCCTTTCTACTGACTTAAACTATAGAGGCAAAATGTTTATAAACTTACATTGCTCTCTTTGTCTCTTTTGTTCTTCTTTCAACTTCTGTAACCTTTCTCTAGATTGTCTTTGCAATTTTTCCATAAACCTTTCTTCTACACTCATTTTGGAAACAAAAAACAAAAGCCATTTGCTCGTTGAAAATAAAACAAAAAGGTGTTGTAATCCTTGTCGGCTTCTAAAACGTACTCACTTCATTTCATAAAATGACATTTCACTTTTTATTTTAGGGTTACCATTTTAATGATTTGTCAATTTTTTTAATTTTTTGACACATGGCATCTTTTGTGAAAATTGATACTAACAACAACATGGGCTACAATAAATGCATGCTAACCTAAAAACTCTATGGAGGTGGCACCAAATTTTTTTAATAACAAGTGAAAATTTGATAACTTGGTGTTGTCTACAATACAAATTGCCTCTATCCTATGTTGAGTCATCACATTGACAAAATTTTGTTCTAATTCGACAAACTTATCGAACCCATAATCTAATGACTATGAAATTGTATAATCAATATCTGTGAATACTTCATAACCTGTTCACTCATCAAATTTTCTAAAGATTCTTATGATACTACTATCTAATCAATTCCAATTGTCTTTATTTTTCTCTAATCTTCTAAATCCTCATTAGATTATTCTTTTATACCTAAATCTATGGATTCTATAGAGGTTTGATTCTCTAAACTTTAAACCCCCTTCAATGTCTAATCCACATATTTGTATGGTTTCAACTTGTTAACATTGACCAATATTAAATTTGGTTCAAAATTGTTAACAGAAACAAAAAAAACAATATTATTGGGTAATCAATATTGTACCCTAAATGGACCAAACCATCTTTTCTTGAATTTGCCCAGGTGTGTTTTTTATTCTTTAGGAAACCATAAAACATAATCTCCAAATCGAAACTTTTTTTTTGTGTTTTTCTATTACCTCCACAAAAATCTATTCCATTGGCTGGGTCCCACATTATTTTGAGCTTCCAATATGTTTTCTTGTAATTTTTCCACCTCTATAACTCTAGCAATTAATACTCTAGTTGGTTTTGCATCTTTGTGGTCCCCATTAATAGCCGGTAAAACATATTTTATTGGCATTAAAGAATGAAAACCATAGACTAACTAATAAGGTGTATAATTTGTTGCCACCTTGTAAGCAAAGTTATATGAAAACAAAATTGTAGAGAAATGTTCATCATATTTTATTATTTTCTCATTGACTAATTTGGTCAAAAGTCTACCAATGACTTTGTTAGTAGATTATACTCTTCCATTTCCGCGTGGATAATAGGTAGTTGAATTAACATGCTTGAACAAAAACTATTTTGTTAAATATTTGATCGTATCATTGATAAAATGTATTCCTTGATATGTTATTATGGTCAATGGACATCCAAATCTAGTCAGAATGTACTGATATACAAATTTGGTTATTATTATTGCAACAATAGGTTTGAGTGCCTTTACTTCTACCCACTTAGTTGCATAATCAATAACTACCAAAATATTCTTATTAGTTTTCTTGCTGGTTTAATTGGTTTTATGAAATTTAAACCCCATTTCATAAAAGGTTCCTTTAAAAGTGTTGTTACTAACTTGGCCAAACTTTGTTTTGAGTCTTCCAATTTTCCAACATTTATCACAGCTTTTGCTTAATTCATGAGTATCCTTGAATAGAGTTGGCCACCAATATCTTAAACATCCAAAAAAAAATTTGCAATAATATATGTAACAAAATGTCCTCCTACCATTCCTTCATGTAGCTCCTCATGAACAATTTATGTTTTTGAGGTGTTCAAACATCTACACATTTTATTATCTTATCCCATGGTACATACACAAATTTTAATCCTATATTTTGGTCTAAAATCTAGACTGAAATGCAATAAAATTAATATTAACAAGGTCTATTCATTCAGATCTATTTAAAACTAGATTTAGAATTAAAATACAGTAATGAAAATATGATAAAAACAACAAACTCTGATTATGGAAACAAAGCTCCATGTTCTACAATGATATAATGGTCCTCATCTCTTCCTCTTCGCCCAAGATATTCCTCAATTAAAATAATGTTATGTTGTATTCAAATTCAAATGGTGATAAAAGCTATGTAATCTAGCTAGTAATTCCTAAAATAGTAACTAAATAAATAGAAATATATTAGTTAATAATTACCACAAGTAGGTACTCCCTTAACATTACCCCACCCATACTTTGAATTATGTCCTAAAATTTTGGATATAAAATGTGTTAAGAAAGTTAAATGTGTTATTTCTAATCTTATGATTCAAAAATTTGAATTGTTTGTATTACAATCTGCTATTCTTATATTTCATATCAAGCACTGTATAATTTTCTACTATATATAGAGTCTTTTGTTGCTCTTTTAATGTTTTTGTTGATAATTGTGCAATTGTTTTGTTAATAGGTTACTATCTGCTCTTATGACTACAACTTTGTTGTCATTTGTAGCTACTATTATAACTGTAAATATGATGTGATCCTATTGTTGTAGCTTTGACACAAGCTCAATGTGACTTTACTAATCCTCTTGAATTATATGTTCCTTAGGTTATATATGCTCCCCTATTTTTGTGGCTATAAATGCATACTTTTGATAACTAAGTTCCTACAATATAGATTCTATTTGTTCAAAAGTCTATTCAATAGCCTCCCTTTTAGGGCTATCCTTTCCTCCTCTAGAGTCTCTTGGCTCTTCTACTACTCTTGTACCTGATGGTTTTGCCCCATATGTATCCCTTTTTGTCTTCTTCCTCATTTGAAGTCTTTGGTTTTAAAGACAAAACTAAAGGCTCATACTCAAATGATGGCATAACTTTTTCCATTCGAGAAATCTTATGTTTGTACAACCTTTCATTCCTCTCGTACTTTCTATAGACCTTCCCAATATCCTCCTAAATGATGTCCTGAACTAGATCCCACCATAAATCGCATCTTTTTCTTCCATTGATAGTGCTTCAAATTTTACTTAAAGCAAAGTATTTTGCTTCTTGAATTCACTATTTTCTTTAAAGATCATATCAAAATTGAAGAGTTTTTTCTTTTGAGTCTCTTCTAGAAGTTTGTTTAACTTTTCATTAAAGGCTATTTACTTTTGCAATTTTTCGTCCATCTATGCATGCCTATGGTCAACTTGCCTTTGTACCTCATTCATAATTTGATATGCATTAACCTTGTCCACTCTGAGCTCCTCCACCTCCTTCTACTGCTTCAAGAGAGTTTCCTCCATGTTCTTGTAGTCTCTCTAAAGTTTACTATGTTTTATACTTAGAATATCTTTCTCTATTTTTAAACCTTAGTAATTGGCATCTATCTCTTTTAAAGTTGCATGCAAGGAATCCTTTTTATTTTGATGTTCTCCAAATCCTTACTCTACTTCTCCATGTTATTAATCTTTTGTCCGGTTGCCTGGAGTTTTGCCAATACTTAATTATTTTCATTATTCCTATCCTGCAACTTTGCTTTCAGCTTTTGCTCCTTCTCCAAATCTCCTTGTAGATTTTGAATAGATGTATCCTTTTCTTCTATAATTTGTTTGTTTTTAATCTCCAAATTAAAAAGTCTAAGTAAAATATTTGTCATTTATACACTTTATTTTGTTGCTTGTTGAAACATAGTAGCAACTCTTTGTGTTCATCCAATTTTACTCCTATCCCTTGCATAAACCTTAATGTATGAAACTTAGGAGTCTGAACCTTGGAACTTATACTTGATGAACCTAGACTCTTGTGTGTAGTCCAAATTTCTCCAAAACTTGGTCTTGAAGGCAACATACCTTCATTATTTTGTGGTGATGGAACATATTGTTGAATTTCTGGTGGATCTCAGTCAAAATCCTACATATGTTCCTCTACTGATTATTGAACTTGAGACTCTGACTCTTTCTTAAACCATTTTTGATGCTCCTACCCATCTAATTTATGTTCATGCTTAGGAGAAATAGGTAGTCTTGGATCAAATTTAAGGGATATGGAGGGTTTAGGGTTTAGGGTTTAGACATGTTTGTTTATTATTCTTTATTCGACCCCCAACATAACCTTGATTTTGTTATATTCAATATCCAACTTCCAATTGTTCAAAAATTCAACCAAGATGTTGTGCCAAGGTGTTTTCCACTCAATTTCATATAGAGATCTAAACTATAAAAGCCTAAAATAAAATCAATAAAATCATCCACTTGGTGTGCAATGTCCTTATGAGAGCAATGTGATGATTAATTAAATTTCATATATATATATATATATATATTGCAAGTTGTGCTAAAGGTATGTCATGAGTTTGAAATGTAATAATTGTGAAGAAGTTCAATGAGGGTATTGTAAGAACGGTTATGACGCACTCCCAAGCTCCTTAATGGACTCAAATGTGAATCCAAACTGCAAACATCGGAAAAGCAAGGAGTCAGGGCACGCTCCCTGGCTCGTAGCACTTTGAGGGGGTAAAGGGCCATGTTGGAGCTCCGAGATGGGACTAGGAAGAGTGACAAGCATCAACTATTCACACGAACCTGCATAAAACCAACACAAGGTGGTTAGTGCATAATTGGAACACTTTTGGTGCTAGGATGAGCCACGAGCAACTCAGATTCACAAGACTCACCACAGCCCGGACTTGGGGGAAACCATCACCTTCCCCTTTAAAGTATACTCTACCTCTTCACAAGGCCCACATCCAAATGGCTTTTTGTCTTGGGAGTCCCGAAATTGCCAAAGTTGGGACTCCCGTGACTTTGGGACCTCATAACTTTGTGTTCAGACCTTTGATTGAGATGAGGTCCAAAACAAAGTTGTAGCCCTTGTTGAGAGTTTTCCAACGGTATGTCGCATGCCATCTACATATAAAGAAATTGGGTCGATTCCTAATTTTTAATGGTCAAAAGTCAAATTGCTAATTTGACTCCCGACCCTTCTTTTGGCCATAACTTGTGTTTTAGATGTCCAAATGGGTCATGCGAGCCCATTTTAGACATCTACGTTTCAATATCTTTTTAATTGTATAAAGAATTATTCAAGCCATTGGGTTTTGACCCTTGCAATTAATCTCTGAACATTCGGGAGTCCACTGGGACTCTACCTCCCAAAGTGGAAGCTCTTTTGGGAGTGTGAGGGTTCATTCCCTCACACTTTCCTTCATCCCCGGGCTTCCTTCTTAGCCCACAACCTTGCAAACCCTTGCTTTGGTCACGAGCCCAGGGCTAGGGTTGCGAAAAGTTACATTAATGGATTGATGTGGCTTGAATAAAACTATCAAGTTCATTTGCAATACCTTCATATGAGATTTAATTGTTGAGTTTTATAAGGTTACATAAAAAAAAATCTAGTTTGGTTACAATACCTTTAGTTAGGTCCTTGCAACATTGTTTTTGACAATCATAAAGTTATAAGGTCTAGTAAGGAGGTAGGTAGGAAGCAGAATGAAACAACCTACCTAGTATATTGCAATATCTTTATTGACTTACATCATCATTGCCTTGGTGGAGATTTCTACTACTCTTTCAATCTTTCTTGCTCCTCTTTCAACTTCTGCAACTGCTTTCTAAATTGTCTTTATAAAATCTACACAAAACTTTCTTCAACACTCATTTTGGAGACAAAAAATGATTAAAACCTACTTGTAAAAAACTAAAACAAAGAGACATTCTAATGTCTATCACCTTCTAAAATGTAATCACCTTGTTTCATAATGTGACGTTTCACTTTTTGTTTTAGGGCCAACATTATAATGATTTGTATTTTCTTTTGATATTTTAATAGTTGTCGTCTCCTTAAATTCATACTCACATTAACATGGGCTATAGTTAATACCTACTAACCAAAGAATTATGTGGATGTGGCATTCGGTAATTCTGATGACATTCTTAAATCTGATGACCTAGTGTTATCTACATTATAGATTCCTTCTGGCTTATGTTGCGTCATAATTTTGTTCTGACGTCATTAGTCTTATCTACCCCATAATCCAATAATCGTGAAACTATATAACCATGGTTTGCATATTTGTTTATAACCTATTGACTTATCATATTTATTAAGGTTTTTTCTAATATTGTTATTTGATTAGTCCCAATGGTATTTGTTTCTCTTTGATCTTCTGAATCTTCATCAGATGTTTCTACCATGTGGTCTTCATCTATGGACTATAAAGACTTCTAATCCTCTTAACTTTGAATCCCCTTCAATGTCTAATCCACATATGTATATGGTTTCAACTTATTAACATTGACCGATATCAGGTTTGGTTCAAAATTGTTAATAGAAACAAGAAGAACAATATTATTGGGCAAGTAATACTATACATTGAATGGACCAAACCATCTTTTCTTGAATTTGCCTAGATGTGTTTTTTCTCCTTTGGGAAACCATAAGACATAATCTCCAAATTAGAACTTTTTCTCAGTATTTTTCAGTTGACTCCATAGAAATTTGTTCCATTGGTTGGTTCCCACATTGTTTTGAGTTTCCAATCTATTTTCCTATAACTTTTCCAGTTTTATAGTTCTAGTTGTTAGCACTTTGGTTGGTTTTGCATCTTTGTGGTCCCCACTAATAGCCAACAAAACACATTTTGTTGGCATTAGAGGATGCAAACCATAAACTAATTAGTAAGGTGTATAACTTGTTGCCATCTTATAAGCAATCCTATATGAAAACAAAACTATAGGCAAATGTTCATCCTAATCTTTTTTTTTTCATTAACCAACTTGGTCAATAGTCTACCAATGACATTGTTAATAGATTCTACTTATCCATTTCCCTAAAGGTAACATGTAGTAGAACTAACATGCTTCAACAAAAATTGTTCTATCAGATGTTTTATTATGTCATTGATGAAATGTATTCTTTCATCTCTAACTATGGTCAATGAACATCCAAATCTAGTCAGAATATACTCATACAAAAATCTAGTTGTAACTACTGCAATATTGGTTCTGAATCCCTTTACCTCTACCCACTTGGTTGCACAATCTATAGCTACCAAAATGTATTTGTTTCCTATTAATCTTCATGTTGGTTTGATTAGACCTATAAAATTTAGACCCCACTTCGTAAAGGGTTCCTTTCGAAGTATTGTTACCAACTTGGCCAAACTTTTTGTTTTCAATCCTCCAATTTTTTGATAGCTATCATAGCTATTGCAAAAGTCATGAGTATTTTTAAATAAAGTTAGCCACCAATATTTTACATCCAGAATTTTTTTTTTAATGTAATATCTACATCAAAACATCCTTTAGCCATTCCTTCATGTAGTTCCTTTAGAACAATTTGTGCTTATGAGGTGGTCAAACATCTATGCATTTTATTGTCTTGTCCCACTTTGTACATAATTCCCTCTTTCATAGTGAAAGGTTCTGCATTTTTGGCCAACTTTTGTTTTTAAACTAGGTTTAGAGTTTATGGCATATGACCTATCTCCAAATAGGTTTTTACTTCTTGCATCCATATAGGTTCTATAAAAAATAATGATGCATCCATAATCTAATCTGGGACACCCAATGGTTCTATGTTATATAACAATCTAGATAAAACATTAACAACTACATGTGTTCTACCAAGTTTATAAACTAGTATGAACTCATACTCCAAGAATAACAACAACCATCTTGCTATCCTTCCTAACATTTGTGGCTTGTTGACCAAGTACACCAAAGCCATATGGTCTACATAAAAAACAAATTTATTTCCCAATGAAAAATGTTTGAACTTATGCAAAACATAAACCATTACTAAGTAGTAGTATAATTATGTTTGGCTTTATTTAACAATCTAAAAACATATATTATAGGCTAATGTTACCTAGATTTTGTAACATGTGACTTAATAGGTTGATAGTATAAGTAGGTTATTAAACCTAACATGTGTCATAACTTATTATTTAAACTAACCTATAGTATTAACCTAACCAATCATTAAACCTAGTAGGTAATGATTGGGTTAAGAAGATAGGTTGACATGTTAGTCGACAGGTAATTTGTAGAACCTATATTTGATAAAACCAATAGTTGGACATGTAGTTAGGCACAGTGTATTTTTTTTGAAATTTTGGACTGTTAGTCTAGGTACTGGCTAATGATTATTTATAATGGTCAGTTATGACTATTTTATTTTGAATTGGCTAATACAAGACTAGGAGGACAGACATGTTGAGGGACTTTTGGATCTGATTCATGATTATGTGTTTCCACTTTTGAATTATGGAACATGGATCATTCTTCTTTCAACCTATTCTTTTCAAGTTTGAACAATTTGTGTACATGTTACTTTAGGATTTGTGACAGTTTAAGTTTTATTTTGTGTGTTGTATGTACCTTTTGCTACTTTAGGAACCTATTGCTGAAAAAATCCGAAGGTGAATTAACCTTAATGGGAATAAAAAAAACCTTGTTAACAAATAATCATATTTTCAAGTTGGATTTTGTCCCAACATTGCACCTACTGCTAATAATGATGCATTTTTGTGCACATGAAACTCCAATTGTGAATTTGGAGGTATAAGAATTAATGTTTCTATGTAATTCTGTTTGATTTGATCTTAAGCTTGTTGAACCTTTATGGTCCAGATAAAAGGTTTTGTTTTCCTCATCAACTTTGTGGTTGGTGTCATGATAAAAACAAAGTTCTTGATGAAACATTTATAAAATTGAGCCATACCATTAAAGACTTGAATATGTTGTGGGTTTGTAGGTATTGGCATATTCACTATTGTTTAAACCTTTTTAGGGTTCGGTATCTTTCCTTCCTTGGAAGCTATGAACCTTAAAATTAGTCCTGAAAATACCATAAAAGCACATTTCTCTAGGTTAAGACTAATTCTATGTTTTTTGCATTTTTGAAAGCAAAGTCTCAACTTCATCAAATGATGTTCCATATCACTATATATTATGAAGTCATCCAAAAATATTTTCATGAAGCGGTTTAAGTATTCTCTGAAGGTTTTGCTAACTACTTTTTGGAAAGTTGGTGGCCCATTTTTGACACCAAATGGCATCACCATCCAAACAAAAGCTCCCCAATCTGTTACAAAAATTGTTTTATATCTATCATCAGGGGCTATAGAAATTTGATGGTATCCTAAATATCTAGTTAAAAATGAATAAACTTCATACCCTACTACAATATTCAATACCTCATTAAAAAATGGCAAAGGATAAGGATCTTTTTGGTTGCTTTATTGAGCTTCTTGAAATCCACACAAATTATCAATTTTCCATTCTTCTTAAGCACTACCACTATAGGTGATAACCATGTAGCCTCCTCTACTAGTCAAATAAATCTTGTTGTTAATAGTTTGTTAATATCATGTTTGATAGTTGCAACATAATAGGGTTCAATCTATACCTTGCTTGATGTGTTGGTGAAATTGAAGTCTCTAACTCAATTATGTGTTGAACTAACTTTGGAGGTATGCCTTTCAAATCCTTATGAGTCCAAGCAAACACATCTTTGAACTCCTTGAGCAACATCTGAAGCTCTTCAATTTTCTCCTTTATCAATCGTGTATTAACTTTGATACTCTATGGATTTGCCTCTATACCAATATTCAACTTAACAAGTTGTTCTTTAATCAAAATTCAACTTGCTATTTAAAGATTTTGTACCTATATATTTGTTAGTGTTTCATCCACTTCAATATTAACTTGCCTATGATGATAATAGGTTTTTGGATAAACCTTATCTTCAAGTGAAATCTTTAGTCTGACATGAAATTTTGTTGTGTTTATTATTGAAAGCACCACTTCTATTGTTCCTTGATCAAATGTTTATTCTTCTTGGTCAAATTTTCCACCACCTCTAACTTCTAACATTCCAATACTCAGCAATGAAATTGTTTCATCTAAGACATTGATTGTGCCAATTGAGAACAACTCTAATTTTGTCTCAAAGATCAAATCTTCCTCTTCATTTGTTAGCTTTTCCATCAAATCATAACAAACAAATACTTGGAGTCTTCTAATTTTAGCTCCTAGATTTTTGTTGATTGATATTATTTTAACTATTCCATTGCTTTGAACGATAATGACATTATTACCCTAGTCATATGTAACCTTTACATCTCTGAACTAAGGTTTTCCCAGCAACATGGAATAGTTAAAATCTACCACACCATTTTGCAAAACAGTAAATGTGGCTACATATGGTATACCTTGTATGTGAATCTTCAAATTTTTAATGATTCCTAAAGGTCTAGTCATATTCTGATTTGCCATTCTAAGGTGGTATGGAGTTAGTCTTAGCTTTGGTAAACTTAATTTTGTTTTGAGGTTTTCTATTATGATGTTTACACTTGCCCCTCCATCTAACAAAACATCCTCTACAATGTTCTTCTGAACTAGTATTTGGATAATTGCCATTTGGTTATCTACCTCTATAGTTATAATGTCTACTTCAAAATGTATTTCAACCACTATGGTTACACTATGCTCTGATATCACTTGAATAATTATATTGGGTTTTTTCAACTTTAGTTTCTACCACATATACTTCTTAAGATCTGGTGTTATCTTCAATAATTGACTTAACCTCAAGGTATAGGTAGTTTCCAACATCTATTTATTGATATCTTGGAATATCTATTCCATATACATAATTATGTAGTTAGAAATAACATTAAGATTTGTGGACACCTTAGCTTCTAGTAATCTTGCCCTGACTTGTACTCCATTGTGTTTTCTCCTTTTGAATCAAATTATTTTGTGGGTTTTCTACTTGCATCTCTTGTATAGTCTTGACAAAAGATTTTTGAAATTTTTGCTCCTCTTTCAAGTTAGCACCATACTTTTTATTGATTAATTTTCTATCCTTGAACAATTGTTCTTTAATAACCTTGTTCCTGGTAATGGCCATGTTAAGATCCACCATATGGACTTAAGGATTGGCAACCTTAAGCTCCACCACAGATGGTTTCTTTGTAGTCTTCACTCCTTTGTTCTTAAACATATTTGCATATCACTATATTTAGGACAATTTATGATCTTGTGTCCCATGTCATTATAAATATGACAATAATACCTCACAAATTTTTATACTTTGATATGTTGAGTAATAACCTCAGAAACTACGGGAACAGGGTCTTCCTTTCTTTTTACTCTATAGGTTTCAACATTATGATTTGTCCTATGACAATTCGTACAATACATTCCTATTTGCTTTGTAACTATATAAGGTTTCTGAACTAATACTACCTTATTACTTTGTGGTACTAACAAATTACTTATAGCCTCTACTTCAAAAATTCCTTCTTCACAAACCAAAACTACTTCCTTATGTTGTTGCAAGGTTTCTTTCTTCATGCCTTTTATTATTGCACATAAATATGGTTGTAATCTAGATCTGAAAATAGTAGTTAGGAAACCATTTATTGTCATGTATTGAAGATTATTAGTTAACTTCAATATTCTTTCATAATAGACTTCCACTCTTTCATTCTTCTCTTGCTTCATATTTTTCAACTATAGGTGAACTTGCTCATCATTTTGAACTTTTTTGTATCTTTTACAAAAAGTGAATTATAATTCTGCAAAAGTACAATATGGGAATCTCCCATGTAATTGTTACACCAATCAGACACATTATCTGTAAGGGTAAAATTAAACAAATTTACAATCTCTACATCATTTGTTTTGCCATTTGCTCTATTGGCAACTTTAAAAACTTTGGCATGAGCATCTAGGTCAAAATCTGTCACATACTCAGGACAGTTAAGTGGTCAACGATAAGGCTTGTTTGGTGTTAATGGTGGTCTACTTGAATTCATCATTGGCAATCCAAAATATCCTAAAGGTCTTGGAGGTCTTGGTGGTCCTAGTGGGTCTAAACTTCCTCTTCTTGGATCTAATGGATGTCTAGCAAAAATCATGTCCACCTCTTTGGGCATCTTTGTGTGCACACTGACAAGTTGTGTTTCCCTTAGAATGTGAGGTCCGGACCTCATATTAACAACAATATGAATTAGTGTTGTTACAAATGGATCTTCAATAATTATAACCATAGTGTCGTAACCCCACTTTGAAGGAGTTGTGAGGTCGCCACTCACACCCCCGAAAATGGGACTTGGGAGTCCTCTGGGACTCCCAAAAACTCAGAGCGTGATTGCAGGGGTCAAAACACCTTGCATTGGGGCGTTCTTGGTACTGTTGGAAAGGTCTTGAAATTTCAATGTTCAAAATGGCCTCGCATGAACCATTTGGACATCTGTAGCACAAGTTATGGTTGAAAAAAGGGTTGGAAGTCAAACTAGCAATTTGACTCCCGACCACTAAAAGTCAGGAATCGACCCGATTCCGGTGCATGTAGGTAAAGTGCGACACACCGTTGAAAAGCTCTCAACAAGAGTTACAACTTTGGTTTAGACCTCGTCCCGATCCAAGTTTGGGGCGAGGAGTTATGAGCGTCCAAAGTCCCAGGAGTCCAAACTGGGATAGTTTCGGGACTCCACTTTGGGAGTCCCGGGAAAAAGAGCCATTTGGATGCAAGTCCCGTGGAGAGCTGTAGAGAATACTATATGGGGGAAGGTGGTGGCTTCCCCCGAGTTCGGGCCGTGGTGAGTCAAGTGAGTCCAAGTTGCCCGTGGCTTGTCCCAACACCAAAAAGGTGCAGACCCATTTGTGGGTTGGATTTGGATGCAGGACCGATAACTAAGTAAGCTTGTCCCTCTTCCTAGTCTATCCCGGAGCTTTCAACACGCCCCTTTCACCCCCTTTAGTGCTGGAAGCTGGGAGCGGCTTCAAGTCCCAAACTACTTCCGCAATTTGACATAGTTGGACCCCTTTTGGGTCTAACAAGGGACTTGGGAGTGCGTCACATAGACTGAGGCGTTGCCATATAATATAATGGTAAAAATCTTATTGATTCCATTCTTAAATTGAAAATTGTTGGATAAATAACTCCAACATCATTGTGATGAAGCAAACTTGGTGCAAAAGGTACAAAAATAGGAACTACATATACCATAATCTAAGCTTTCATTTCCATTATGTTATTTTTATAGATTTGTTCTTTGAATCTATATGGAATTCTAACCCTCTCATGGTACAATTCCTTTAGTTCACTATATCCATGGTTCTTTACTCTTACGGGTTCTAGATTCAGATTCTAGAAATGTTCAACAAATCCTTGCCTCATATTATTTTCAATAAATGGACATTCATTGATATGATGTCCACTATGATGATAGTATGTGCATGGTTGAGGATAAGGTCTTGGAATTTTATTCACACTATGAATCCCTTTGCTCCAATCCTTTGAGACTCCTTTAACAATATTTCCACTATGCTAATTAATTCTAGGTTCACTATACCTTATTCTGAAAACCATAAGTACACCTTGTGCCACTATTGGTTTTGCTGTTGGTAAAACTATAGTTTCTTGTCTAATTACAAATACTAGCTCAATTCCTTTGGACATTCCAATGCCCATAGTTGTGGCTTTTTGTTCAACTTATAACGAATTGGAGGTTCAAAATTCTTAAGTTCTTTGTTCAAATTTTTCATTCTCATGATCCTTTCGATAATAAAGAGGTGAAATAGATATGTACCAATAAGACTAACAGGAAACATATATATCCAAGTAGCTATAAATTATGCGATTAAATGGGTGGAGGCAAAGGCACTCAGAACCCATGTTGAAGTAGTAACAACCAAATTCCTGTATGAGTACATTTTGACCATATTTGGATGTCCATTGACAATAGTTACAGCTCAAGGAATACATTTTATCAATGATATAATCAAATATTTGATAGAACAATTTTTGTTCAAGCATGTTAGTTCAACTACCTATCATCCACATGGAAATGGACAAGTAGAATCTACTAACAAAGTCATTGGTAGACTTTTGACCAAGTTCGTCAATGAGAAAATAACAAACTACAATGAACATTTTTCTACAATTTCATTTTCATATAGGACTACTTACAAGATGACAACAAGTTATATACCTTACTAGTTAGTCCATGGTTTGCATCCTCTAATGCCAATAGAATATGTTCTACCGGTTGTTAATGGGGACCACAAAGATGCAAAACCAACTAAAGTACTAACTCCTAGAGTTATAGAGGTGGAGAAATTACAAAAGAATATATTGGAAGCTCAAAATAATGTGGGCACCAACTAATGGAATAGATTTTTGTGGAGTTAATAGAAAAACACAAAAAAGAAGTTTCAATTTGGAAATTATGTTTTATGGTTTCCCAAGGGAGAAAAAACACATCTGGGAAAAAAAAAGAAAAGATGGTTTGGTCCATTCAAGGTACAATATTGATTACCCAATAATATTGTTCATTTTGTTTCTGTTAACAATTTTGAACCAAATCTAATATTAGTCAATGTTAACAAGTTGAAACGATACAAATATGTGGATTAGACATTGAAGGGGGTTTAGAGTTTAGAGAATCAAACCTCTATAGAGTCCATAGATTCAGGTCATATGAAAGAACAATCTTATGAAAATTCAGAAGATTAGAGAAAAATAAAAACAATTGGAATTGATTAGATAGTAGTATCATAAGAACCTTTAGAAAATTTTATGAGTCAACAGGTTATGAAGTAGTCACAGATATTGATTATATAATTTCATAGTCATTAGATTATGGGTTTGAAAAGTTTGTCAAATCGTAACAAAATTTTGTCAATGTGATGACTCAACATAAAATAGAGGCAATTTGTAGTGTAGACAACACCAAGTTATCATATTTTCACTTGTTATTAGAAAAACTTGGTGCCACTTCCTTAGAGTTTCTAAGTTAACATGCATTTACTATAGCCCATGTTGTTGTCAATATGGATTTTCACAAAAGACACGAGGTGTCAAATGTTTTTTAAAAATGACAAATCATTAAAATGGTAACCTTAAAGTGAAAAGCGAAACATCATTTTATGAAATGAAGTGAGTATGTTTCAAAAGGTGGCAAGGATTAGAACACCTTTTTGTTTTCATTTTCAACAAGCGAGTGGCTTTTCTTTTTTGTTTCTAAAATGAGTGTAGAAGAAAGTTTTATGGAAAAATTGCAAAGACAATTTAGAAAAAGGTTATAAAAGTTGAAAGAAGAGCAAAAAAGACAAAGAGAGCAATAGAAGTTTGCAAACATTTTGCATCTATAGTTTAGGTCGCTAGAAAGGGGTCCACCATTTCCTTCTCATGTTCATTCATTCTTCTTCTTCTTCTTAGAGATCTTTTCTGATTTCCAAGTTTGAGAAAACTTTTGAAGCAATTAGAAAAAACGAGATAGATTTTAGGGAAACTTTTAGGAGATATAATTTTAGGAAGCCCAAAAGAAAGGCAGGTCCTAGTGAACAAGTTAATCTAATTTCTATTTTTTATTTTGAAGAAAAGAAGTCGAAGGAAAATTTGTAATAACAACAACAAGTGCCATTATGTTAATAGGAGCTTATCAAGGATCAGATTCCAGAGGAAGTTCACATTCCCAACAAGAAGCGCACAAAGAGAGTCAATTAGCAAGCAATGACTGGAAATTTGAGTGGGAAGAAGGTGTAGACTCATTAGGATGATGAGGTCAAATATGTTTTTACTCCTACATAGCAAAATTATAATAACAACTTGAAAAATATTTTGTTTTGGACAAGCTTTGGAGAAGAAGAAAGAGCCTGGGCAAAGCTTGATTAGTAGGTCTATTTGAGGTTGAGTGGAAGACTCTTCATCCCAACATTCTAGTAGAATTTTTGAACAACTAGAAGTGGGATTTTGAACATAACAATATCAAGGTTATGTTGGGGGAAGAATAGGAAATAATTGACAAACATCTCTTGGAATAGGTTTTTAAAATCTACCATATAGGAGAGATAGAAGCAGACCAAATAAAGTTGTTAGATGTTAAAGTAGCATTGGTAGATATAGTTGATAGAGTCCCAAATACCTACAACATCAATGAAGGGTGGATTGTAAGGAAAATGAGGCCAGAGTATGGCAATAGGACAGCTGCCATCTTGCCTATTATTTACTAAAAGGATGAAGTGCAATATTTTAGTAATAAGTTTCCTATGATAGATCATGGAGAGTTTGTTAATTGTGTTGCAATTATGTTTTTTCAATTGGTCAAGGAGTTGATCAAATGGGAAAAGTGTCCAAAAAAAAGGATTGAGGGAACAACCAGAAGAAAACAAAAAAAAGGATGTGTGTCATTCTGCCATAGTGCTTGAAGTTATTTTTTAGAAGTGGTTTCCATTAGGAGGAGTAAAGCCACATGAAAAAAAGAAGCAGGTAGAGCCACATGATGACAAAAAAAGAAAAGAAAGTTTGAAGGAAAGGTTTATCAAGAACAAAGGACCTCTGAACCCTACACACCTTTCCTAAAATATAGAAACAACTAGAAATTAAGACAACTAGAAGAATAGTTTTGATGTCCTAGTCTAATGATGATGAGGAGAGAAAGACTTTACAGAAGAAGCAAAAAAGACAAGAGGATACTGCAATGAGGGGTAGTATTAATCCTTAATAGGCAACAAAATTGGTTAGGAAGCAACAACATCAACATTAGAAACAAAAGGAAAAATCTATATCTCCTAAATCTGATATAAATTACAAATCTTTCGTAAGGAAGATTAAAGATTAGATGGGTAGGAACACTAGAGAAGGCCTAAGTAAAAACCAATAGCCAATAGAGGAGTAGACATAAGATTTGGACTTAGATCCACCAGAAGTATAACAATCTATTCCAAGATAAAAAAAATAATGAAGGTATGTTACCTTCAATACCAAGTTTTGCAACATGCACAAATGTGTTTGGAGAAATTTGAACTACACACATGAGTTTAGGTTCTTCAAGTACAAGTTCCAAGTGTTAGACTTTTAGATTTCATACACAAGGGTCTAAACAAGGGATAGAAGCAAAATTGGATGAACAAAAAAGAGTTGCCAGTATGTTTCAACATGCAATAGAGTATAATGTACAAATGACAAATATTTTGCTTAAATTTTTGATTTGGAGATCAAGAATTAGTAGATCATAAAGAGAAATATAGATTTGTCCAAAATCTAGAGGGGATTATAGAGAAGGAGTAGAAGCTCAAAGTAGAACTATAGGATAAGAACAATGAGAATAATCAAGTATTGATAAAACTCTAAGTAGCCAGGCAGAAAATGAATAACATGGATAAGCAAAACAAGGATTTGGAGAACGTCAAAATAGAAAGGGATTCTTTATAAGTAACTTTGAAGGAGATAGATGCCAATTACTAGAATTTGAAGGCAAAGAAGGATATTTTGAATGTGGAGCACAACAAACTTCATAGAGACCACAAGAATATGGAGCAAACTTTTTTAAAGTAGTAGAATGAGTTAGAGGACCTTAAAATGGAAGTTGGAAATGTGTATCAGGCGAAGAATGAAATACAAATGCAAGCTAAAGGCATGCATAGATGGACAAAAATTTGTAGAAACAAATGGCCTTTAATGAAAAATTACAAAAGCTTTTGGAAGAGACCCAAAGAGTTAAACCTTTCAATTATGATAATGTTTTCACAAAAAACAATGTGTACAAGAAGCATAATACTTTACTTCAGGTAAGATTCAAAGCATTATCAATGTAAGAAAAAAATGTAGATTTGTGGTGGGATGCAGTACAAAATATTGTTCAGAAGGATATTGGAAAGATTTGCCAAGAGGTATGAGAGACTTAAAAGGTTATGCAAGCACATGATATTTTAGATGGAAAAGGTCATGCCAACATTTGAATATGAACCTTTGGTTCTCTTTCTAGAACCTAAAACTTCAAATGAGGAAGAAGACAAAGGGGATATTGGTGGTGTAGGACCATTAGGTACAAGAACAGCAGAAGAGGAGCCAGTGGACCTCAGAGGAGGGAAGGAAAGCTCTAACAAGGAGGTTGTTAGTAAGACATATGCATCATAACATATTCTAGAACCAAAAGAATTTGTTGTGCAAGATGTCAATTTTTAGGAATATACATTTATAGAAATGGGGGAGCAAATACCAACTGAGGAACAAAGGATTCAAGAAGTTTAGCAAGATCAAACTAAACTAACATAAGAACTGCAATAATAAGAACATACTCAAATTCTATCAGATCTTTAATTACATGAGTAGATTAAAATCGCATCATATTTGCAGACATAACAGTAGCCATAAGGGATATTAGAGTTGTAATCATAGGAGCATACTATAACACATCATTAGATGATTGCACAAGTGTTAGCAAAGGCATCATAAAAGCAACAATAAATTCAAGATACAATAGAAAATCAGCTATAGACAGAGCAAACTGTAGTGTAACAAGAACAACATTAGATTTCTGACTCACATGATTAGAAATACCATTAGATTTAACTTTCTTAACATATTTTTTGATCTAGAATTTTGAGACATAATTCAAAGTATGGGTGGGGTAATGTTAAGGGAATAGTTATTTGCAATAATAAGTAGTTAGTATATTTCTATTTACTTGGTTATTATTCACTACTACATATTGTGCCTTTTTGCGAAGGGCCAAACAAAAAACCGGAAGGGTTTGCGAAGCAAAAACAACTTGCCATATTTGCGATGCGACATGCATTGCACCTTGTGGTTCACCAACCATCGCTAATTTATAATGTACCTTAAATCATCGCAACACTTTTGCGACATATACCACAAACAAAACTTTGCGACCCACTTAGTCTTCGTCCACCCTAGCGATATTCCACACTTCACAACGTTTAATCATACTCACAACATCGCACATTTTACAATACACAAAGTATCGCTAAACACTTTGAGAGTCACAAGAAATCGCAAGCTTGCGTTATTTGGCGCATCGCATTTTGCGTTTGAATATGTATTGCAAACCTCATCACAAATTTTTACAAAACTTTCCGGTGGTGGACGTATCGCAAGTTGCGATGTGCGTTAGTTCGCAAAATAGTAAAAGGGTTACTAGAGAAGGAAGTTTCGCAAAAGGTTTCGCAATGTCATTTGATTTATCACGACCTTTTTTAAGTCGCATAAAATCTCCATGACATTGAGGTAGTACATGCAGTAGTGCAAAGGAGAGTAGTACAAAGTTCCCAGAGGGCTTACTTGCAGAACTATAAAGGCTGAAATTCGCTAAAAACTTTGACACAATGAACATTGTGCAGTAATATAGAACCACAAGCCTCAATGGCAATTTGCATAAAAATAAT